>Ga0172376_10000253_pt1 | contig 68155 bp, 50 predicted proteins | sample Lak35m_FD_121114 | JGI IMG/M metagenome (GOLD analysis project Ga0172376, IMG submission 121114) | Freshwater microbial communities from Kabuno Bay, South-Kivu, Congo - kab_092012_35m | ecosystem: Environmental > Aquatic > Freshwater > Lake | place: Democratic Republic of the Congo: South-Kivu... | reverse complement strand
GGGTGCAATTTGGTCAGAAATAATTTTCGGGGCTTAGAAATCCCAATGAATTGCTTGGTCGTACTCCGAACGACCGCGCACAAAGTGCACGCCAACCGAGGGCAAAAACCGGGGTCTGTCCCCGCTTTTTTGGGGAGTTGCAAGTTGAAAGAAATCTCCCTTTTATCAGATAACTTGCCAGACTCTGGCTCGTTTGGGTTGTGACCTGCGAGATTTTCATTCTCGGACATCAAAAATAGCTTAGCGAACCATTGCCCACCCCCCATTGGCAGGCAATCGCATCTTTCAAATTCTAAGGGTTCAATGTGTCATCGCACCCATCTCTCCATGAAGGATCTCTCCGTCAAGGAGTTTGTCCCTCTCAAAACACAACGACCGCCTGGCGTAACTGACATCCATCTCGCGAACAACCTCCTTGAGGCTTCGCCGATGGTTCTTCCTCCGAGACTTAGTCCTCACCACGTTGTCCTGCCTTCGATGACTGACTTCTTCGCGGTCGATCGAAATCGCATTCGGTGCGCTCACCGTCACAACCACACGATTCTCTCGAATCTTATGGATTTCAATGACTATATTGCCTCCAATGACAATTCGCTCTCCCTCTCTTCGACTCAGTGCAAGCATGGTTTCCTCCTTGGGTTTGGCTAGTTGATTTCCAGTTCGTGGAACCTAAGTCTAGGTCCACCGTTTGACACGTCTGGTCACTCACCGAAACACTGCGGAAAAATTTTCCTAATCGCTTTCCAATGCTAGCTAACTAGCCAGGAAGTCCGTTTTGGAACAGAATCTTGGGGATAGCTTATTTGAAGAATCACGGGTGATTCTTCAAGAGTATGTTTTTGGTTTTTTGCATACAGGGTCGTTGGCGATGGCAAAGCAATACGCGGTTTGGATTTGGATTCTGGGGATTTGCATTCTGTGTAGGCCAACGCTGGCAACCGAACCGACACCTGCCCCCAAACGAATCGTCCTGATCGCGGGGAAGCCATCACACCCTCCTCGAATGCATGAGTTCAACGCGGGCGTCCAACTTTTGTCTGGATGCTTACTCGAAAGTGGACTTCCAATCGCAGTGGATATTTCACTCAATGGCTGGCCAAAAGATGAATCTATGCTTGATCGAGCCGATGCGATTGTCTTCTACATGGATGGTGGTGGTGGACACGAGGCGGTCCAAGAGTCTGGAAGACGACTCAACAAAATCGACGAACTTGCAAACAAAGGTGTCGGAATCGGATGCATGCACTACGCTGTTGAAATTGTTCCGGACCAAGCGGGTAAAGAATTCAAGAAGTGGATCGGAGGCCATTACGAGCACATGTTTAGTTGCAATCCGATTTGGTCTCCTGAATTTGGTCAACTTCCAGACCACCCTATCACCCGTGGCGTCCAACCGTTCTCAGTCAAAGACGAGTGGTATTTCAACATGAGGTTTATCGATGATCTACCAGGTGGATCTGCGTCTCAGAGACCAAACTGTAAATTTGTTCCAATCCTAGTTGCTAGTCCATCAGACGCGGTTCGCAATGGGCCTTATGTTTATCCACCCGGGCCTTACGCACACATCCAAGCTAACCAAGGCCGCGCAGAAGCCATGCTCTGGACGGTCGAACGATCCGACACTGGCCGAGGATTCGGCTTTACCGGAGGACACTTCCACGATAATTGGGGGAACGACTCGTTCCGCAAACTAATCCTTAACGCTTGTCTTTGGATTGCGAAAGTTGAAGTTCCGGCCCAAGGCGTCCAGTCTGGTGTGTCCCAAGAGCAACTCGATGCGAATCTCGACCCAAAAAAGAAGTAGAACTATCAGGACCTATCGCCGTTGGCTTTTTGGTTTTGGTCTCGCATGATCTTATAAAGATCCAGATCGGATCGTCCTCCTAGAATAGCAAAAATGGTTCTGAGTCGCTCAAACCCTTCGGATAATCCACCTTGAGCATGAAGCTTAAAATAGCCTGGCTCGGCTGTCAGAACTTGTCGATGCCAACGAACGCTCTTTGCCCCAGAAGGATCGATCTGATTTGGTACTTGAAGTACGGTTTCTAAGTAGGCGTTCGCTCCTGAGTCGTCTGCAAGAAGCGTACGACCAAGTGGTTCATGAAGGTACCGCGTGCGGCTGATCAGCGCATCGGCTTGCATCTGAACAGTCGACTCGTCATCTTTGATTAAACATATCTGCCATTGGCCTTGTTCGGATTTGGAAATCGATTCAACACCCAAGCTTTCGATCATAACAAACTCTGGCGATGTCTGCTCCGATAGCTCTCGTCGTGTTTGAGCAAGCTGTTCATTCTCTTGATGAGCTACCGGAGGAACTACCCAGATCAATTGTTTGTGTTTTGCATATCGAAGGCACTCTCTGACAACTCTGATTGCATCATGAGTACAACCGACCAAGAGAATCCGTTTGTTGTCGTATGCTTTGGGATCGAACTTGCGGTCTGCTGGCAGGTATTCGAGGAAGTCTTTGGTGGCTTGCAACTCACCGGTTGCAAGTCCGCCGGCTGGCCCGAGTCCAACTCGACTTGGTCCAAGACCTCGGCAATCGATGATGCAGTCGGCACGAGAAACCCATGCGCCTCGATGCCTACCCTCAACGAGAATTCGGAATTCATCGTTGCATCGATTTTGCCAGTCGAACTGATCGTATTGCTGCGATTCGGGAAGCTCTCTGGAACGAAACCTAGAAACATCGACCACTGGACTTAGAAAGTGTATGTCATCGAAAATCAGATCGGTTTTCGCAAGTGGCAATAGATATTCTTGGGCATACTCCTTGCCCGTAAACACACGCTTAGGATCCGGTTGAAGGTACTCAGGATCTTGGGCTTTGAGTGCAGCTATTCCAAGGCTCGTGGTGACGGAACTAACAGGATACTCAAGTGGTCTATCGTGCCAATCGAGCATACGATGCGCGACTCGTCTGGCCTCAAAGATCGAAACATGGTACCCCAGAAACCTAGCATACAAAGCAGCTTCGATCCCCAGTGGTCCGGCACCGATGATGGCAATTGTTGCAGGACTTTCCATTTCCGGATCCCAAGGAAGTGCATCGATCATTTAGCATTCTGAAGGTTGGGGGATTAGGGCAGAGGTATGTTGTTGAATTCGTAGTCAACGGTCTGTAGGATCACTGACTCAGGCGCGCGATAAACGAATCGGTAGTCGACAAGCTCGTCTTGGATGTCGAAAAGATAACTGATACCGATATCATTCTTGGTCAAGCGAGTCGTCGCCCAACCTGCATGCTGAATTTTGTTTCCCTCTTGATCAACTAGGTAGCCATCGGTTAGCCCAACCCAGCCTTGCAATACATCGTTGGTTGGTTGATTTGCAAGCGAGACACCGATCTGGACTTCGTGCAAATCGCGGTTCTTGCGAGCTGACTCCAACACGACGGTGATATCGCCCGCGTTTAGACTTTTGCCGTTATTTTCCTTGAGATTATCGAAGCCGATTGTTGCGATTCGCCCGGGTATGGCTATTTGCAACTCTCCTTTCCACGAAGCAATCTTCGTTGCCTGCAAGGTTGGTTTAACCACTCTCATGGTTGATACCAGTTGCGAACCTATCGGTGTATATTCGCAAGATTGATCTATTGGGACTGGTAAAATTTCGTCGTTGTCGGTGCGAACAACGAGCTTATCCATCGGGAAACGCACGAACACTGGGTTGAAGCGTGGTTCCCAGTGCAAAACAAAATCCAGTTCTGCTGAGCTTTGTAGCGGGTCAAGGAAGCTGGTCGTTTTGCTAATCGCCGTAGGTTGCAAGCGAAGCACTCCGATGTAGATCGGTGAAATCGGTGCTTGCAGCGTGTTTTTAAATAAAACTGACGGATCCTGCGGGATCTTTGGCTTGGGATTTAGAGCAAGCTTCCCACCGTCTTTGGATGCGATGAGCCAATCCACTTTCTCGAGCAATTCATCGATGGCTTCCCAATAGGTGACTCCTTGGATGTCCAGTTTGACTATTTCGCTAAAAGAGGCTTGGCGTCTGTAGTTTTCCAAATCGATTTTGTTGCGGGTTTGTTTTTCGATAGATTCAAGAGCTTCGATTACAGATATATCACCGACAAGGTTTACGATGGCGGGCTCATGAAAATCCAGAGTCGACTCCTGGATGAATTTCTCTCGAATCCTTTCGATTCGCATGCGAAGTTCTGGGGAAGCTAGATCGTCCAGCGGCGGGAGATACTCTAGAGCTTGGGGTCCGATTTCTCTGAGTTCTTTTTCCGCTGAATCCCGATCGACCTCTTTATCGGCATCAAGCTGCTTGGCCAGCTCCCCGACACGCGCTTGGATGTTATTGGTTTCATCGGGGTCTTGATTACCCCTAGCCAGTAGGCTTAGCAAGCTTACAAGTATCCATACAAAAGCGAGTTCTCTGGGAGTTTTCATTGGTCATTTAATTGGTTAGGTTTGAGTTTGGATCGGACTTCTTGGTAGCGAACTGCCAATTCCTGTTCATACCCTCTTTGAGTCGGTTGGTAGAACTGCCGATCGACTCCCAAGTAATCTTGGGCAGCGATTGCGTCAGGAGCATCGTGTGAGTACTGGTATCCGATGCCGTGTCCGAGTTGATTCGAGCCAGCATAATGGCCGTCTCTGAGATGAACAGGCACGGGAATGAGATTCCCAAGTTGAACTTCTTTCCGAGCGGCAGCGATGGCACTGGTGGCTGAGTTGCTCTTGGGTGCCAACGCCAAGTAGATTACGGCTTGGGACAGATTCAATTGGCACTCGGGCAGTCCGACAAACTCGCAAGCTTGCATGGTAGCGACGGCCAAACCCAGGGCAGTCGGATCGGCATTGCCGATGTCTTCGCTTGCAAAAATCACCAATCTGCGAGTCAGGAACCGGATTTCTTCACCGCTTTCGATGGCGCGCGCAAGCCAATAAAGAGCCGCATCGGCGTCGGATCCTCGGAGGCTTTTGATCAGAGCGCTTGCCATGTCATAGTGTTGATCGCCGGTGGGATCGAACTGCAGTACTTTTTTCTGCATGCTCTCTTGCATAAGCTCGACGGTAAGTTCGATGGGAACCCGGTTGGAAGAGAGCACTGCGACTTCGAGAGCGTTGAGGGCTCGACGCGCATCGCCTTCTGCAATCCGCGCGCAGTACTTGAGTGCAGCTGGATCGACTTGGATGTTGTATCGACCTAAGCCTCGCTGTGGATCTTGGATAGCTCGCTGGAGAAGCTGGGTAAGTTCCTGGTCGCTCAGAGGGACAAGCTCGAAGATCTGAGATCGGCTCAGAAGCGCTCCGTTGACGGCGAAGAATGGATTGCTGGTGGTTGCCCCGACCAAGGCGATGGTTCCGGATTCGACATCGGGCAAAAGTGCGTCTTGCTGGGATCGGTTGAAACGATGGATTTCGTCGATGAACAGGATGGGTCTAGATCCTGTGACGCTGAGTTCATCTCGGGCCCAATCGAGCGACTCTCGGAGTTCTTTGATACCGCTGGTGACTGCATTGATTTGGCGAAAGGCGGATTTGGTTTCTGACGCAATCAGACGAGCGAGGGTAGTTTTTCCGGTTCCAGGAGGACCGTAAAGCAGGATCGACTGCACGCGCGAGGCGCTGACGAGGCGTCGCAGGAGCTTTCCTGGTGCCAAAATGTGGGACTGGCCGACCATCTGGTCGAGGGTTTGTGGCCGCATACGGGCCGCCAGGGGCTGGGCACTTTGGCGATTGGCTTCTTCGGCTTTTGAAAATAAATCCATCGTTTCCGGCTTTGCTTGGCAGGAACTCTCTAGACCCGGCAGGTCTGAGTCCTGCGAATGAGCTTGGTTTTCCTGCGTAAATCCCTACAATCTCGGACCTTACCATCCTGGGAAAAACGCCTGGGGTGTTTATTCCCGCTACTGCATGTGGATTTTAGACAATGTCCGACTCGAAGTCCGATTCCGGTTCGCAAAATTCCAATGAACTTGGTGTGCATCAGGCTGCGAGACTGGAAAAGCTGAAAAAAATTGAGGCCATGGGGATCGACCCTTGGGGTCATCGTTTCGACAATCGTTTGTACATTGGAGCGGCTCGAGCCAAAGCTTCCGAGGTCCATTTTCAGAAGGAAGATGGTACCGTCGTTGAATTACCAGATTTCGAGGGAGAAAACCCGGTCGATTACAAGGCTTGGAAAGCCCAGCAGGGCCCTGGTCAGGAGACAGGTCCGAGCGTGCGGATCGCTGGTCGAATTTTGTTGATGCGAACAGCCGGCAAACTGGTGTTTTTGAACATCAGGGATTTGACGGGGGACATTCAGGTGATGATCCCCAAGGGGCATTTACCAGATGAAGATTTCGAGCTTACCAAACTGCTGGACTTTGGGGATTTGATCGGTGTCGATGGACGGCTGGGTCGCACCAACACCGGGGAGTTAACGGTTTTTGCATCTAAGCTGCATTACATGACCAAGACCTTGGATCCTCCACCTGAGAAGCATGCGGGGTTGCAGGATCCGGAATTGCGACAACGGATGCGGTATGTCGATCTGACTTACAATCCCGAATCGCTGCAAACGTTTTTGAAGAGGACCAAGATCATCCAATCGATCCGCAGCACGCTGGCCAAGCATGCGTTTGTCGAAGTCGAGGGGCCTACGCTTCATACGATTGCCGGTGGAGCTGCGGCCAAACCCTTTCTGACCCACCACAACGCTTTGGACATGAAGCTCGTTCTGCGCATCGCTCTGGAACTGCACCTGAAGCGTCTGATGGTCGGTGGGATCGAGAGAGTCTATGAGATCGGTCGAGTGTATCGGAACGAGGGGATTAGTCCAAAACACAATCCCGAGTTTACGATGATCGAGTTGTATTGGGCTTATGCCGATTACAAAGTCATGATGGATCTAACTCAGCAGATCATCGTCGAAGCGATCGAGGCGACGGGGCAAGGTTACCAACTGATGTGGGGTGATCTTCCAATCGATTTCACACCACCTTTTGCTTGTAAGACCTATACGGAGCTATTCGAGCAACATACGGGATTGAAGATCGACGATCACGAGGGTATTGCCAACCTTGCCAAGAAAATTGGGCTCAACCCAGCGGGCAAGCATCCCGATGTGATTGTCAGTGAAGTTTTTGAGGAAAAGGTTGAGGACTCGCTGATCGGTCCGGTCTTCGTGACCGATTACCCAGCAAGTTTATGTCCGCTGACCAAACGCAGTTCGACCAATCCAAAGATCGCGGAACGATTTGAGCTTTTCATTCATGGTATGGAGCTCGCGAACGCTTATACGGAACTCAACGATCCTATTTTGCAAGAGTCATTGTTCAAAACGCAGCTTGAGGGGATGCCCGAGGAGGATTCGATGGCGCGGATGGACAGCGACTTTATCCGAGCCTTGAGGCACGGGATGCCACCTGCAGGTGGACTAGGGATCGGGATCGATCGCTTGGTGATGCTATTGACCAATTCACGCAGCATTCGCGATGTGATTTTGTTCCCATTACTTCGTCATGAATCATAAAGAACCATTGCACGGCTGGCGTAAAAAAGGCATCAGATAGGTTGTAACAGATGGAAGCAGGAATTGTTGGTTTACCAAACGTTGGCAAAAGCACTTTGTTCAACGCATTGACTGGATCGCAAGGAGCACAAGCTGCGAATTATCCATTTTGCACGATCGAGCCAAATGAAGGGATCGTCAGCATCCCGGATAAACGACTCGATCGCATCAGCAAGTTGATCAAAACCCAGAAGATCATTCCTGCGATGTTCAAGTTGGTGGATATTGCTGGAATCGTCAAGGGAGCCAGCGAAGGCGAAGGACTGGGTAATAAATTCCTGAGTCACATCCGCGAAGTCGATGCGATTTTGCAGGTAGTGCGTTGCTTTGAGGATCCCGATGTGACTCACGTTGCAGGTAGAGTGGATCCGGTCTCTGACATGGAGACGATCGAAATGGAATTGCTATTTGCGGATATCCAAAGTGTTGAAACAGCTTTGCCCAAGGCCGAGAGGGCTGCAAGAACTGGGGACAAGGAGGCCAAGTTTCGCGTCGGTGTCATCCAGAAATGCCTCGAGCATCTCAACTCCGAGCAGCCTCTGCGATCCCTTAAGCTTGAAGAGGCCGAAGCCAAAGCGATTCGAAGTTTTGGATTGATGACAGCCAAGCCTATCCTCTACATTGCCAATGTCGACGAGGGCGACTTGCATGGGGCAGACGCCATGGTCCAACAAGTCCGGACAGCGGCCGACAAAAAGGGGGCCTTGGTTGTTCCGGTTTGTGCCAAACTTGAGGCAGAGATCGCCGAACTTGAGGAGCCGGATCGAAATGAGATGCTTGCAGCCGTAGGGCTCGAGGAGCCGGCCCTTCAAACCGTTGCTCGGCAAACGTACAAGACACTCGGCTTGCAGAGTTACTTTACAGCCGGCGAGAAAGAGATTCGAGCTTGGACCGTGCCGATCGGGGCAACCGCTCCGCAAGCGGCAGGAGTCATCCACACGGACTTTGAACGTGGTTTCATCCGTTGCGAATGTTATAGCCTTGAAGATCTCGAAAAATTTGGGAGTGAAAAAGAGATCCGCGCCAGCGGAAAGATGAGAACCGAGGGAAAAAGCTATGTCATGCAAGATGGAGACATTTGTCACTTCCTCTTTAACGTATAGCCATCTATGAGTACCCCCACAGGATTTGCGATCGGGTTGCTAAGTGTCATCGAATTGACTGGCAAGGATCGCAACAAGATCCTAAATAATTTGTGCACGCAAGACTTGCGAGCCTTGGGGATAGGGCAAGTCAAGGAAACCTTTATGCTCGATGTGAAGGGGAGAACGGCCTCCCACGGTATCGTCGCATGCATGGAGTCTAAAACGCTCTTTATTTCCTCACCTGGACAAGCACAAAGGCTCGTGCCGCACATCGACCGTTACATCATACGAGAAGACGCTCAGGTGCGCGATATTTCGAGCCATTACCAAGCACTTCTTTTCGAACCAAACGCGCCGGAAATCCAGAGCTTAAGAACTACGCGGCTTGGTCAGGCCCTTTGTGCGGAAAATCGGACCGATGGCGAAGCGTCTTTTTGCATCAGCACTGGATGGCTAGGTCCTCAAAGCACACTGATCATGGTGCCGCCCCAATCCCAAGACGCAGAGCTACTAGAACTGTCGCAGAAATGTCAAGAAAGCGATTGTCAGCAGCGGGAAGGTTGGGAGTTCCTAAGGATCTCAAGTTTTTGGCCATGGTATGGCGTAGATATCGATGAAAGGAACCTTCCTCAGGAGATTGGGATCGACGATCGAGCGATCAGTTTCAATAAAGGCTGTTACTTGGGACAGGAAACTGTCGCGAGGCTCGATGCATTAGGCCAAGTTCAAAAGCAGTTGGCTTTGGTCAACATCCAAGTCCAACAGGGGGGTCAGATCCAATTGCCTTGGGAGTTATTCCTCGAGGGCAAGTCGATTGGTGTTGTTACTTCCTTAACAAAAAACATATCTGCTGAGGGCAGTATCCAAGAGCATTGGATCGGGTTGGCGATGCTCCGAAGGGGTTATTTCCAAGTGGAAAGAGCATGGGCGCTCGACGGAGGCTGTATGTTGAGAGTTAGTTCAACGGTTTGAATCGTTCAGTGGTCTTCAACTTGCCAGGGCAATTTGATTCGTCTTGGACCTTGTGGTTAATTGACAATTTAGAAAGATTGGGCTAAAACAGAGGTCCCGGAACGCGATTTCATTTTTCTCAAGTTACTCTTTTGCGTTTCCAGGACTCTCATGCCGGACGTCGTTTGCAAGTGCGGCCATTACGTGCGAGCGTATGTTCCCCCAGGGACGGAGGTCGTCTGTTACCAGTGCGGCACGGTTCTGACAATGCCTGGAGATGCTTCGGAACCCTTCAAGCGTCGGATTGATTGGCTCCCCCTACTTTTAAGGGTCGCGACAATCCTCTCTTCGGTTGTCTTGTGCATTTGCGGTATTTGGTTTTGGTCACAATCAGGTATGTGGTACCCCACCAAGCTTCAAGAGAGTCCGCAGCCTGAGCTAGTTCCGATTGAAACCCAGCCAACTCCTAACCCAATTCCCAGGGACCAGTCCAAGTGGAGTAGTACACAGAACTGGAACACATCTTTTGAAAGGATTCCTCGTGGGAATGAACTCCAAGAGCAAGCAATACAAATTCTCAGCTATGGATCTTTAGCGCCTCGATCAAAGATCTGGGAACGTCTTGGTACCCAGTCGATGGCAGAGATAGCATCTAATGAAAACACCCTTGGTAAGTTTCTTGCATCGTTAGGATTGAATTCGGTGGATACTAGTCGACGTATCACCGGGAACAAATGGGACATCCTGGCTGTTGACCAAAACCAGGAGGATATCGGTGTTCTGGTTCGTTATTACCGCGAGCTGACTCCAACGGTTCTTGATCGTAAAGGCCAGTGGATTCTCCAGTCCTGCTCGCTTGTCGGATCTGAGAAACTCTTCGAGACTTGTTCAAAGTTATTCGCTGAAGATTCGCCATCGAGTCAAGCCGAAGCAGCACAGCAGGAGCTGGAAGATGAAGAGACGCAGTCGCCGAAGTTTTACTTCACTCCCGAGTTTGGGTACATGGTTTTGGTTTTTCAGTTCCAGTCGGACAACATCGTGTGGAAGGATTTGATTCCACTGCCGGGCGAAGTGCCGATCACTCAAGCGTCGGTGTTGAGCCTCGAAATCGATTCGGTCTCTCGAAATAGTACCGAGCTGAACCGTTTTGTGGACATCTTTGGAGACTACCAGGCAAAATCCCAGCAATCTTTGGCAAGTATCTTCTTGGATCGACAGTCTGATGATAAATCCAAATCCATTCAATCACTCCGAACCATCGATGTGATTCCGCAGTTTCGATCTCGACGGTTGATCGAGCTTGTGAAAACAGCACAGAACGATAGCGATTCACTCAGCCAACGGTTGCTGCGTTTCAGGAAGGATTATCCAGAGGATTTTGGAGCGGATTGCTTGCTGGTTTCCCTCTGGTGCTACGAGAGTCGTCAATCGCGCTACAAGATATCTTACGACGAGTCGGTTACGACCTTTATCGATTCAGCGCAAAGACTCTTCATGAGAACTTCTGACCCACTGCTGCTTGAGATCAAAGGCCGCATGTTCGATTCTTGTGGACGTGGAAAAGAAGCACTCAAAGCCGTTAGCGAGGCCGAGAAACTAGGCTTCAAGTCTTTCTATCTATTGGAGAGTCGAATTCAAGAGTGCTTGGAATCCAAGGACAAAGATCGATTGCTGGATTATTTGTCCCAACTAAACGAATATTTTGCTGGTCAACCCGATGGTGCTCTGGATCCACAGGTTCGTGAAATTTGGCGAAGCCGACTAGCAGATCTGGATAAGTAGTCTGCAAGTGCGGTTTTTAGGTCGGATCAACCTCCAAGCAGTCTTGAAATCCATCCTTGCAAGCGAGCCATATCTTGATCGATCAAGATCCCTGCTATTAGCAAACACACAAGTCCCAGAACAATGCATACGGTCGCTTGCACAAAGGTCGTTCTGGAGATCATCGACCCTGATGCCGATAGTGATTTCGATTCCATCAAGAGTTTTTCAAATTCATACCAACCCATCAAACTAGGTTGCTTACCACAGGCCGTCAAATGCGAGGTGCTTGGGAACCCCCGGCTTGACTCAACAATGGCCCTGATACTCCAACTAGGTACCTCGAGTTGATTACTTAACCAAGAATGTTCGATCGACTTATCAACCAGAGTTTGATCAAGAACATTTCTTAACTGTTCGCACGAGAGCCCAAGAACAGTCCATCCGGGAGTTCGTTGAAGTGCGAAGAACAGGACCACAAGGAAGTACAAAGCCATCAGAAGTAGCCACGCCCACTCCCCAAGATTTGCATAGGCTCCGGTTGGAAAGAACAACTCGATCGGGCCGATGAGAGCAAACCCACATAGAGCAAACCCCACGAGCAATGCGTCCTGCCCGCTTGTCAAGAGCGTAGGGGTTCTTCGCAGGGCTAAGAGCCCCATGACCAGCAGGTAGATTCCAAATGGAGCGATCCCGATGGCAAGCCTCAGATAATCCATCATTCGTTCACCGTTGTCTTACTTGATTTGAATTGTTTGGCAGTCGCATAGATGGGATGAGACATCGCTTTGGAAACACTGGCTGTAATTCATCTGCTTGAGTCGCTCATGACGAGGCTCACTGCAGGTCGAGCATTTCCCAAGCATAGAATCCCAATCCCATAAATCCACCGTATATATCACCTCAGATGTCTCAAGAGCCGATTGGCCGAGCCGATCTTGAAGCAATTTCTCGAAGGCTTGTTCGAGTTGTCGGGCCGTTGGAGGCTGCCAAGCGACTTGCTTTGCGACGCTCTGGATGAAACCATTGCCAGTCCGAGTGGGAATCAAGCAGATGCGGTTCGCCCCGCACTGGGCTGCCCACTGACTGCTGCGCACTGCCCAATCAACTGAATCTGCAAGGGGAGTTCCAAGTGGCTGCAAGAGAACGAAAGCTCGAACGTGAATCGCCTCAGTGCCAAGAAACTCGACCGCCTTTGCGAACTGATCGAGGCTCATCGATTTATTGAGCCATTTACTTCCCTGTGGATCTATGGTTTCGAGCCCCATAGCGATCTCCAATTCCCCATCGAGCAAGTCCCGAAAACGCAGCACCGAATCCCTGATGTTTTGCCTAGCAAGCAATGCTGCATGATTCTCGACAATGACTCTCTCAAAACCTCGGCACCATTGCGCAATGGTAGCATGCTCGCTCGGGTCTACGTTCGCAGGATCAAAAAAATTCGAAGCATTGTAAAGCTTAAGCCATTCTCTAGGATTCCGGTTCGGACTCTCGCGGGCGATCCTACGATGGAGATTTTCGATTTGAAGCGTCAAAGAGCCGACCGGTGTCTTTTTCGCATCGAGCGTATATTTCCAAAGATCGCACATCGAGCAACTGAACCTACATTCAGAACCCACCAGAAAATAAGTCAGAGCGGAGATCAAGTTGCCATGGCCATCGGGTTCAAGCTCTTGAGCCCAGCCCATCGACTGCCCAGCTACGCGAGGAATCTTTGGAGGCCTTGCACTTCGAATCTTCCCTGTGAGCGACTTATCCATCCATGTGTTCCTGAGCGTAGCTAGCCAGAAAAACTGCAGCCGCGATCAGATCAGCGGTGGTTCCTGGGTTCATTCGATGGTGGTTTTGTCGAAGAAAACTATCGAATTTCGCCCAAGCCAGTTCATAGCTCTGGCTTGAGTAAACTCCGCTTTGCAAAACTGCCAGAGCATGAGATTGCACCACATTGCCGATCTCTTTACCATGCTTGCGCACGATCAAGCTATCGGGACGAGTAGCCAAGATTTCGATTTGCAAACACCGTATTGCATCGCTTTGCGGTAGGTGTTTGAGCAACTCAAGAAGTCGGCCACTCCACTGTGAGACTTGCTCGAAGCCATTGGTATATTGCAAAGCGACATCGTCCCAACTTGCTGCGAGCTTCATCGCATCGAGGATCGAGGGGGGTGGGGTATTTCGCACGTCTTGGTGATCGACCTTTCCCAGTCCACCTGGATTGGTCAATCGTATGGCTTGATATATTGCCTGGCTGTCGCCGGGAGTGGAGGTTTGAATGATCGCAGAAACCTTTTGGCCGAAAGGTATGTCGGTCGATGGCAGGGCAAGGGCCATGGGTGCAAGAAGCAGGATCGTACCCAGGCTGGTATTGACCCCTACGGTTTCGAGCATGGCTTGGACACCAACCAAAACGACTTGACCGAGTTGACCCTTTGGCACTGTGCGATCAAAGGCTTGACCGATCGCCGAGGCTGCCATTTGAAAGTCTTGAAACTGCATATCGGAAAACGAGGCCTCTGGGTGTACATTCCCCGCCTTGATCGAAGACGCTTCGCTTAGAATCGCTTCCGAAATACGTTTTCCGATACTCAACGTTTCTGCTGCCTAGGTTAAGATAATGGGTAAACCTTTCGGTTTCAAACCGTATTCAAACAGTATAAGTCCTTGATGACAACTTAGCGACTGCAGGCGACCTTTCGATGAGCAACCCCCGACGCTTCAGACTTCCAACGGGTAATCGCAGGGCGTTTCTAGGTAGCGCTGTAGCAGGCGGGCTGTTGCCTAGCCGACTAGTCGATCGCGCTGTGGGTCAAGAGCGATTGACGCTCAATCAAGCTGCCGCCACGGTCCACCCTTTGGCCACCCAAAGCGCGATGCGGATTTTGCGTAGTGGTGGGAATGCCGTCGATGCTGCGATCTCTGCAGCCTTGGTTCTTGGGGTTGTCGATGGCCATAACTCCGGCGTTGGGGGTGGATGCTTGGTCCTGATCCGGCGTTCTAATGGACAACTCCTTGCCATCGATGGCAGAGAGACCGCAGGCTTAGCCGCCCACGAAACCATGTTTGTCCGCGATGGAAAAGCGGATCCGAGTCTGAGCCAAAACGGTCCGCTGGCATGTGGCGTTCCCGGTCAAATCGCGGCGTTCAAGCAAATGCATGCGACATCTGGTAGGCTCGATTGGAAAGAGCTGTTTGCCGATGCGCACAGAGCTGCCTCAGAGGGCGTTGCCGCCTCCAAATCGATTGGGCGCACGATTGCTGCCGAAGCCGACCAGCTGCAGAAGTATCCGGCTTCTCGAGCGATCTACTTTCACCCCTCTGGTAAGCCTATCGCAGAGGGTGAGCGATTGATTCAAAAGGATTTGGCGAACACCTTGGCGATGATCTCCGAACAAGGCCCCCAGTGGATCTACGATGGGCCTTTTGCCACCGCATGCGAAACCTATTTGAAATCGATCGGTGGTATCCTGACGCGTGAGGATTTTCGAAACTACCAAGCTAAAACACGCACTGCGATCCGGACTCCTTACCGTCAATATGAAGTGATAGGTTTCCCGACTCCTAGTTCTGGTGGGATGCATATCGCGCAGATGCTCATGATGCTTCAGCCGTTTCCTGTTGGTGCATGGATGCGATCCCGTCCGGATGCTTATTACCATCTGCTGTGCGAGGTCATGAGGCGGGCGTTTGCCGATCGCGCTTATTGGCTGGGCGATAGCGACTTTGTCGATGTTCCTGAGGGGCTTTTGGATCCAACGTATGCTCTGGATCGAATGTCCGATTTCAATCCGGATCAAGCCAGCATGGGTATCGAACATGGTTGGCCTGCAGATGCAAATCAGCAAGCAGATTCGCCTCATGGAGTTTCATCAAGCGAGGATAAAAAGCACACAACCCACCTTACGACTGCCGACGACGAAGGCAACTGGGTTGCGATGACCTGTACGGTCAACACATCATGGGGGTCCAAAGTAACTGTTCCTGGTACGGGGGTGATTCTCAACAATCAAATGGATGATTTCAGCATTTCGCCGGGTATTCCGAATGCTTTCGGTTTGATCGGGTCCCAAGCCAATGCGGTAGCTGCAGGCAAACGGCCTCTTTCAAGCATGAGCCCTACGATGGTCCTGGATTCCAAAGGTCAGCCGGTATTGACGGCAGGAGGTGCCGGTGGCCCAAGGATCATCAATGCAACGCTCCAAGTCCTCTTGAGGGTGCTCGATGGAGGGTATTGGGTAGGTCAAGCTGTGGGTGCACCCCGAGTGCATCATCAGTGGCAACCTGATCAACTCTTGATCGAGGACCAAATAGGAGTTGGGACATCCCTGGAAATCTCTCCTGATCTTCGCAAGCAACTTATGAACTTGGGGCACCCTTTGAAGGCGTCGTCATCGATCGCGATTTGCCAAGCCATCGCTCGACAAGGGGATCGCTTAACGGCAGCCCATGACCCACGTGCCCAAGGTTCCTCTGAACAATAAGAGCGTCTTGATAGAGCCCATCTATCAGGGCCAATCCATCAGGACTCTTCGGCTAGCCAACCTGCAAGCCGAATCGCCATCATCATCAACGTGGTTTGAGGGTTGCACCCGAGGATATTCGGCAAGACCGAAGCGTCGCAGATACGCAGTCGATCGATGTGTCGAAACTTGAACTGGGGATCGACCGGTGCGGCGGGATCGGCTCCCATTGCACAGCTTCCGCTGTAATGGTAAAGCGTCGTAACGAATCTTTCGAAATGGCTTCGAATCGCTTCGTCGGATTGTCTTTTGAATCCTGGTAACATCTCATGCTCGAGCAGATCGGACCAACCTTGCTGATGAAAGAAGTCCCTGCTCCATCGAATGGCTTGCAAGAAAGCGGGCCAATCCTTTGTGTCAGTCAGGTATCCAGGATCGATTGCATCTGGCATGACGGATCCATGGCTCCGGGGTTTGCATTGGGTGATACCGATGCTGATGCATGGCTGTTGGATTGGAATATTTGGATAGGCCAAGTAGTGTGTCGGAGTGATATGCCACTGGAAGCTTTGGGGGGTGTTTCCGGTTGGATCGATGAATGCTCCTAGTTCGGCGAGGTTCGAGGATTTGGGCCCGTCTTGGTTTTGGATGTATTTCAGACGATCGGAACGATTCAAGGGCCATGAGAAAGCACTTCCGGATCGAAGCTTGAAAATGATCGGATAGACCAAATGGTCACGCAGTCCTGTGCCGATGCGATCGTGGTGGTGCGTACAAACCAGACCCGCGTGGGCGAGCGTATCTTTTGGTCCGATCCCGCTTTGAAAGAGCAACCTTGGAGTTTGGACCGCGCCGCAACAGAGGATGATCTGCTTGCTTGCTTTGAGTTCGAGTCTTTCCTTATCCACATCGACAACGACTCCTAGGGCGCGATCTGATTGGATCGTTATTTTTCTAGCGAATGCCCTTGTGAGAATATCGCAACGCATCAACCGGCCTGAGCTGATGCGTCTGCCGGCAGATTGCATACGAACATAGGGGGCGAGCATCGAGCTTGGAGACACCATTGCATCATGGGATCCATAGCCGAGCGTGATTGCCTGGTCGAGCAATCGTGCCGTATTGCTGTGAAGTTCTGGGAGCGAACCTTGCCAAACATCTCGCAACTTTAGAAAAATCGCACGAATGGAATTCTTTGTCCATAGACCTCCGCCCATAGCGTGAAGTTCTTCGAGGCACGAGTCGGACGGTTCGATGCGAATCATCGCATTGATTGCCGAGGATCCACCGATGGTTCTGCCCGCGGGCCATGCAAGCTTGCGAGACGCTAGCTGGCTTTGCGGTTGGATCTGGTAGTTCCAATCGATCCTGGAGCCAAAGCTACGAGGGTAGAAAGCGGGGATTTTGGATAGGGGCCCGGCATGCTCGGATCCAGCTTCGATGACCAAGACGCTTCCAATGGATTGGAGTTGATTTGCGAGCATCGACCCCGAGGGTCCCGAACCAACGATCAGATAATCGTAGTTTGGGTTCAGTGAGCTAGGATTCACAAGATGCATTCTGCTCGCCGGAAAATCAATAGTCCAGGCTGGCACCGCCATCGACATGGAGTCCTTGGCCGGTGATGAAACTGCTATCTTCGGTGGCAAGGAACAAGCAGACGCGTCCCATTTCATCGATATCGGCCATGCGACCGATGGGCTGAAGCGCCGCGATCCTTTCCAATGCAGCTTGGGGGTCCGATAGACTCGAGGCCCACTGCCGCATCAATGGCGTATCAACATTGCTTGGGAGAATCGCGTTGACTCGAATCCCAAATGGTGCGCACTCGAGGGCAAGGGATTTGGTGAAAGACAACTGGGCACCTTTGCTTGCCGCGTAGGCCGTCGAATTTCGTTGTCCAAGCACTGCGGTCATCGAGCTTACGTTGATGATTGTCCCTTTGGTTTCTTTTAGATGCTCCAAAGTATGGTAGCACATCGAGTAAGTGCTCAGAAAATTAATACGAAGCACTTCCAAAGCATCCTTGGGGGGCATTCGATGGATCGGGGTGTCTGGGGGGTGGATACCAGCGTTGTTGATCAGACAATCGATTTTGCCATAGCGATCGACGACATCCGCGATGCTCGAAGCGATTTGTTGTTCATCCCCGACGTCGCACAAGACCGCTAAGTGATTTCCCCCTAGGCTATTTGCGGTTTGCAACGCGGATGAAATATCCCGGTCTAGGATCGCTACGAAGGCTCCTTCTTTGGCGAAGACTTTTGCGCATCCGGCACCGATTCCTTTGGCGCCTCCGGTAATGACAACCACACGTTGGGAAAATCGCATTGGATTGGCTCTGCAGTAAAAAAGGGGGGTGGATTATTTGATGTGTCCAAGTATCTTTGTCGGGCATGCCAATTCAAGACACACTCTACCCGCTGTTTAGGTCCAGGACGCTCATGACGATCGGGTCTATCGCGATTGCGATGGGCGGTTACTCTTTGCTTCCGATCGTCAAAGAGTATAGCAAGTACTCCGATGTGGGGGACACACCGTCAGACCTCCATGCAGCCCTTTCCTTGGTCCTGGGATGGCTATTGGTGTTTCGTACCAATGCGGCTTACGCACGCTGGTGGGAAGCTCGAACGCTCTGGGGAAGTTTGATCAATTGCAGTAGGAACTTGGCTATCAAGATCCAGGAGTTCTTTCCTGATTTGAGTTTCGAGGAACGCCGATTCCTTTCTAGGCATCTGTCTGAATTTCCAAGCGCGCTTACTTGTCATCTTCGCAAGGAACCCTATTCGGGCCCGATTTTCCAAGGAGCGGTACCGACGCATGTCCCACTGGCGATCTCTCAGGATCTTTATCGGTGGATTGCGAGTCGTCTAGCCAATAGCAAGTTCGATCGGGATTTGCTAAGGATTCTGGATTGTGAGACTGCCAAGCTCATGGATATTTGTGGAGCGTGTGAACGGATCGCAAAAACGCCTATGGTACGGTCTTATCGGGTCTTCGCCCGGCAGTGCATCTTTCTGTTTCTTTTCACTTTACCATGGGGTTTGGTCCAAGACTTCATGTGGTGGACATTGCCATTGACGATCGTCATCTCCTACTTCATGGTTGGTATGGAAATTGTCGCTGAGCATGTCGAAGAGCCTTTCGGTTTTGACGAAGACGATTTGGATCTAGAGGGCATGTCCAAGACGATTGCCAATTCCGTAGAAGAGATTTTTTACAACAGCCGCAGAGAACTGAGTCAACCCGTCCAAGAAGAACAAGGATAAACAGCATGGATATCATCTACCGCTTCGACCCTTATGCACCGCTTGAACTAAAGCGGCCTAAGAGCAACAAAGAGGCGTTAAAGACTTTGCATCAGGGGAATTGTCGATTCTATTCGATGGTCAATCACTTGCAGAATGTGCAGGATGGCAAGAAGGTCGAGTCGATGGTGGTGCCTATTTCTCCTGTGCAATTGGGGATTCCGGTCGTAGGTGGGTTGGCTCAGATGCACTCACCGTATGCCGCAGTGCTTGGATGCGCCGATGCGAGAGTTCCGATCGAGCATATTTTTGACTGTTCCTCCAACGATCTGTTCGTGGTCCGGGTTGCTGGAAATGTCTTGGGCCTGGAATGCATCGGGAGTATCGACTACGCCGCAACAGCTCTTCGAGAATCGCTGCAAAGTGTCATTGTGCTAGGTCACACCAACTGCGGTGCGGTGGGGGCAGCCGTCAATGTCTATCTAGCTCCATCGAGTTTTGCCGAAGTCGCTTTTAGCCATCCGGTTCGGACTATTATCGACCGGATCATGGTCTCGGTTCGCAGTGCCGCAGAGGCCCTCGAAGCTGTCTATGGATCGAAAATCGCGAAGAACAAGCAGTACAAAGACTGGCTTATCAACGCTTCATGCTTCGTCAACAGTGCATTTACTGCCTATGATTTGCAGCGTGAAGTCAATGCGGTCACCAAAGGTCTAGTCGTTTCTTATTCGGTCTACGATATGGCTTGGTCGACCGTCAACGCCACACCGATCCGCAACGCCCAGGAGGCTTATGACGCCCATGCCTTCGGGACCGCTCCAAAGAATCCAGAGGACCTCCAAGCGATCGCCAAAGAGATCGCTCAATGCATGGAGTTACCGACGAAGCGTTGATGCCAATAGAGTCTATTGCTTCTTGATGGCATACAAGGCTTGATAGGATCGGATATAGAGCACCCCGTCGGACACAATGGGACTTGCGGTGATCGCTTCTCCCATCGGAATCGTCGAAACGATTTCAAAGTCTTTTCCAGCTTTGACGACCGTGCAGTGACCGTCGTTGGATGCAAAATAGATATGTCCATCGGCATAGGTTGGGCTGGATCGATGCTGTCCGGTGTAAGTCCGTTGGAAGTAGATTTCTTGACCGGTCTTATGATCCAAGCACTGAAGCTTGCCATCTTTGTGAAGCACATAGACAAGCCCATCGACGACAAGCGGAATGGACACATCTGGGGTGCGAGGGATATTCCAAGCCACCACATCGGGCTTGGATGATGCATCACCTTGGAGAGACTCGCTGACGTTCAGGGCGACCATCGGACCTTCCTTGGCCGTCGGAACGATGATCGAACCGGGGATAACTAATGGAGAAGCGACAAATCGGAATGTGGGATCGTTCTGCTTGGGATTGATCTTGGTCGGGCCGTTGAGCTGGCCGAATCTCCAAAGTTCTTGGCCACTGCCGAGTTGATGTCCGGTGATGCAATCGGCACCGTGAACCACTAAAAACTCCTGCTTGCCGTCTCGGTAGATAAACGGGGATGCGTAAGAGTGTTTGCATTCGAATTCCGCTTGGGTGATGCGATCGACAGACCATATTGTTTCGCCGGTCTTTTTATCCAGTTTGATCACTTTACCGGTTCGAGTGTTATCATCGCGTCGCATCGGTCCATGAAGAAGTTGCAAATAGAGAGCATCTGCGTCGAGTACTGGGGTACTTGTCATCCCAAACTGGATATCCAGCTTTCCGAACTTGTCGTTGACATCGATCTTCCAGACCGGCTGTCCATCGACGGTATAACAAGCCAGGATGCCTGTGCCGAAGAAGCACCATACATGTTTGCCATCGGTGCAGGGAGATGGTGATGCCGAGTTTCCTTCGCCGGCTCGAGCGTCTTGGTTCCCCGAACCGACCTTCTGCTGCCAAAGCTTCTTTCCATCCTTGGTACTGACGGCAATCAGAACCAAATCGTCCCCTTGGGCGCTGGTCAAGAAAACGCGGTCGTTCCAAACCACTGGAGTGGCACCGGCTTGGCCGGGCAATTCGCATCGCCAAAGCACGTTATCTTTGGTGGACCACTGGGTCGCGATGTTTTTTTCGCTGGAAACTCCATCGTTCTTGGGCCCACGCCACTGAGGCCAAGTATCGGCCAGGGCACTTGGGACAGATCCAAAAGCCATAAGCCCACCAAGCAGGATGGCTTTGGCTACTTTGTTCGAATCGATTTTCGGAGTTTCGTTTTTGGGTACAAGCATCGCAGGGGGACTCGACTTTGGTACGGGTTGGTAGGAATGAGGCTAGTGGGAGCGGGTTGGCCCACCTGATCCATCGACATCCATCGACGAAGGCGCTGGGCCGACTGGATCGTTGGATTATAATCGTTGCTTGGGCTTTGTGTTTGCCATGGAGGTCTATTGAGGTCTCCTGCTCGATACCATCGAATAAGAACCGCGAATTGATTGATGTTTAAGAACTGCTTAGCGTGTTTGGCCTTGGTAATTCTAGTTTCAGGGTTGCTTGCCCAGGAACCGTCGCTTGGGGTTCAGGTCACCGGCATCGAGCCACCTTCGTGGTGGGTAGGTTCCAAGACCAGTCCTATTCGACTTATGATCCGTGGGACAGGGCTTCGAGAAGACTTCGTCTTATCGGCGGATCGCCAAGGGCTTCAATTTACGAATTTCAGGGCCAGCCAGAACGGGCACTATTTATTTGCGGATTTGCATATCGCTCCGGATTGCCTACCTGGACCGGTCAAGATCGATGTTCATTTGAGCGAATCGGACTCGCGTGTGGTCAAAACGCAGTTCGAATGGGAGTTACTGGGCTATCCGAAGTACCAGCCTGATGGCTTTGGTCCGGAGGATTTTATCTACTTCTTGATGCCAGACCGTTTTTGCGATGCCGATCCAGCGAACAATCGCTCGACAAAGTCCCCGGAGATCTATGACAGGACCAAGTCCAGGTACTATCACGGGGGAGATATCCAAGGGATCCTCAGCAAACTCGATTACATCCAAAGCTTAGGTGCGACCGCCATTTGGACCACTCCGATCTATGACAACAACGATGCACCGGATCTCAAAGAGATGCATCCTGAACCGGGCCAGAGTCAGCCAGTTCCCACCACCGGTTACCATGGCTATGGAGCGATTGATCTGTACGGGGTTGACGAGCATTTCGGAACGCTTGATGACCTGAAGAATTTGATTGAGCAAGCCCACCGGCGCGGGATGAAAGTGATCCAGGATCAGGTGGCAAACCATACGGGTCCCTACCATGTTTGGGTCCAGGACCCACCGACACCGACATGGTGGAACGGCAGCGCGAAATCGCACTTAAGCAACAATTGGCAGAAATGGACGGCCATGAATCCCAGGGCCGCTTACCAAACCCAGCAATCGAATCTTGAGGGTTGGTTTGGCAACGTTCTGCCTGATTTCAATCAGGATGATCCTGAGGTTGCTACATACTTGATTCAACATTCGATTTGGTGGCTAGGTGTGGCCGGCTATGATGCGATCCGTATGGATACTTTGCCGCACGTCCCAAGACACTTTTGGGAACGATGGGCAAGTTCTGTGAAGCGAGAATTTCCAAATACGAAAATCCTGGGGGAACTCTACGATCAAGACCCTGTTTTGGTGGCGTATTTCCAGGGGGGCCGGCAAGGCCATGATGGCATCGACACCCATATCGATACCTTATTTGATTTTGGACTTTTCACACCGATTCGAAATGCATTTGCCAAGGGCAAGAGCATTCGAGAGGTGCATCAGATGTTTGCCAGAGACTGGCTTTATGTGGATTCCAACCGTTTGGCAACCTTCATCGGTGTGCATGACATGCCTCGATTCATGCACGAAAAGGGTGCGACGATCGATGGATTGAAAACGGCCCTGACACTGATGCTAACGAGCCGAGGTACGCCGATCCTGTACTCGGGGGATGAACTGGCGATGCTCGGTGGAGAAGACCCAGACAATCGCAGGGACTTTCCGGGAGGATTTCCAGGTGACCTTCGCAACGCCTTTGAAGACTCCGGTCGCGAACCTGCCGAACGATCTGTTTGGAATCATATCGCTAGGCTCGGTGGTCTGCGCAAGAAGTATTCGGCACTGGCAACCGGTAAGTCGCTTGATCTTTTGGATGCCCAACAGCAGTACGTCTATGCGCGTCAGAACGATCGGCATTGCCTATTGGTCGCTTTTAATAACGATATCGAGTCGGCCTTGATCGAGTTCGATGCCAAAGGATTACCGAGCCAGACACTCGCTAGAGGTTGGTCGGTACAATGCGACGATCTGCTAGGTGGTTCGACTCCATTGACTATTGAGTATGATGGGAACGCTCTTAAAGCAAACGTTCGCCTGAGGGCTCGAAGCAGCGCCGTATTTCTATTGCCTGAGTGATCAAACTACCAGCGTATTTCGACTGCGGCTCCGGCTCGGACTCCAAGCATCAACGCCGCAGAGTCGTCGACCAAGTGCAATCTCAGAGGTTGCTCCCCATCTGCGATAGCAATCAGCGTCATTGCTGGTTGTTGATGGTCGTTTCCAAAGATCCCCACCGTCTCATGCTCTTGGTCGACCAGTACGCGCGTGTCGGTCGAACGTGGGATGTCCTTCCATGCCATGGGGACAATGTCAGTGACCAAGTCTCCATTGCTGGTTACTTCGACGATCTTTCCTTGAATTCGTCTCGACACGTATGCGGCTCCTAGGATGTGGCTCAAGCGGCGAATTCGTTCTATTGCACTTTGCTCTGGATGATCTACCGACCACCAAGAACCTCCATAGTTTATACAAACATGACCACCCAGGGTGCGACCCAGAGCCTACTTCATGAAATCAGCTTCGCGCAAATTTCACAAGATTAACGAATCCTAACCTTTGGGCTTAGGTAATGCGATCAACCATCCCTTGGAACCTTTGGTGAGGATTCCCAACCAGCGACCATCCTGGACTTCCACAACCGGTGCACCATCGAGGTCACCAGGGAGCGCCATTGTGGACTCCAATTGCAATCCTCGATCCGTTTTGGTGTAACGATTTTGGTCGATGAGCACCGATCGATCGGTTTCGGACCCCACGACAAGAACGTCACCGGGTTGGCGATCCAGAGGCTTTAGGAATTGTCGAGCGTCCAGGGGTGGCTGAGCGATCGACGGCTGGGCGGTGAGTTTGACTCTCAGGACCTTGCTACCGTCGGTCATCTCCATGGTCTCGATGGGCGCAAAATCCGCTTGCGATACACCAGCAACTTCGAGTTGCCCAGATTTTTCCAAAGCCGATTTTGAGACAGTGGCGAAGTCTTCTCGGCACAGGAGTGTTCCGTCATCGAGCAGGAGTCCCCAACCAAGTTTCTGCTTGGTAAGGGAAAAGCCCAGTGAGCTTTGTTTCCAGACCAGACTTGTTCGATAGCAAACGGGAGATTGACGTTGAAGCTTGTCCCAGATTGCACCGTAGGGAAGCGACGGCTTCCACTGGTTCCAATCGTCGTCTGGTTTTTCATGAAGGATGAATCTTGCACCGGTTCCAACGACCTTTCCTTTTGCGTCAGGGGTGGCAAACTCGATTCCCCCGTAAAGGACTTGGCTGAGGGAATCGGCTTCGAGTTCCAAACCGGTGATCCCGAGGCTTACGCGCCATCCACTGCGAAGCCAGAACTTGGTATTGGTACGTACCAGTTCGTGGAACTCCGGATGGATTGCACATCGGACCAACACGCTACGAGCGTCGCTTGCAAGGCTCACAGCCAGCACGTCCCCGACGTGGAATCCTCGGTGAAGGATTGGGGTTCCGCTATCGAGTCCGTAGCGTTTGAGTGAATCGAGAATGATCTCAACGGAACCTTCTTTGGGTCGAATCGGGGGTGCGGATTCCAAACCTTGGAAGCGTTTGACGGAATATTTATCGCTTGGCCCAGGTTCCATGGCGATGTATTTTGGACCGACGATGGTGTCTAGGCCCCGGACTGCATCGAATGAAACGATCGGTCGAACGATCCAAAACGCAGTGCCGTCTGTAACAACCCTCCTGGCATTTGGGTTCAGTCGAACCGAGACGAGGATTCGCGGTGAAGTATCTGCAGGCAAGGAATCTTGGATCGATGGCATGGCCAAAGCAACTTTTTCAACACGACCAACATCGATCCCGCGATAACGAAGCGATTCTCCGACTTGCAATCCATGCCCCTCCTGAAATTCGACTTGGATCAGTTCCCCTTCGTTTTGATAGGATTGCACAAAAAGATAGAGACTCAGCAGTCCGCAGATGGCCGTTGCGATCCATAACCAAGAAGCCCTTCGGGTTTTCTTTGGGATCGGGACGGCTTGGGGTATGTCGTCTTGGGTCGCGTTGGGGTCCATCGAACGATTCTCGGTTTTCAAAGCATTCGGGGTTCTGTGAGTTCACTGGAGATTGTACGATATCGAGACGAAACTGCTGGGCAGCTTGACACGAACCCTTGTAAAACCATGCATCACTTAATGCCGACTACTGCTGATTGTTTCTTGTCTCCGTTGGCTCATGCCGGACACGGCCCGATCGACGCTAGCCATCCGGCTCATTACTTGGCTTCACCTGAACATGCCCTTGGGGTGCTTGCTGTGGCCGCACTGATCGCCTGCGCGGTTTGGTTTGCAGGGCGATGGGCTTATCGAATCTCGAATCCGACTTGAACGTTGACCGAGAGTACCAGATCGTTTGGATTGGACTGAAGGATGCGTCGTTCGGTTTTTTCTTGTGCATCTTGGACGGCATACGGGGTACTGACCAGTACTCCGTTGACGTAGGTCGGGCCTGAGTTGGAGTTGTTAGCGCCCATGGGCTGAATGGTCGAACTGATCATTCTGACTTCGCCGAGTTCTTTACCGGCAGCTTGGGCCAATCGCAGAGCTTGGCCTTTGGCCTTTTCGAAGCATTTCTTCAATGCAGTTGCTTCTTGGCTTTCGCTCATGACTCCAACGTAGAGGACTTGGGATTCGGTGTTGGAAGCAGGCGTCGAGGAAGAGACATAAGCGCTAGCTCCCATCAATGGCATGATTTGTTCGAGTTCTTCTTCGGAGAGTTGAACACGAAGTTTTGCGCCTCGGAACTCTTTGGATTGAGCGAGTCGTCTGAGTTTGGCTCCGAACTCAATACTGCCATCGAGGGTTTCTTCGGTGATCGGCCACTGGGCTACGAGCCGATTGGTCGCCGCGTGGATGAACGGCAAGGGCTCGGCATCGCCGTCGAGTTCTTCCTCTTCTTGAAGCAACATTTCCCTCAGGCGGCCTCGCATCTGGGGATTATTGACTTGCATTTGGGCAGCTTGACGGCGCATCCACTGGCGAGCTGAATCGGGGTTGTCGACGAAGGGGACGGTATTGGTCAGGGTCGGCATGGTCCAGCGGTATTGGCCATCGGTGCGACCGAGCTGTTCGAGAAGTTTTTCAACGGTCTTGCGATGCTCACGAATTGCGGCGATAGCCTCTTCGGCCTCGCGTCCTTCGACGCGAAAAGGGTATCGCAGTTGGATTGCAACGGGCTGTAGGGTCACCGCTTCCTGAGCCGAGACGCTCAGCAACGGAGCAGAAGAACTGGCGTTAGGCAACGTGCTGGCGCTCTGCGCCAAGCACATCGATGTTCCCAGGATCCCTGATAAGGCGGTTAGAAAACCAGTCAACCGAATACGAATCAAGATGGCACCCTCTCGTCTAGGCAGGAGTTCCAAACAGGAGTGTTCAAAAGCGACGCTCTTATGATACTCTCCTGCGGACTTGATGGGCTGAGCAAAGTCCGGAAAACCCAACCAAACCGGGAAATGCCGTTACTTGCGGAACTGCTCCAGGAGTCTGCCTGGACTGCCCATGATGTTGTATCCAGAGTCCACGTGCAGGATCTCGCCGGTGATACCATTGCTGTAGGAGCTCAGCAAATACGCACCTGAGCGACCGACTTCCTCGTGGGTCACGCATCGACCAAGTGGTGCGACGTAATCGTAATACTCTTGCATTTCGCCAACGCCTGCGGCGACTCCTGCGAGGGTTTTGAGCGGTCCGGCGCTTACGCCATTGACTCGGATACCCTTGGGACCAAGGTCGTAGGCCAAGTAGCGTACGGTTGCATCCAAAGCGGCTTTGCAAATCCCCATGACGTTGTAACCGGGTACGCACTTTTCGCCGCCAAAGTAAGTCATGGTCAAGACCGATGAATCGGGTTTGAGCATCCCTTGGGCTGCATTGGTCAGGGCAATCAAACTATAGACGCTCACATCCATCGCCAATTTGAAACCGGCTCTGCTGGTCTGGACGGTATCTCGGGACAGGTCATCTCGATCGGCAAAGGCGATCGAGTGGAGCAAGAAGTCGATTTGTCCTAGGTCCTTGGCGGCGGCTTCCATGAAATCCTTGACCTGAACGTCGTCTTGAACATCCAGGGGTCTTAGGAAGGCGGTTTGGGCTGGGTAATGCTCGACGCACTTTCTGACTCGCAAGTGATTCTTCTTTTTATCGTCGTCGGGTTTATCGGGCAGGTGCGAAAAACCACAGATGCCTCCTTGGTCCATGATTTCTTTGGCGATTGCCCAAGCGATCGAGCGATCGTTGGCCACGCCGAGAATCAATCCTTTTTTTCCTTCAAATAACTTCATGGGTCGATTACCTTTCGTTGAGAAATCACAGAACAAGGATCATGGGACGTTGCAGACGCTCGTAGGAGCGTCGATGTCTGATTGCTTCGGAAAATAGTCTTCGACAACTCGATAGAACTGCTCTTGGCTTTCGACCTTCGAGATGTGGGCTCGGAAGTGCCTTGCTCCGGGTTTGTTTTGGGCATAGCAACAAGCGAATTTTCGCATGAGCATGGTACCTCGATGCACGCCGAATCTTTCGACAACCAGATCGTAATGGTGGAGCATGATTTTGCGTTGCTCATCGATCGAGGGGTCTGGCGGGATTGGACGCCCTTCGAGAGCCGCAGCCGATTGGGCAAACAGCCATGGCTTACCTAGGCTTGCTCTGGCGATCATGACCCCATCGACGTTGTAGTTTTGATACGCGAAACGGACTTGCTGGGGTGTTTCCAAGTCGCCGTTTCCGATGATGGGCATGCGATCCAAGTGCTGTTTGATCTGGGAGATGCGTTCCCAATCGGCTGAGCCTTTGAAGAAGTCTTCGGCGGTCCGTCCGTGGACGGTCAAGGCCGCCGCGCCGGCCCGCTCGACGGTCTTTGCTACTTCGATGTAGTTCATTGAGTCTCGGCTGCAGCCGAGTCTCATCTTTGCGGTCACGGGCGTAGGCCAGCAAGCCTCGACCAGGCGTGAGATGATGGCATACATTCGGTCGGGGTCTCGCAGCAGATAGGATCCGCTGTGTGCTTTTTCGGTGACTTGTTTGACCGGGCAGCCAAAATTGATGTCGACGACACTGACTCGATATTCCTCGACGAGTCTGCGACCAACTTTGGCCATCGTATCTGGGTCGTTGTCCCAGATTTGGACTGCCAAGGGACGGGGCTCTTGCTCGATACCCCAAAGGCGATCGGGGTGTTCGCAATCGTGTTCATCGAGCCAAACAAAGCCACGGGCGTTGACCATTTCGGTAGCCTGAAGCCCTGCTCCACTAAATTCGCGGACGATCTGACGGAAGGCATAATTGGTATAGCCGGCCATGGGGGCCTGGAAAATCGGTGGATAAACCTCCATCGAACCGATCTTGACCGGTTTCGGGGTCCGAGAAGTGGTTGTTTCAGGTGAGCCTTGTTCGAATTCCATGCGTAATACTGTACCTATTCCCACTGATCTCGCCGAGCCCAACCCAGACAGGATTCCCCGATGGGGATCATCAAAAAACCACCTCCAAGTGTTCGATTTGCTGCGGTTTTTTCCTGTGAAGACCGTTTTCTGAGGCTAGCTTGGGATCGCCTGGAATCGCGTTGGGGAAAAATCGCTACGCTCGGACCGATGCTGGATTTTATCGAGTCCCCGTATTACACAAGGACCATGTTGGTACTCCCTGGAATCGGCGGACAAGCGATGCTGAAAAAACAGATGGCCTTGTTTGCCGACCCTTACGATCCGTCCGAGCTGGCCTCTGACAAGCTTGCGTCGAACCGATTCGAAGAAGCTTGGACGACGGAAATCCTGGGGAGCACGTCCGAAAGTCGGCTCATCAACATCGACCCCGGATACATGACAATGACCAAATTGGTTCTGGCTTCAACCAAGAATCGCGAGCATCGGATCTATCTTCGAGATGGTATCTACGCGGAAGTGACCTTGGCGTTTCGAGATCAACTATGGGCGGCAATGCCATGGACGTATGCCGATTACCAACGGCCCGATGTGCATGAGTTTCTCTCGATCGCACGGCGAGGATTTGTTGCGTCGGTGTCTAAGGCCAATCGCCAAATCAAACCTCCATCAAGCGGATCGGAAACACGGCCGTGAACCAAAGCGAATTGATGCTAGGACTGTGCCTTGTCGCGGTCGTTCTGATCCCTTTGGTGGTTGCCCTTTGGGTCGTCGGTTGGGTCAAGCGAAATGCAGCACGTTTGGGACTGATCGATCTTCCCAACGAGCGCAAGGTGCACACGATACCGATCCCTCGAGGCGGGGGGCTTGGCGTATGGCTAGGTGTTGTGAGTGTGTTTGCAGTCGGAACGTTGGCTGTGGCGTTGATTGGCAAATGGCCGGGACTTTTACCTGCATGGCTGATTCCACAGAGTTTGCAAGAGTTGGCCTCAGGGATGTGGTCCAAACTCGGTCCGATTTGGATGTTGCTTGCCGGAGGCTCGGTCGTTGCCGTTCTAGGTCTCTTGGACGATCGCTTTGGTCTGGATTGGCGTGTTCGAATCGCGGTCGAATTTGCAGTGGCTAGCTGGGTTGTTTACGGGCTGAATCTTCAACTGACGGCCTACATCGACTTGCCATGGTTGACCCCGATTTTGAGCATCTTTTGGATTGTGATGCTGATCAACTCATTCAACATGCTCGACAACATGGACGCCCTGAGCGCGGGCGTGGCAGCGATCATCGCTGGGATGCTTGCACTGATGCTCTTGAGCACCCCTGAAGCCGGCCAAGGACAACCGCAAGTGTTTGTGGCCTTGATGGTGTTGGCCCTACTTGGTGGCTTGCTCGGTTTCCTGCGGTACAACTGGCCCCCGGCTTCGATTTTTATGGGGGATTCGGGAAGTTACTTTGTGGGATACTGGATCGCGGTAACAACTTTGTTATCCACGTATTCTGGCAGTTCTGGGCAGACTCCCCATGCGGTCTTTGCACCGCTATGTTTGTTGGCCATCCCCATTTATGATACTTTCAGCGTTATCGCGATTCGATTGCGAGAAGGCCGCAGTCCATTCCAGGCCGACAAGAAGCATTTTTCCCATCGACTTGTCGATTTGGGAATGACCAAAAAACAAGCGGTAGGGACGATCTATCTTGCCACTTTGACCTGCTCTTTAGGATCGCTCCTGTTGCCCAGGACGGATTGGATCGGTGCGGGCTTGGTGCTACTGATCGTCCTTGCGATGCTGGCCTTGATCGCTCTACTAGAGAGTTTGACGGGCAAGAAATCCAATCCTTGAAACCTTCCCTCATCGGTATTTAAATCATGTCATCTGCTTCCATCGCCTCAGACCAGTATTCTCCGAGCCCGACATCGATAGAAACCCCTGAGCCTCGGACTTCATGGAGCTATGCCACCGAGAGTGTCGCTTGGTGCTTGCTAGCCTTGGTGCTGGTCCTATCGCTTTGGAGGCCTAGCGACACTGCGGTATCCATCGGTTTTGGGGATTCGATTTGGCACATAGGATTGTCGCTGCTGGGTTTTTTATCCGCTGCCCTGTTTTCCAGCACGCTCAACGATGGAAAATCCTCTCAGCTGGTTCCGTCCAATCGACTCTCGCTCCTTTGGCTACTATTGGCCTTAGTTGTGCTCTGGCATGCGATGGTCACGGGTTACTGCGTCGGTCGAACAAACCTTAGAAATTCAATCTACGGCTTTTGGCAATCGACCTCGATGTGGTTGCTCTTGCCGACGATCGCTTGGCTGGTCCGCTGGCCTTCCTCGGCCGCGAGGTTGCTCAAGCTATGGTGGGTCCTAGCGGTCTTTGTGCTGGCTTGGGGATTTTGGGAATACGGGGTAATCCAGCCGATGCAACGCTCAGCGTTTGCCAAAGACCGGATCGGTTTTCTTCAGCAGAACAAGATCGATCCAGAGTCATCGGCTGCGGTTCTGATCGTCAACCGCCTCGAGAGCACCGAAGTGCTCAGTGTTTTTGCGCTTGCGAATTCTTACGCTGCGTTCTTGGTAGCTCTGTGGCCAATTTGGCTAGGGTGGATGATTCAAGTATTGCGAACTCCTCGAGAGATTGGGGAGTATGGTTCGCAAACGTCTCAAACCAAACCCGACCGCTTGCTACGGATCGTTCCTGTGGTCTTGGTGCTGCTGACGGGACTTGCTCTGCTGCTGACCAAAAGTCGGACGGCTTGGGTTGCTGCTGGGGTCTCGACCGTTCTTGCCTTTGCGATGGATCCTGCTTTGCGGGCCGAATTGGGGCGTTGGTTGAAAAACAATCCTCTGCTGATCGCAGGAATCTTGATAGGAGTGCTTGCGATCTTTGGTGGTGTCTACGCATTGGATCCATTGATTTTTCAGGAAGCGGGCAAGTCGCTCTCATACCGAATGGATTACTGGAAAGGAGCCTTGGAACTGATCGGACAGCAACCCCTGTATGGTTTTGGTTCTCTGAACTTTCAGCCGACGTACTTGCAAGTCAAGAAACTTACTGCATCGGAATCGCCAGCCGATCCGCACAATTTCATCTTGGAGTTGGCGCACAGCGGTGGCTGGGGACTTCTGGGCCTGACCATGCTCCTGCTGGCGATGCTGGCTTTTCGTGGGCTAGGCTCAAGACTATTTGCAAGCCAATCGCCCCTAAGCCCCTTTGCGATCGCTGGAACTGATGCAAAAGAACCATGGGTCATGCCATTTCGCTTCACCGTGATTCTCTGTGCGCTTGCAGTGTTTATGGTTGCATTCTTTCGGGTCGGAGATCAGGAACTCATCGGAACTGCAGTTGCAATCGCTTTGGCTTTCGGATTGGCCTATTGGCTCAGCAAAGAGCAGCCGTCAGCTTCGGTGCAATCGTTTGTTCTTGGCCATCCGGTCTTGTTCCTGGTTTCCTTTCTAGGGGTGATGGTCCACTTCTTGGCATCCGGGGGTTGGATGTTTCCTGGAACCATGATCGCTCCGATGCTTGCCATGGGGCTGTGGATCGCATCGAGCCGATGGACCCAAGCACCCCAAGCTCCGGCCAAGTCCAGTCGATTGGCCAAATGGCAAGCACCATTGGCGGCGAGTGTGCTCTTGGCGCTTTGGGGCCTGACGATGGCTTGGCCTCACTACCAATCGCAGCGGATCATGCAAACGTTTGCAAGGGATGCTCAAGGCAGATTGCTGATCGACTCGCAGATCGCAGACAAGACGTTTCCAACGAGCGATCAGTACGCTACGTGGATTGCCTCGGTGCCTCACGATCCTGAGCTGGCTCGATGGGGACTGGACCTGAGCGCCACGGTGCTTGACTCGAAACTTCCGACTCCTGAGAAGATCAGTTGGCTCCATCAGTTTCAAGAGGCCTGCAAGCTGCTGATCGAGAGGGATCCAAAGCATTCGGTGGCTTATGCCGAAGCGGCCAGTCAGTCGCTTCGAGCATCGATCGCTCAGATGCTCGATCCTTCCCTGAACGATGAACTTGCTTTTCGTCGCCAGGGTGGCGGACCGCCGCTGCGAGCCTCCGGGACCGGGGGTGGTCGCCCTCGCGGTGGCGGCGGAGGTGGTGGCGGTGGAGGTGGAGGTGGAGGACCGGCCCGCAGCATCGCAACGTTGCTGCTGCAGGATTCGCTCAAGTACTACCAGGAGTCTACTAAGTTTGCTCCGGCAAGCGCTGAGCTTCATCTTCAAACGGCAGTCGTTGCGGCCATGCAAGGCAACTGGAAAGTCTGTCAAGGGATGCTCGAGCAAGCCGAAGAAATCGACCGCCAAACCCCGCATCGGGACCGCAAGATCGAGTCGGCAAAGATCTGGATCCCCAGGGAAATGGTCAAATCGATCCAAGAGCGGGCGACCGCTGGCAAGAAGATCCCCGAGGAAGGCAACCCGGAATGGGACAAACTCAAGATTTTGATCGATCGGAGCGATTCGGTCCCGGGTGAACCAGTCCGCCAAACCTTGCGTAGCTTTTTCAAAGAATCTTGATTCCACGAACCTACCTAAATTCCGATCCATCATGCGCAGTTTTCTCCTCCTTTTGTCCTGCATCGGTTTAGGGTTTGGGCTGGCAAAATTCGATCACGATCGGAGGTTTTCCGGTGTCGAAAATCTCATGGGTAGCGATAAAGGTGTCTCGACGCAGTCGGATTCGGATGCCATCCGCTCGACGGTCGAAAAGCTCGCCGCTCAGAAAAACGGCAAAATCACCGTGGTCAATGGAGCCGAGTTGGACTTTGGCATGATGATGAAAGGGACCAAACGGTCTCATAAGTTCATCTTCAAGAATGTCGGACAGGCAGACGCCAAGATTTGGTTCAAGGCGAGCACTTGCAAATGCACCGTGGGCAAATTTACTGAAGCGACGCTCAAACCCGACGAGGAAACCGAAGTCGAACTTGAATGGAAAGGCGAGAACGCTTCGGATGAATTTTCCCAGACGGCCACCATCGGTAGCAACTGCCCGAGTCAAGAAGAGATCAAATTGGTGATCCGTGGACGAATCGGTCAGGCATACACCTTCGATCCTCCGTCTTCGAATCTTGGGGATCTGCTCTCGATGGATGAAAACGAGGTCAAGTTCCGGATCTACTCGTTCCAAGAGTCACCTTTGAATCTCGGCGGAGGACAGGTCAAGGATTCGGTGCTGTCGAAGAAAATACGCTTTGAAACCAGCGACGAAGTGGTGCTCAAGCCGGGTGAAATCCCTGACATGGCCGACGCCCGTCGCTATGTCGACTGCAAAGTCAAATTGATGCAAGGACTGCCAGCCGGTCCGATCAATCTGGAATTGCAGATTTCGCGTCGCAACGATACCGCTGGCCCAGAAGAAGAGTTTCTCTTTTACAATATCCGGGCTCGGATCGTAACTCCCATCCGCGTGATCGCTGGGGACGACTACAACGAGACCCGAAATATTCTGACGATGGGTTCGTCCAAGTCCTCTCAGGGACTCAAAAAGAGCTTCATGCTGTCGATCCGCACGGAAGACTTTCAAGGGGATCCGAATGTGCGGGTTGGGAAGGTTGTACCTGAGCAGTTGAAAGCGACGATCGGTACTCCCAAGGTTTCTGCCACCCAGCGCATCTATCCAATCCTACTAGAGATCCCCCCTGGAAGTGATCCAGTCGAATTCGATGGAACCTTTAGCAAGGATTTCGGAAAAATCATCATTGAAACAGATATGGAAACATCGCCGACAATTCCGATGTACCTGAAATTCAGAGTGACCGAAGACTGATTCAATGTCTAGCAAAGGCTTTAGGCTTCATGAAACGCAAGATCGCTAAGGCCTGGAGTTTCTCCTCTCACGACGCGGCCCGACCTTCCAATCGGGTAGGACTTGCACGAGTCATGGCTCTGAGCATGCTTGGTACGTTTCTTTGCACGGTGGTGCTGGCCCAACCTCCTCGCCTTCGCAACGGTCTTCGCCCGACTCGTGGCTTGCCCGGAGCAAAAACGCAGGAGCTTTCGGTCTCAGCCAACAAGCCGGCCGATCCACCCTCAGCAAGTGTCCGAGCCAATCTCTCGGAGCCTCCAGCCGATCCCCCGATCACGGTGGCAACGGAGGAAGAAAAGAACCAAAAGATAGCAACCGATTGGCAAAACCCTTGGTTGGTTTTTTACATCACGGGAAACCAATACGGGTACCTGGAACCCTGTGGGTGCACTGGGCTGGCTAATCAAAAAGGTGGGATTAATCGCAAAGACACGTTGCTGGCAAGTTTGAAAAACCGGGGTTGGCAAGTCATGGCCTTGGATGCAGGCGATCAAGTTCGCCGAGATGGCATCCAATCAGAAATCAAATTCAACTGGACTACCCAAGCTCTGCGCCAGATGGGATACGCCGCCACAACCTACGGGGCGAAGGATCTTTTGTTATCCGATAACATCCTTATTTCTGTGTTGAATGAGAATGCTCAGAATGACCTGTTCGTATCGGCCAACGTGAGCATGCTTCCGGACCACGATGTCCGGTACAAGGTTGTTACCGTAGATGGCCCTGACAAGAAACCTCGCAAGATCGGTATCACTGGGGTTCTTGGTCAAGAAAGCCTGAAATCGCATTCCGGGATCCAGCAAGGCTTCTTTAGCGCATCGGATCCAATTCCTGCTTTGAAAGAAGTGGCAGGGATACTTAAGGATCAAAAGTGTGATTACTTGGTGCTCCTGGCCAGCGCCAGCTTGGAGGAGACCAAGAAGATTGTTCAGGCGGTACCAGGTTTTCAGTTGGTGATCACCTCGGGTGGATACGGCGAGCCTACTTATCGACCCGAAGTTCTACCGGGAACTGAGTCGGAGATCGTGCAGGCAGGAACCAAAGGGATGTACGCAGGAATCGTGGGACTGTTTGATAATCCTGCCGAGCCGACCCGTTACCAACGCATCGCCCTGAGCTCGCAGTTCGAAGACTCACCTCGCATGCTGGAGCTTTTTAGCAAGTACCAAGATGAGTTGCGGAACAAGGCCGATGACAACTTTTCTGCGCTGGGGCTCAGACCCAGTTCTCATCCTAGCGGCAGGAGCTTTGCTGGAACTCAGAAATGCTCGGAGTGCCACACCACCGCGCACGAGATATGGAAGAACACACCTCATGCTCATGCGACTGAGTCGATTGTCCATCCTCCTGAGAGGTCGATGGCCAGGCACTTTGATCCCGAGTGCATCTCATGCCATGTCACAGGTTGGAACCCACAAAAATTTGCGCCTTACAAGACCGGTTACGAAACGCTTGAAGGTTCAGCAGATTTGCATGGGAGCGGGTGCGAGAACTGCCATGGACCTGGTTTGGAGCATGTTCAAGCCGAGCAGGATTCCGTTAGCGACAAGAAACGCCTCGATGAACTCAGAAGCGCCATGCGGCTGACACTGGCCAATGCCCAAGAAAAGTGCCTTGAGTGCCACGACATCGACAACAGCCCCGACTTTCATAAAGAAGGGGCTTTCGAGAAGTTCTGGGAACAAGTCAAACACTACGGAAAAGACTGATTGCTAGGGTTTGGCGCCGGTGACCGACCGAATGTAGTCGACTTCGTTTTGTCGATAAGGAGTTCCATCTCGTCGAAAGATATCGTGGAACCATAGCTCAGGTTCTTTGTCATAAGGTTTCTGCCAGGAGTCCCAAGGATAAATGGTTTGGCTTTTGCCATCGACAAAGCCCCAGTTTTGAGCACCGACATTTTCTTCTTTGAAGATTTTCAGGTTGGGATCGAAGTAGCTATTATTTCCACGAGCCATGTATTCTGTGCAAACAATCGGCCGGTTGTATCGCTTCAAGGAACCGATAGCCCGTCGCATGGCATCTCCGTCACCGTAGTGGTGGAAGGTGATAATATCGGACTTCTCCAGACATAGCTTATCGACCGCTGAGAGTTTTGATTCGTCTTCCCAAAGGCTAATCCAAACACCGCAGGTCAGAGGTTGAGAGGGTTGGATCTCGCGTGCCCACTCGAAGCATCGTTCGGCAAACAGCAGTCCCATTTGAGCTTTGTTGGGAAGCTCTGTTTTGGTCCCGTTTCTGCCGTAGGAATTGGCGTTGTCGTTATCGAGTTCATTGACAAGATCCCATGCTTGGATGCGGGGATCGTCCTTGAACCGCTTGAGGATTCCTTGCAAGTAGGGTTTGACCATCGCATGTTTGTCGGGATCTCCGAGGATAGCAGCCCCAGGGCTTTGTATCCAACCGCTGTTGTGCACTCCTTTCTTGGGTTCACGCTGTTTTCCGGCTACTGGTTGGGGGTCCCACACCGAGTCAAACGGTACAAAGATGATCCCTATCTTATGTTTCTGGGCGATGCTGAGGAACTGCTCCATGCGATCGAGCAAATCTTTGCCGTCACCTGTCCAGAGTAGATCGTGCAGAAAGACACGCATGGAGTTAAATCCTAAACTCTGTGCCCAGCCGAGCTCCAGATCGATTCTCTCTAAGTCAAAGGTGCCGATTTGCCACATTTCGAGTTGGTTGATCGCGTATGCGGGAATGTAATTCGAACCGACCAACCAACCGTGTTTATCTTGCCAAGCTTTGGCTTGTTCTGGAGTCCATCTGGATTGAGCTTGTGCCGTCCCGACAAGCCCGGCGAGGGTCATCAGCAGGGCCAAGAGGGTTTGGTTCCATAGGATGTTTTTATAAGATCGTTGCAGCATCATTGCCTACCAATAAATAGAATACGATGGAGCGTCCCAACGACGGTCCTAACGCGATTATAGCAGTTATCCGGGTCCTCAAAACCGGAGTTTGTCCCGATCAATCCAAGGTCCAAACGCCGTCGATGCATCGATAGGTTTTTCCTGTCGGATTGGTGTCCCGAAGCACGCTGGGCAAACGCGACTGACGCACCGCATCGTAACAAGTCAACTTGGCAAATCGCAACATGCTTGCGGGAATCCCGACGGCGGTAAAGCCCGGGTGGCTGGTGGCCGGATAAGGCCCTCCGTGATTCATCGCGGGACTGACGGCCACCCCTGTTGGCATCTTGTCGTTGAGCAATCTCCCAACGCGATGCTGCAATGCATCGGCAACCTGAGGGTAATGCCCATCATCGGAGCCTTGGGTATCGCTGTAGATACAACCCGTAAGGTTTCCTTCGAGAGATTCGATGACGCGAACAATCTGATCAATTGAATCGCACACTGCGATCAAGACCGCGTTGCCAAAGGCTTCGGTTTGAAACACGTGAGGGTCCTTCAAGAACTGCCCACCGGTGATTCGGAGCACGGTGTTGGCCACCGCGCAGCGACTACCTAAGAGCTTGCTGCCTCCGGTCAGGCACTGTGCACCAGCATCGGTCAGCACGCTTAGGCTCTTGACAAGCGATTTCTCGACGGACTCCGAAAGGAGGGTACCGGCTGGCGTTTGGGTGTACTTGGAGACTACACCCTGAATAAACGCATCGGTCTTGGGGCCTTGGACCATCAGCAGTAACCCGGGATTGGTGCAGAACTGGCCTGCACCCATGAGGCCACTGGTAACGTACTCGTCAACGAGACTATCGCCCCGTTGGTCCAGCGCCCCGGGCAGAATCACCACGGGATTGACGCTCGAGAGCTCTGCATAAAATGGTTTTCCAACCCGATCCGCGACGGCTTTGAGTTGCAATCCCGCCCCACGAGCCCCGGTGTATCCGACGGCACCCAAGCGTGGGTCGGCCACCAATCGCTCGCCATCTTCGTGCGATGTGCGGTAAATCAACTGGACCAATCCGCTTGGCATCCCTGTTGCCTGCATGGACTTAGCTACCAACTGCCCAAACCGTTGGCTGGTCGCCGGGTGCGATGAATTGGCTTTCGCAATCACCGGATTTCCAGCGGCGATGGCCGCAGCAAAGTCCCCTCCAGAGATACCGTTGAAGGCAAAAGGAAAATTGTTTGGACCAAAGACAGCAACCGGACCAAGCGGAATGTAACAGGACCGGATGTTGGCCTTGCGATCGATGACCGGCATCTGCCAGGACTGGTCGCGGACAGCTTGGGCTGCCACTTTGAGCTGATTGACCGTTCTGGGCAATTCGACATCCATCAACCTTGGAGACTTCGGTAACGCTGTTTCACGATGTGCGATCGCAACGAGTTCTTCGCGGTCCTCATGGATCCTAGTCGCGTAGTCTTCCAGAAACGCGGCGATCTTGGCCGGCTCAAGATTTCGGCTGATCTGAAACGCACGGTGGGCGGCCTCCAATACGCGATCACACGTCGACCAAGAGCTTACCGGAAAGCTCAGCGGGATGGCTTCCAAGGTGCTAGGATCCTTGGAGCTAAATACGCCAGAGGTATCCTCGGTGATCCATTGGCCGTCGACCAAAACAGGTTGAGATGGGTTTGTCGTTGTCATGGTGTCGTTATCCTTGGACGATCGTGTTGGTCAGTGTTCCGATTCCCGAGATGCTGATATCGACGATATCGCCTCGCTGAAGCGTAAAATTGCTATCGGGAACAACTCCTGTTCCAGTCAAAAGAAATGCACCTTGGTGCATGTCGTTGTCGCGCAGAAGCCACTCGACAAGATCTTCCAGTTTCCGAGCCATTTGCGCTACGGAGGTCTTTCCTTCGAAAACAATCGCATCGTCGCGATGAATCGCTAGCGAGATTTCAATGCTCTGACGCTCGGGCATGTCGCCAGCAAGGGTGATCCAGGGCCCCAAACCACAGCACTGATTGTAAAGCTTGGCCTGCGGCAAATACAAAGGATTATCCCCTTCGATGTCCCTGCTGCTCATGTCGTTTCCTATGGTGTAGCCGACGATCTTGCCGCTGCTTGAAATCACCAACGCCAACTCCGGTTCAGGGACATTCCAATGAGCATCTTCTCGTATCCTAAGCATCCCTAAATGCCCACTGCATCGGCCCGGTGTGGCCTTGAAGAAAATCTCTGGTCGCGCCGCTGTGTAAACTCGATCGTAACAACTCGCCGCCGCTTCGCTCTCCTCCATTCGAGCCGTCTGGGAACGCTTGTAAGTCACCCCGGCAGCCCATACCTCTTGGTCGTCGATCGGTGCTAGCCAGTTGACTTGGTCCAACGCAATCCCAGGTCCATCCGATGGGATTTGCTGGGCCAAAACGGTCAATTCCGGATGCGAAAGTAGCTCTGATAGATTCGATAGACCCGCTGCCTGCAAGTCCAACGGTGTTGCCTGTGCCGCATTGCCTCGATGGATATCCACTCGGGCGGCTTGCACCCCCTTTGCCGTCAGTATTCTTGCCAATGCCATCTGTGTGTTGCCCTCGGTTTTTGTGTTGCCTCAATGTCGCCGTATTATCACCTTAAAACGCTTAAGTGCCTAGCAGCGATCCATCGAGCCGGTCGGAAAAACGGGTAGGGCAGAAAGATGGGAGGGCAGAAAGATGGGTGGTGAGTTGGCTGGGGCAACTAGGGTTGGTTGACGCCTCTAGTTAGCTTTTTGCTCGCTGGGCTCCAGATGAATATTTCTCCGTTGGAGCAGCCGATGGCGATCGATAGCTCCGATTCATCGCCGATTTGAACCCCCGAAGGCTGCATGACAAGAGGGAACAAGCGTCCCATGGGGTTTTGTGGATCGGTTAATCGCACACCTTCTTTTTCATCGATGTAGAACTCGGTTTTCTTTTTCTTCTTCTGTTCTTTATTTTCTTCGGGTTTGTCTTTGTCTTGCGGCTCGGAGACTTCGACTTCCTCTCGACGGACTCCAAAACGCTTGATCCGATCCGAATCGATTACAAAAAAGTCTTCGTTGCAGCAGATGAGTTTATGGGTTTGTTGAGAAAACCCTCCCCAAAGGACTTTGGCGTTGGGTGTGGTGAAGTTTGGATAATACCGGGCTGTACCGGCTTCATCAAAAGCCACGGCACCTTTGGTTAGCGCAACGATCGATGCGACGGTGCGTTGGTTGTCAACGAAACTTGAGAGCATCGTTCCGTCTTTGGCTTCAAAGGACTTTGCCATTCGGTCTCTGGAAGAAGACAACAACGTTTTTGAGTCGCGGGACCAATCGATGCTGGTAACGGCAGCAGCATGGGCGGGCATCTTCCATCGCACGCTGTTGCTGAGCGTATCGACCACGACGATGGTTCCATCAGCATTGCCAATACCGAGCAATTCCCCGCTGGGACTTACCGAAATATCAAGCGGTGTGTCTTTGCTGACCCACGCTATCCGGCGGGCTTTCAGAGTTGCATCGCTGCTTGATGGCTCTAGCGCGATCGATTCGACGTATCCGATGCGACCGGGTTCGCCAGAGGCGATCCAAAGCACTGATTGAACAGGATCCCAATGAAGATCGCTAATCGAGCGTCCTGGGGTTGGGATCCTCAGTGCGATGCGAAAATTATCCTCATAATGCCAGACGAGAACTTCATGATACCCACTGGTAAAGAGTGTTTTTCCAACCGAATCGATCGCGATGGCTTGGACCGTATGCGGACGCGGATACGATGGGATTTTTGGCTCTTTTGGCAAATAGACCGGTCGGAATGATTCGATGGGCGCGTCCATACTGCCGTCGACTTTGGCACCCGTTGCGATCCAGGCTCGGATGTCCTCGATTTGGTCGGGATCCAATGCATCGGAGTCCTTGGGCATACGAAATGCCGGATCGCTGGTGGATATTCGGTCCCAGAATTCCCCGAGACCTTTAGGGAATGCGATAATGCGACCCGATTCATCGCTGAGCGTTGGAGCAATGACTGGAAGTTTCGATTCCCCGGGGGTCAGAAGGGATGCAGGAGTTGCCATCGAGTAACCACCTTGGGCGTCCTGGGCATCGTGGCATCCGACGCATCGATCGACCAAAATATTCGCGATGCGAGATAGTCTTGGCTGGAGCGACTCTGGGGCCGTTGTCAACAAAGAGGTATCTGAGGTATGCACAGCATCCACCGAGGGCGGCTGTGCAAACAGAGTGGATTGGATCGCGAATAAAAAAAGACAGAGCCTGATCTGTCTGATCTGTTTCATGGGATCATTCCAGTGAGTGGACGACTAGCCCCGAAGCAAGTTTGGGGTAGAAATAAGTGCTCTTGGCAGGCATACGCTCATTTTCCAGCGAAACGGATTGAATTTGCTGGACGCTCGCTGGCATGACCATCGCAGATAGCGAATAGTCGTGTCCACCGACCAATCGTCCTTGCAGACCGTCGATGACTTCTTGGATGCTGTGTACATAGGTTGGTTTTGGCATTTCCTGGAAACCCAATGCATCTTCGAGCACCAATCGGTGCAAGAGGGCCACTCCCAATTCGCGCCAACCAGGGGAGTGCTCGGGAGCCAATTGAGCCATCCGATCGATCGCGGCCTCTTTGGCGCTGATTCGCGTCCACTCTTTGGATTCTGCAGAGTAAAGAGCCAGGATCAACTGTTCGTCGAGCCGATCGAGCTCGGCCCATACGGCTCCTGCACTCTCTGGTCCATTGCCTACCAACTCGCAGTCAAAATACTTACCGATTCGTTCATGCAACTGCTGGGTTGTCAGCCTTGGCACGCCATGGAGCAATCGATGCGTCGGCAGCACCACCAGCCCCGGGTCGCTCATGCTCACCAGGGCCGTCAATACAAAGTTGGCTGGATGATCGTAGCTCAAGGATCCTGCTGCAGCCAACTCATCGCGATAATTGCAAGCGGTCTCGTAACGGTGGTGTCCATCGGCAACGTACATCGGTAGATTTGCAATCAGCGACGAGATTTCTTGGATGGTACCAAGATCGCTGATGGGCCAAATCGTATGCTGGACGCCAAGATGGTCCATCGCGGTGGTCCCAAGAACCGCCATGATCTTCGATTCGAGGATCTCTTGGATCAGATTATCTGAATCGGGATAGAGTCCAAAGATCTGGGACAAGTTAGCTCGGCAGGCTCTGAGCATCTTCAATCGATCCTCTTTGGCTTGGGCATGCGTATGCTCATGGGGATAGATTTTTCCTTGTCCAAAGCGTTCGAGTCGAACGTTTGCCATGAATCCCTTGCGCAGGAACGTTTGACCGAGCCACTGGAATTCTTGGTGATACACGTAGATGGCCGGGTCGGGTTCGGGTTGCAGGATCTTTTCGCTCTGCCAATTCCGCAGAGTCCATCCGGCCCGCTTATAAAGTTCCTCAGCGGTATCTTGAGGTTCGTGCTTTGGATACTCCAAGCGAACGAAATTGTACTCGGATTGCCCGTAGAGCTGATCCTGCAATAGAGGGTCGATCACATCGTATGGAGGAGCGATGCATTCGGACAGCGATCCGACTCGACCGAGGTTGTACCGCAGGCCGCGGAAGGCTTGGATTTGGGGCATACAAAGGACGATCGTTGGCAGTAGGATTGGTTTTTGGATTGTCGAAGGCTCGGTATTGTACTGATTTGTTTCGGCTCGTCGCACCTCTATGTTTGGTTTTTCAAGGTGATAAAATCCCCGAGCATCCCTTTCTGAATTTACAGGTTGAGTATAAACCCAAAAGGTTCACCGATGTCGATTTCGCTTGAGCAAATGCGTCAAGAACTCTACTGTGCAGTTGTGTGCGATGCGCTAGACCAAGTCGGTTTGCACAACCAATCGCCCCGAGTTTCTCTTCCTAGACAAACCCCAAAACCGACGGGCTTGCTCGTTGGAAGGTGCAAGACCACGCTTTGGGCCGATATGTTCCATACCGACCCCAAGCCCTATGAACTGGAGCTCAAGGCCGTGGACGCTTGTCAGCCAGACGATGTGTTGATCGCTGCAGCGGGTGGATCGATGCGGTCAGGGATTTGGGGTGAATTGCTGACAACTGCTGCCAAAAATCGGGGTTGTATCGGAGCGATCATCGATGGAGCAGTTCGTGATGTTGATAAAATTGCCGAAACCGACTTTGACGTATTTGCCAAAGGACGCTGCTTGTACGACAGTTTGAATCGACAGCGCGTGGTCGATCTGGATGTGCCGGTTGAAATCGATGGTGTGGTTTTTTCGCCGGGCGATCTGGTCTTTGCCGACTCCGACGGGATCGTCGTAGTACCTGGGCAAGTCGAGCAAGAAGTCCTGCGATTGGCTCTGGAGAAAGTCCACGGGGAGAACAAAGTCCGAGATGCGATACGCACAGGGATGAGCGCCGTGGGTGCCTTTGAGAAATTTGGGATCCTCTAGCGATCCGCTTGCTCGATGACCAACGACGTTCCTTCGAGCGTGATTTTCAACCCAGAAGCTTGGGAAAGTTGATCGAGCAATTCCTCGAGCGTCGCGTCTTTGAAGTTCACGTCGACTTCCTGTCTGGCAAGCGAATTGGGTATTTCGACTGGAGTTAAAACCAAGTTCAGTTGTTTGCTGAGGCTCTGGAGAATGTTGAGGATCTCGCCACGGTACCGGCCTGTGTATTTCTTTCCCTGTGGCTGGTTTGAGGAAGTGGCATTATTGGTCTTAGGTTGGCTTTTTGGAAGAGTTCTCGGTGCCAATGGTTCGACCAGTTTTCGATGTGCGTCTACAGGTGCCAGGATATCCCATGCGTCGGGTTTTCCTGGCCCCGAAGCTGGGACCCTGGTGACCGAAACCTTAGGCCATTTTGACTTCCAGGTCTGCCAATGGTCTTTTCCAATTCTTTGGATCTCGGTGGTATATCGGTAACCAACAAACTCACCCCCGGGATTGCCGATGAGCCTTGGATCATCGCTCGAAAAGTTCCCGATACTCGGCGGTCCGTTGGATGGCCAGATGAGGTATTGGTCGAATCCTGCAAGGAGCAACGTGGCGATGGCAGCCCCGTTGGTCGATTCGAATTGGCCTGCACGCCAGCGGTCCGGGGGCTCCATCAGTCCGGTGGTCTTGGCCAGTGCATCGAGTTGGAATTGCTTGGAAAAGTCTTTCCAAATCTCCTGCGGTTGCCCGCCGTGGCTCCACTGGATCCCTTCCTTTTTCGCAATACGCAAAGAAGGATGGCTTGGATCGCTCGATAGTGACCAATACGCCCACTGGATAGCCGCCGCAGTTCCTTTGGGTACCAAAGCCACATAGCGATCCACGTAAGCGATTTCCGATTGGATGTGCGAAGCGACCAACTCGAGAACTTGTTGGTTGGACTGTTCCTTAGGGATGCTCAGATCCAACTCGATGTCGTTAGGGATTCGACGATCGAGCCAAACTGTTATCTGATCACGAAGGGGCATCGTTTGGATCCAATCCAACAACGGCAGTTTCAACTTGGTATCGCTGGTCGATGAGTCTGCGCGCAGTCGAGTTGTCAACTCGATTGCTTGTGGTGTTCGGTACGGGTGGATCGATTGCGCAAGAGCGCTCTGGCAGAACACGAGCCACATCAGGATGCAGATCGATAGAGTTCCGGTTCGTATCAGTGTCAAGCGCATCGTTAGGATCTTTTGCTTCTTTTTACCGAATCATCAAATGTCGACAAATGTCATTGCGAATCCAACGCGAGCAACTAATCTGGATCGCAGTTCCAATTCCAACTCTAGCAACATTTATGAACAGCCGTTTGTCCAGACTGGTTTCATTTTACCGCGATGCTTGCGATCCAGGTTGTCGTGTCGCATCGTATCGTCAAGAACTATCGGACAAACTTAAGGGACCGCATCAGCTTGCCCGAGATTATTCGGTATCTACCCTGCGTCGGTTGGTCTTTTCACGAGATCAGGAAGTCCGCGAGGCTGCTCTGTGGGCATTGGGAGCTGTTGGAGGCAAGTCCGAGTACGCTTTTTTAGGGCCTTGGCTCAGGGCCTGCGATCCGGGTCTTAGGCAACTTGCTGACCGCGCTCGGGAGCATTTGCTTATGAGAACTCGATCGGAACATCAGATCCGATTCGCTCAGCGGATCGAGTCCTCCATGGCCAATTCGCATTGGAAATCTGCCAGTCGGATGGTGGACCGACTGGTGGTCGAGCATGCTCATGATCCCCAAAGTTGGTTGCTTAGGGTCTCGATACGACTGTGCACTAGGCAATGGCTCGGAGCCAGTCAGGATTGCCGATATTTGTTGTCTTTCGACCGGGACAACTATCGCGCATGCGTTTTCTTGGGCCAGTGCTACTGGTACATGAATCGTTTGGGGATTGCCAAAGAGTGTTTTTTGGAGGCAGCACGTATTTATCCAGATTGCTCGGCAGCATCCCTTGCAAACAAACTTAGGCTCTCTGCCTAACGCATTGCCATATTACAAATCTAGCCATTGGGCTGAGTTGTTCGATACAATAGAGGCGTGCTAGGAATCTGCTGTGCGAAGATCTCCAAGGGAGTTGTTCACCATGATCCGATTGTTTCTCGTTGCAATTTCCGTTCTTTGCGTAGAAATTTGGGCACAGCAACCGGAGGTTCGCAAGCAGAAGTACTCCGGTGGACAGATGGAGCTGCTGATCAACTCGACTACGCTCTCCCAAGCCGTTGCGATCAACAGTGCAGGTTCAATCGTTGGAACACGTGAGATCCCTAATCAAGCTGCTGGGCTGCTGTTACCTGTCCCTTTTTACTATGGCAAACATGGTGCAAAAGACATCCCAACCCCGGAATCATTTACGAATCTGGAACCGATCGGGATTTGTGACACCGAGCTAGTGGTCGCTTATGCAACTCGACCTGCAGGCAACCAACAGGGATCTCTTGCAGGTGTTGTGTGGGACCCCAAGGACGGTTCCTTTGTCTTTCTGCCCAACGCCCCAGGCGATACCGTCCATCAGCCGCAGTCGATCTCCGCAGACGGCAAACGGATCTGTGGATACACCACTGGCCCGAATCGACTGCGTCCTGCGATCTGGGATTGGAAAACCGATTTGCAAAGTTGGGTCATCACGGTTTTGCCCACCGAGCACGAAAATAATCCTTATTTGATGTCCGGTGGTTTGATGATATCCCCCAACGGCAAGTGGGTCGCTGGTTGCTGCACCAAAGCATTCATGCGCGATGGTTCTGTCGACAGCGCATTGTATCTGTGGACGGAACTGACCCCGGGTCAATGGAAACGCAAACTGCTATCCCAAGAGCAACTGTATCTTCGAGGGATGAACGACCAAGGTGAAATGGCGGGTTCTGTTCGAGGGCCAACCGGAGCAAGGCAGCCCTGTTATGTATCGCCGCAAGGGGAATTCCGAATTCTGGAACTGCTGCCAGCAAATTACTCCGGAGAAGCCAAAGGGATCAACAACGACTCGATCGTCGTAGGATTCTCCGACGATCCACCCGGCAAGTTCGATGCCGGACCGACGCCTTGCTATTGGACGAAAGATGGCAAGATCCACAAGATCGCGCCCGAGGCGACTTGGTATGGGATGACCCAAGCGATCAATCAGTCTGGTCAAATGGCCGGTTTGGTGGAAGACGAACAAACGGGCATCTCGCTCAGTTTTCGGACTTTGAAGTAGGTCAGTCGATCGTTTGCCAGGGGTCCATGGAGAATTCGCTATCGGTAGAAGGGCTAGGGATTTTCGGTCACAAAAACAGCTACAACATGCACCGTTGGTGATTTGCAAAGGGTTTCAGCACACTCAATGCATAGTCGTGAACCAGGCCGTTGCTGGCTAAACAGTGTCCGGCTCGCAGGTTCACCTCGCCAGACCAACACGTGAACTTGCCACCGGCCTCCATGATCACAGGTGCTACGGCCGCTACATCCCAGGGATTGACGATCGGATCGACCATCAACTCGCCGCGCCCGGTAGCCACAAGCAAATATCCGTATCCATCTCCCCAGGATCGGCTCACATACGCCTCCTGCTGCAAAGCAAGGTAGGCATGCTGGGCACCTCGACGATCAAAGTTATCGACCTGCGACGTCAAGAACAATCCTTCGGAGAGTGCGTCCAGACTCGATACATGGCATCGGTGCATGGAAAGTGAATCGTCGGTGGGGGCCTGAGGATCGCGCTGGCCGTACCAAGCCCCGCAGCCGACGGCTCCCAGCACTACTTCACCCAATGCCGGGATAGCAATGACCCCGATCAAGGGTTGACCTCGATAGGTCAGTCCCACGAGCGTTGAGTACAGGGGCACCCCCGAGATGAACGATTTGGTTCCATCGATCGGATCGATGATCCACTCAAAATCGTTCTGACCTGCAACCGACCCGAATTCTTCCCCTAATAGTCCGTCCTGAGGATAGCTTTGGCTAATGGCCTGTCGAACCGCATGCTCGGCCCCTTTGTCGGCAGCGGTCACTGGGGATCGATCGCTCTTCCTTTCGACTTGGTAAGCTTTGGTTCGAAAGAAGCCCAGGGTAACGTTGCTGGCGATTTGGGCCAATTCCAGTGCAAATTGGGTTCTTTGAGAGTATTCAACGGGGCTAATTTGAAGTCCACCGGGCCAATTCGGGCTACTGGTGTAGGATTTTGCTGAGGTGTCTGCGAGTATCTCCGGAGGCAATTGCAATCGAGGAAATCGGTACATCGGTTAGAATCCCTACGTGATTCGTGGACAGAATGGTTGCAAGTATCGGAAGGAAGGTTCCGGTGGACTACAATACTAACGAAACGACGAATTGCGAACCCACCTATCCCTCCCTCCCCTCCCAAAAAGTTTTTTATGTCGACTGCCCCCAAGCTCCAGGTCGGCGATGAACCGCTAATGGAATCGGCCGATTTGAGGACTTCGAAACCCGCAAGCCGGGACAAGAACCTTAAACCCTGGTGGTACAAATTGCTTTCCTTTGCCTTGGTGGCCAGCATGATCGGCCTTGGCTACTGGACACGCAGTCGTTGGGAACCGATCCTGGAGGGTTGGATTCGCCCTGCGGCGGCCAATCGTCCCAAGCCTCGAGCGCCCGTGGTCTCGATTGCCCAGGCCAAGCAGGAGACGGTACCTCAGTTTATCAATTGTCTAGGGACTGTAACGGCCTTTAACAGCGTGACGGTCAAAAGTCGAGTCGATGGAGAGCTTGTCGAAGTCGCTTTCCAGGAAGGGCAGATGGTCCAAGAGGGCCAATTGCTGGCTCGCATTGATTCGCGGTCGTTCGAGGCGGCGCTCAACCAAGCCAAGGGGCAACTGCAGAGGGATTCTGCGGCTTTGGAACTGGCGCGATTGAATGTGGAGCGATCGAAGAACCTTCCGGCCGGAGGAACACTTTCTCAGCAAGAACGCGATGAGCTAGATGCGGTTTATAAGCAGGCCCAAGCATTGGTCGATGTCGATCGAGCGTTGGTTTCCAACGCTCAGCTTCAGGTCGCTTATTGCAACATCACCGCACCGATCACTGGTCGAGTTGGGCTTAGGCAAGTCGATCAAGGGAACATGATCCAAGCGAGCAATCCCAACGGAATTGCGGTGATAACTCAGTTGCAGCCGATCTCAGTAGTTTTCTCGATTCCTCAGGATGAAATCCTCCGGGTGCAGAAGCAACTTTCCGAGAATGCGCAAGTCCCGGTCATCGCCTTTGACCGCACCTTCCAAAACCAACTTGCTCAAGGAACCCTTGCGGCGATCGATAATCAAGTCGATCCGACCACAGGGACCTTGCGGCTCAAAGCAAATTTCGAGAATGTGGAAGGATTGTTGTTCCCGAACCAATTTGTCAATATCAGGTTGTTAGTCAAGCAGTGGTCCGATGCAGTCGTTATCCCTTCGTCTGCGGTACAGCGCGGTGCCGACTTTCAATATGTCTATGTAGTTCAAAGCGACAACGAAACGGTCGATATCGCCAAGGTCCAAGTTGCATTTAGCGAGGCGGGCCGTTCGGTCGTTTCGCAAGGCTTGCAAGCAGGGGATCGCGTTGTGATCGAGGGGACGGACAAGCTGCAGCCCAAAGGTAAAATCTCGTTGCCCGGAGCAGGTCCCAAACCGCAATGAACATCTCTAAGATCTTCATCATGCGGCCCATCGCGACAACGCTCTTGATGGTCGCGATCATCCTTAGCGGCGTGGTTGCTTTTCGGCAACTTCCTGTCTCGGCGTTGCCTCAAGTCGATTACCCGACGATCCAAGTCGTGACTTTTTATCCTGGGGCAGGGCCTGAAGTGATGGTCTCGTCGGTCACGGCCCCTTTAGAAAAGCAATTCGGTCAAATCCCCGGACTCTCCCAAATGACTTCCTCGAGCACCCAAGGTTGCTCGGTCATCACGCTGCGATTCGTCTTGGATCTAGACATCGACATTGCAGTCCAGCAGGTACAAGCTTCGATCAATGTGGCGGGCAATTTTCTTCCGAGAGAACTTCCCAATCCCCCGATTTACTCCAAGGTCAATCCTGCCGACGCACCGGTACTGACCCTTTCGCTTTCCTCGAAGACCATCCCGTTGCCAAAGATCCAGGACTTGGCCGATACAAGACTGGCCCAAAAACTTTCGCAGGTCAAAGGGGTGGGCCAAGTGACCGTTACCGGCGGTCAAAAACCTGCGATCCGAGTGCAAGCCAACCCGACCAGCCTATCGGGGATGGGGCTAACTTTGGACGATCTGCGAACAGCGCTAATTGCTGCCAACGTCAATCAAGCCAAAGGTAGTTTTGACGGACCCAAACAGTCGATCATCATCGGGGCCAACGATCAGTTGTTTACCGCCGAGCAGTTCCGTGAGTTGATTGTTGCCTATCGCAACAACGCACCGGTGAAGTTATCGGAGGTGGCCAATGTTATCGATGATGTGGAGAATATTCGCCAAGCGGCTTGGAGGGATACCACACCGAGCGTATTGCTCAACATTCAGCGACAACCTGGAGCGAACATCATCGAGGTGGTCGATCGAATTCAAGCGATGATGCCGCAGCTCAGAGAGTCTCTCCCGGCAGACCTCCAAGTCGACGTATTGACCGACCGGACCACCACGATCCGAGCTTCGGTCGAAAGCGTTCAGCACGAATTGCTACTGACGATCGGGCTGGTCGTTTTGGTGATCTACTCGTTCTTGCATAGCTTTCGAGCGACCGTGATCCCCAGTGCAGCGGTCCCATTGTCGATTGTCGGCACGTTTGGAATCATGTACTTGATGGGCTATACGCTCAACAATTTGACATTGATGGCCCTGACGATCTCGACCGGTTTTGTGGTCGACGATGCGATTGTGATGATTGAAAACATCATGCGTTATGTCGAGGAGGGGATGGACCCTCTTTCGGCATCCCTCAAGGGAGCTTCGGAGATCGGGTTTACCATCATCACCTTGAGTGTTTCTCTTGTCGCGGTCATGATCCCGCTGCTGTTTATGGGGGATGTCATCGGACGATTGTTCCGCGAGTTTGCGGTGACTTTGAGTGTAACGATTTTTGTTTCGGCGATTGTTTCGTTGACACTGACGCCGATGATGTGCGCCTTGCTCTTAAAGACGCTTCCCAAAGGTTCAGGCAGCAGCCATGACCATGGTACCCAAGGATGGCTCTTTATTGGGTTGCTGAGATTTTACGAGACCACGTTGCGATGGACGTTGAAACACCAAGGTTTCACCATGCTGGTCTTTTTGTTGACTTTGGCGGCAACCATTTTTCTCTACATACGAGTCCCTAAAGGATTTTTTCCGACCCAAGATACCGGAGTGATTTTAGGGATTACCGAGACCGATCAGGACAGCTCTTTCTCGAAGATGCAAGCCAAGCAGTCCGAACTCAACGGCGTGCTATGCTCGGATCCAGCCGTCGAGAGCATCGCTAGCTTCATCGGGATCGACAGCATCAACCTGACCTTGAACTCAGGTCGGATACAGATCAACCTTAAACCTCACCAAGAGCGTCATGAGTCGATTCAGAAAGTCATGGCGAGGCTTTCCGAGAAAGCCGCTGCGGTAGCTGGTATCCAGTTGTTTATGCAACCGGTCCAAGACCTTTCGGTCGAATCCAGGGTTTCGCGTACCCAGTACCAATACTCGCTGGAAACTCCGGATCCAGTCGAACTGAGTCAATGGGTTCCTCGGTTGGTATCCAAGCTCAAGGAGCGGCCAGAGTTGCAGGATGTCGCAAGCGACCAAGCGGTCTTGGGGCGGGAGGCCAAGTTGGTCATCGATCGCGATACCGCTTCGCGATTGGGTGTCACTCCGCTGGTGATCGATGATGCCTTGTACAACGCCTTTGGACAACGACAAGTCTCGACCATTTTCACGCAACTGAATCAATACCGCGTGGTCTTGGAGGTTGCTCCTGAATTCAGGGATTCTTTGAGCGATGTCGGTTCGCTTTACGTCAAAACCAATATGGGTAAACCTGCACCGCTTGAATCGCTCACGAAGATCCAGTTCCAAAACGCTCCACTTGCGATCAACCACCAAGGACAATTTCCGGTGGTCACTGTCTCGTTTAACGTAGCCCCTGGGGTTTCGTTGGGTCAGGCCGTCGAAGCCGTCGAGCAGACAGTGCGAGAGATTCAAATGCCAACCTCCATCGCAAGAGCGTTCCAAGGGTCCGCAGAAGCTTATCAGCGTTCCCTGTCGACCACTCCACTTTTGATCCTCGCTGCGCTGGTTACCGTCTATATCGTCTTGGGTGTCCTGTACGAGAGTTTCGTGCATCCCTTGACCATCCTCTCGACGCTGCCATCTGCTGGACTTGGGGCTTTGATCGCGCTGATTTTGTTTCGGCTTGACCTAAGCATCATCGCACTTATTGGAATCATCTTGCTGATCGGAATCGTTAAGAAAAATGCGATCATGATGATCGACTTTGCGTTGGAGGCCCAGCGGAATCAGGGTCTCAGTGCCGAAGATGCGATTTTTCACGCCTGTTTGTTGCGGCTCAGGCCGATTCTCATGACCACCATGGCAGCTCTCTTGGGAGCCGTTCCTTTGGCATTCAGCGGTGGTGTTGGTTCCGAGCTCCGGCAACCTCTGGGGATCTGCATCATCGGTGGTTTGATTTTCAGCCAAGCCTTGACGCTGTATACAACGCCGGTGATCTATCTGTGGTTTGACAAGCTAGGACGACGCAAAAACCCCTCGGATATCGGAGCCGCCCAGAGCGCATGATCTCCTCAGGAACCAACTTTTCTGAACCATTTATCCGCCGGCCTGTGGGTACGACGTTGCTGACGATCGCCGTGACCCTCTCGGGACTAATCGGTTATTTCTTGCTGCCCGTTGCACCACTTCCACAGGTCGAATTTCCAACGATATCCGTGAGTGCCAATTTGCCTGGAGCCAGTCCCGAGACGATGGCTTCGGCAGTCGCGACCCCCTTGGAGCGCAGTCTGAGTCGGATTGCTGGAGTCACCGAGATGACTTCCAACAGCACCCTTGGCTCCACCTCGATCACCTTGCAGTTTGAACTCGATCGGGATGTCAACGCCGCGGCGCGTGAGGTTCAAGCCGCGATCAATGCGGCTCGAAGCCAATTGCCGCCGACGTTGCCCAACAATCCCTCGTACCGAAAAGTCAATCCTGCAGATTCGCCAATCATGCTTTTGACGTTGGTCTCTGAGATCTACTCAAAGCCTCAGATGTACGAGTTGGCCTCAACGCTTGTTCAGCAAAAGCTATCGCAGATCAAAGGGGTTGGGCAAGTCTTTGCGACGGGGGCTTCAAACCCCGCAGTCCGCGTGGAATTGAATCCGACCGTCTTGAATCAGCTTCAAATCGGACTCGAAGATGTGCGAGCGGCTATTGGAACGTCGAATGCTAATCGGCCCAAAGGGCTTGTCGAGGAAGGAGCGACGCAGTGGTCTCTCAACACTACCGACCAGCTCATGACAGCCGATGACTATCGTCCCTTGATGATCGCTTATCGCAATGGAGCTCCGGTGCGATTGGGGGATGTGGCCAGCGTTGTTGACTCTCTTGAGGATTTCCGGAACTTTGCGTTGGCAGATGGGAGGCCATCGATCAGTGTATTGATTTTCCGTCAGCCTGGTGCCAACATCATCGAGACGATCGAGAATGTCAAATCGGTCCTGCCGCAATTGCGAGCCCAGCTCCCTGCGGCGATCGATCTGGATATCGGGATGGATCGCTCGACAACGATCCGAGCATCGCTGGAGGAAGTTCAAAAGACACTTCTGATCAGTATTTTGCTGGTGATCGTCGTGGTGTATTTGTTCTTGCGGGATGTGCGAGCGACGATTGTACCGACGATCGCAGTTCCGGTCTCATTGATCGGCACGTTTGGGGTGATGTATCTGCTTGGATACAGCTTGGACAATCTCTCGTTGATGGCCCTGACGATATCGACAGGCTTTGTAGTCGACGATGCGATTGTCGTGACCGAGAACATCAGTCGGTATTTGGAGAAGGGGCTCAAGCCACTGGATGCTGCGATCAAAGGGGCAGGCGAAATCGGCTTTACTGTCGTCTCGATCACACTATCTCTGATCGCCGTTTTCATACCGATTCTCTTGATGCGAGGAGTGATCGGTCTGTTGCTGCAGGAATTTGCCGTCACGCTCTCGATCGCCATTTTGATTTCTTTAGTGATCTCGTTGACAACCACCCCAATGCTCTGCGCAATCTTGCTCAAACCGCACAAAACGGCAGAGCACTCTGGACGCTACTGGATGGAAAATACGTACGGTCGCATCCTCGATGTGGTCCTGAAATTCCCTGGTTGGACGATGGTCGCTCTGGGATTGATCATCGCCTTTAACGTTTATCTCTATGTGAAAGTCGCCAAAGGTTTCTTTCCCCAGCAAGACACCGGTCGATTGGTTGGCAACATTGTCGCCGACCAAGGTACTTCGTTCCAAGCTATGGTCGATTTGTGTGAGAAATTCGCCAAGGCAGTTAGCGACGAGCAGGCCATCGATCGGGTGTTGGTTTCGACCGGTGGAGGGGGACCTGGTGGAGGGGGAACCAACAATGCTCGGATGTTTGTGACCCTCAAGCCCTTGGAAGATCGCACACAAACCATCGATGAGCTGCTTGCAGCGATTCGCAAAAAGACCGGTGGGATCAGCGGAGCGAATCTGTTTATGCAAGCCGTTCAGGACTTGCGAATCGGGGGGCGACCTTCGGGGGCTCAGTTCCAATACACCTTAAGGGGTGGCGACCTGAAAGAGCTTAACGAGTGGACGCTCAAGCTCATGGCGGCGATGAAAAAAATCCCTGAGATCACCGATGTGAATACCGACCAGCAGGATAAAGGACAACTGTCTCGTTTGGTCATCCATCGAGATTTGGCCTCGGTGCTAGGGCTCGATATCGCGACGATCGACAACACCCTTTACGATGCCTTTGGTCAACGTCCAGTCTCGACGATCTATCTGCCGATGAATCAACGGCGCGTCGTGATGACACTTCAAAGAGACTACATCAAGGGACCAGAATCGCTCAAGAATATCTATGTTCGAACGCGGAACAATTCCCAGGTCCCACTCCAAGATCTTTATTCGCTCGAAAGTCGAAACACATCACTTTCGGTGGCCCATTCGGGCTTGTTCCCCTCCTCGACCATTTCGTTCAATCTCAGTCCAGGTAGCGCTCTGGGAGACGTCGTACCTATCATCAAAAGCGTCAGTTCTGAAATCGGGATGCCTTCGAGCATCCAAGGCAACTTTCAAGGGACGGCTCAAGCTTTCCAAGACTCCCTTTCCAACCAGCCGATTCTGATTCTCTGTGCGCTGGTGGCTGTCTATCTCGTATTAGGCATCCTCTACGAAAGTCTCATTCACCCCATCACGATCCTCTCGACACTGCCATCGGCTGGGGTCGGTGCAATTCTCGGACTGATTTTCTTTCGCATGGATTTGAATATCATCGGGATGATCGGTATTTTGCTGCTGATCGGCATCGTCAAGAAGAACGCGATCATGATGATCGATTTTGCAATCATGCTTCGCAAAGATCGAGGTTGGGGACCGCGTGAAGCGATCCATGAAGCCTGTTTGCGACGTTTTCGCCCCATCACCATGACGACCTTGGCAGCGATCCTGGGCGGCGTTCCTTTAGCTCTAGGGCGAGGGGACGGGGCCGAACTGCGTCAGCCTCTGGGAATTGCGATTGTCGGTGGTCTGATCGTCAGCCAATTTGTAACGCTCTTTACCACTCCGGTGATCTATCTGTACATGGACCGGTTATGGTCCTGGTTTCAGTCGAGCAAATCGGATCCAGCTGTGGTAGAATTCAGTCAAACCGCTCACTTACCCCTCCCCTCCAAAGGAACCTAATCCATGAGCCAATCTTCCCGCCGCAGTTTTCTCAAGAAATCCGCAACTGCCTCTGCTGCAATTGCCAGTGTGCCTTACTGGTCAAGTTCTACCGAATCGGTCGCTGCTGCGTTTCAAGACCGGATGAAAATCGGATGCATCGGTATGGGAGGCATGGGTACTGGTGATGCCCATGACCACAATCGCTTCGGGGATATCATCGCGGTGTGCGATGTGGATGCGAACCATCGCGAGCGAGCTCGAAACGACGAACGTATCGGAAAAGGCAAAGCAGAAAGCGTCGAAGACTATCGCAAGGTGCTCGATAACAAGGACGTCGAAGTCGTCAGCATTGTCACTCCAGACCACTGGCATACCAAGATCGCGATCGAAGCTCTCCAAGCTGGCAAACATGTCTTCTGCCAGAAACCTTTGACCCTCACCCTGGCCGAGAACTTGGCCATCCGCGCCGCCTGCAAAGCCAACCCTAAATTGGTTTTCTTCATCGGTACTCAGCAACGCTCCGACAAACGTCTCTTCATGCGAGCTGTCAACATGGTCCATCAAGGACTACTTGGAGACATCAACAAGATCACTTGCGGAATCAACGGTAGCCCAACGGGTGGCCCCTTTGCCAAAGCGGCTGCACCAGCAAACTTGAACTGGGACATGTGGCTCGGACAAGCCCCGAAAGTCGATTACATCCAGCAACGTTGCCACAACGATTTCCGTTGGTGGTACGAGTATTCGGGTGGCAAATTCACCGACTGGGGTGCTCACCATATCGATATCGCACTTTGGGCAACCAAGATGACCGAGCAAGGCTCCGGGCCGGTCGAAGTCGACGGCACCGACTGCAAACACCCCGTCGATATGAAAGACGGAAATCCCCTCGCCGACGATCGATTTAATACTTCCCACGATTTCAACATTGCGCACAAGTTCGCAAACGGTATGGAGATCCATGTCACCAGCCGTGGCGATAACGGACTGCTCATCGAAGGAACCAAAGGTCGAATCTTCGTCAACCGAGAACGGATCACCGGAAAGCCGATCGAAGAGCAATGGGACAAAGATGTGTACGGGGATGAACAATTGCAAGCTCTGTACAAAGGCAAGCCACACGAAGGGCACAAAGCCAACTTCTACCGCTGCATCCGCGAGGGTGGTCTGCCTGTATCGGATGTCTACTCTCACCTGCAAACGATGAATCTTTGCCATCTGTCGGCAATCGCCGGTCGTTTGGCTCGCAAGATCAAGTGGAATGCATCGACCGAGAGAATCGAAGGAGACGAGGTCGCCGCCTCCATGCAAGCCCGTGCCCAACGCGCCGGCTTTGAAATCCCCAAGGTCGGCTAAGAATGCTCTGCAACCAGTTCTGCCGATCGTTCTTTGGGACCAAGTACTGGCTAGGTGCCTTGTGTTTCCTGGCCAGTTGCTTGGCGTATCACCCAAGCATCGCCCAAGAATCCACTTCTGGGCCAGATTTTGCTTCGCAGATCAAGCCGATCCTGGCCAACCACTGTTGGAGCTGTCACGGACCCGACCAGGAGTCCCGCAAGGCACAGCTTCGTCTGGATCGCCGCGACGAAGCGTTGGCCGCCGGGGCATTGGTCCCAGGCAATGCTTCGGACTCTCCGATCCTACAACGGATTGAATCGAGCGATCCGGACTTGGTCATGCCTCCCCCAGCAACCAAGAAACCTCTGACTCAAGAGCAACGCAAGCTGCTTAGCGATTGGGTTGAAGCTGGAGCCAAATACACCCAGCACTGGTCGTTCGCTCCGCCGAATCGAACCGGTTTTGCAAACAATGGATTGGCTAGACCCGCCTCGGAACGAATCGATCAACTGGTCGCTTTGAAACTCCAAGCCCACGGGCTAGCCCCATCAGAGCCTGCTGATCGAGCAACCCTATTAAGACGAGTGAGTCTGGATCTTACCGGACTGCCTCCTACGATCCAGCAGATCGATGCCTTCCTGAGCGATTCTGCTCAGAACGCCTATGAAAAGGTGGTCGACCAACTCCTTCAAAGCGATGCCTATGCCGAACGCATGGCATCGCAGTGGTTGGATCTATCCAGGTATGCCGATACCAACGGCTACAACAATGACGAAGACAGGCAGATGTGGCCTTGGCGAGACTGGGTCATCGAAGCCTATCGCAGCAACATGCCCTACGATCAATTTCTCACCCAGCAACTCGCCGGGGATATGCTTCCAAACACGAGTTTGCAAGAGCAAGTCGCCACGGGATTCCTGCGCAATCAAGGGCACAATACCGAAGGAGGAATTATCCAGGAGGAGTATCGCATCGAGTACGTTGCCGACCGCGTCCATACCGTTGCGACCGTTTTTTTAGGATTGTCGATGCAGTGTGCCCGATGCCATGACCACAAGATCGATCCGATTTCCCAAGCCGAGTACTATCAATTTTTTTCTCTGGTCAACAACCTCGAAGAAAAACAAGCTAGCTATAGCAATTTCGTAGGTGCAGAGCCCTTTGTTCGCGTTCCCACCGCAGAACAAATCCAAGAGAAGAAAGAGGTTGCCACCAAACTCGATGCGATCAAGCTTCAGCTAGATCTCAAGGAAAAACAAATCGAGCAAGCTTGGTCGGACTGGATTGCTTCGAATTCCGATCGGACCATTGAGGAGACGTTGGGAACTAGCCTGATCGACTCTATCGATTTCGAGGAGACCAACTCTCAAGGAACGCAGAAGACTTGGGATTCAGCCGATTCGATCACTTATGGTCCTGGCAAACAAGGCACGGCGCTGGTGCTCGATGGTGGACGCTATTTGGCATCCAAGGACTTGGGTAAGCTCGAGTCGGATCGACCTTTTTCGATAAGCCTCTGGGTCAACGTACCTAGTTTGGGAAGCATGGCGATCTTGTCCAAGATGGACGAAGGGATGAACTTTCGCGGCTATGACATGCTGCTGGTAAACGGCAAGGTGGAAGTCCATCTGGTAGATACTTGGCCAAGCAATGCGATCAAGGTCAGTTCACAGCAAGCCATTGCACCCAACCAGTGGCATCATCTTTCGGTGACTTACGATGGATCCAAGAAGGCTTCGGGAGTTCAGATATACATCGATGGAAAGTCGACCAAATTTGATGTTCCCAATGACAACCTGACCGGTAGTTTGGAAACCGAAAAACCCTTTCATTTGGGGCGACGCGAGAAGTCGCTTCCGCTAACTGGATCGATCGATGAATTGAGGTTCTTTCAAGGTGTTTTATCAGCGACAGATATCGAGCGGTTGGCAAAACTAGAAACGCTCGAGCCCAAGCTCACGTGGGTTCGAAAGCACTGGCAGGATCTGAGCGAAGACCAACGCAATTTGGCCAGAACCTGGACACGCCAGAAAATCGACCCCGCGCATGGCGAGCTTCAATCGCAAGTAGAACAGGCGCAAAAGAAAATCGCCCAGATCGATCAATCAGCCCCAGCGGTGATGGTCATGCGAGAGATGAATCCTCCGCGCGAGACCTTCATTCTTAAACGAGGGCAATATGACCAGCCGACGACCAAGGTTTCTCCTGGGATCCCTGAATCACTCCGCATCGAGGGTGTCGATCCACCTAGCAATCGTTTGCAACTTGCAAACTGGCTGACCCATCCAAAGAATCCGTTGACGGCACGGGTGGCGGTTAACCGGCTTTGGGAACAGTGCTTTGGCGTAGGGCTGGTCCGAACGAGCGAAGATTTTGGTGGATCGGGTGAGTATCCTAGCCATCCGGAGCTTTTGGATCAGCTCGCTCTGGATTTCATCCAAAGCGGTTGGGACACCCCAGCGATGCTCAAGCAGATTGTCTTGAGCAAAACCTATCGGCAGACCTCAAAGATGACGCAGGAGCATAAGCAGAAGGATCCTGAGAATCGACTTTTTGCCCGAGGGCCACGACACCGGCTCTCTGCCGAAACCATTCGCGACAACGCCCTTGCGATCAGCGGTTTATTGGTCCGAAAAGTCGGTGGACCCAGCGTCAAACCTTATCAACCTCCCGGTTTGTGGGAGGATGTGACGGTAGAACGAAGGGGCAAGTATGTTGCTGACACAGGTGAGGGGCTGTTTCGCCGAGGGATGTACACATTTTGGAAACGGACGTGTCCACCACCCTCGATGGTCAGTTTCGACGCTCCGAATCGTGAGGTCTGCGTCGCCCGGCGATCGCGTACCAACACGCCGCTACAAGCGTTGGTTCTGATGAACGATCCGACGTACATCGAAGCAGCTCGGGTGTTTGCCAGCGACGTTTTACGCTCTGGTAAAGACGATGAACTGGCTCGGATGAATTACGCGTATCGCAAGGCCCTTGCTCGGGAGATCTTGCCCCAGGAGGTTCCTGCAATCAGAGAGCTGTTGGACTTAGCGCGAAGCGATTTCGCAGAAGATCCTGCCAGGGTCGACCAGTTCCTGGGTGTTGGGACGGTGTCGGTTCGGTCCGACTTGCCCAAGCTCGATTTAGCGGCTTGGACCGTTGTTTGCAGCGCTATTTTGAACCTCGATGAAACGATCACCAAGCACTAGAGAACTTCTCAACTACAACCATGAAACATAGAGATTCGGATGCAGTTGGCTTGGCCCCTCGGCGAGGGTTTCTCAAGCACTCGGCTCTTGGTGCCGTGGCGCTGACAGAGTTGCTTGCGGGTAAGGCACCTGTTGTCGCTTCGGAACATCAAACGCATTTTGCACCGATGGCCAAGCGAGTGATCTATCTGTTTCAGTCCGGGGGTCCGTCCCAGCTTGAACTCATGGACTACAAGCCCCGGCTCAAGGATCTGCATGGAAGCGAATTGCCCGAGAGCATCCGCAATGGACAACGCCTCACCGGAATGACTTCGGGCCAGAAGAACTTTCCTGTCGTGGCACCGAAATTCAAATTCCAGCAGTATGGTAGCAACGGAGCATGGTTTAGTGAGTTGCTACCACATACCGCATCGATCACCGACGAACTGTGTATCGTCAGGTCCATGAACACCGAAGCGATCAATCACGATCCAGCCATTACGTTTATGCAGACCGGTTCCCAGCAACCTGGGCGTCCATCGCTTGGAGCTTGGCTCAGTTATGGCTTAGGCAGTGAGGCAGAGGATCTGCCTGCTTTTGTGGTGATGATCTCGCACGGTAGCGGAAACGATGCCAACCAAGGCTTGCTAGACCGTCTTTGGGGAAGTGGATTTTTGCCATCGAGTCACCAGGGAGTGAAATTCCGGAACGGTTCTGAACCCGTCTTGTACCTGAGCGATCCTCCTGGATTGCGACGGTCGGTGCGTCGTGGGATGCTCGATCAAATCGGTAAGCTCAACCAACTGGAGTATCAGCGGCAGCAGGATCCTGAGATCGTCTCTCGGATCAAGCAGTACGAAATGGCTTTCAAGATGCAAATGTCGGTTCCGGATTTGACCGACATTTCCGATGAGCCTCAGTCGGTTCTTGAGATGTATGGCCCGGAGGTCAAAAAACCGGGTAGTTACGCGGCGAATTGCTTGATGGCCCGAAGGATGGTCGAGCGAGGGGTCCGCTTTGTTCAGTTGTACCATCGAGGATGGGACAACCATGGTAGTCTGCCATCGAATATCCCCAAACAGTGTCGCGATATCGATCAGCCTCAAGCCGCGTTGGTTAAGGATCTTAAGCAACGAGGGTTGCTTGACGAAACGATGGTCATTTGGGGTGGAGAGTTTGGAAGAACCGTCTACAGCCAAGGCTCATTGCAAGACGATTATGGGCGGGACCATCATGGTCGATGTTTCTCGATGTGGATGGCAGGAGGTGGATTCCGGCCTGGTGCACTGATCGGGCAGACCGATGACTATGGTTACAACATCACCGAACAACCGATTCACATCCACGACTTCCATGCCACCTTGCTACATTGCTTGGGAATGGACCATGAAAAGTTAACGTATCGATACCAAGGCCGAGACTTTCGACTGACCGATGTGCACGGCAAACTGGTAGCTCAGATGGTTCGAAATCACTGAGGTTTCAGTTCGATTTGAATCTGCTGAGGGCCTTTGGAAACTTTGATTTTTATCTTCGAGGTTTCCGGCAAGTAATACCGCTCGGGGATTTGAACCCAACGGTCCGAAACCCTCGAGGACGCCTTGGTGCTCTCGGAGAGGCTTTTGCGGACATCTGCTGGAAGGTTTTCTCCGGGAAGTTTCGCAGGACCGGTTGCGGGCATGGGTTCAAACTCTCGATTGTCCACACCCACCATCACCTCCCCTACGGGCAGCTCGATCTTGAACTTACCATCGCGAGCCAATTCCGCAGAGCCTTCGACAGAGAGTTTGTCACGAGGCCCGATCGACACAAAGCTCAGCGAACCTCCCGGCAAAGGCTTACCGTCCAAGAGAACTTCGCCTTCGACGATTCCTTTGGGGCGTTCACAGCCTACGAGCACGCAAAGGCCAGCGACAAGAGCCAGCCACGATAAATTCTTCATCGCAATCTCCGATTCCAAGGTTGAATCATTCGGGCAACATGGCGACTTCGCCACCGTCGGGTGTTAAGCTCCAAAACCACACGCGAGAATCCATATTCCCCGAGAGTCCTGTGATTGACCCGTCGGCATAAGCCACATGCATCAGAGCGTGCTGGGTCGTGGCCAGTCGCCTATCGCATCGGCCTCCGTTGGTGGAGTTTCGAAGTGGCAAGATTGGGTTGACTTGGAAACGCGATGCAATCCCGTAGGTAAAGATCACACCGTCGCGTCCGCGGCCTCCTCCAAAGACCGCCGAAAGTCGGTCTCCAGGATAGCTATCCACGGGCACACCCGAGTTGGGTTGCGAACCTCCAGAACCACCGATTCGGAAGATACCTCGCATCCACCAAGTCCCTCCGGGTGCACCTGCACCATCGCAACGCGAAAGCTTTTCAGCAAGCATGATCGTGTTGGATGAGCCATCCTTGATCGTCGAGAACTTTGCTTTTCCGTCCCAGCAAGTTTCCCAAGGAGCGGCAGTCGTTCCACACACCGCAGTCCGGTTCCACTCACCTCCGAAGACCAAAAAGTTTCCTGCGTAAGAAGAATCTCCTGGGGTCCAGTCCAAACCATTGCCCAGCGTCGAATCGCTTGGGCATCGAAACGATGGGATGCTCGTTTGACGAAGCCAAGTGCGACTGTTGGTGTTGACCGAACCCCAAGTCGGCCAAGTGTACCCCAGGTCCACCCAGTTGTTGGGGGTCGCTTGGCCCACCGCAGCGGCAAGATCGCACGTCGATGCCATATTCCAAACCGTGTTGTTCTCCATGTAGGGCAACATGTGGAAGTACAACGGTGCGTACCATGCGCCTCCAAAGTTCCCCGACTGAGGTGGGAACCTCTTGAGCGCCGAGTGGCAATTGTGCAGCGCTAGAATCTGCTGGCGGAAGTTGTTTTGGCACTGCATGCGCCGGGCTGCCTCTCGGGCGGCTTGCACGGCAGGCAATAACAATCCAACCAAAATGCCGATGATCGCGATGACCACCAACAGCTCGACCAATGTAAAACCACTCGAACGATTAGCCCCAAAGCGCTGCGAGGATGACGCAGCAATCCCAACTCGTCGATGAATTGACATAGCAAGACCTTCAATGAATCAGAAAAGAAAAAGCAAAAAGAGTTTGCATCGAGCAGCAATTTCAAATCGCCCAGGGCATGACAACTTAGCGATCTGTTATCCAACTTGCTACTTGGATTAGATCGGCATTATTGCACGAAAAACCGGCTGGAAGCTACTACCTAAATGAAAAAAAAGGGGGCGTGACACCCCCTTTATAGGGGGTTTTGGAGACACTAACCCCCTTTGAAGCCTGCGGTCGCTTGGGCGATCGCTTGCGGGACGGTTTTCTTGCCCAGTGGCTGTTTGTCATCAAAGGGGCCATCGGAGCCACCTTTGGGCCATGTCTGTGGGTCTGCGTATTTGCCGTCGTCTTGATAGAGATTTTGCAACCGTTGGGCTTCTACTTTCAACTCAGCAAAGAGTTTTGCAGTCGCCGGGTTGCTAGAACTTTGAGGATCATGGAGCAAGTTGTTCTGTTCGTTTGGATCGCTGATAAGATCGAACATTTCATAGGCGTCTTTGCGCCAGTAATGGATCAATTTATGGGTCGCCGTTCGGACCCCGTAATGAGCGCGAGTATTGTGATGACCTGGATCGTGGTAGTAGCGATAGTAAACCGACGTGCGCCAGTCGCTGGGTGCTTGACCTTGCAGCAGAGGCAGCAGCGATTTGCCTTGCATGGAATCCGGGACTGGGGCATTGGCAAACGCAAGAAAGGTCGGTGCAAGATCGATGTTGGCCACCATGGCTTCGGGGGTCGAGCCGGGTTGGATCCCTGGCCCGCGCATGATCAAAGGAGATCGCAAACCCGGTTCGTACATGAATCGTTTGTCGTACATGCCGAGCTCACCTAAGTACCAACCATTGTCAGCCGTATAAATGACGATTGTGTTTTTCGATAGGCCTTTCTTGTCCAAATAATCGAGCATCGCTCCGACGCTATCGTCGACCCCTTGGACACAGGCCAAGTAGTCTTGCATGTAACGCTGATACTTCCACTTGACGAGCTCCTTGCCTTCGATCGTTTTCCCATCGACCAGGACGCTGGTAGGTTTGACTCCCAACCACTTGTTTCGTTCTTGTCCTTGGAGTTCTTCGGGAGGGGTAAGTTTCAAATCGCGGCGTGTCAGGTCATTGGCAATCGTTTGTTCGTTTTCGGGGAGTGCCGCAGGTCGAGTCGAGTAATCGTCCCAAAGGGTATCGGGTTCAGGAAATTTGCGATCTTGGAATGCTGCTTTGTTTTTGCTGTCGGGCTCCCATTCTCGGTGGGGTGCTTTGTGATGCAACATCAAGAAGAACGGCTTGTCTGCAGGTCTTGTTTCGAGGAACTCGATTCCAAGCTCCGTGGTGATTTCGGTGCAATGCCCCTCGATGGTCAACTTGTGACCAGGGACCAGAAACTGGGGGTTCCAATAAGCACCTTGTCCAGGCAGTACGATCCAGCGATCAAAACCGGTTGGATCGCTCCCTAAGTGCCACTTGCCGATCATCCCGGTGTGGTAGCCCGCTTGCTGCAATCGTTTGGCAACATGATCCCTCGATCCATCAAACCGATTGAAAACGGGGACTCCATTGCAATGGGAATACTGTCCGGTCAGAAGCGTGGCTCGGCTCGGTGTGCAAATCGAGTTGGTCACAAAGGAGTTGACAAATCGTGCACCTTCTTTGGCCATCCGGTCCAAATGGGGTGTCGTATTGACTTTAGACCCGTAAGCCGAAATGGCTGCTTGAGCGTGATCGTCCGAAAAGATAAATAGGATGTTCGGTCGATCCTCGGCATGGAGCCTCAGACCACTGGAACAAACCCAAAGGGTCATCAACCAAGCCAGGGTCGTTGGTATCTTTTTCCATCGCTTGGATGTGAAGGCCGTTTTGCTAATCATTTCGCAGCAATACCCGAGGAGTTTTTTATGGACAGTTGATTTAGTGGAGTCTTCGTCGATTGGATTTGCGATCGAGCGTTTAGAGTTTTAGCGTCTTTAAGAATTCATGCCGAACGGGAGTTTCAACGCGCAGGCCCTCTGGGGAAACCAGCGTGATATTTCCTGGACTGAATTCGATGGTCTTGACGGATTGGAACGCCTGGGGGACTCGAACGACACCTTGGATGTAGGGGACTACGGTGGGTCTTTCTTTGGTGAGTTCCAATGCCGTTTTGATACCTTGTTGATTAAGCTGGTTCGGTTCGATCGATGCTTTGAGTCCATCGGCGAAGTACGCCGTTACATCTTCGAGGCCTAAGCAGTGATTTCTGCCGAGCCACGGATAACCATGGCGTCCCCGATTCTCGATCCAAAAGACGGTCGAGTTGAGGATCTGCGGATCCTTGAGGCTGAACCACACATAACCCTTGTCGGTGAAAGTGGCGGTCATCCAAGCTGGATTGCCAGCAGCATCGGGAGCTAGATTGAAGATTTGAACTAGGTCCGCATGTCCTGGTCGATCTGGTAGTCGGCTCAAGTCTGCATCGGCCTGACCTTTCCATGCAACAGGAACATGCGCTAGCGACTGCCACTGCTTGCCGGGCTCTAGCGATTGATATTCACCTTGTTTGGGATCTGAGAAAAGGCCCGGATAAGTCATGCCGAAACGGATCGGGCTCGATGCAAGATGGACGCTTTGCTCCTGCTGGCTCATGGCCAATGTCGCGTGATGCCCTAGTGGGAACTTGCCCTGAAAGCCTTCGAGGGTGTGTTTGGTGTAGACGACATTTTGGGAATCGACCAAGTAGATATCCTTGGTGACTTTGCCGGCTGATACAGTCGTTTGCATGGTCATGGACATCGACTGTACATCGCCCCAGCGCTCGAGGGATCTCCGAGTCCATAGGGCAGTGGCAACCTCTCCGTGTGGAGTATGCTTTTGGTCACCGACAGGCTCGGAATTGCCACCAAAGGGCATACAAAAGAAGTCGCCTCGAAGCGGAACCAGGACCGCAGCGGGCATCTGGGGGCCTTTTTCTTCTTGCCATGGGCTGATGTGATAAGGTTCCACGGGCCGGTCGGTATCTCGGTAGAACTTCACCGGTGCCATGTGCCCGCCTAGCTGCGTAATCGCAAGTTCAACTTGGCCGTTGGACAGCACATAGCTGGGCTGTGCGTACAAGGTCTTGTCGCTTGTGGTAATCTTGGAATCGGCTTGTGTGTTTTGAGCTTGCAGTGGATGATTCCAGTAGGTCATACAGATTGCCAAGCACAAAGCGATCCTAAGTCGTTGCGGTCTAGATTTCATGATGCACGATCGAATAGGTGGGGATTCAGTGGGTGGGGCTTTCAGGATAGAACAAGCGATTGCGAAAGCAACACCCCGAAGGCGAATTTCAGTCGTGCTGCGTTAGGATTGATCCTGGACGCTCATCGGTCGAGTCACTTGAGTGAATTCACCGGCAGACTCCCTAGGGGAAAACCAATCCATGACCCCGGCCGGAACCGATGGAATTTGACTCCCGAAGTGTTCTGATAGCTCTTGGGTCGCATTGGGACGGATTGCGAAGATACGCAAGTTGCGAATCGCGGTTCGGGTCAAGCATTCGTCCCCTTGTTGGCAATGCGTATCGAGTGAGTGGAAAGCTAATCGCAGATACTTTTCGTTGGTTGAGACCGCCGACTCGCCTACTTGGAGCACATGATCCCCTGGAACCAAGTCGCGCCAAGAGAAGTGAGGGAGCATCGACGCGGTCTTGGCAATCCTAACGATGCGTTCAGGCGTGATGCTCTCGAGCAGTTCGAACCGTCGGATAACAAAGTAAGTCTTCTGATACTCGCTGATCAAGTAGTCGGTGGTTGCCAAACGCAGCAGGTCTCGATCGTTTGATGGATCGATCAGGATTCGCGTCGGTCGGTTGGAATCGATACTGAATTTCGTCTCACCCGGTGAAGAGAGGATTCCGGCACCGTAAGCCCGAATCTGGTTCTCTTGTCGGACCAATCCGAACTCGACGGTGAACCAATAGATTCTTTCGGCATACAGGAGCAGTTCATCGCCTCGGCGCTCGATCGCTTGTCGACGCTCCGGATCGATCGTCTGCGCTAGAGCTTCGTCTCGCTCTTGGTAGATCATGTTGCGAGCAACTCCGTGGCTTTGCATCAATTTAGCAACCACTGGGATAGTAAATGTCGAAACATGTCCGGCCACATCATGGCCGATGTCGGGCTCTTGCAGGTAATCTTGCTCAAGGGCCCTCATGAAGGTAGTCACCGGGAAGAAACGGCGTGAGTGGCAAGTGAAAAACAATTCCGCAGGAATGATCATGTTGACCGTGGCAAGTTGCCAAAGCGTCTGTTGGTAGATCCGGGCATTGAGCAGATAGAAGTCCGGGATTACAGAGCCTCCGATCTGGAAGAGTCTCTCACCTTGCAAATACTCGGTGCATGCATAATGGTGTTTTGATCGTTGCTGCTGGGCGATCAGACAAGCCCAACTCAGGTGCTGCTCGAAGGTGTAAGCATCCACCCATTGCGCGTTGGCGTAGGGCCCTAGATCCACGCTCAGATCCGATAGGGTACCGATTCGAAACGGTTCTCCGGATCGGGCACTTTCAAAATACCTATCGGCTCTGTCTTGAGGGATCGGATAAGGAACATTGCGATCTGCAAGGCACTCAGAAAGCTGAGCCAATCGATCCTGGAAACTCAAAGTGGTAATGCTGTCCCATGCCACGTTATGTCGAGCAGCGATCTGACGATAGCGGGATTCTTGGGCGTCCACAGCAGATACTTCCTTGAAAAATGGTTCCGATGCCACCGATGCATTGACCGAAGTATTATAGGTGCAAGTCGGCGTTGCATTATTCGGTAGCACGGGCTTATCTAGCCCGTAGGACTTTGAACTTATTAAGTGAACCGCTTGGGTAGACTTCAGGTGTCCGGGAGCAGCCAAACAGCCAGGACGATTGGGACAATCGCCCGACGGTTAGC
>Ga0172376_10000251_pt1 | contig 68545 bp, 58 predicted proteins | sample Lak35m_FD_121114 | JGI IMG/M metagenome (GOLD analysis project Ga0172376, IMG submission 121114) | Freshwater microbial communities from Kabuno Bay, South-Kivu, Congo - kab_092012_35m | ecosystem: Environmental > Aquatic > Freshwater > Lake | place: Democratic Republic of the Congo: South-Kivu... | reverse complement strand
TCGCGTTTCCCTTCGCGGCTTCGCGGCTTCGCGGCTTCGCGTGAGACCAACTGTCTGCAGAGCCCCCCACATCGTCACGCGATATCGGCAACACAAGCAGGGCCCCGCCAATACCCGCACCCGCGGACTCCCGTCCGCGGCTCGCCCAACCGAAAACCGAAAACCGAAAACCGACCACTGACCACTACCTCTGACATTTCGGACAGTAAAACGTTGACCGCTGCGCCTGCACGATGCGACGAATGCTGGCCAGACCGCATGTCGGACACAGCTCACCTTCCCGATCATAGACCCGATGATGGTTCTGATATCCGCCGTCCTGATTCAGTGCATTGCGATAGGTACCGTCATTCAGAGTTGACCCTTCATAGCGAATCGCCGTCTGCAGCACCTGTCGAACGGCTTCATCCATCGCCTGCAGCTGGCGGCCGCGCACCCGATCGGCTCGGCGTCCAGGAGCAATCCCGGCCAGATGCAGTATCTCACTGGCATACAAATTACCAATCCCGGCGACCAGCGACTGTTCCAGCAGGGCCACCTTGATCGGACGAGAAGTTCGAGACAGTCGCTGCTGCCATTCGGATATGGTCATTTCCAGAGCATCCGGCCCCAGCCGGTCACGCAGTGCCTGCATCCGGGCTGCGTTCAGCAGCGAAACTGTCCCCAGACCGCGACGATCCCAAAACCGCACCTGTGCCGCCAGTCCCGCAACTGGCTGCAAATGCAGAATCAGTCGCAGGTGCAGTTCGGTCGGCGGTGCGGAAACCAGCAGCAGGCCCGTCATTCGAGGTTCAATGACGATCACATCCCCCGAATTCAAATTCAGCAGAACCCGTTTCCCCAGCCGGCCGACTGTCTGAATTGCTGTGCCGTGCAATTGTCCAAAGGAATCACGATCGGGGAAGACCGGGATCGGCTGTCGCGGGCACGGGCAGAATTCCACAGCCGTCAGTCGCCGATTTTCGCAGTGCTGACGGACACCCCGCACCATGGTCTCTACTTCCGGCAATTCGGGCATTTTCGATTCTTTCTTTGCCTTTCAACATTCCCCACAGGCCCCCCGCTGCCGCACACACAAGCCGGCAACAGACGCCTGCCACCGCCAGGCACTATTCATAAGTCTCTGGTGTGAATCGCGTTATGTCAATTCAGGCAAGCTCTTTCAGGGGCTCCGCAAAAATCAACAGGCTGTCAACATGGCATTTTCAGGAGATTTGGGTAGCATGCACCGAGAAGGACAGCAGCCGGATTCGGCCGGAAAACTCGGAATGACCCCCAGGACCCGCATTCTGGACAAAACCAGTACTCTGGGTAATTCGCGGAATTTCCTTGACGTTAAGCCAAATCCCGACGAAGCTAGAGGCATGGAATTCCAACTTTTGCTGTGCTGCGGGTCTGATCCCAGTTGAACATCAGCTGGCAATGGCCATCGGCGGTTACAGTCACCGGGAACTTCGCAAGGTTTTTTCGATGCCACTTTCTTTCAGGCCCGTATCTGGTTTGCGCCTCCGCTGGTCTCGCATTTTCCAGCGTGCAGTGATTGCAGCAACGATTTCAGTGACGGGTGCATCGGTTGTGCAGGCCGGTGACAACCAGCCGGCCCCACTGCCCCCGGTCATGCAGTCTTCAAAGCTGCGATTGCAGGCCAGACTGGCGGCCGAGCAGGGTGACTTCCTGCAGGCTGCAGTTGCTCTTGAGCAGGCCGCATTGGTGGTTGGCGATCGCGACACGGCTAAGAAAGCCAGTGCCGGCCGCCAGCAGCTGGAAGCTCAGGGCGGTGCCATGGCCGACTTTCAGTCGCTCATGACGCTGATCATGGAACAAACCGCGCCTCCCGCTCAGTGGATCATGCGTGGCGACGAAACCGGCTCGATGACTCCCTATATGCAGGGGGTTTTCGTTGGCGCTCCGGCACTCGCTGGTGCCATGGCCATGACCTTCGACAACTCGCGTCTTGCCACAGCCGCTGAACTGGCTCGCACAGCCAACAGCAATGCTGACGTGCAGGAAGCCTCGGCCCTGCGACTGGTTTCGCTGCCCCGACTTGAATCAGAGCTGGCTCGCCTGCAGAAAGCCGGTCAGCCGATTCCTGCTGATGCCGCTGCTCTTGCCGGACTGACCGAAGTCCAGTTCCTCTTTGTATTCCCCGACTCTGGTGATGTCGTGATCGGTGGTCCTGCCGGTGCGTGGGCACAGGATCAGAACGGCCGCAACATTAGCACTGACACCGGTCGCCCGACGCTCCAGCTTGACGACCTTGTAACGCTTAGCCGTACCTTCGCTGACAACGGTGGCGGTTTCTTCATGTGCACAATTGACCCAAAGCCACAGCAGGTAAAGGCCGTACAGCAGTACGCCTCGAAGCTGCAGCTTTCTGCTCGTAATGTCCGTCAGGAAACCCGAAAGCTCGAAGAACTGCTCGGCCTGCAAAATGTGACCGTGGCCGGCGTCCCCGCGGACTCCCGCGTCGCCTCTGTAATTGTCGACGCAGACTACCAGATGAAGCTGATCGGTATCGGTCGACGCGATGGCGCTGCCGGAATGAAAAGCTACTTCGAACTGGCCGGTCGTGAAGAACGCCGTGGCGCCGCAATGGACGCACTGCGGTGGTGGATGACGGTCGGCTACGACGCCATTCGGGTCGCTCCCGATCGTCGCTCCTTCGAATTCACCGGACGATCTGTCCGCTGCCAGGCTGAAAATCAGCTGGTTAAAGCCGATGGAAGCCGCACTGCAACCGGGAAAGCCGACGGTGCCAACGCCGAATTCGCCAGACTGTTCACTGAACATCTGCCACAGCTCGCTGAAAAGGACGTCGTCTTCGCTGATTTGCAGAATATCTTCGACCTGGCACTCGCTTCAGCCATGATCAATACCATGGACCTGGATCGCCAGGCTGGCTGGCAGCCAGCGGTGTTCACCACCTCAGCCGCTTTCGAAACTCAGTCTGTTGAAGTCCCCCAGGAACTGATGACCGCAGCCGCTTCACGAGCATATCGTGATGGCAGCATCGTGGTGCAGGTGGCTGGCGGTATCAAAGTCGATCTGCGTGATGTGATCAGCAACCCGCAAACCTTCACAACGGCCCCGGAAGTCTCCACACAGGCTCGCAATGCCAGCCCCGTCGGTCAGACCGGTCGCTGGTGGTGGGATGCCGCTGTGCGTTAATCGACAGCCGCCATGAACTGATCACAGAACTCACAACTTCACAGGCCGGAGCCGGCAACGGTTCCGGCCTGTTGCTTTTCCCGGTCCTTCCTGCTCCACCAGAACCCATCTGCCAGTCAGCTGAAGTGCGCGAGCACAGATTCGCGATTCGGATTCCGGATCACACCACGCTCGGTAATCAGCGCGTAAATCAGCTCAGCAGGTGTCACGTCAAATGCCGGATTATAAACACTCACACCGGCCGGCACGGTCCGTCGCCCGAACCCGGTCGTGATCTCCTCCGCATTCCGCTGCTCAATCGGAATTCCCGCACCCGTCTCAAGACTCAAATCAAAAGTGCTGGAAGGAGCAGCCACGCAGAACGGAATTCCATGATGTTTCGCCAGCACTGCCACTCCGTACGTGCCAATCTTGTTGGCTGCATCACCGTTGGCAGCAATCCGATCGGCTCCGACAATCACCAGGTCCACGCGGCCTTCACGCATCACCTGAGCCGCCATATTGTCACAGATCACCGTCACCGGGATGCCTCGCTCCTGCAGCTCCCACGCCGTCAGCCTGGCCCCCTGTAACAGGGGACGAGTTTCATCGGCAAAAACATGCAGGCTCTTTCCGGCTCGCACGGCGAAAAAAATGACAGACAGTGCCGTACCGTCACCCGCGGTTGCCAGCCCGCCCGCATTGCAGTGCGTCAGAACACTCATGCCGGTTTGCAGCAACTGCGATCCGTGCTTGCCAATCGCCAGACACATGTCGCGATCTTCAGCATCAATGCAGCGAGCCTCGGACAGTAAATGATCATGAAGTTCAGCAGAACTGCAGGCCGGCAACAGCTCGATACTTCGCTGCATCCGGTCCAAAGCCCAGAACAGATTCACAGCCGTGGGCCTGCTGCCCGCCAGAAACTGACAGCAGTCACTGAGCCCGGACCGAAACTGTTCTGTCGTTTCCTGTCGCAGTCCCTGCAGCGCCAGTACGACGCCGTAAGCAGCCGAGACACCAATCGCCGGTGCTCCCCGAACACGCAGCACTCGAATTGCTTCCCACACCTGCTGCACCGTACGGCAGTCAATCTCACGATACTCCTCAGGCAACAGCGTCTGGTCAATCAAATGCAAACTGCCTGTCGCTGCATCACCAGCCCACCGCAATGTTTCGTACTCAGCCATTCCCGCGTTCTTTCCACTCTGACAATCAGCCATCAGTCAAATCGTTGCTTCGAAAGAAACTGCACGGGCAACGACGTCCGGCCATCCATAACCAGGTCGGCCGCAGCTGCTCCCAAAACGGGCGTAAACTTAAAACCGTGACCAGAGAAACCTGCGGCTGTCACCAAAGGATACTCAGGATGACGATCAAACAGGAAATGCCCGTCCGGACTCATGGAGTACAAACACACGGCTGATGCACACGAATCCGCCTGCAGCCCGCGCAGGCAGCTGGCGGCAAAAGCATCCACCGGAGCCTGATCCGCAGGACGGATCTGCCGGTCCACCGCCGATACTTCGGACACCGCATCTCCACCCGTGTGCTCACCAACCTTCACCCGCTGGCCATCCACTGCCGGCAGCCCGTAAAACTGCCCGCCCGGCAGATCAATCAGGAAGATCGGCGTCCGCCATCGATCCGCCCACGCTGCCGACTGCAGCGGATACCAGAACAGTGTCTTTCGCCTGACGGTAATCAGAGACCTGTATTCAGGCAACAGCTGCGAAGTCCAGGGCCCGCATGTCATCACCGCCGCGCCCGCCACATAATGCCCGCCTCTCGTTTCAACCTCCACGGAACCTGGAGTATATCGCAGTCCCACGACTCGCTCGTCGCTCCTGACAACCGCTCCGCACGCTCGCGCACACTGCAGCATCGCGCCCACACATCGTTCCACCCACAAATAACCGGCAGTCGACTCCACCGTAACCTCATGATCCTCCGGCAAACACAGCACCGGATACTCACGACAGGCCTCCACCGCATTCAGATTGCGGATCTGCAGCCCGTGCTCAAGAGCGGCCAGGCGAGCCCCGGCGATCACTTCCGAATGGGCTGCACCGCTGAGCACCAGATCACAGCGCTGCAGCAGAGACAAACCGGACTCAGCTTCCACCTGCTGCCACAAATCCCACGAACGATGCAGCAGCGGCACATAATCCGGATGCTCAAAATACGCCTTCCGAATAATCCGCGTCTCGCCGTGCGAACTGCCCAGACTGTGCGGAGGATTGTGCTGGTCCAGACCCAGCACCTTCAGACCACGCCGACTCAGCTCTCGCAGCGTTGCCGAGCCGTACCCGCCGCAGCCAATCACAATCACATCCCACGACATATGCTCAGCCCGCATTCAGATCCGCAGAAATATCCTCTGCCGGTACAGCCAGAGCAGAAACAGCCAGTACACCGCAAAGGTGGCCGCAGGCAACGTTATCGGTCCGTACCACAGAGCATCCAGAGCCCTCGGACCAAACACATTCTCAAGGACACCCGTGAAATGCACCCGCACAACCTGCTCACGCACCCAGCCGCTGATCGTCTGGCCCAGCATGTAAGTCAGAATCGAATTGGTTCCCACAACCACCAGCGGAAATGCCAGAATCCGCAGCGGCAAAATATCAAACAGCAGATAGAACACGGCCAGCATCGCGATTACGTATCCGCCACTGAACAGCACCCACGAAGGCGTCCAGATTCGCTTCACAATCGGACAAACAGTCTGATGCGCCGCTACACCCAGCACAAAACAGCCGACAGCCAGCACCAGCAGCAGCCCCAGTTTTTCCATGGCTGTTCGCTGATTACTGAACAGCAGCTGCCCGCAGATAATCCCCAGCAGCGTGGTGCCAATTGAAGGAATGAAATTCAAGGTCGTGTAACCACCGCGATTCGGCTCGTAAGGATCTGTATTCGAAAAGAACCACTGCCGGTACCACGCCGGCTGCTGCGGTTCGGCGGCTGCAGCCGACTTCCCGGACTCAGCACCAGCGTCAGCGGGTGCCGCTGACGGCTCCGTGGCCGTTGGCCCGGTCTGCTGCGGCGTCTCCTGCTGGGCCGGAAAATCAGCGGGCAGCGGGGGAGTATCCTCAAGAACTGCCGGAGCCGGCGCAGGAGCTGTCTGCGGCTGCCCTGCCGGCTCCTGAACAGACGGCAGCACTGCCAGACGCCATGGAGCAAAACGAATCCGCGGCCGAACCGGATTTGCAGCCTGAACCGGCACGTCCGCTGCAGGCCCCGGCGACTTCTCACACCGCAGCCGCGGCAGCAGCCACTGGTCGAAGAAGAAGGCTGCATTGCCGTTCTTCGACCACGCAGCCATCGATCCCGTAAAGACCTCTGTCTCCTCCTCTTTCTCTGCCTGCACGGCATTGACCGAGGAAAAATCATAATCGGCCGGCGGTGGATTCAGACGAAACCAGCCCCAGTAGCCAGTCAAAATAATCGCCAGCGCAGCAAACTGCACAGCCACTCGTCGATTGAGCAGCAGCCAGGCAAAGAAGTATCCCAGACCAATCTGGCACAGCACGTTGGGAAAGATCCAGTTTGTGCGATCTTTACCCATTGAAGATAAAAAGACACCAATCAGCACCAGGATCACCGAGCGTCCCAAAGCATGACCGGCTCGACGCAGCCAGCCATGCCCGCGAGCTTCACGACGCGCGTACGAATACGGCATCGAAACACCAACCATGAACATAAATGCCGGCTGGATCAGATCCCAGAACGACACCATCCAGTTGTTGCGGATGCTGACCCATGCCGGATGATCAAAATGAAATCCCACCTGCTTCCAAAATGCTCGGTCATACTGCTGCCAGACAGGTGCTGACTCACTGATCTTCGAAAACGCCAGCAGCCCAAATCCTCCCGCCGCCAGCATCATCATGATGAAGCCCCGAAAGGCGTCCAGCGATACCAGACGTTCTGCGGCAGGCGTCGAGGCCGAGCGATCCTGCAGACGGCCCGGACGCTGACGACGCGGAGGCTCAGCGACAGATCCGCTGCCCGCTCGCTCAGCGCCACCGGACACCGCCCCATTACCCCCGAGATCCTCAATCCGCTTCGATACCGCACTCGCAGGTTTCCCCGCAGAATTCTGCGGCTGACCGCCCGCCGCCAATGACAACCTTGGAGCCTCCGTCAGATCCGGCCCCCCAGGATGGTCCTCCAATGACAGCACATATTTGACTACCCGCAGGCGATCCATTCGCGTCCGCATGGAGGCTCCTTCGTTCAGAGGACACAACAGGAAACCCAGTGACCTGCACGCTGACGCCGGCTGCTTCCTTGCTGCGTCCGCCCGCCGGATTCCACGGGCAACAGACCACCTGAACCAGCGATTCTTGCCGATTTCGACTTTCGGATCAATTGCAGACTGCAACCGGCGGCGGTGCACCATGGAACCTCCGAACGGCTCTGGCCACCCCGCCCCGCACCCGACCGGCCTCCGCCGACCACCGCACCTACCCGAAATCTTAACAAACCTGAACGTTTTCAGACGTGTTTTCGCACTTCCACCCCCAAATTGTGAATCCGCCCAACAGATTAACAATCGCTTAACAATTGCAGCTGAAAACACAGCCATGGAAGCAACAGGGCACATCGAGGGGAATTTTGTGAAGGTTCAAACACTCTTTTTCAGCTGCCTGCTGGGGCTGCTCGCCGGATGCGGCAAGCCGCCGGCGGATGTGCCGACAGTACCCATTCACCCTGTCAGCGGAATCGTCACACTGGACGGCAAAGCCATCGAAGGAGCCCTCCTGACTCTGATCAGCCTGCAGGGGCAGCAGCCAGGAGACATCACTCCCAACGGCATCTCCGATGCCGAGGGCAAGTTTCAGATTTCGACATATTCTGTCGGAGATGGTGCCCCGGATGGTGCCTACGCCATCACCGTCTCGTGGCCCGAGATTCGTAACGCAGGCAGCAGCGAGCCCGAATATGGCAAGGAACGTCTGCCCAAAAAATACCAGCAGTCCGAGCAGTCGGGGTTTGTAGTTACAGTGAGTGAGGATCTGCTGGAGCCGCTGAATCTGGAACTGAAGAGCAAATAGGGCGATCCGGTTTGGATCATGGTGGAAAACATTTGTTTTGTGATTGTCACCTCGGGGTGGCAGGAAATTTTTTCAGGGAGTGCGAAGTCCATGGTGAAGTTGTCTGAACGGAAGATGCGAGGATTCACGCTGATCGAGCTGCTGGTGGTGATTGCCATCATCGCCATTCTTGTCGCGCTGCTGTTGCCTGCTGTGCAGCAGGCTCGCGAAGCCGCGCGCCGCACACAGTGCAAAAACAACCTTAAGCAGCTGGGACTGGCACTGCACAACTATGAAAGCACTTACGGGATGTTCCCCCCCAGTCGTATCAGGCTGAACAATCCGACGTTTCAGATTTCCTGGAACACAATGATCCTGCCGTACATTGAACAGGACAACGCTTACCGTCAGTACAACACGAATGTCAACTGGTTCAACGCAGTCAATGATCCGGTCACAACGATCCAGTTGCCGGCGTTTGTCTGCCCCTCAACACCAGGCAGCAGGCCGCTGCCCACTGTCACACTGTATACCGCCATTTCTGACGGCACTCGCACAAATCAGCCGGTCTGGGGCTACAATGATTACGGTTCCATCAATGCCGTTCGTAATGCATTCATCGTGATGGCCGGCCTGCCTTCAATCGGCACAAGGGAGGCCATGGGCGCCTTGGGGCGTGGTCCGGGCGGCACAAAAATCCGGGACATCACCGACGGTACCTCCAACACACTGCTGCTCGGCGAAGGTGCAGGTCGTCCGCGACAGTACATCGGTCGTCAGCCGGGCCTGAATCCGCGAGTCGGCAATGAGGCTTTCGGTACTCAGTTTGTCGCCGACGGCTGGGGCTGGGCGGATATCAACAACGGATTCAGCATCGACGGATCCAACACAGCCGGCCTGCAGAATGACACCAGAGGCAGCGGGGCCACCACCATCTTGGGACGCTGCACCATGAACTGCACCAACGACAGCGAATTCTACTCGTTCCACACAGGCGGCATCCAGACGGTGCTGGCTGACGGCTCAGTCCGCTTCCTGTCGGAAAACATGTCCGCTGCAGTGCTGGCAGGTGCCATTACTCTGCAGGGCGGCGAAGTCATCGGCGAATTCTGATCTCCAGCCGCGGACTCCGGCGTCCGCAGTGTTATTCGATCAGCAACAGGAGGGCTCCGAGTTTTCTCGGAGCCCTTTTCGTTTGCTCCTGTTGTTGCCGACTTCACTGCAGGCTGGCTGTCGCCTGCTCACATGTGGCAAACAACGGGATGACCTGATCCAGGCCCGCAATCGAAAATGCTGTCGAACCAAAACTGTTCAGGCCGCACAGTGCCAGCTCGCCCTGACGAGCCCGCAGTGCCTTCTGCAGCAGCACGCAGCGTCCCAAAAACGCTGATCCGATGAATCGCACGTTGACCAGATCCAGGACCAGCAGCGGAGGCTCCAGCGTCCGGGCAACTTCCACAGACAGACCAGCAGCATCCAGATCGTTTTCAAACAGACTGGCAAACTGCTCACCAGGACGCAGTACTGTAACCGACCGCAGTTCCGAAACACCCTCTTCACTGGCCATGCTGTGCATCCGCTGTCAGCGCTGATTAAAGTGCCATGATCCCCCGCTGATCAGGGATTATCGCAAAACCCCGATTTTGATCAATTGAATTCAGAACCGTCCGCAAAGTTGCAGCAAGTGTGCGGACATGCGAGATTCTGGATCACGGGTACGAATTTCCAGTTCTCTGCGTTTTCTCAATCGGCCTGTCCCATGAGTTCAGCACAAAAACCGAAGGTGGTCGTCGTCACCGGCGTCTCACGTGGCCTCGGACAAGCCATGGTTCGCAGATTCTGCCAGGCCGGACACAAAGTCTGCGGATGTGCTCGCAGTGCCGAACAGCTGGCATTGCTGCAGGAACAGGCGGGCAGCAATTGCCTGCTGCAGCAGGTCGACGTTGCCGACCCTGCAGCAGTCGCTGCCTGGGCCGCAGCCGTCATTGAAGCCGTCGGACCTCCGGATCTGCTGCTCAATAATGCCGCGGTAATCAACGCCAATCGCAGTCTGTGGGAGGTCACTGACCGCGAATTTCGACAACTGATCGATGTGAACGTCAACGGGGTCTTCCATGTCCTGCGGGCCTTCCTGCCGGCCATGGTCAAACGCCGCCGCGGGGTGATCGTCAACTTCAGCTCCGGCTGGGGACGTTCCGTCTCCGCTCAGGTCGCTCCCTACTGCGCATCAAAATGGGCCATCGAAGGACTCACGCAGGCTCTGGCAGAAGAATTGCCCTCCGGTATGTGCGCCGTCCCGCTCAACCCCGGCGTCATCAATACTGATATGCTTAGAAGCTGCTTCGGCAGCGGTGCCGCCTACTACCCGGAAGCCGACGAATGGGCTGAACGGGCTGTTCCATTCCTGCTGGGAATCACGGAAGACCACAACGGCATGCCCCTCACCGTACCCGGCTGAAGATGCACGTTCCTGCGAAACCACCGCTCATACTCTCGCAGGTCCTTGCACGATTGATTCTCCCTGATATTGTTCGCCGCTGCCCACACCTGATATCCACAGCACGGAACTGATTCCCATGAGCCAACTGAACAAGTACAGCAGCAAAATTACTCAGCCCGCATCCCAGGGCGCCTCACAGGCCATGCTCTACGCCACCGGCATGTCGGCCGAAGACATGAACAAGGCCCAGGTCGGAATCACCAGCGTCTGGTACGAAGGCAATCCCTGCAATATGCACCTCGGCGATCTCGCCGCACGTGTGCGTGAAGGGGTGCAGGCTGCCGGGCTCGTCGGAATGCGTTTCAACACCATCGGTGTCAGCGATGGCATCTCAATGGGAACCGACGGTATGTCGTTTTCCCTGCAGTCACGTGACCTCATCGCAGACTCGATCGAAACCGTCATGTCGGCTCAGTGGTACGACGCCAACATTTCCCTGCCCGGCTGTGACAAAAACATGCCAGGCTGCCTGATCGCCATGGCTCGCCTCAATCGTCCGTCGCTCATGATTTACGGCGGTACAATTCGCCCTGGCTGCAGCCCCAAAGGCGACAAACTGGACATCGTTTCAGCATTCCAGTCCTACGGCGAATACATCAGCGGGCGAATTTCTGAAGACGATCGCGCCGGAATTGTCCGTAAAAGTTGTCCCGGCGCAGGGGCCTGCGGCGGCATGTACACAGCCAACACCATGGCATCGGCCATCGAAGCCATGGGCATGACGCTGCCGTACAGTTCGTCGATCCCTGCCGAGGATCCAGCCAAACTGGAAGAATGTTTCCAGGCCGGTGCAGCCATCCGCAATCTGCTGGAACTGGATCTCAAACCCCGCGACATCATGACTCGCGCGGCCTTCGAAAACGCCATGGTCCTGATCATGGTTACCGGGGGCTCAACCAACGCGGTGCTGCACCTCATCGCGATGGCTCGCGCAGCCGGCGTGGCCCTCACAATTGACGACTTCCAGACCGTCAGTGACCGCATCCCGTATCTGGCCGACCTGAAGCCCAGCGGCAAGTACGTGATGGAAGATCTGCATTACATCGGCGGAACACCCGCGGTGCTCAAATACCTGCTGGAAAATGGCCTCATCGACGGCAGCTGTATGACGGTCACCGGGAAAACTCTGGCAGAAAATCTCCGCAGCCTGCCCGGCCTCAAACAGGGTCAGCAGATCATTCGACCGCTGGAAAACCCCATCAAGGAAACCGGTCACATCCGCATCATGCGCGGAAATGTTTGCCCGGATGGCGCAGTCGCAAAGATTACCGGCAAGGAAGGCCTGGTGTTTTCCGGCCCGGCTCGCTGCTTCGACTCGGAAGAACTGATGCTGCGAGGTCTTGAGCAGGGACGCATCCAGAAAGGTGACGTTGTCGTGATTCGGTACGAGGGTCCTCAGGGTGGCCCCGGCATGCCGGAAATGCTGACACCGACCTCCGCCATTATGGGTGCCGGCCTGGGATCAGACGTAGCCCTGCTGACTGATGGCCGCTTCAGCGGTGGCTCGCACGGCTTTATCGTCGGCCATATTACGCCGGAAGCCCAGGCGGGTGGAGTTTTGGCGTTGCTGCAGGACGGCGACAGCGTCACGATCGACGCGGAAAAGAACGAAATCAACGTGGCTCTGACAGCCGACCAGCTGGCGGCTCGCAAAGCCACCTTTGTGGCTCCCCCCTTCAAAGCCACCCGCGGAACACTCGCAAAATACATTCGTCTCGTAAAATCAGCCTCTGAGGGCTGCGTTACAGACGAATCCTGATTATACTCCGGTCGGATACGGGACTGAGGCGGCACCCACCTGCATTACGCCGACTGCCACGTGTTTTCCTGACTTCATTTGTTCGGGCTGACTCGCGGAATTCTGTTTAAAGGGTGGCACGCCGTGCTTGCAGGCAATCTCGAAGAATCTATCGGATTTGTTTCTCATCATTCCGAACAGCATGCTCAGGCGATGCGGACCAGTCTGCATCGCTACATTGTGCTGAAACTGCTGGCCAATGGCCTGCCGGTTCCCCCGCGGTTTGAGGACCATGATCGTCTGGGCGCCCCGCGGCTGCTCAGCACCTATCATCATCGCCTCAAGCGGCTGGATTCCATTCATTGCCCCGCAGATGCTCGGATTGAGGCCTTCCTGCGACGATATTTCGATCGCGTCAAAGGCTGCAGCTCGCTCCGATTGCCCGACCTTACCGTCATCCTTGATCGCCACGGAATTGCCCGCGAACTGTCGCTCCCTCACGATGGTGACGAATACACAAATCGGTTTGGGTCTTCCTACCGCGTCCGCAACGGTGTTCTGCACAACCCCGCCAATGATCGACGCACCACTGAAGGCACTTTCCACGTCACCGAGGGCGGCCTGCCGGTTCCTCGCGACAAGAAAGCAGTTCCGCGGATCGCCTTCGCGGCTTTGTTCCGCCACGCCATGAATCCTCCCAGGGAACTGCTGCAACTGCCCTTCAGCAGCCGCGAAAATCAGCCTGCCGAAGGATTTGTGTCGCTGCTGATTCGTCCTGTGCTCTGCCCGGAAGTCCGCGGCTGGTGCGAAGAACAATCAATGGAGATTCGTTTTTTCGCCCCCGGAGCACTCGTCAGCAACCTGGATTTTATTGAGTCGATCTTTGGTAACGCCGGCGATCCGTTTCTGCCGGCCAACGACGCAGCGCTGGACGTGCACCACTGGAGCGGCCACACAGGCTGCGTCATCGTCGCCCCGCACCTCGTTGATGTCCTCAAGAAGGACCTCGGACTGCCGCATTACGACGACGCGACCGAACGACAGCGTCAGGACGGAATGTGCTGGAAAACTGAGGATGAAAAATACAACGAAGGTCAGCCGTTCAAACTGACCTGCCGCGATGAAGAAGGCGTGATTGTCACGCTGATTGCCGACAACTACTACGGCTACTGCAAAAAGGAAGTCAAAACGCAGCTCAGCTATGCCGCCAACCTGGCTGGTCTGGTTGAGGAAGAGCATGCAGGAGGCGCCATGGCCTTCGCCAGCTTTAACCTGGGCGAGGAATTCAACGCCGACAGCAAACGCTACAACAATCGCACGTTTGCCGATGTCGCCCGCGACTATCACTCGTTCATCGATATCCAGCCGGAAGGCTACGGCATCGATCGCCTGCATTCCAATGTCATCTACGTTTCCGAAAATGCTCGTTTTCGTGTGTCCGACCAGCGGATTTCATGGTTCTACAACAGCCAGCTGCAGCAGATTCCGCTCCGCCCCGGCTTCATCTATATCACTCCCTCCGGCTACAAAGTGCGACTGGAAAAACATCCTGCCGCACCGTCGTGGCGTCTGATCGGTACTCTGTTCGAAGGTGTCTTCTGCCATAAACCCTGCACCGTCAGCGGCGGCGGCAAAAGCGAAATCAGCAAATCCATCGGCGACTACCTGCTGCACGGGCCTGTATTTGTTGCCGACGCGGCAAGAGACCTCGATCTCGTTCAGCAGATCTTTGATCGGGATTACTCGGATCGCTGGCGTCCCGACGGCACAGTGCACCCTGATTACACACGCGCATCCAGTCGCAGCATTATGGATCCTTCACGATCGCTGGGCAGCGTCATCAAGCTGCTGACGCCCTCGACCGATTATACCGATGAATACAACGCCTGGCTCGGCGGTATTCCTGACCACATTTACGCCATCGTCTTCGTCATCAAACGCATGCATACCGGCGAAGAAGCCGACTGGCGCAAATGCTTCTCTGTCGATATCGTCAACGGAACGGCCGGACACGAACTGAAATACGGTGAACGCAAACTGGTGGGAACCTACCTGCGAGTCGGCCTGCTGGGTGAAAACACCTGGCGAACCTACAAACTTCGCCAGGACTTTGCACCGGCTCAAAAAGTGCAGACTGAAGACGACATCAGCGTGTCTGTGATCGTTCCGCGGCGCAGCCTGCAGCATCTGGGAAATGTGCTGACTGAAGAGGTCAGCTACAAGTTCGTGCAAAACTGCGAATACCGTCTGTTCCAGCGGCCCGATGATGCGATCCACCGCGGACTTGATCGACAGACCGAGGCTGACCTGGCCCGTGCTGATAACTTCATTGTCAACTTTGAACCGCTGGCACGCAGCCAGGTTTCAGAAATCATCGATCGTCCGGTCGATCTCAGCCAGTTCACTCAGCCGATGCAGAAGCTGCTGCAGGAAATGCTCAACACCAATGACAGCTACGTGGTCTGCTCCAACACGCCCAGGCTGGTCAACGGTGCTCCCAGCAAAAATCCTCGATACCTGCAGCCACGCCCCGACCTGATTAATCCCGTCAATAAGTACATTGGTGAAATCGGCATCCGCCTTTCAAGAGCCGTCCCGGCCGACAAACCTGTACACTCGCCAGTCCAGGCTGTGCTCATCGGCCGACGCAATAATCCGCCGGAAACAGCCAAAGGCATCCGTCCGCTCTCGGTCTACAACCCGATTCATTATCAGGAGCTGCCGGAACTGTTTATGGACTTCATCAGTGCCTTGTCCGGTAAAAGCCCGTCGACAACGGGAGCCGGCAGTGAAGGCGCACTGACAAAAGGCCCTTTCAACTGCCTCAGACCAGTCACAGATCTGAATAACGCACTCGTCAGCTATCTGCTCACCGGGCTTGACGGCTTTTCTACCCCCGCCGGCCATATCGGCCCGCATGTGCGAGTGGATCATGACGTCAGCCTGCTGATTCCGGAAATCTGGTGTCGCCTCAGCCCGACCGAACGTTCTGCGAAGTTCCTGATTTCCCAGCAGCTGCTGCAGAAGCTTGAAGACTTCCAGCATGACGGTCGACTGATTCCCGCCAGCCGGCTGGGCTGGCGAATCACACCGCGCTTTATCCGACACTTTGGTGGTCGCGTCTTCGACAACCCAAACAAAGTGTTCGATGATGCAATTCTGTGCCCGGAAACGCAGGATCCGGCGGCCTTTGCGGATGGCATCCTGTTCATCGCCGAAGCCCAGACCAGAATCGCTCAGCGTTACTTCGAAGATGGCTCGGTTGAACTGGCCTGCCCGCCGCTGAAGGCTCTGCTGCACATCATGGCACACGGCCACTGGGAAGGTCTGACGGTTCATGATCCCGCCATCCGCAGTATGTTCACGCTGGAAGCCATGCTGCAGTCAGAATGGTATCAGCAGCGACTGCAGCTGCGTCAGGAACGTGAACAGACGCTTTGGCAGCGGCATGTGCAGTCCCTCGATACGTTCCTGAACAGCAGCGAGTATTCGGAAGAGAAGGAGCATCTGAATATTGTCGGTCGACTGGACTTTGCCCGACAGATGCTCGCAAAAGTCTCAACTGCCGAGTACCTTACTGAGCTGTCGGGAACTCTGGGAGCTGACCGGCTCTGAATATCGCTCTGCCCGACAATCAACTTCAAGACTGTTGCCATGGCGCTGATACCGCTGATCGACTCCACTGAACTGCCTCCCGGAACCTGTCGGGAGGTGGTTGCAGCGGGGCGCGTCTTCGCGGTGTATAATGTTGACGGACAATTCCACGCACTTGACGGTGTCTGTCCACATGCGGGTGGCCCGCTGGGCAAGGGGACTCTGCGCGGTTCAGTGGTTACCTGCCCGTGGCATGGCTGGCAGTTCAACGTCGCAACCGGCCAGCATTGTCTCAACGCCCGCGTCTGTGCAGCCTCGTTCCCCACACAACTGCAGAACGGGCAGATTTGTGTCCAGCTCGACTAATTCCGGAAGACCTCCAAATGCTGCGAAATCCGGATTTGTCGTGGACAGCACTGGCGGGCTTTTCCCGGTCCATGGCCAGGCTGCTGGAAGCCGGAGTCGAAATTCGCAAATCACTGCAGACTTCGGGGAAGCAATCCAGTGACCGGCGACTCGCGCCCGCTGTCGAACAGCTCAAACATCGCATCTCCGGCGGTGACTCGCTGGCAGACGCCATCAAATCACAGCAGCCGCTGTTCCCGGATCTGTACTGTGCTTTGGTTGACGTCGGTGAACAGACCGGGCATCTGCCCGAAGTCTTTGAATCTCTCGCCAAATATTTCGAAGATCGACTGTTGCTGCAGCGAGAATTTCGCTCCTCCGCAGCGCGGCCCGTCATTCAGCTGATCGCCGCAGTCTGCATCATCGGACTGCTCATTTTTATCCTTGGCATTCTTCCGCCCGCGGGCAAGGACGGCAAGCCGTTCGATGTCACGGGGCTGGGACTGGCCGGCACGTCCGGTGCGCTCACCTGGATCGGTGGCTGGGCGGCCATCGCGACAGGCCTGATCCTGCTTTGGAAATACTCTCGCAACAGCTTTGCCGGCCAGCAGATGCTGGATCCGTGGCTGATTCAGATTCCGGTGCTGGGCACCTGCCTGCAGTCCTTCGCCATCGCCCGCTTTGCCTGGTGCTTTGCCCTGACCCAGAAAGCCGGGATGTCGATTCGACCATCGCTGGAATGCAGCCTGCAGGCCGCGGGCAACGGGGCCTTTCTGGCTGCGGGTCCCGGCATCTGGCGAAGCGTCTCCGAAGGCGAGACGCTGACCGACGCACTGTCTCGTTCCGGCCTGTTCACCACCGAATTTCTGCAGATCGTAGCCACTGCCGAGGATTCCGGTACTGTGCCCGAACAGCTGGACCGGCTAAGCCTGATGTTTCATGACGAAGCGCGACGCAGTCTGGCCAGACTGACAAAAGCACTGTCCGGGCTGGTCTGGTTCGTCACCGCCGGCCTGATCGTCTACTTCATCTTCCGAATTGCCATGATCTATGTGGGCATTTTTAACGACGCCGTCGGCATGGCCGGCTGAAGATCGTTCATTCTCGTGGCAGCAGATCCGGCCCTTTTCCGGTTGTCTTTTCGTAGCCGCTGCTGGTGCGCACGTATTTTGTCAGGCCGCGTTTGGCGAGGTTACGGTCACTGAGCAGTTGTTTGGCGCGGAGCGGTGACCAGGTGCCGGCAATAAACGGAGCACAGATCAGACGCCGCACGGGCAGCCCCGTTTCCGGATGCTGTGTCAGCGGCGGATCATGGACACTTTGCTCGACCTCAAATACATCCCCGATCGCTTCATCATCGTCTGCGGACAGCACCACACCATAAACGTATATCGGCATCGGTTGTCAAACTCCTGGGAATGTGGTCAATCTGTGCAGCAGGAAATGGAATTCGAACGCAGGTTCACAACCGGGGCCTGATCAGGCCCGGATTGTGGCAACGCCCCGCAGAATCCTGAAAAACCCAGGGAATTACTCGAGTCCGTAAAATAACGGCCCCGGCTCAGCGGGCGATCTGGACACAAACTAACGCCTCTGCCCGGAACAGCCCGGGCTATTCTTCATGATCTGCAGAAAAATTCCAGATTCCTGATCCGGCGTTCCTCGGCTCTGCCATTCAGAAGAACAGGGCCACGGTCAGTGCTTCGCTGCACTGGCAGACCATCAGAGCAATGGCAAACCGGAGTTACTGGAATGTGTACTCACACACTGTTCTTTGAACGCGTTCTGACGTTTCGCAAACAGCTGCTGGACTGGCTGACTCGCCGTATGCACCCGCTGCTCCGGCGGCGGCTTGATGCCGAGGACCTGTTGTCTGATGTGGCGAACCGCTGCCCCCAAAATGTCGAAGAATTGCTGCAGCTTTCACCGCAGCGATTCTACTGCTGGCTGCGCATCGCTGAGCCTCGAAGAAGTGGCACCAATGCTGGGTCTTTCCACAGAAAACTGTCGCAAACGCATCCAGCGGGCAACTGGCAAACTGGAAAGACTTTGCCATACAAATCCGGGTCCGGGGACCCGGCCTCGATCCGCTCCAGCAGCTTTTCCAGCAAATCACGCACATCCACGCGTTCTTCCAGACTGGCAGCTGTGGAATCATCAAGACACCCGTGCAGACCGCCAGACTGACTGCCGTCCGGTGCCGACTGGTCCAGCGATACTCGCGGACGATCCGCACCACTGCCTCAGGAGTATCCAGTTCCGCACCGGTCGTTCCGAGCTTTCCGTACGCTGCCGCCATCAGCATGCGATAGGTTGCGTCCGCATACAAACGCTGCAGCAGGCGAGACAACTCCCAGATGTCCCCCTGACGAACATTCAAAATCATCTCCGTCACGGAATGAGAAGAACGATCCTCACGGCCATCTGCGACACTCGCAGCTTTCCCGGTCATACCACGAATCCTCGCACTTCTGAGCTTAACAAAGGTCCATCCGGGAATCTTGTGGGTCGAGACGCTGAGGAGCAGGCAGATGAGGCTCAGCATTCGAGTGAGAAAAACGCCTGGGCGGACCATCGCGTTCCACGACTTTTGGTGATGTGAATTTGTTCAAAGCCTGGGGTTTTCTGCCTTCGTCGGAGCCAGCCATCGGTCGCTGGCAAGAGCTGGCGACCGCTGGCTGGTGCAGACGAACGGCAGAACTGCCTTTGTTGGTGGAGCTGGAGAAAGCGGCCTGCCCACACAAATACCGGAAGGACCTTAAAAAACACCCACCTGTTCGCAGGCCCGCACGGGTGCTGAGTCTAAATCGTCTTGTCTGTACATGAAACTACTCGAGGGAAGTTGAGGATCAGCAGCAACAGTCCGGCTGATCCTCCCTCCCCTCCCAATACCCATCCCGCCTCTCAATCACTATTTTCCCTCGGCTCCGTCAGCCTCCCGTCCACGAAACTCGTTCTTTAATTCCTCCCACTCCCTGCCAAACGCCTTCCTCGCAGTAGCCCGGATCGCCTCAATTACATTCTCAACCAAAGTGCGACTGGCACCTGTTTCACGGCGAATATCCCGCAGCTCCCAGCCGTCCAGCATCAGTTCAAATACCCGCCCAGTCAGTGGATTGTCCGGGTATTCCTGCTCGCAACGCATCAGCAGCGTCTGCAGCAAATCAGCCAGTTCCCAGCGTTCCCGGTCCGAATCCGAATCCGGATCACTCAGTCCGCTGTGCATCCCGCCAATTGTGCTGCCGTCTGCAGCCCCCGGGTCCAGTGACACAAACTGCACGTCACCGCCACGCATGGCTGCTTCGGCTCGCCGCCGAAAAGCGCGGGCGCGAGCCGCCACTATCAGACGCAGCAGCCCAAACAGACGCTCACGTCGGTCAACTGTTTCCAGACGGCCACGGCGAGCCCGCTGGTAAAGCACCAGCATCGTCTCCTGCATCACATCTGCTTCATCCGCCTGTCGAGCACCCAGTGTTCCCAATCGGTGATACGCCACTCGCGATAACTGCGCAAATTTCTGGTCCATATACAGACGACTCAGCAGTCGTTTCGTCAATTCATCACGCACCGAAGGTTCACCCGCCTGAATCTGCACCAGCAGCCTGCTGATGGAATTCATTGACGGGTCCTGACTGTCCGCCCCGGTCACTGTGGCACGCATTTTGAAGCTCCCATGCTGTATTCACGAAATTCACGAATCGAGGCCACCGACCGGTTTCCGATCGCGCTCACGGCCCCTGAAACCCTAAATGTCAAAGTCACCGGCAGTTGCAGGGCTTTTCGGAAAAAACATGCAAAAATTACCCGGATCGCAAAAAACAAGTGTTTTTCCCGATCCGGGGCTTACTGTTGACCAATTTTTGACGGCAGAAACGAAATGCACCGTTGCATGTTCAGCCCAGGCATCGCTCGGACTGACTTTTCTTTTCAGCATTTTTTAACTGGCCTGCTCAGGCGGTCAGCGGCCAGGGCTGAGTGACGCCCATGATGCCAGACCGCAGCTGCTGAGACAACTGCTCCTCCGCCCTCTCACACTGCGGCTCCCCAACCGCATACTCCTCGACCCCACGCTGCGGCTCACTCACCCATCCCCGCCGACGGTACACCGATCGCCGCCGGGGTGCGACACCACTCACGCAATGAGTTCCGCCGTCGGCGGATTCCACAGGCAAACTGGACTCCATTGCAGCGAACCCAACAGAAGTCTCCATGGCTCACAACTCCCGGTACTTTCCGCCCAGCTGGAAACCCGCTCTGCTGCACCGCAGCAGAATCCCGCAGGCCCCACGAATATGCAAATGGCACAACGCCGAACTCAAATTCGGGCATTCCCCGATTTTTCCTGAATTCAAAGGAATTACTGATCGCGGCGAACTTATCGCAGGACACACCACGTCAGGCTCCCAGCAGTCGGGAACGCCACCGGGCAAAGAATCCCGGCCGATCGACAACTGGCTTCTGCTCCACCGTTCCCACGCTCGGATGCACAGGACGAAGTGCGTTTCGCAGCTGAGTCAGTTCGTACACGGCAGCACCAGGCTCCGATGACCTCAGGTAACGCTCCGCATTGCGGATCCGCACCAACCCACCCTGCTGCACGTCCCCGGGAAAATCACTTTCCAGCAGAGACAGTTCCACCGCCTCCAGCTGCTGAACAGCCCGCTTGCCGTCCCCTCGCTTCAAAACCGCAAGACTGACATTGATCTGTGCCATGACTGGATTGCTGGACATCTGAGCCGTCTCCTGAAAAACGCCTGGATCAAAGACTACCCTGCTGCTGCACCACGGCAGATACCAGTCAGGGCCTCTAAGACATCAAATGTCAGAGCGTTCCTCAATTGCATCGCTTTTTTCACACTTTTCTGAAACTCGGCCCAAACAGTGGACTCGTCGGTCGCGAGCGATACCATACGCAGTCCTCAGCCGATTCCCCTTTCCCCTGCTGCATTCTCCAAAAGGTTCCTGCGTGTCTCAGACTCCTGAATACGGCGGCCCGATCTCCCGCTTCATTACGCACCACTATCGCCACTTCAACGCCGCCGCACTCGTTGACGCGGCCAAAGGCTATAAGGCTCACCTGGATGCTGATGGCAAAATGATGGTGTGCCTTGCCGGCGCCATGAGCACCGCAGAACTCGGGCTGTCACTCGCCGAAATGATCCGCCAGGACAAAGTACACCTCATCTCCTGCACCGGAGCCAATCTCGAAGAAGACGTCTTCAACCTGGTGGCTCACGATTACTACGAACGTGTCCCCCACTACCGCCAGCTCAGCGCACAGGACGAACAGGCGCTGCTGGAACGACACATGAACCGCGTCACCGACACCTGTATCCCCGAGGGCGAAGCTATGCGGCGGATGGAATCCGCTATGCTGGAAGTCTGGACCAAAGCCGATCAGGCCGGACAGCGGTTCTTTCCTCACGAATTCTTCTACCAGGTACTGCTCAGCGGCAAATACAAAGAATTCTACCAGATCGACCCAAAGAACTCGTGGATGCTGGCCGCTGCTGAAAAGAACCTGCCGATCATCGTCCCCGGCTGGGAAGACGCCACGCTGGGCAATATGTACGCCGCTGCCGTCATTCGTGGCGACGTGAAAAATGTGCACACAGTCCGCACCGGCATCGAATACATGACCTGGCTGGCCGACTTCTATACTCGCACATCCGCCCGAAACTCCATCGGCATGTTCCAGATCGGTGGCGGCATCGCCGGTGACTTCCCCATCTGTGTGGTGCCAATGCTGCACCAGGACCTGCAGCGAGATCATGTGCCGCTGTGGGGCTACTTCGCTCAGATCAGCGATTCCACCACATCCTACGGCAGCTACTCAGGCGCTGTCCCCAACGAAAAAATCACCTGGGGCAAACTGGGCGTAGAGACTCCAAAATTCATCGTAGAGTCCGATGCCACAATCGTGGCGCCGCTGATTTTTGCTTATGTACTGGGCTGGTAAGAATACGGTCAATTCACACCGGTGAAAACACTACTGCGCATCCAGCAAAAAACTGCGAGGCCCTGGCGGCAATCGTGGTCCTCCGGGCCCACACCCGGTAAATTCGTTCGCTGATGACCTCTCAGGGGTTGCCTGCGTTTTTCTTCGAAGCTGTCCAGCCCCCGCCTGAGGTACGCGATGGCAGTGACTGCGGAACAGCCGTTGCCGGCATGGATACTCCTGCTGCCGGCGTCACTGCTGCTGGCTTCATTGCCCCCGCAGGCGGCAGTTCAACCCAGGGGGCAAACTGCACCTCGGAAGATGCCTGATCGGCAGTCACTGTCGCGGCCTGCCCTGCACGAACCCCTGGCACGGATTTCCAGGCAGCCGGACGCACGCCGGACGACACTGGACTCACTGCCGGAACCAAAGGTGGCTGTTGAGGCACTTGTGATTGCGGCGTTGTGACAGTCGGAACAGTATTCTGGACTCCCGACTGTACTGCGGGCTTCGCGGCCTGAGGAGCTGCAGGCGCTGCCGAACTGCGGATCGCCGGCAATACCGGCATGTACCCGGCGGGCATTTGTGCTGCCGACGGCAAAGCCGATTGAGCCGGGGCGGGCCTCACGGGAACCGGAGTTGCCGGTGCCGATATCGCCTTGACATCCTGATCGCCTGGTCGAGGTACTGCGTCCAGTGGCGGGAATACAGGCAGTTTTGAATCCGCTGAAGGGGTATTTCCGCCCGATGTCTGCGCCTGTGGGATCTGCGGGGGCACAGCCCGCTCGGGCCTCGCCGGCACGGCAGGAACCGCCTGAGACGGCACCAGCGATGGCGCAGCAGGCTTTTGAGCAGCGCCCTCATCCGTGGTCGGTGTCGGTGCAGCCGCAGCCGCAGCCGCAGCATTGCTGCCCGGACGCCCCGGAGCCCCCAGAGATTCCCAGGCGGAATCTGCCGGGCCCTCGATTACAGGAGCCGGTACAGCCTCCAGAAACTCATTGTCCAGTGCCTTGTTGATCGCTTCACCGCGTTCATCGGCCTGGCGATATGCTTCCGGATTCCATTCGCCTTCAGCAAGGTACACAGCATTGGCAGCCAGCAGTCCGCCCTTGCGGAAATTCAGCTCGGTCACCGCCTTGTTGTACTCCACGATGCTTCTCAAATAATTCTGATCAGCGTCGCGACTGGTGATTTTAGCCTCCAGCACTCGCCCAATCGAAGTTGGGTCGCGGGAATCATCATTGGCAACTCGCTCTTCTGCTGTGGATGCATATTCCACCGCCACATCTGCGCGTTTGGCATTGGCTTCAGCCAGCAGGTACCAGCGATCCATTTCCAGGATGGCATTGTTCAATTCGCGAGCAATTTCTTCTTCCTGCACCTGCAGAACCTTGCGAGCCTTCCGCAGCCGCAGCTCGTAATTGCGCACCTGTGCCCTGGCAAGACGCAGCCCCAGCGGCATTGAGAACTGTACCCCGGCACCCCAGCCGGTCAGGTTGCCCTGAGCCAGCGTCTCAAGAGCGTTCTTGTAACCGGCTTCGGTAACTCCGTCGTCGTCATTTGATGTGCTTGAGATCGTGTCACCGAACCCGTTGACTCGGTACTGCGACACCAGATCCAGACGGGGTCGATTCAAATTCCGTGCGGCTCGCAGCTGCAATTCCAGACTCTTGATTTCAAACTTCTGCTTCCGCAATTCAGGCCTGTGCATCAGCGCTTCGGTAAGCGTGGAATCCCAGGCGGGGACCAGTTGTGCTTCCGACGGATGCTCGGAAGGTTTCAAAAACTGCCCGTCATTCAGCGGCAGCCCCAGCAGTCGCCGCAGACGGTTTTCAGCCTGCAGCACGTCAGCCAGCGATCCCTTGATGCGAGCATCGGCTTCATACAGTCGATTCTGAGCCTGATAAACCACATCCTGCGCCTCGGCTCGAGCTGCCAGCAGATCGCTGTACTTCACGATGTCACGGAATGTCATGACCTCGGAATGGTACAGATGCAGGTACAAATACAGATCCCAGTAGCGATTTTCGACGTCGCGAATCAGGCCGGTAACCGACTGTTCAAAATCAAGCTGCGAAATATCCGCGTTGATGCGGGAAATCATCACACCCTGAGACACCCCGCTGACACCCCGCAGGTTCTGTGCGGAAGGTCCTGCAATGCGAGTAAACTCAGTGCCGGCAGCCGCCAGTAACGGCTGACGATATTCCGCCTGCACAAATCCGAGATACGCAGAATCGAACAAACGCGTCTGATTATTGCGGTTGTACGACCAGTTATTTTCGACAGCGAACGTTCCTGAGTGCGCGAAGTTCTTTTCCAGTCGCGTCTGCCACTGCGCTGAATTTTCTGCCAGCACATCACCCTGGCCAAGACCAATGTTGGCGGTATTCTGAACGTCTTCAGTGCGTCCGGCCTGCAGGTTGCTGGTGAGAACCGGGTCAAAGTCAGACAGAGCCGCTTCTACACCGCGATTACCAATCAGAAAGCCGGTGTCCTGAATGGAATTGTCAAAAATTGAGGCTATTCGTTGAGGATTGGCCAGCAGCGGATTGCCGGGCGACAGGAAACTCTGGTCATCACGGACAATAGCGGCATTGGACAGAGCCAGACGAATGCACTCGTTCAGACCTATCGGTCGCTGCTCAACATCTTCCAGCGTTGTGATCGTGCGCGGTGCCTGAAACAGCGAGGCATCCGTGGAATGCTCTTCCGATGCCGAGGCGTACTGCAGCGACGACGCGTAGTTGCGGTAATGGCTGCCGGTGGAGCCGTTTTCAAGCAGGTACTGCAGTGAACGCCCGGGCGCAGCGCAGCCCTGAACGAGCACCGCGGCCAGCAGCATCAAGACTGTCGTTTGCTTACATCGCCTGAATGACACTCTGCCAGCCTCCTGCTGTCAGACAACTCGAAATTTCGGCCTGGGATCAGGCCACAGTCCCGCCCCGGCTTAAAGCCGGTTCGAAACAGACACCCCGGTGATATTGCAGAGGACGCGATTTCATGACAACCGGGAACTGAACTCAGAAACCAGCAAAACTCTGCATTTACAGAGGCCCGCCGCGCTGATCGGCAAAGCGTGCGGAGCTGGTGACGGTGACCTGCGTTTTCTGCGTCTGTGCAGGGGTCGGAGAGGCAGCGGGCATCGGCAGTGATTGCCGATCGGAGCAGGGCAGCAGGAACTTCCGCAGATTGGGGGGCGGGGAAATGTGCGGTCGGTACGGTTGCGAACTCCGCCAGCTTCACGACAATTCCAGCGAACCCTTTTTTTCAGGAACTGTCCATGTCAACAACGCCGATGACCCGGGAAGCACTGCCACCGGGCGAGGTGCTGTGCAGCTACTGCACGGCTCGCTGCTGCCGCTATTTTGCCATGCAGATCGATCGCCCGGAAACTCGGGAACAGTTCGACCACATCCGCTGGTATCTGCTGCATGGCCCGTATTCGGTGTTCGTCGATGGGGCCAGCTGGTATCTGATGGTCCCCGGAGACTGCCAGCACCTGCAGCCCGATCATCGCTGCGGAATTTATGAAACTCGCCCTCAGATCTGCCGAACCTACACCACGGACGAGTGTGAATACGATAATGACGGGGTTTATGACCAGTTCTTCGAGACGGCCGAACAACTCTGGGAATATGCCCAGGCCGTTCTGCCGCCGCTGCCCCGTCGTACGGCCGACCAGCCGGTTAGCCTGCCGATTCTGCAGGCCGGCTGACCTGCCGTCTGCACCCCGCCTTTTCCTGTCGAAGTATCGGAATCTGTGCTGTGACTGACGCCCAGAAACAGAGAATTAAGCCGCAGACCCTGCGGGGCTTTCGCGATTTCCTGCCCGACCAGATGATGGCTCGCGAGCAGCTTATCGATATCGCCCGCGCCGTTTATCGCAGCTACGGTTTCGCCCCAATCGACACCCCGGCACTGGAATACGCAGAAGTGCTGCTGGGAAAAGGCGGCGAAGAATCTGATCGGCAGGTGTTTCGCTTCCGTGACCAGGGCGAACGTGATGTCGCCATGCGGTTCGACCTGACAGTCCCGCTGGCCCGCTTCGCAGCACAGTACTGCAACGAAATCGGGACACCGTTCCGTCGCTATCACATCGGACCTGTGTGGCGCGGCGAACGTCCGGCCCGCGGCCGCTTCCGCGAATTCATCCAGTGCGACTTTGATACCATCGGAACGCTCAGTAATTCCGCTGATATTGAAACCCTGTTCGTCATCAACGATCTGCTCGAGCGACTTGGGATTGAGCGATTCACCATCCGCGTGAATAACCGCCGAGTCCTGAACGGTCTGCTGGAAAAATGCGGCCTGCAACAGCAGGCAGTGTCCATCCTGCGAGCGCTGGACAAGCTCGATAAGATTGGTCGCGATGCTGTGCAGGCAGAAATGGTGGAAAAAGCCGGCATACCAGCGGAAGCCGTCGCCAGTGTGCTGGACATGGCTCAGCTCAAAGGCACACCCGACCAGATCCTGTCACAACTCGACGGCATGCTGCAGGGTAGTGAAACCGGACAGCAGGGATTGCAGAACCTCAGAGACCTGTTCGCCTGCACCGGGCAATGTGGCTGGCCGGAAGGGCGAGTCGTGCTGGATGTTTCAATCGCCCGCGGACTGGATTACTACACAGGCACCATCTACGAAACGATCCTCGGTGATCTGCCAGGCATTGGCAGTGTGTGTTCGGGCGGACGTTACGATAACCTGGCTGAACTGTTCACCTCGCAGCCCTTGCCCGGAGTCGGCGCCAGCCTCGGACTTGATCGCATGCTGGCTGCTCTGGAAGAACTTGGCAGAACTCGAAAAACATCCACACCAGCTCCCGTACTGATCACGATGCTCGACCCGCTTAAAGTGCCCGCATATCTACAGCTGGGACGCGTACTGCGACAACAGGGACTTGGTGTCGAAGTCTACCCGGAGGCGAAAAATATGGGTCGGCAGATGAAGTATGCGGACCGCCGTGGATTTCGCTTTTGTGTGATTGCGGGGGCCGAGGAGTTTGCAGCCGGTGTCTGGCAGGTCAAGGACCTCGCCAGTGGCAGCCAGATTTCCCTGACGTCCGACGCCATCGCAGCTCACGTGCGGCAGCAGCTTCACGACTGATGCTGACGGTCTTCCAGAAATCCTTGCAGCCCGGGCTGTACTGCAGAAGAATAACCTGTCGCCACTTCTGCTCGCAAATGTTCATCGCTCTGTAGACCGCACCATGCTGGAAAATTTGCCCTCGGAAAAACTCACTCACGCCGGTCTCACGATACAGGGGTATTCGCGAGCTGCCGTGCAAAGCTACTGGCTGATCCCGGAACTTAAACTGGGGTTTGAACTGGGCGCCAGTCCCTGGAGCTTCATGGGGACTCGTACTTTCTTTGTCACTCACGGACACCTTGATCATCTTGCAGCACTGCCGGTCTTCGTGGCAAGGCGGCGCATGATGAAAATGGAACCGCCCGTCATTTACCTGCCGGCGGAAATCGTTGACGACGCATGGCGAGTCCTGAAGGCCTGGCAGCGGCTGGATCGAGGCCGCATGACTTGTGAACTCATCGGTGTAAATCCCGGAGATCTCATTTCAATTTCCCGTGAACATCGCATCACAGTTTTTCCCACGAAGCACACTGTCCCCTCCTGTGGCTATGTCGTTTACGACGTACGCAAAAAGCTGAAGCCGGAGTATCAGGGGCTGCATGGTGATCAGATCCGGGACCTGCGACTGCAGGGCCTCGAAGTCGCTGCCGAAACCCTGACGCCCCTCGTGTGCTTCACCGGAGACACCAACCCCGCCGGACTCGATACACATCCGGACGTCTATCGGGCAAAAGTGCTGATCACAGAAATGACTTTTTTTCGCCCTGAACACCGGCGAGAGAAGATTCACAAGTTCGGCCACATGCATCTGGACGATCTGCTTGAACGGGCGGACAAGTTCCGCAACGAACTGATCATTCTGGCCCACCTCAGCACCAGAACTCACGTAGCTGAAGCTCGACGAAGACTCGAACAGCAATTGCCCGAACGACTGCGATCAGTCGTCCGATTGTGGAACCAGGAGGAGCTTTAATGGCGGGGCCTCCCAGAATCCATATTGTCGGAAGAAAAAACGCGGGAAAGACGACACTTGTCTGTGATCTGATCGAATTACTGTCCAGACGCGGCCTGCAAATAGGCTCAGTCAAACACACACACCACCAGCACGAACTGGACGTTCCTGGCAAAGATTCGTGGCGGCATCGGGCTGCCGGAGCCGCGGCAGTCGGAATCCTGTCGCCCGGAATGGTGGCCATGTTCCTGCCTCAGAACCGTGAACTGGCCGGACAGCAACGTTACCAGCTGTTCGATGCCGCCGCATTTCGTGATTGCGATCTGTTGCTGGTGGAGGGAGACCTGCAGACGGATGCTCCGCGAGTGGAAGTCTGGCGTGCCGCCGTCGAGGACTCGCCATGCGCTGCTGCTGACACAGGAATTCTGGCCGTAGTGACCGATGATTATCTGCAGACAGTTGGCTGTCCCGTCTGGAGCCGCAGTGATGTGTCAGCGCTGGCCGACAGACTGCTGTCAATTGCCGGACTCAGTTCCTGACCTCGGTGGTTCAGGGGTCAGCCCCAGATATCGCTGCCCCCACGCTGTAATCGCAGACGCCAGAGCTTCTGCAGATTTCTCCCTCGCTTCGGCTCGACGATAGTCAATTCCCAGTTCCAGCTGAATCGCATCAATACCGTCGGCCTTGCTGCTGCCGTAAGTGCGGACAATAAAGCCGCCGGTAAAACCAGATTGCTCGCGCCCAGTGCCGGGATCCGGATGCACTTTCCAGCCCTGTCCGGTCAGCAGACCCATCAGACTGTGTTGCCCCGTGTGAGCCTCCTCACCAAACGTCCGTCGCAGATGCTCAACTGTAACCCCGTTGCTGGTCCCGCGGTAAGCAGTACCTGCGGAAGAACCCTGACCGTGAATGTCGATCAATAAACCTCGCGAGTGCGCAACTCGTATGCGATTGACGCTGCTGCGGGCCGCATGATGGAACGAATCATAGACTTCCCGAGCTTTCGAATGTTCGACGGCAATTTCCGGTGGCCGGTTGAAGTCGACGTATTTGCGATGCACACGCGAGATCACGCAGGACGGGCTGCCGGGAAGCTTCTGATCCAGCAGCTCAACAACTCGCAAAGCCAGCTCCTCCGTCCCGGTATCTCGTCCGGCGAAAAAACCAGCAGGGCCTTTTTTCAAACCGTCCCCCGTGCGCACGGGCACGTCCGGCAGTTCCAGTCTTCCTCCGTGCGGCGCCGTGATCAGGATGGGCAGGTCACCGTCGCGAATGATGAGCAAATCTTCGGCCTCGCAGTGGCAGACAAGTATCAGAAAAACGAACAGGGCACCGCAGTGCCGGGAACAGGCTGATCGAATCATGGTGGCTGCCGCCGTTGGAAGGAAGCGTTTTGCTGGCATACGAGTGCTGCCGAATTTAACGGCTTGCTGCCGATTCTACTCACACCGCGCTGCTGAAACTCCTCACAGCCTCATTTTCACCAATTTTTTCGAATTCCACACCAATTAACCACACGCAGCTATTTATACCACCCTTGTGCGGTTTCTAAACTAACTCGTGTAAGAGAGTACTGACACTCCTCTTTACAGGCATGACGCTCTCAGGTGCAGATGTGGAAAACAGGTGACTTATGTCAGACTCCACAGTGTCAGGGCAGGTTCTCTTGATTGAACCTGTCCGCAGTTTCGGTCAGAGCGGTTTTCGGAAACGGCTTGTTGTCATTCAGCAGGCTCGCGGCAAAACGACGAACTACATCCCGCTGGATTTTGTGGGCGATGCCTGCAGCTCAGTGGATGAACTCCGGGAAGGTGACGTGATCCGCGTCACCTACCGGTTGTCTGGACGTCGCTGGCAGCGTGACGAAACCGCAGAAGTGCGTTACTTTCTCAGTGTTGAAGCGTTGTCGTACGATTTCGTCGAGGATACTCGACCGCCAGCCCGTGCTCCGGGTGGCGCCGATCGTCGCCCCGCTCGCAACGCTCAGACAGCCGACTCACCATTCTGATCCGCAGCAGACTGCAGCCCGTTGTGCACGGTGGCACCCGATCCCGCAGGAGCTCCCTTCATTTCGAAGGGAGCTCCTGTTATTTCACACCCCCCGTCCACTCATTCGCCCACTCATTCGTCCTCGCCACGTGAAACGAGGCAGAATAGCCGGGGGTCAGAGAGACATCTGCCCCACAACTCACCACCCGCACAACCTCCGAGCCTGCCGCATCCTGCGTCCCCGTGCCACCCGTTCCCCCAAACACGCCCTCGTAGCCGTACACAAAAACAATCCCGGTGCTCTGCAGCACCCCCTTGCCCCAAGGCCCCCCCCAGAACTCGCACCCGCGAACTACCGTCCGCAACTCGCCTGACTGACCACCCACCACCCACCTTTGCGTTTCCCTTCGCGGCTTCGCGTGAGATCAGCCGCCTGCACACCCCCGCATGGTCACGCTATCCCGGCAACAGAACCAGGGCCCCGCCAGTACCGACACCCGCGGACTACCGTCCGCGGCTCGCCCAACCGAAAACCGAACACCGAAAACCGAAAACCCACCTTTGCGTTTCCCTTCGCGGCTTCGCGGCTTCGCGTGAGACCAGCCGCCTGCCCCCCCCGCAGAACCATCACATCCACAAAACAGAAGCCAGGGACAGCACACATCAGCACAATCCAGCGTTCGCACCCGCGGACTACCGTCCGCGGCTCGCCTGACCACCCACCACCCACCACCCACCACCCACCACTGACCACTGACCACTGACCATCCGTTCCAGGCTCGGACACCGGAATTCCTCGTAGTTGCCTGAGTGCCACGGAATCGGTATCCTGTCCCGCCTCACAATTCTGCACCTTTTCGTCGGTTTAAGGCTCAAATGGCAGTTTCAGACCCCGTCGTGGCCCGGGAAGCAGCGCGCCGCAGGACGTTTGCAATCATATCGCACCCGGACGCCGGCAAGACAACCCTGACCGAGAAACTGCTGTTGTACGGTGGCTGTATCGAGGCGGCGGGAGCCGTGCGCGGCCGCAAAAACCAACGCGGCGCCACGTCAGACTGGATGGAACTGGAACGACAGCGCGGTATCTCCGTCAGCTCAACATGCCTGGCCTTCGAATTCGAAGGCGTCTCCGTCAATCTGCTTGACACCCCCGGGCACAAGGACTTCAGCGAGGACACCTATCGGACACTGGTGGCAGCAGACTGCGCCGTCATGGTGCTGGACCTGGCCAACGGCGTTGAAACTCAGACCGAAAAACTGTTCAACGTCTGCCGGCTGCGTCGCATTCCCGTGATTACCTTCATCAACAAGATGGACCGTCCAGGCAAGCAGACGCTGGAAGTTCTGGAAGACATCGAAACGAAACTTGGAATCCAGCCGGTTCCCGTCAACTGGCCACTTGGTACGGGCTTTGATTTTCGCGGTGTGATTCCACTGGATACTCGCGAGGCCTGCATTTTCGAAACGCGTGACAATTCTCACCGCATTGCCGCTCGAGTACAGCCACTTGCCGAACTGAACGAAGATTCCCTGCCTGCCGGCATCGTTGCCCAGGCTCGTGAAGAAGTCGAACTGATCACTGAGGCTGGTACGGAGTGGGATCAGGCGCGATTTTTGCGCGGCGAAATCACTCCGGTGTTCTTCGGCTCAGCCCTCACCAATTACGGGGTGGAACAGTTCTTGCGCGGCTTTCTGCACTACTGTCCGCAGCCGCGGGATCGTCAAAGCGAATCCGGACCAATCCTCGCAACTCGCTCTGCGTTCTCGGGATTCGTCTTCAAAATTCAGGCGAACCTCGATCCGCGGCATCGCGACCGCATTGCCTTTGTGCGAGTGTGTTCCGGGTTGTTTCGTCGGGATATGGAAGTCTTCCATCCGCGTTCTGGCCGCAAGATTCGGCTGAAGCGTGCTCATCGGCTGTTCGGGCAGGAACGCGAAACGATGGAAGAAGCCTTTCCCGGTGACATCATCGGGCTGGTCAATCCCGGCGAATTTCTGCTGGGTGATACAATCTGCGAAGGGGCTCCGGTGGTTTACGAGCCCTTACCGCAGTTTTCTCCTGAATTCTTCGCGATGCTGGTATGCCCGGATACGAATCGGCGAAAGCAGTTCGAACGGGGATTGTCACAGCTGCTGGAAGAGGGCGCGATTCAGGTCTTCACGACAGCCAATTCTTCCGTGCGCCAGACGGTGCTGGCAGCCGTGGGTGAGCTGCAGTTTGACGTCGTTCGCTTCCGACTGCAGTCGGAGTATGACACAGAGACGGAAGTCCGCTGGCTGAACTATAAGGTGGCCCGCTGGGTGGTCCAAAAACCCGGCTGCACTTCCGAACTGCAGCTGTTGTCGTCCAGCCGCCAGGTGATTGATCAGTATGAGCAGCCTGCAGTGCTGTTTACGTCCGAGTGGGAAGCAATGCACTGCCAAAAGCAGAACCCTGACTGGGACTTTCTGACGATGCGATTCCGCACGACTGCCGCCAATTGATATTTGCTCAAACTGTGTTTTTCTGCCGACCAGAAGGAGCCGCTGCCGTGGCCCATGATGTTTATGAAAATCCGCTGATTACCCGCTATGCATCCCGCGAAATGGCTCGCATCTGGTCTGCTCAGAGCAAGCATTCGACGTGGCGTCGTCTCTGGATTGCACTTGCGGAATGCCAGCAGGAACTGGGGCTGGCCATCACAAACTCGCAGCTTCAGCAGATGCGTGAAACCGTCGATGCCATCGACTTTGATGCGGCCGCCGGCTACGAAAAGCAGCTGCGTCACGATGTCATGGCTCACGTTTACACCTGGGGTGATCAGGTTCCCCTCGCGCGCCCTATCATCCACCTCGGCGCTACCAGCTGCTTCGTCACTGACAATTCCGAACTGATTCAGATGCGCGAAAGCCTGCTGCTGCTGCGTAAACGACTGGTTCAGGTCATTGATCAGCTGGCAACTTTTGCTGCGCAATACCGCAGCCTGCCTTGCCTCGGATTCACACATCTGCAATCAGCACAGCCAGTGACAGTCGGTAAACGCGCCGTGCTGTGGTGCTGGGATCTGCTGCTGGATCTGGAAGAGCTTGAACATCGCCTTGCCACGCTCAGATTCCGCGGCGTCAAGGGAACTACCGGAACGCAGGCATCCTTCCTGTCACTCTTCGGCGGCAATCACGCAAAGGTAGAGGAACTGGATCGGCGGGTCACTTCACGCATGGGTTTTTCTGAAGCTCATCCCGTCACCGGCCAGACTTATTCACGCAAGTCTGATTCGCAGATCATGGCCTTTCTCAACGGACTGGCGCAAACCTGTCACAAGGCCGGAACAGACATCCGCATTCTGCAGCACCGGCGGGAAATTGAGGAACCCTTTGAAAAATCCCAAATCGGCTCCTCAGCCATGGCCTACAAGCGAAACCCAATGCGCAGCGAACGCATGTGCTCGCTCGCACGATTTGCCATGAGTCTGCAGGCGGGAGTGGACGCTACCATGGCGACCCAGTGGATGGAACGCACACTGGATGACAGCGCCATTCGGCGCCTTGCCATACCCCAGGCATTTCTCGCCGCAGATGCCTGCCTGATCCTGTATCGCAATATCTCTGACGGCCTCGTCGTGTACCCCAAAACTATCGCTCGCAATCTGGAAGCTGAACTGCCATTCATGGCCACCGAGGAAATTCTGATGGCGGGAGTGCAGGCTGGGGGAGATCGACAGGAACTGCACGAAGTCATTCGAACTCACAGCCAGGCCGCAGCAGATCGTGTTAAACGTGAAGCGTTGCCGAATGACCTGCTGCAGCGGTTACAGGCTGATCCGGCCTTCACCGGCGTGGATGTCACTGGAACGCTTGATGCCGCTCGTTTCACCGGTCGTTCAGCCGAACAGGTTGACAGCTTCCTGAGTCAGCATATTGAGCCATTGCGACGCAAGTATGCCATGGACCTCACTGGCCCTTCGGAATCGCTGCGAGTCTGAGTCCGGCGGCAGACAACCGACAACCCACATGGATTTATCCGAGCCGACAAATAAAAGCCTTGTCGGCGACTTGTCAGACCAGTGGTTGCGGGTAGAGTAGGACGGGTGTCAGCAGTTATGCCTCCTCGGCCCGTTACTGTCCGCCGAAAAACTGTATGTCTGCAGAAGAACGCCAGAATAAATCTGCCGTGACCGGCGCTGCTTCTGACGATGCAGAACGGCCCATGGCAGGCAGAACCGTTTCGGGGGCCGGCCAGTCCGATACTGCTCCAGGCGCAGGCGCCGGCTTAATCGTTCAGCTGCTTTCGGCTACAGCCTGTTTTCTGGCGGCATGGGTACTGCCCCATCGGTTTCCTGACCTTGAACCTGTCTATCAGCAGCTGCTCGTTGTGGGCGGATTACTGCTGCTGGCACTCGCCGGACTTACTCTCACTTTTCGTCGGCATCTGACGCGGATCGCCACGCGACTGGGTTTTGAATCACGCTTGCTGCTGCCACGCGAAGGTCTGGTCTATCTGGCGATGATGCTGGTGATTGCTGTAGCGGCACTGACAGGCGGCAATCCCGATACTGGCAACATGCTGCTGCTGGTGTTTGGCCTGATGGCCGGTCCCTTCGTTGTCAACGGCTGGATTGTTGTCCTGATGCTGATGAAGCTGAAGGTGGAACGGACGGCTCCTGCAATGATCGAAGCTGGTGCGGTCTTCCGGGTGGCCGTTTCCCTCAGCAACCTGCGCCCGTTACTGTCATCACATCTGTTGCTGGTGCAGGATCAGGTATCGGGACCGGGCGGCGAACAGCAACCCAAAGTGCTGTTTATGAAAATTGGACCCGGTGAACGTCGAACAGCCGAGTATCAGTTGCGGATCATCCGACGCGGTACCTGGACGCTGGGACCACTGAAAATCAGTTCGCAGTTTCCACTGGGAATTGGTGAAAAGCATCAGACAGTACTGCAACAGCAGACACTCACCATCTGCCCGGCGCCAGCTCATCTGCTGTCCAGCTGGCGTCTGCGAGAAGACGAGCTGGCCGCAGCCGCTCACTCACGCATGCGGACTCACGGTGCAGCCGAGGACGAATTCTATGGCATCCGTGAATACCGTTCCGGCGACAACCACCGAGCAGTTCACTGGCGCAGCTCAGCTCGCCACGGCCAGTTGATGGTTCGCGAACAGCGACCGGTCCGCCGTGCCGAACTTGTCGTAATGCTGGACCTCTTCGCCGACAGCCCCGTCGCCCGGCAAAACCTGGAACTGGCAATTGCTTTCACTACCGCTCTCTGCCTGCAAAGCTCGACGCACTCAGCATGGCAACTACAGAAAATCTGCATCGCGGGTGAACAGTATGTGCAGGCAGAACCTGCCGGCACTGCGGCCTTTCGTGAAGCCGCCCTGAAGGCCCTGGCCAACTGCCGTGCTGCTGCTCAAATCAATCTGCCTCAGCTGCTCAGCCAGGGACTGAAAAGCGGACGTGGTCGCCGAGTGGTCCTGCTGCTTACCCCCCGTCCGGCAGTTGTCCGAGCTGAACTGCAGCGACTGGCTGTCACCGGTCAGCCGGGAAGTTCAGGCGCTGGAATCACAGTCATGTCTGCAGAAACCAGCGAACTGCTGCGGTACTGCCTGCCCCCGCAGCTGTCGGAAGATATGCTTGCGGCAGGAGCCACCTCATGAATCGGGCACTGCTTGCGATCGCCGACCGTCGCCTGAAGCTGACTTTTTCAGTCAGCATTCTCTGCATGGTGTCTGCAGCATCTCTCGTACTGGCCTCGGGGCAGGGACGTCTCATGCCACCTGCTTTCACTCCACTTGTGGCACTGCTGGGACTGGGTCCCGAGCGTCTGCAAAAGCGACTGCGTCTGTCAGTCCTGATGGCCAACCTGCTGGGACTGGCTGCTCTGTTTGTCAGTGGCCAGCGGTTTTCCGGCAGCAATTTTCAACGACTGACCGCCGGAACAGACTTGCTGATTTTCCTCACCTGGATCGTACTGCTGATGCCCAAAACCAGCCGCCAGTACTGGTGGCTGATTGCCCTCAGCATGCTGCAGTGCACGGCCACCGCCGTGATTTCCACAGGACTTTCCTACGGCCTGACAACATTCCTGTTTGCCCTGCTGATGATCTGGACGCTGGCAATCTTCTCCCTCGCTCGCGCAAGGCAACTTATGGTGCCGGAAACACCAGCCGAAACAACCCCGAACGGGCGAAACGCAGCGGTTACTCCCGGCTGGCGACGCTGGCGTCCTTCCAGACGCTGGATCCTGTCGTTTCTGGGACTGGCGGATACCAGCAAAAAATCGGTCGCGGAGGCTGCTCCGCAGGAAATTACTGTCATCAACGGCGTTGACCATGGTTCGCAGCTGTCATGGACCGGACCACGTCTTGCAGGACTGGTCACCGGTTGCTGGCTGTTGTCCACAGTCGTCGCCATGTTTGTATTCGCCGCATTTCCACGCATTAACGTTTCAGCAAGTGGTGTACTCAGCGAATCATTCCCTGACGATCCGGGCGGGCTGGCAACTACCGGCTATGCAGGCTCCGTTCGACTGGGCGAATTCGGGCGATTGCTGCCCGACAATCGTCGTGTGATCACCTTCAAAATCACCGACGCACGCACCGCAGCACCGATTTCCTTAGAAACGTTTGAGCAGGAAATGGAGATGGAGGAGATCCGCCTGCGTGGTTCGGCAGCCTCCTTCTACAGCAGCGGTCGCTGGCTGCCGGGGCCTGGAAATCGCAGCAACGGCTTGCCTCAGCAACCTTTTGCACGGTCAGCACCTGCGGACTTCCTGCTTGAATTCAATCATGATCCGCCCGCTCCGCCTTCAGCGTTTGCCCCGTTTCCCATGATCTCCATCGAACCGACAGCCGGCTGGCAGGTCAGCGAACGCAACTGGAACAATTCACTGAACTGGAAACAGCAAAACGGTGAACGCTCCGGGATCGGCTGTGCGTGGAAAGTCCGCTGTGCATCCCGGATTAGACACCCGGAAATTGGATTTCCCTGGTGGACACCAGACTACAGTCAGGCCGAGGTTCGCAACGGAATTCAGCAGCGTTCACTGCAGATGCGAGCGATGGCCAGTTACATCACCGATGACCTCCGCAATCGCCTGCCACGACTTCACGAAACGACGCGGCAAATCTGCAATGTGCAGGGCAAACGACTGACCGATCGACAGTGCGTTGATCGAATTCTTGAATATCTCGGCCCACAAAACGGTTTTCGCTACAGCATGGAGCGACCTGCGGTCAGTCTTGATCTGGATCCGATCGAGCAGTTCCTGTTTGAGTCGCGGGAAGGACACTGTGAGTACTTTGCTTCGGCCTGCACACTCATGCTGCAGTCCACCGGGATTCCGGCCCGCCTCGTGATGGGATACAGCGGCTGTGAATTAAATCCCGCGACCGGGCTGTACGAAGTCCGCAGCCGGCACGCTCACGCCTGGGTCGAAGCATGGCTCTCCGGAACCTGGATCACACTGGATCCGACACCTGGACCGCAGCGGCAGGCCGAACGATCCGCCGTTGCCAGTCGCTCAGTACTGTCCTCTTTTCAGGCGGCTCTCTCCGACCTCTGGACGGGAAATGTCAGCAGCATGTCAGCCGACCGTCAAAAGCAGTTTTTCAGCCCGCTGCTCAGCTCATGGACCTCTATCGTCTCCAGTTTGCAAAGCGAAGGAATGGTGCCGGTGCTGCAGACTGCCGTCAGATCGGCGATTGCCGCACCGCAATCGTGGCGCGAATGGAAAGTCCTGTTTCCTTTGCTTCTGCTGCTTGTCGGCGGCGTTTGGGGGGTACAGCGCCGCTGGCGCATACTCCAAAAAATGCTGGCAGGGATCCCAATACTGCGTCAATTCCGTGGTGCCGGTCCCCGCCTTTCCGCCGTTGCGTTCTATGAAACATTTTGCGGACTGTGCCGGCAAGGCGGGCTGCCGCGAGGGGAATCGCAGACCGCAATCGAATTCTGCCAGCAGGCTGAACTGACATTTGCCGCAGAACTGGCGCAGGCAGGTGCAAATAACCTGCCTGCAAGTATCGCCGAAACATACAACCGCCTGCGTTTCGGAGGCATCCAGCCGGATCGCAGTGAAGCGTCCCGGATCAGCGATCATTTACAGGCATTCGAGCTGTCGCTGCGCACCCCGGCCAGCCACCCGGGCTCACCGGATACAGTCACAACACGCTGATTTTTCAGCGCAGCCTGCCATGCTGCCAATCGCTTAAAGCATACTTGTCAGCAGCAGCCGCAACTTACGAAGTTCTCGCAGCCGATCATCTCCCTGCAGCGTGCCTGGCAGCAGATCCACCGAAACCGACCGGTTGTAGTTCTGCTGACGCAACATGGCGATAATTCGACCGTAGTCCACTTCACCCAGGCCCGCAGGTACCTGCAGTTCAGAGACTGAAGTGTCACGCAGGTGCACATGCAGGACGTGGGGCAGAGTGACGTCAAAATCGACAACACCACCCGGTCGGCAGATGAAGTAGCTGGGGTCAAGCGTAATACCGACTCCCTTGGCAGCCCGACACAGCTCCACGGCCGTATGCGGATCTTCTGCCAAAGTTCCCGTGCGGGTCAGAATCGACATCCGAACACCGGCCTGATGGCAGATGGCATTCCGCTCACGCAGACGGTCGACTTCGGAATTGAAGGGAGTCCCCCGGGGCGAAGATTCAATCGTCAGCTGAGCAACTCGAAGCAACTGGGCGTAGCGCACAAGCCCGGTGAAGGTAGCGATATCAGGTTCGCTTTCCACGAAAATTGCAACCGTGGACAGCCTGCTGGCGTCCTTCAATTGCATTGCGTGCCCCTCCGGGTCAGCCGCCACCGCCGACATCTTCAGCTGGTCGCTGGAGTCTTTAAAACAGATTTCGATCTTGTCGAAGCCCAGTTCCTGAACCTGCAGGCAGGCAGCCGGGAACGCTTGATCCCAGAGACTTCGCGTTGAGACTGCGAGATGCACCGATTCCTCCCTGAACAACCTAAACTGAACCCAGAACTACACTTGCACAAAAAACCGCCCGCCAAACAAACAACCCGGGCAGGCTCGCTGGCACTGTATGCGGGACTCCCCGTTTTCGCAAGACCTTCTAAACTTCCTGGAATTCTGCAGTCGGATTTGGAGGGATTTTGCATGATTCGCGGGTTGTTCTGCCGATAACGAATGTCAGAAGTGTATCAGCAGGGGCGATCCCCACAGGGATTTCCGCGTAACAAAGCCTGCTGAGCCGGCGGACATTGAGGTACCGGCGGTGATTCCGGGGGGACACGAGGGAGTGGGATTCATGCATCGATCAATGTTGACGCTGCTGCTTTCAGGAGCGATTGGGTTGCTGGCGACGGGCTGCGCCTCCACAACTCCGGAATTTCGCGGCCAGGGCCCGGGCGAATGGTCGTCTGGTCCTGTCATGGTGCAGGGCTGCCCAGGCTGCCAGGGAACTGCCGGACACGGTGGCCACGTGATTCACGGCCAGAACTGCCCGCAGTCTGGAATGTGCCCGACCGGAAGCTGCAACCTGCCTTTCGTACCGGTACACAGAAACTTCTACACCTATACAACACCGGACGGTCTGTCGTATCCTCCGCAAAATGCTCCGCCGGCCGTCTATCAGTACCCGTATTACACCCTGCGTGGACCGACCGACTTCTTCATGAAATGATGTCGTCAGGATCAGGCAGTCGGGATCAACGCACAGGCCACTCGAGCTTCGAGTTGGCCTGTGTTCATTTGGGGAGTGCAGCAGTGAACTTCCGCCGTCTTCACATCCTGATGCTGTCTGCCAGCTGGCTGCTGTGTGTCTCCTCTTCAGCAGCCGATGAAAAAAAAGGCGACGTTCGCATCATCCCCGTAAACGAAGACCGACCGGTAGCAGGGTCCGTACGAGTCAGCAGCGGGCAGATCTACAGTGGCATGACATCCTTTGCGACAACGCTGGCTCCACTGCCGGCCAGTCGACGAGTTGTCGATAAAGTTGACCAAAAACTGCCGCTGCGACTGATTGAACAGGGTTATCGGGAAATTTATGTCGCCCGACGCCGAGCGGAAGAGGCTGTGCCCGATGTCACAGCGTGGCCGGTCGTGTCCCTGCCAATACCCCGGCAGCTCATGATACGAAACCCTCGACCGCTGATCCTGCCGGCACTGCCGGCCTTCGACAGATTTGGCATGTCGCAGACCAGCGTCCAGCGACCGTCCGGGGAATTCCAGGACCTTAAGGCCGCTGTCACCGAAATCAACTTTCTGTACGCGCAGGTAACCAGCCTGACTCACGACTGGAAATTTGCCGTTTCCCTCGATTCACTCCCGACACAGAACCTGGTGGCAACACTGTCCCTGGCAGAAGGCTTTCAGAGCAACCCGGTCCGACGGCTGGAATTTGTTCGCATGCTGATCCAGGCACAACGGTTTCCCGAGGCTGCTGACATCCTGCAGTCTCTCGGCCGAGACTTTCCTGACCAGCTGGCTGTGCAGCAACAGCAGCAGCAGGTCGTCCGTGAAGCACTCGCAAGACAGATTACCGAATCTCTGGAACAGCGCCGCACCGCCGGACAGCACACACTGGCAGCAAACGGAGCCAGACTGTATCCCACAGAAAATCTGACCCCTGAAACAGTGGTACAGGTCGAACGACTGGCCGCAGATTACACCCGCACCAGCCAGCGGATCGAGCGTATTCGACATGTACTGTCAGAACTGACTGCTCAACTTACCGACCCCGCCACACGCAATGCTGCAAAACATGCTGTCGCCGCCTGCATCGAACAACTGGATTACGACTCGCTCGGACGCTTCGCAAGCTTCGAACTGATGCTCGACGCTGCAGAAGCAGAAAGACCCGCAGCCGCTGAACAGCTGGCAACGGCTCTGTCGGGCTGGATGCTGGGTACAGAAAATACCACCGACAACCTGACTGATGTACTGTCCCTTTTCGATGCGCGACAGCAGATCCTGAATTTCCTCGCCAGTGCCCCGGAAGAAATCGAGGTGAGGGCAGAACTGGCCCAACAGATCACACGTATGGAAGGCGTCAGCACTGAACGCACAGCCGCATTGATCAGACATCTGCCCGCGGCTGTGCCGATTCGACTGAATGCATCACAGCCAGGTACGGCCAACTGGTTCCGCCTCGAACCTGCAGAGGGCACCGCCGGAGCTTTGGGATTCGTTCCTCCGGAATACCACCAGTCGCGGGAGTGGCCACTCATCATCGCCTTCCCACAAATCGGCGGAGACCCGGCTGACTGGCTCAGATGGTGGCAGCCACAGGCCGAAAAACACGGTTTCGTCGTGGTCATGCCACTTGTTGGCAACCAATCCGAGTCGACCGGCTGGACGGCTTCTGCCGCAGAACACCAGCAGGTCATGAATCTGCTCCGCTCAGTTCGTCTCGGACTCAGAATCGATGATGAACGCATCTACCTTGCAGGGCACGGGGCCGGCGGGGAAGCAGCGATGGACATGATGGCTTCACACGCTCAGGAATTCGCCGCTGTCGCCGCAATCAGTTCCACCGGACGTCGTCACCTGCAGTGGACCGCTACAAACGCGATCGAAAAACCATGGTACATTGTCATCGGCGATGCACACCCGCTGTGGTTTGAAAAGATGGGACAACTGGCAGCCAAACTGTTCCGTCGCGGTGAAGAAATCCAGGTCTGGTTCGACACCACCTTCATCAAATATCCGGAACACGGAGCTGAAGCCTATGCCGAAGAAGCAGATGACGTCTTCCGCTGGTTTCAGCAGTATCGCAGGCAGTCCTGGCCCAAACGACTGCACGCCAGACTGCTGCGCTCAACAGACCTTGACTGGGGCTGGGCTGAACTGCAGGGACTGCCACCGCAGTTTGCTCAGCTCGACGCCCCGTCCGAGCCCGATAAAAGTGACTTCAGACCCGCAACACTCGACGCTCGAGTCTCTTCGGCGAATGTGATTCGCATCGAGTCGGCCCCCGCAGGTGTCACCCTGTATCTCAGCCCGGAAATCCCCGACATCGACACCGCAAAACCCATTCGAATCCTCGAAGGTCGCAAAGACCGAAGAATTGACTTTCAACCTTCCGTCACACACATGCTGGAACGACTCTATCAGACGGGTGACCGACGTCGCCTGTGCTACATGCGAATCGACTCTGCCGATCGCTGAGAATCTGAACCACGGCGAAGCTGTCGCCTGTGAAATCAGCACTCAGCCGGCACAATTATTGCACCACAAAGACACGGGTTCTGCGACCGCTGCGATTGCTGAAAACTGCACACCAACAGAGTGCACGCAATTCGGGCACCTTGTCCGATTTCTCAGCAAACAGACCGGTCAAAGCCAGATTTTAACGCAGGCAGCGAGGCCGTCAGAGTGACACAAACAGCACCAAACTACGACGAACTGCTGACGCAGGCGGGCGTACCCCGCCACTCGGCCCTCTCTGAATGCCTCGCGGCTCTGTCCGCCGACGTCCTCGCCGAACGGCAAAAACTGGCGGAAGAAGAACTGCTTGAAAAAGGCATCACATTTGCCGTTTACGGACACGACGCCGGCACCGAAAAGATCTGGCCCTTCGATGTCGTACCACGCCCGATTCCAGCCCACGAATGGCAGCAAATTGAAGCCGGACTGAAGCAGCGCATACAGGCACTGAATCTGTTTCTGGATGATGTCTACAACGAAGGACGGATCCTGCGCGACAAAGTTGTACCAGAAGTGCTGATCCGCACAGCCAAAACCTATCGCCCCGAATGCCAGGGTTTCAGACCGCCTGGCGGAGTCTGGACTCACGTCACCGGAACAGATCTTGTCAGACATCATGATGGCACACTGTATGTGCTCGAGGACAATCTGCGCTGCCCCTCGGGCGTCAGCTACGTGCTCGAAAATCGCGAAATCATGAAACGTGTTCTGCCGGAAGTTTTCGAAGGTTCAGTCATCGCCCCAATCGACGACTATCCCGAACGACTGCTGGAAAAACTTCTCGGAACTGCTCCCGCAAACGTAGAAGATCCCACGGCCGTTGTGCTCACTCCCGGAATCTACAACTCAGCCTATTTCGAACACTCGTTCCTCGCCCAGCAAATGGGGATTGAACTGGTGACCGGACCGGACCTGTTTGTGGATCGTGATGACACGGTCTGGATGAAGACCACTCGCGGACCGCAGCGTGTCGATGTGATTTATCGACGCATCGACGACGACTTTCTGGATCCGGAAGTCTTCCGCCCGGACAGCATGCTGGGTGTGCCAGGACTGATGCGAGCATTTCGGGCAGGGCGAGTCACTCTGGCAAATGCTCCCGGAACAGGTGTTGCAGACGATAAAGCCGTCTATCAGTACGTCCCGGATATCATCCGTTATTACCTGTCCGAAGACCCAATCCTGAACAACGTTCCGACTTTTCTGTGCTCCGAACCGCAGCAGTGTGCGTACGTTCTCGAGAATCTCGACAGCCTCGTCGTGAAGCCCACCAACGAATCGGGTGGCTACGGAATCCTGATGGGCCCCGTGGCCTCTCAGGCCGAACGCGAACTCTGTGCGGAAGCAATTCGCCGCGACCCCCGCAACTACATCGCACAACCCATGCTGACCCTGTCCACTGTCCCCACCGTGATCAATGGTCGACTGGCGCCGCGACACGTCGACCTGCGACCATTCATTCTGTTTGGTGAACAGACATTTGTGTTGCCCGGTGGCCTGACTCGGGTTGCCCTTAAGGAAGGTTCGATGATCGTCAATTCTTCTCAAGGTGGTGGCAGCAAGGATACATGGGTGCTGCAGCAGAACTGACATGCTCACTGAAATTCATTTCCCCCGATTCTGATGGCTAATTCCCATGCTGTGCCGAGTTGCAGACTCTTTGTTTTGGATGAGTCGTTATCTGGAGCGAGCCGAAAATCAGGCACGTTTCATTGATGTCACTTCCAGCATCGCCCTCGGTTATCGTGGCAGCGAGCAGGCACTGTGGTCATCCCTGCTGCACGCCGGAGGGGACGTCGAAGCCTTTCTGCAAAGATACGCCGCACCCACTCGCGAAAATATCATCAACTACCTGCTGTTTGACCGCCGTAATCTCAATTCGGTGGTCAGCTGCCTGACCGCAGCCAGAGAAAACGCACGATCTGTGCGGGAAACACTCACAGCCCCGCTGTGGGAAGCGGTCAATCGTTTCTATCTGCGAGTCCGCACTGACGCCGAACAACAACCGCAGATTCTGACCCAGCCACATCAGTTCCTCGAACGCATCAAACGATCCGCGCACCAGGTTCTTGGCGTCCGAGACGCTACATGGTCACGCGGAGACGCATGGCACTTCTCTTCGCTCGGATACCAGCTTGAGCGAGCTGATAAAACGTCACGAATCCTTGACGTCCGCTACTTCCTGCTGCTGCCTATGAATCATTCGGGAAGCGAACAACTGGATGTTGTGCAGTGGGCCGCTTTGCTGGAATCTACCGGTGCACTGCAGATGTACCGCCGCACATGGGGCCCAATCCAGCCTTCTCAGGTCGTCGACTTTTTGGTGCTCAACCCAACCTTTCCACGATCACTTCGATTCTGTATTCAGGCTGCCGAAACCACCCTGCGGGCAATCAGCGGCAATACATCGCCTGAACCTCAAAACGATGCGGAAAAGCTGGTTGCCGATACCAGTCTGCAACTGGGATCGCTAACCGCAGAACAGATTATGGAGACCGGCCTGCATCCGTTTATCGATCAGTTTCAGACCACTCTCAATCAGATCGGGGCCGCCATTTCCAGTACCTATTTCCAGATCCCAACTCCTGCCTGAACAGCCACATCACTGACGTACCAAAACCTCATCCAGATTCAGCAGTGCCAGACAAACAGCCGTCCAGGCCGCATGTTCGGTTTCACTGATGCCTGTGCTTCGTTCTTTAGCACCAGTCTGCAGCAACTGCTTCGCCCCCTCAGAGTCAGCTGCATAAATCTCCTGCTGCCGCTCCAGCAGACGCCTCAGCACCACCATGTCTGACGCAGCAGGAATCCGCCCGGCCACCCGCCGAAACGCCGCTGTAAGTCGAATGTCGGTGTTCTTCGATTCCAACAGCGTACGTTCAGCCAGCACTCGCGCCGCTTCCACCCACGTCGGATCATTCAGAGTCGTCAGTGCGTGCAGCGGCGTGCTGGTGGCAGCCTGGCGAACTCGACACGCCTGCCGATTCGACGCATCAAACATGTTGGCAGGCCCGACAGTCCGACGCCAAAATGTATACAGACTGCGGCGATACAGGTCCGATCCGGAAGATGCCGGATATGTAAAATCCCGCTCTTTCGTAATTGCCAAAGATTCCCAGATACCATCCGGCTGATAGGGATATACCGGTGGTCCACCGATGCGAACGTCCAGCAAACCAGATGAAGCCAGCGCCCAGTCACGAAGAATCATGGCGGGCATACGAAAACGACTGCCGCGAGCCAGCAGGCGGTTCTCCGGATCACGCAAATACAATTCCGATGTGACTCGAGACGACTGACGGTAAGTCGCACTGGTCACTATCAGACGATGCATCTGCTTCACACTCCAGCCTCGCGCCGGAAATTCTACAGCCAGCCAGTCCAGCAGAGGCAGATGCTCCGGATACTCACTCTGAACTCCCAGATCCTCAGATGTTCGCACCAGTCCGGTTCCAAAAAAGTACTGCCACATCCGATTCACCTGCACACGCGCCGTCAATGGATGCTCACCGGATACCAGCCAGCGAGCAAAGCCAAGCCGATTGCGAGGCGCATCAACGGGCAGGGCAGGCAGAAAAGCCGGAGTACCAAACTCCACCTTGTCCCCCGGAGTCAGGTAGTCGCCTCGGTTCAGAATTCGCGTTTCCCGAGGCTGTGCATCGCTCATGATCATCACTCGAGGCAACTGATCAGCTCGAAAGTCCGCCAGACGTCGAGCAGCAGTTTCACGCTCACCAATCGCCGGAACTCGGTCCTTCAGTGCTGGCAGGGCCTTCTGATCAAACAACCGTCGCAATTCCGCCTCGAGCGCCGACTGCTCCTCCGCACTCAATTCACCAGCCGGCCTCGCCAGCAGCAACCTCACCGACTCCGGCAGCAATTCCCCGCCCGGCAGCACACCCGCGGACCGCACTGACCGTTGCCACATCTCAAAATCGACCGCAGTCGCTTCGCGAATCTGTGCCTCCGCAGCCATCACTGCCGCCTGCAGTTCAGACTGCCTCTGCAAAAAAGACTCATTCGGCAGTTCCACAAAAGGCGCCGCCACTCGAATACGCGACGAAAAGTACTGCGGTGTCCCGGATTCCGGCACTCTGTTAAAACCATCCAGCAGACTGTAATAGTCACGCATTGTCACCGGATCATACTTGTGATCGTGACACTGAGCACAATTCATGGTCAGCCCCAGCCACGTAGTCGCTGTCGTCTCCATCCGATCAAACAGAATTACCCAGCGCTGCTCCTCAGGGATCGCCCCGCCCTCGCCATTCAGCAAATGATTCCTGTTGAAGCCACTCGCCGTCTTCTGCTCATTCGTCGGCTCAGACAGCAGATCACCCGCCAGCTGCCAGATCGTAAACTGGTCAAAAGTTAAGTCCTTGTTCAGCGCTGACACCAGCCAGTCACGCCAGATCCACTGCCAGGTATCACCGTCCTGCTGAAAGCCATTGCTGTCCGCATAACGTGCCGCATCCAGCCATGGCAAAGCCATCCTCTCGCCATAATGAGGACTGGCCAGCAGACGATCAACCAGTTGCTCATAGGCCAGCGGGTCAGTACTGGAAACAAAAGCATCCACTTCCTGAGGCGTTGGCGGCAACCCCGTCAAATCAATGCTTAAACGCCGAATCAACACAGCTCGGTCAGCCTCAGCAGCCGGCTGCAGACCTTCAGATTCCAGACGCCTCAGCACGAAACTGTCAATCGGATTCCGCACCCACGCTGAATTGCGAACACGCGGCTCCACCGGACGCTGCGGAGCAACAAAGGCCCAGTGAGTGCTGTACTGCGCACCCTCTGCTATCCACTGCTGAAGTTTCTGCTTCTGCACATCAGTCAGAAGACGCCCCGAATTCGGTGGCGGCATCTGCAGATCCGCATCACCACTGTTCACCCGCTGCAGCAAAGTACTGCCGGACACGTCGAACGGGACGACCGCACCACTTTCCAGCGCCGCATCACGCTGGTCCAGCCGCAATCCACCCTGCCGCTTGTTCCCATCCTGACCGTGACAGTAAAAACAGTTTTCAGCCAGAATTGGTCGAATATCGCGATTGAAATCGATTGCCGTATCAGCTGCCGAAACCTGCACTAATGCCGAACCTGTGTTCCACGCAAAACACGCCAGTACCAACAGATAATCGCGAATCATTTGCGTACCCCATCACTTCAGACGGATCGACAATTCATCAGCTTCCGCAGGCAACACAATCGCCGCATTGTCAAACTTCGGTGGCCCCAATGCCCCTCTGGCATTGCGACTGAATCCATATGGCTCGACCGGAATACCCAGCAGATTCTTCGACAGCCTGCTGTTTCCATCCAGATCCTGAAACACCGCCACAGCCTGCGGTTCACCAGGCCGCAGGCGCAGCAATATCAGCATCCGATCACCCTGCACCTTCAACTGATGTGTCTGCTCAGCCCGCTCAGTATTCGGAAAACCAGTCGCACCACCAAACACCGCCACGTACAACTGCCCGGCATCAGCACGTAATCCACTGATCTCAAAGGAAACTTCAATTTCACCTGGTTCCTGCTCATGCCCCTGTGCAGCACTCTCCGCCGGTGCTGACCCCGCATCAAAACTGGCAGTCGTGGCCGTCACCAGTACACACCAGACCAGCAGCGGAGCCAGCATTCCAGACAGCGGCACAAACCACACAGATGCAGCCCGCCGCGATGACACCCGACCGATTGCATCCTGCGACATCGCAAACTCCCTTCAAATTCCGCGTCGCCAGCGACCGCTCAGGAGCAGCGTCGCCAGCGACATCACCAGCGAACTTCCCAGCAGTACCGCCACCTCAGGACGCAGACTCTCCAGTGGTGACTGAAACCAGAAAACCTTCTGAAAGCCATCCAAAGCCCATGCATTAAATGTCCACCGGCCCAGCTCTTTCATCCGATCACTCATCACAAAACGCGGGATCATGCTGCCACCCATCGCTGACATGCTCAGAATGATCACCGTGGCTGCCCCCTGCAACTGTGATCGAGTCCGACAGATGGTCGCCATCAGCATCGCAAAGCTTGCTGTCGCCGCCGAAGTGCTGCCTGCCATCACCAAAAAACCGTCCCAATGCCGCCACAAATGAATCCGAAATACTGCCTCAGCAAACACAAACATGACCGATAGCTGCAAGCAACCCATCAGGTAGATTCCCAGCCACTTGCCCGCCACGATCTGCAGTAACCCCGCTTCACTGACAAGAATCCGATCCAGCGTTCCTGACTCCGCCTCCTCCAGCATCGTGGCCGCATGCCCCGTGCACGCAAACAACAGAAACAAGACTGCAATCCCGGCCGCATACATGGCGATACGAGGATTCTGCTGATCTGTCGCCTGCGGGTTATCCACAGAAATCTGCGGCTCCGGCCCCGAAGTCAGAAGTCGCTCCACATCTGAATTCGAGACAGCCACCTCAATACCCGGCTCAGAAGGCACTTCCGGAACCAGATCAACTGGCGGGTCCAGTACGGACGCTGGCTGCTCAACTGTCAAAGGAGCTTTGCCGGATTCAATCGAGGGTGGTGCACCGCTGCCTGCAAATAACTCGCGCGGCGTTGAGGGATTTCTAAAAAACTCCCCAGCACGCTCAGCTGCTTCGATCGTCGGCAGTTCCCGCTCCACTTCTGCACCAGATCCAGAAAGGGCTGCTCTTCGAGAAAGCTCGCGCTGTATCGATAACTGCTCCCGCGCCGTTCGCTCCGCCGCAGCCTCTGCAGCAGATTCCTCCAGCTGCCTCACAACACCCTCAACACGCTGTACCGCGTAATACTCCTCCAAAATCGCCCGCACCATCGCCACTGCCATCGCGTTCTGGCCGTCCGTCACCAGTCGCATCCGAAAGCGATCTTTATCCGCAGTGGAAAAATTAGACGGCAACAGCAAGAGCAGGTCATAGTGACTGGAATTCTGAGCATCCAGCACCACACGCTGCATTCGCTCAGACTCCATCGGCAGACTGCCCAGTTCAGTACAGATCACAGATGTGTTCTGCTGCAGCTCTGCCAGCAGTTCAGCTGCTGCCGCATTTTCAGCAGGCAAGAGCAACCCCAGACGCACCGGCTTCTCAGTGCCAGCTGCAATCCCCTGACTGAAAATCATCGCAAAAATACTAAAAAACAGCACCGGCATCACAAACACCAGCAGCAGTTCAAGCGGATTGTTTCGCAGTCGCAGGTATGCGATCCGCAGGAAGGTCAGGATCATTCCCGCAAACTCCTTCCCGTCAGCGCCAAAAACACATCCTGCAACCCAAAACTACGAACATTGATGGCCTGCGGTGGCTCAGGCAGACTTTGCAGTACCTCCAGCACCGCCGGCAACTGCTGCATACTCGCCAGACGACAAACAGCCGTCAGCCGCTGCTCGTCAAACTCAAACTCCCGCAACCCCACTGCACAAGGCTGCTGGAATGACAACTCCACTCGGTGCGGCAGGCCAAGGCTGGATGCCACCAGCTGCGGCAATCGACCGTCCGCTACAATCTGACCGTGATCCATCACCACAATTCGATCACAGCGAGTCTCCACTTCTTCCAGCTGGTGCGTCGTCAGCAGCACCGCCGTTCCTGCCGCTGTCAGTTCCTGCATCATCGCATAAATTCGCTCGCGACTTTGGGGATCCACTCCCACCGTTGGTTCATCCAGCAACAGCACCGCTGGCCGATGCAGCACACTGCAGGCAATATTCAGCCGACGCTGCATCCCTCCGGAAAGTGTCCGCGCCAGACTGCGGCGCCGATCCCGTAAGGCAGACCAGTCCAGCACTTCGTCTATGCGCCGCTGCAGATCAGCCCCGCGTACTCCCTCCAGTCGCCCAAAAACCTCCAGATTCTGCTGCACCGTGAGATCCGGGTAGACCGCCAAATTCTGCGGCACAAGGCCCGGACGCGAAGAACTGGAACCCCGAAAACCGCCCGGTATCTGCAGCGAAATGCTCCCCTCGTCGGGTTTCAGCAGCCCGCAAATACAACGGATCATCGTGGTCTTGCCAGCCCCGTTCGGACCGAAAAAACCCAGCAGTTCGCCAGGATACAACTGCAGCGAGATCCCCTGCAGCGCAGCCCTGCCACGGTACGACTTCCGCACCGAATGCAGCGTCAGAATGGGCCGTTGTTCCTGAGTCATGAAGACCGAGTCTCGTAACTTCGCTGCCGCCACTGCACCGTTCGACCGCGTTTCTGATTCACCCAGGCCAGCCACTGAATCGCCAGAAACAACAGCACAGCCAGCGGATGCAGCATCGCACCCAACCAGGCCCGGTCATACCGCAGGCAACAGATCAAACGCGGAAGGTAACCTGAAGCCAGCGCGATTGCCACCGGCAGCCACTGCGACCCAGGCAGCAAACCCAAAGCCACCAGGACAACCGCCAGCGTCGGAATCACAAATGCCGCCAGCATAACCAGCGTGATCATCGGCAGGACGGGCCAGCGAGCAAACCCTTCCGTCGCGTTTTTCAGCAATCCCAGCCACGTCTCGCCCAGCGAGTGATACATCCGGCACGTCGCAAGATCAGACGCATCAAAAAGATCCGTCGACAGCCCGGCATTTCGATACAACCGCGGCAGCATCACTCCGTCATGCCGCGAATTCCGAATCCCACTGTGACCACCCGTGCGCTCATACCCCGCTCGATCCGCCGCAAAGAACTGCCCACAGCCAGCAGATGCCCCCGGCATGCGACTCCATCGCATCAGCGGAAATGGCAGAAAACACAACAAAATCACGTGAATCAGGGGAATCAACAAAGACTCTCCCAATGATCCGGTCAGCTGTCGCGGAAACCCGCTCAGCAAAGACACACCCAGCCTCCGCCGCAGCAGCACAGTCCGCAGCAACGCATCACTCGACAGCTCCACATCCGCATCCAAAAAAATCAGCTCCCCAGTGCGAGCTGCCATCGACAACTGCCAGCAGGCATGCTGCTTGCCATTCCAGCCCTCCGGCATCCGCTCCCCGCGCAGCAACCGCACACGCGAATCAGCAGCCGCAAAACCCTGCACAATCTCTGCTGTCCCGTCTATACTGTCGTCGTCCAGGACACACACCTCCAGACGGACTCCACGACTCAACAATACCGATTTCAGCAGCCGCCCAATTCGAGCAGACTCGTTGCGAGCCGGAATCAATACGGAAACCTCAGGCTCAACACTGTCCACTGCCAGCTTCGCGCTTACCAAATCCCGCACGAAAGGAGCCCTGCGAAACATCAGCAAACTGACGAAAAACTGCAGCATCGCAAAACAGGCCGCGCCACAGCTGCCCCAGACGACAACCGCAGACCACTCAGCCATCTGCCCGCTCCTCGTGCCGACCGGAAAATCTCTGCCCCCGTCGCCAAAACGCCATGCGACGCCAGATATCATACCAGCCGCCAATCCCGGCACTGCCATCCAGCAACGTCGTGAAGGCACCGGGATCCCGCGCAATCGCCAGCTGCCTCAGCCGGTCCTGAACCTCCCGTAAACCAGATTCCAGTTGACCGGTTCGCTCCTCACGGTCCTCCGACAGCTGCGAACAATCCACAACCGAACCAAAAGCAGCCAGCAACTCCGGTCGACGCTCATTCCAAAACGGATACTCCAGAGCTAACGGCAGCACTGCACCACCAAACGACCGATCCACAAGATGAGCCAGCCCGGGCTGAAAAGGCAGTGACTGCCGCACATCATGGAACTGCCCGGCTGGAGTCATCCAAAGGGCCGCTCGCGAATCCTGCAGAACACTGCGAGCGTGCCGCAGAAACTCCCGCGCCCCGGAAATCGACTCACGCGATACACCAAAAAAACCAAGTCGCTCCAAAACCGGATACCGCTTTAATGCATCGGCGTCCATCGGAGCAGCAAACTTCCGCGCAGACACCAGCATGTCCGTCAGCAGCACCGCCGCCATCGGATCCCACCAGCCGGGATGGTTCACATACACCACCAGTGGCTGCTCACCAACCTGCAGCAGAGACTCCTGCCCCACAACCCGAGTCGCATTAAAGTTCGACCGGACAAATCGCCTCACATAACGGCGAAATCCCCACGTCAAAACACGCGACAGCAATCCGGAATCCGGACCGCTCACGCCGCCCTCCGCGATGCATCCCGACGAGTCCCCGTATGGCCACCATTCAGATCCGCATCCACCGAATCCGCCGCAATCCAGCCCGACATCATCACCATCGGCATGCCAGGACCCGGGTGCGCTGAGCCGCCAGCCAGATACAGACCAGGCAACTCTCGCACTCGATTGCCCGGCTTGAACGCCCCCATAAAACGCCCGTGACTGGCCAACCCGTAAATTGCTCCGTTCAGCACATGATAACGCTGATTGATACCAGCTGGTGTCAAAGAGTGCTCGACCTCAATCCGATCCTCAATGTCACCCATGCCGGCCGTACGCTTCAGCTTGTCGATAATCACCTGCCGATAACCAGGCAGCATCTTCGTCCAGTCATGGTGCGGCCGCAAATACGGCGTATGCACCAGCACATAAAGCGCTTCACCATCACCCGGAGCCACACGGTCACCCGACAGAGATGGCGCACACACATAACAGGTCGGGTCAGCAGCCGGTTCTCCGACAGAATAAATCTGCCGAAACTCCTCGTGCGGATCCTGACTAAACACAAAATTGTGATGCAGCAAATGATCGTATCGACGCTTCAGACCCAAATACAGCACAACTCCCGAACACGCAGCCTCAAAGCTGCGCTTCGACAGCAGCTTCTGCCCCGTCTCCCGCGGCAGCAGCTCTTCACACGTACGAACACAGTCCGAATTTGATACCACCACCTGCGAACGCAGCACTTCGCCGTTATCCAGAGTCACCCCGACCGCACGACCATGCTCCGTATCTACCGAACGCACCTGATGACCAGTCACACACCGCACCCCAAGTTCCTGGGCCAGTCGAGTCAGTGCCTCGGGTACGGCACGAGTCCCCCCGAGAGGGTACCAGATCCCTTCGTTGGTCTGCATGTGAGCAATCCCGCACAGCACCGCCGGTGACTGCTCAGGAGATGACCCCACGTACTGAGTAAAATGATCCATCATCTGGGCAATCCGCGAGTCCGGAATGTGGGACCGCACAAGGCCCGCAACCGTGCGCCCAAAACGCAGACTCAGTAGGTCCTTCAGGACACCCAGTGACATCGACTGCCGCACATTCATCGTGTCAGCAATCCCGCCCACACTCTTCCAGAAGAAAAATCGCTGCGACACATCGTCCAGTTGACGCGAAATCGACATGAACTTTTCGTAGCCGCGACCCGTATCCTCGCCACCCGTAAACTCACGCAAATGCTGCTGCATCTCCGGAAGCGATTCCACAAGGTCAAACTGCGAACCATCCTCAAAGAAGCAACGCCACTGCGGATCCAGACGGATCATCGTCAGATAGTCCTCCAGACGACGACCAGCCTCCTCAAACACTCGCCGCAGCACCGATGGTAATGTCAGAATCGTCGGACCCATATCAAAACGATAGCCACGATCCGCCAGCAGCGCGGCCTTGCCGCCCAGCCAGGCATTCTTTTCCACCAGGGTCACTGCATAACCGCGAGCAGCCAAAGTACAGGCTGCTGCCAGACCAGCCAGACCACTGCCAATCACTACCGCATCCGTTCGCTCTGTCATCGAATTACTCCTTCAGTTTTGTTGGCGTCGCCAGTTCCACTGCTGCAACGCCGCCCGCATTAAGCCGGGCAAACGCAGCAGCCGCCGACCAAACCACCCAGCATGCTCCATACCAATCAAATGCTTCAATAACACTGCATCACAGGGCCCAATATCCTCCAGATGCGGTCGAAAAAAAGGCCGAGGTCGGATCACCTGCTTCACCTGCACAAACTCAAACAGCCCAGCTTCGCCACGAGTCGCGCCGAAGCCACTGGCATGGCGCCCTTCAAACGAAACGCGAGGATCCGCTGTCACAGCTATCATATCATTCAACACCACTGTTCCGGCATCGACTTTTCGAGCAACTTTCATCGCATTTGCCGTTCCTCCGAAAACAGTCGCCGCCAGCGCATACGCACACGTCCGCGACTGCTCCAGCGCCTCCTCCACATCCCGCACTCGCACCACAGATAACACAGGAAAGAACAAATCCTCTCGCGCCACCAGCATTTCCGGTCGCACCAAATCCAGAACAATCGGAATCTCAGCCGACGTACGCCCGTGGACATCCGGCAATGATCCCGATCTCACCACCGCTCCCTGCTGTACCGCTTCACCAATCACCCGCAACGCATGCCGCACAGATGCATCTTCACCGGCACCGCCAGACGATTCACTTAACCCCAGTCCTCCCGCCGCCGAAATCCTCGCCCGCAGTCGCTCAATCAGCGAATCCGCCTGCTCCGTACGTACAAATACCCGCCGCGGCGCCAGACATGTCCGACCACCGTTAAGCCTCAGCCCAAACCACAAACAGTCGGCCACCAGTGCCTGATCTGCATCCTCCAGCACAAATACTGCATCACAGCCCGACAATTCCATCACCGCCGGAACTGGCCCGGCAGCCAGCTGCCCCGAAACCGCTCGCCCGGTCGCTGCCGAACCTGTCAGCACGACCTTATCTACTCCGGCACACATCGCTGCAGCGCCCGCTTCCGCCGAATCATCAAGTATCTGTACCAGTCCTTCCGGCAATCCTGCCACAATTGCCAGCTGCACAAGCAAACGAAGCGGAGCGCCACATCCCGGTGCCGGCTTCAGCAAAACACCATTCCCAGCCGCCAGTGCCTGCACAAACTGCACGCCGGGCAGATACAGCGGATAGTTTCCCGGACCAATCACCAGCACCAGACCCAGTGGCTCCGGTCTCCGAATCACACGATTACCCCACAGCCATAACGGCCGACCAGCCAGCCGCACACGACGCTCCCGCAGTAAACGTACTGCACAACGTTCCAAATATCGCAGCGCATCAAGCAAAGGCAGAACCTCAGCAGACAAAGTTTCCGCAAGAGATTCACGCCCCACCGATGCCGCCAGCTCAACAGCTCGATCAGCCGCCAGCAAACGCAGCCGCCGCAACACCCGCAATCGCTGACGCACCGACAGCTCTGACCATTTTCTCTGAACACTGCGGCTCTCAGCCAGAACAACTTTCAGGTCAGCAGCCGACACACCTCCGCTCACCACACCGGCCCGCTCGTCAATGCTGACAGTGTTCGTCTGTGACGGCATAGTCAGGCCACCCGCTTCGAAGACAATGGCAGCAGATCCACACCCGAAATCGGCAAATCCGGCTCAGGAAATGGCAAACCCAGCTCAGCACACAACATCCGACATGAAATCCGCGCAGACTCGTAAATCACCGGCAGACCGCTGCCTGGATGAGTCCCCCCGCCCGCCAAATACACCTGCTCAAGATCCTCAAAACGATTGTGCGGACGACGATGCAGCATCTGCCCAAGATTATGTGCCAGATTGAAGGTCGCACCGCGGTAAATGCGAAATCCATGCTGCCAGTCATCCGGAGTCAGCACCTTTTCAAATACGATCCGCTGCTCCAGATCACGCAAACCCACACGCTGCAACTGCTGCAGCACACGCTTACGAAACCCCTGCGAGTCCCTTGTCCAGTTCACCCGCGGCGACTCATGTGGCACCGGCACCAGCACATACAGAGTACTGCGTCCCTCAGGAGCCAGAGTCCTGTCCGTGACACACGCATTCTGCACATAAAAAGAGGGATCACTCGGTAACACACCCTCCGCATCGATCTCCCGCAAATTCCTCTCATAGTCCTTCGAAATGTAAATGGTGTGATGCGGCAGCTCCGGAAAATCGCCCTCCATCCCCAAATACATCATCCAGGTTGAACATGAGTAACGACTGCGAGCCAGTCGCTGATCCGACCAGCGGCGACGCAGCCCATCAGGCACCAGCCGCTGCATGGCCGCTGCAAAATCCGCATTAATCACCAGCGCGTCAAAATTCTGACGCCGCCCCGCAGATGTCTCCAAAGCAACGGCACGACGCCCCTCAAAATGCAGCTTCGTCACTTCTTCATTCAATCGCACTTCCGCACCCAGCTGACCGGCAATCTCGGCCATCCGGTCGCTGACCGCCGCACACCCCCCAGTCGGATGCCACACACCATACTCATACTCAAGGAATGCCAAAATCGTAAACAAACTGGGACACTGAAATGGCGACATCCCCAGATACTTCGACTGAAACGAAAACGCAGTAATCAGCCGAGGATCTGAAAAATGTGATAACAGGTCACCAGCCACAGAACGCCAGGGACGAACCATCGGCACGGCTTTCAAAACCGATGGTCGCACCAGATCCAGCAGCGAATTAAATGGCGACTCCAAAATCGGACGAAACAACTCCAGCTTCCGCCGATTCTCCTTCAGGAAGCCCTCAAAAGCTTCCGCATCCTGCGCATTAATGCCGACAATCTGCTGCTTCATCCGCTGAATATCCGGAGTCGCATCGATCCGACCACCAGCACCAAATTCCAGACGGTACTGAGGATCCAGACGAGTCATCGGGCATTCGGCTCGCAGATCACGACCAACCGCCTGAAAGATCTCATCCAGCACCCGAGGATACAAAAAGAAGGTCGGCCCGTGATCAAATCGGAAACCCTCAGCCTCAAGCGCCGAACAACGTCCACCCGGACGCGCAAGTCGATCTATTACAGTGACTTCCGCACCCGCCCTGGCCAGCAACATGGCAGATGCCAAACCACCCGGACCGGCCCCAATAACGCAAACTCTGTTGCCTCGCTTCGCCATCCCTGCTGCACCCTCTTGCTGGTCTCCGACCGCTTTTCAACAAACCGCGAATTATGCCGATTGCCGAAAACACGCACAATGCCGAATTCTATTTGCAAAACGTCAGACAGAATCGCGAGAACTGCGCACGGATTCAAGAATACTGTACACGTCGCCGCGACTGAGTTTCGCACCCGCTCCACGCTGCCGCAATGCCTCAAGTGACCCCGCCGCCAGACGGCTGATAAATCGACAAAACGCCAGCACATCCCCCGAGGCCCCCAATGACTCCAGACGGCTAATATACTCACACGCTAACGCCCCGCTTGATTCAGCCAGCAATATCACTGTGTCCCTCGACACTCCCGTCGGGATAAAACAACGCCCCAAACGGACATCCCCCTCCGAATCCTTCAAAATATTCACCAACTGCAGGAATTCGCCAAACCCAACTGCCAACTCTCGCAGTTGCGGCATCTGCTCCACCGGAACTGCACTCTCAAGCAAAAACAACTCAGTCAGCATCTCCCCCACTATTCCCGCCACGAAATAACAGTACAAACGCAGTTCAGCGACCGTCTCCACCCGAATCTCAGCTCCACGAGCCGGTCCGGCACTCAGAAAGTCCAGCATGCCCCCAATCGTCCGATCCAGCGCACTGCGAATGCAGCAGGCAGCAGCCGGCGACAATTGATGAAACAAACCCAGCAGCCTTGGAGCCGCCACCATCAGTTTCTCTGTGGCACTGCCCGCCGGCCACAAACCACCAAAACCGTCCGACACCGCCGACAGCCCCGATTTGCCATCACCCTCACCCGGCACCAGACAGGCTCGCAGCCGACACAGCAGCAAATGCCGATGATCCGCAGACACACCGGCAGCATCCTCAATACTGTCAGCAACTCGAAACAACAAATAAGCAATTCCCACCTGATACCGCAATTCTGCGCCCAGCAAAGGAATCGCCAGCGCGAACGTGCGACTGGTTCCCTGCAGGGAACTGGCCAGAAACTGCAGATCGTCCTCGCTGGTTTCAAACACAACAGTCCTCGATTCCACCACTGCACTCATTGCCTGCGCGGACCCTCACTATCTTGCCCGAATCCTAATCCACCACCCCCAATCCTGACAAGCACCACGCCACAGTGCGGCGATCTTCGATTCGGGAAACGTCGGCTGGTCTTCTGCCGCAAATGCCCTAAAATGACCCCCCGGCACCCGCATCACATTCCGCCGGATCAACGCCCCCAAAGCAACTGCGGCAAGCAAGAGCATCCACAACGTGACACCACCCGACGACAACACGCCCGGCAAGAATGCAGCAGCCGGTGAACTGATCGTAATGGGAACAGGCACCAGCATCGGTGTCCCCGTGGTTGGCTGTCGCTGCAGTGTCTGCCTCTCTGACAATCCCCGCAATCGTCGACTCCGCGCCGCAGCCCTCGTCCGCGCTCCAGCCGGAGAATTTGTCATCGATGCCGGCCCGGAACTCAGAATTCAGCTTGTACGGGAACGAGCCTCACTGGTCAGGGCTGCCGTCATGACTCACGCCCACGCCGACCACATCATGGGGATCGATGACCTGCGCATCTTCGGCTTTCGACTGCATGCCCCCGTCCCCATCTACTGCGAACAACCTGTCGAAGACCAAATTCGCCAGTCGTTCTCTTACGCCTTCACAGACCCCAGCACTCACTCGCACCAGTACGCAGCACCCCGGCTGACCTTCACCGGAATTACACCGGGCAAACCGTTCGAACTGCTGGGCCTTGAGATCCTGCCCGTCAGACTGCGGCACGGATCCCTCGATATTCTGGGTTTCCGCATCGGAAATGTCGCCTACTGCACCGATGTCTCTTCAATTCCGGCGGAAAGTCGAGCACTGCTGCAGGGACTGGATGCACTGGTCCTTTCAGTGCTCCGCCGCGAGCCACATCCCACTCATCTGCACCTCGATGCAGCACTCAGAGTCATTCGACAACTGCAGCCCGCACGCACATGGCTGACACACATGTCGCACGAACTGGACTACGATGAACTGTGCACTTCACTGCCAGATCAGATTCGCCCCGCATGGGACGGCCTGAAAATACCGCTCAGTTGCCAATCAGCTTCAGCAGGTTGACCATCTCAATGGCCGCCAGCGTCGCCTCAGTCCCCTTGTTGCCGACCTTGCCACCAGCCCGATCCAGCGCCTGCTCCATCGACTGGCAGGTAATGACGCCAAAAGTCACCGGTACTCCAGTCTTCCGCATCGCACCCATAATACCCGCCGCCACCTGACTGTTGACATGCTCATGATGCGACGTGGCACCCTGAATCACAGCGCCCAGACAAATCACAGCATCAAATCGCCCGGATTCCGCCAGCCGCTCAGCAGCCAGAGGTATCTCAAACGAACCCGGCACCCACGCCACCGTAATCAGATCAGAAGTTCCACCGTGCCGAACGACCGTGTCAATGGCTCCCTCAAGCAGACGCCGAGTCACCAGATCGTTAAAGCGTGAAACCACGATGGCAAAACGACAGCCCGCCGCTATCAGTCCCGCAGAGAATTCCGTTGGCATAAAAGTTCCCATTCACAGATCAGGTTCACTGACTGTCAGAATCACGGCAGAGCGTCTCAGCTGAGATTCATGGACAGCAGAAATTCCTCGTTGGTCTTCGTGCGTCGCAATCGATTCACCAGCAGTTCCATCGCTTCGACAGGGTTCATATCGTTCAGCACCCGTCGCAGAACCCACATCAGCCTCAGCTCGTCCTCGTTCAGCAGCAGCTCCTCGCGACGAGTCCCCGAGCGATTGATGTCAATCGCCGGCCAGACACGCCGTTCCACAAGTCTGCGATCCAGATGCAGCTCAGTATTGCCCGTTCCTTTAAATTCCTCAAAGATCACTTCATCCATCCGGCTGCCCGTATCAATCAGAGCAGTCGCAATGATTGTCAGACTGCCACCTTCCTCGACACAGCGAGCAGCCCCGAAAAATCGCTTGGGATGCTGCAAAGCATTCGCATCAACGCCGCCGGACAAAGTCTTGCCTGAGTTCGGAATTTCGGTATTCCAGGCACGCGCCAAGCGAGTGATGCTGTCGAGAAAAATAATTACGTCATGACCGTATTCCACCATTCGCTTGGCTTTTTCAATCACCATCTCCGCCACCTGCACGTGACGCGATGACGGCTCGTCAAACGTACTGCTGACCACCTCGCAGTTACGCCCCTTCAGACGACGCTCCATGTCGGTGACTTCCTCAGGCCGCTCATCAATCAGCAACACAATCACGTACGCATCCGGATGATTCTGCAGGGTGGCGCGAGCCATCTGCTGGAGCAGCACCGTTTTGCCGGCACGCGGCGGCGACACAATCAGACCACGCTGCCCCAGACCAATCGGGGCAATCAGATCAACGATTCGAGTACTGAGATGTTCCGAATTGTCCGCCAGTCGCAGCCTCTGCTCAGGATGCAGCGGCGTCAGATCGTCAAAAAACACCTTGTTCGTCAGCAGGTTCGGATCCTCGCCGTTGATCGCCTCCACACGCAACAGCGCAAAATACCGCTCGTTTTCCTTCGGTGGCCGAATCTGACCAGCCACCGTCGCTCCTGTACGCAGACCAAATCGACGTATCTGACTGGGACTGACGTAGATGTCGTCAGGGCAGGGCAGGTAGTGATAGTCAGGACTGCGGAGAAATCCGAAACCGTCCGGCAAAATCTCCAGTGTCCCCTCGCCAAACATCAGACCGTTCAGGCGAGTCCGTTCCTTCAGGATCCTAAAAATCAGATCCTGCTTCTTTAAGCCGTGATACTCGGTCAGCTGATCCCGCTCGGCAATCGCAATCAGATCCCTCATCGACATTCGCTGCAGCTCAGCGATGTTGATCTGATCCTCGACAGGCGGAGCAAAAGTGTCGGAAACAGACTTTTCGGCATCATCAGCCGGCAGCCTGTCCTCAGGACGCAAACGCTGCAACCGTCGCAGCGGACCACGAGACTCTTCAGAACGGGGGGACTCAGTAGACATGGCCGCGAGGGGCCTCCAGGACAGGAATGGGGCGGAAGGTGCCGGACACTTGACAGGACCACTGACTGCAGTTTCCGGCGAAGCTGCAAGTCAGGGCAAAGCTTGAGCAGAATGACAGAGCAGAAATCAGCAGCAGATGTGAAAACAAAAAGATCTTGATGAAACGGAATCTTCAGCAACCAGCAGGCTTGTCACGGACTGCCGTTCGATCAGTCCGAGGCCCCCGCGAAATAATCAGTCGCAGGTACCCCCGCAACTGCAGCGCAGCCACCTCCAGACTTCCCGAATTGTCCACTTCAAACTCACAGGCCGCCCGCTTACGGTCTGAATCCCACTGAGCAGCCTCACGTTCGGTGTGCTGCTGAACAGTCCAGCCACGAGCCTCAACAACTCGACGCTGACGCTGCTGCAAAGGAGCCTGAATCCAGACCAGCGCATCACAGTGATCCGCCCAGCCAGCCTCCAGCAGCAGGGCCGCATCCAGTATCACAGCGTCCACATCCTGCGGAACGACTTGCAAACTACGGTGAATCTCAGCCTGAATTCCCGGTCGCACGATTTCGTTCAACCGCTGCAATCGCCGATCTGAATCAGGCGAATTCTGAAAAACCAGCGCCGCCAGACGTACCCGGCTGATCACGCCACCCTCCAGAATTTGCTTGCCGAATTCCCGCACCAGCCGATCAGCAACCGCAGAATCCTGCAACTGCTGATGACCAATCTTGTCCGCATCAATCACCCACAACCTGACACCACTGACAGCCCGCACCACAGCGGACTTGCCAGAACCCACCCCGCCCACGATACCAACCACAGGCACAAAACCCGCAGCAGCACCAGGGCTGACAGCTTCAGCCAATGTTGTCAGGCTGGCAAATTCCACAAACAAGGCGCGATCAGGACAGGCAAACGCTGAATGTACAGCCAAAATCAGAGAAACATCCACAACAGATTGTCAGCCTGCAGGATCTCAATGTCAAACCAATGCCCCGCTGCAAATGCGTTTTCCGGGGGGAATTCCCAAGGCACACGAAACGAACAACCACAGCATCAGCCGGACACCCACAGCAACAGCAGCCACGCCGTACACAGAAACAGCAGCGTTTTACCAAACATCACCAGCGCCGAACGCACAATCTTCTCAGGCAGCTCAAAACGCGTCGCACAATACACCAGACAGACGATTGCAGTCAGTGGCAGGGCCTGAGTAATCAAACTTAAGTCCATTTCAGATCAGCCTTTACACCGAAACAACAAAAGCCTCAAACGTTTACCGGCGGTGCCTCAGCATCTCCGGAACCCTCTCCGTCACGACGCCCCTCGTCGCCATACCCGTAAGCCGGCCCCTGAGCTGCATCCCAAATCGCCATCAGGTTCAGCAAACCAGCAATCCACGTCAGCACAGCTGCCACGTCGTACTGGCGACTCAGACTGCCATGCAGCCGATCCAGCTCCGCGGAATCCAGCGGAGCCATATACCAGTTGAAAAAACTGCGACTGATGGTGCCCTCAATCCGAGCACTCAGGAAGTTGCCGGTGTCATCCACCAGACGGCACTCAACCGACCGCCGCGGAGAACCAAACACCGCCCGCCCCAGCTGAATCTCGCCCCCCAGACGATAACTGGCCGTCCCCCCGTCCGCCGTCGACACCGAAATCTCTCCGGAAACCGTCCGACTGCCTTCCGGACGAGTCGGAGCAAGCTGCAGACTGCCGCTCACTGGCGTCCGCAAATCGCCCTGGCGAGTCGTTTCAATCAGGGCTCCAACAAAATCACTGCTGACCTCTGCATCCAAAAAACCTGTGGAATTGTCTGCACTGTTAAAACGAGCCTCCTGCAGCAATGCCGGAAATGCAGGAATCCCCACCAGCACCTGAGCCCAAAAGCCCCACGATGTCTTCGATGCCGGCGGCTTTACCGAAAACTGCGGCGAATCCGCACTGGTTCGCAACACCAGACGACTGTATGTCGCCTGCCCCTCGCCCAAAACCTGCCCCCAGCCAAACAGGATCAGAATACCAACCGAAAAAACCGTTGCTTTAAACCGTCGCCCCTGGTACCAGTGCCCCAGACCAGGCAATAAAAAACCCAGCAGAGCTGCCAGCAGAGGCTGCCTGAGATTGACTCGAGAATCTGTCATGGAAAATCGCTGCCCACGAAAAACGCAGCAAACACGGGCTGAATCTGCACACAGACCCCCACGCCGTCAGCACTGCCCCCGAATGCTATCAGCAGGCGAAACATTTGTCAGGACACTTTCGCCCGGAACCCCAGAGCACCGCCAATTCCGGAATCGGGAATTCAGAAAAATCTCGTCATTTCCTGAAACACGCAGCAATCCAACCTGTGGCAACTGCCCTCAGACAGACTATCATCCGCGAAGTTCGTCGAACCCGCCGGCAGATCGCCGGCTAATGCCTGCTGCCTTCATTCCATCGTCCTCTCCACAAATCAGCGGCTCCGCATTCCGTTCGGCTGCAGTCATTTTTTTACTGGAGAAGTCCGGATGAAACGTCGCGCCTTTACCCTGATCGAACTGCTGGTGGTGATCGCCATCATCGCCATCCTTGTCGCACTGCTGCTGCCTGCGGTACAGCAGGCTCGCGAAGCCGCTCGCCGCACACAGTGCAAAAACAATCTCAAACAAATCGGACTGGCACTGCATAACTACGAAGGCACCCACACCCGATTGCCTCCTGGGTTCCTCGGACGCAACAACGCATCGACTCACACTCAGATCCTGCCGTATTTCGAAGCCAGCAACGAGTACAACCAGTTTAACTTCAACAACGACATCAACTCCCACGCTACCAACCTCAACGCCCGCCAGCAGCGACTGGCCATCCTGCAGTGTCCGTCCCAGATCGGAAGCCCCGGCTTCGTTCTGCCGCCTTCTCAGTGTCCGAACGGCTGTGGCACTACCAACTACGTTCAAAGTCTCGGTGATAACGCCAACTTCGCCGCTGACCGAGGTCCTTTCGGGCGAAATCGCGGGGCCGCCTTCCGCGACTTCGTCGATGGCTTGTCAAACAGCGGGATGTTCGCCGAAATTATCCTCGGCCCCAGCAATGGATCTCCGACCTCAGGTGTTGTTGCTGCGGGTACACCACAGGATCTCTGGGTGGCCACAAATCTTCCGTTTGCTACGTGGGACGCCAGTCCCACAGGTAACACCATTCCTGTGGCCGCCTGTGACAACCGAGCAACCAGTGCCATTTTGTATCGCGGCAAACAGTACTACCGAGGTGTTGTGGTCGCCACTTTCTACTCACACACCATGACACCCAACTCCCGCCTCCGCGATTGTATCCGCAGCGTGGGGTTCGATCGCGGTCACCTCGCAACTCGCAGCTTCCACACTGGCGGTTCACAACTGGTGCTCGGCGACGGCTCTGTTCGCTTTGTGAGCGAAAATGTTGATATTCGCGTCTGGCGTGCAGTCGGCAGCATCAACGGTAATGAAGTCGTCTCCGAGTGGTAACTCATCGGTACCACCCGTTCGCAAATCCACTTTTCAGGTTTTCCGCCAGGGCCAGGCAAATGCAGAATTCCCGCTTCGTACTGTTTTGCACCACAATCCTGCTGGCAGGCTGCAGTGCAGACTACACCCCCCAGGCTGAGATTTTCAAAACTGTCTCGGCCTCCGGGACTCTGACCTTCAAAGGAAAACCACTGAGTGGGTTCATCGTCACTTTGCACCCTGCCGGCGATCAGCGCACAGCCAGCGGCACGACCGACGCCGACGGACGATTCTCTCTCGGTACAAACGCTCCCGGAGATGGTGCTGTAGCCGGAACCCATAAGGTGTCCGTCATTTGGCAGCCACCGGAAGACGATGGACTGGGATCCACAGTCGAAGATCCTAAAAAGATGCCCAAATCCCCGATCGAAATTCCTCCCAAATACGCCAGCCCGGACACCTCCGGCATCTCTCTTGAGATTCCGGAATCCGGCAGTTCCGAGCTGAAGCTGGATCTGAACTGAACTATTTCCTTCCCCACACTGGTCACAGCGACCGGAATTCATCATCTTCCGCGGTGGTTCAGCCACCGCGGTTTTTTTATGCCGTTCAGGGGATGTCTTGTGTCTGCCGGAATTCCTGTCAGCCGTCTGATGAACTTCACTGTCCACTGCTTTCGGTCCATGGGCGTCCGCGAACATGACGCCCACACCGCTGCGGGTTGCCTCGTTGGTACCGACCGACTAGGTGTATTCACTCACGGCACCAAACTGCTGGCCGGCTATCTGAGGAAACTGCAGGGCGGAGGCTATCGCGCCGATGCCCGTCCCCGCATTGAACGTGAAGGTCCGGCATGGGCTGTATTCGACGGAGATTCCGGACTGGGACAAACCGGCTGCTCAGCCGCCATGAAAGCTGCCGTCAGCAAAGCACAAAACTGCGGAGTGTCCTTTGTCTCAATCCGCAATACCGGACACATCGGCGCCGCAGGACAGTACGCCCTGCAGGCCGCCCGCCAGGGTTGCGCCGCCATCATCACCGGCAATGATATCCCCAGCGTGGCTGCCCCAGGTTCACGCAAAGCTGTTCTCGGCAGCAACCCGCTGGCCTTCGCCATTCCCACTGCCGGCGATCCCATACTCCTCGATATCGCTACCGCCGCAGTCGCCGGAGGAAAGGTCTACGCTGCATGGCAGCGAGGAGAAAACATTCCCCCGACATGGCTCATCGGCCCCGATGGACTGCCCACCACTGACGGTTCCCTCTATCCGCACTCCGCAGCACTCGCTCCCATGGCCGGCCACAAAGGTTACGGACTGGGACTGTGGTGCGAGGTCCTGTCGGCACTGATCCCGGGAGGCCATATGACATGGCAGGTCGGCAGCTGGATGTTCGATCCCGTCGATCGACCCTCATGGCATAACGCCTCACTCACAGTCATCCATGTCGATGCGATGACCGATCGAGTTCAGTTCAACGAACGCATGCAGGCACTCATCGACGAAATTCACGCTGCCCCTCCCGCCACCGGATCAACTGGCGTCCTGCTGCCCGGCGAACGCGAATTTCAGACAGCTCGCGAAGCTGATCTCAACGGAATCGCGCTGCCAGCCGACGTTCGAGCCAAGCTGCGGGAAGCTGCCGAACTGGCCAGTGTCACGCTGCCCGCTGAAGTCTGAACCAGCCCTCGTCACCCGACAAATGGATCTGTGCCATGCAATGCATCGGAATCGATATCGGCTCCTCGTCCATCAAAGGAGGAATCCTCAACCTCGAAACCGGACTCGTTGAGCACATCGAGAAAAATCCATTCCCCCCGCCCGTTGCGGCACTGCCCGCTGGCTTCCACGAAGTTGACCCGCAGGCTGTCGTACAGAGCACTCTGGATGTCATCGAGCGACTGCTGCATCTGGCCCCGAACGCCGCACAACTTCGATTCAGCAGCCAGATGGGCGGCATACTGCTGCTCAATTCGCAGCAAAAAACCGCCTCCAATTACCTGTCATGGCGTGACCAAAGATCACTGCTGCCCGCTCCAGGTGGCAGCACCCCGCTCCTCGAACAGCTCCGCCAGCAATGGACCGATCAGCACTTCACGGAACTCGGAAAAGAACTGAAACCCGGATCCGCCACCACCCTGCTGTACTGGCTGGCACAGCACAAACAACTGCCACGGCACATCATTCCCGTGACCATCGGCGATTATGTGATTGCTCAGATTTGCAGTGCCCCGCCCCGCATGCACCGGTCGCACGGCATCGGCATGGTCAATCTGACCACAGGCGACTGGCACCATGCAGCCTTCGATGCCGCCGGGATCGGCGAATTGCACTGGCCTGAGTTTGCCTCAGAATCTGAGCCCCTCGGACAGTTCACTCACCACGGACACAAACTTGACTGCTTCGCCGCGATCGGAGATCAACAGGCCGCTCTTCTCGGCATCGACCTCACCAGCGAAGAACTGTCCATCAACTGCTCCACCGGATCACAGGTCAGCCAGATCACACACAGCTTTCAGCCCGGAAACTGCCAAACCCGCTGCTGGTTCAACGGTCAATTCCTGAACACTGTCACTCACATTCCCGCCGGACGCTCGCTCACAGTCCTGGAAGCACTGCTGACCGAACTTCCCCGAGCAGCCGGAATCAATATTGCAAATTCGTGGCAACTAATCACTGAAGCCACCGCTAATGACGCCACCAATGGCCTGTCCTGCGACCTCAGTTTCTTCGCCAGTGCAATGGGTGATCGTGGTCGAATTGAAAACATCACAACCGAAAACCTTACAGTCGGCAGCCTGTTCTGCGCCGCCTTTGACTTCATGGCAGACAGCTACCTCGAATGCTCTCGACGACTTTCCAGCTCACCATCATGGAAACAACTGGCCGTCTCCGGCGGTCTGGTTCAGGCATTCCCCGCACTCAGACGACGACTTACCGAAAGATTCTCCTGGCCCATGCGCGAAGTCGCCGAGCAGGAAGAAACGCTCACCGGACTGCTGAAACTGGCCCAAAAGACCACCAGCTAAACCACCCAAAACCTCAGCAAAAACACCTCATAAGCCACACAAAAAAAGCCAGATTCCTGCAAGGCTCATCCGCGATCGCCCGCCGAAAAAATCTGCAACACAAACAATCAAAAGCACTTACGGCACTGAACGACAGACGGCACACAATGTGCAACCGTGACACCAGGTGATTTCCTGCGCGCGATCTCGCACGCAGATTCCTCCGACCAAAATGGTCCATGTCAGTCGCTGAGGTGTCGTATGCTGGAAATACTGGATTTCTTTCTCAGACTTCCCGGGCTGCTGACCATTCTGGTCGGACTACTGTTCATCTACAAAGAAATCTGCGCTGTACGCAGGGAACAGCGCGATAACCTGCAGCGAACCACGCTGCAGATGAAAGCCATCTTCGACGCCATCCACGCCCTCAGAACCCGGCCAGCGCCCGAAAACAACATCGCGACCCCTCAGCCCGACTCCCAGGCAGAAACTTCTCAACAAACCCCCGCATCAGAATCCAGACCTGAACCAGACAACGGGCTCCTAAACACGGCTCCGCAGATAACCGTACCCCCTCCGGTTGAAACACCTGTCCCATCACCTTCGCATTCGCAGCAACACTCCACTCCCGAACACTCCACTCCCGAACACTCCACTCCGGCAGCACCAGCGCACCGCCAGCAGACGAAAAATCTCAAATCTCGTCGTAAACTGAACTGGCCTGCCGCTGTCGCCACAGCTCGCATCGATGCAGACGAATCTGACCATAGTCCGCTGCAGCCGACCCGGACCGTTAATCAGTTTGAAGCCGCCGCAATCGACGTACTGAACCG
>Ga0172376_10000249_pt1 | contig 68709 bp, 41 predicted proteins | sample Lak35m_FD_121114 | JGI IMG/M metagenome (GOLD analysis project Ga0172376, IMG submission 121114) | Freshwater microbial communities from Kabuno Bay, South-Kivu, Congo - kab_092012_35m | ecosystem: Environmental > Aquatic > Freshwater > Lake | place: Democratic Republic of the Congo: South-Kivu... | reverse complement strand
GCGGTCATCAGCGCCCATTAGCGGTTAAAAAAACAGGACCGCTGATAGCCGCTAATCGACGCTCATGAAACAGCCCCAATCCACGCCCGACCCCACTGCATCCCTGGCATCAGCGGTCATCAGCGCCCATTAGCGGTTAAAAAACAGGACCGCTGATAGCCGCTAATCGAGGCTCATGAAACAGCCCCAATCACTCCCAACCCCACCGCATCCTTGGCATTAGCGGTCATCAGTGCCCATTAGCGGTTAAAAAAACAGGACCGCTGATAGCCGCTCATTAATCCCGATCGCTCCGCTCGCCCCACCTGGAGAGAATTTCACCAGGAATCGCTTCAATGATGGCATACAAAAATTGGCCAATAACCTCGACGAGCAATTGAACGAGAAACTCGCCGATGAAGCTTAGGATTTCCATCGATAGTAGCTGAAAAAAACTTTTGGTAGGATTCGTTGGTCTAGCCCAAAGGGCTAGGCCAGAGCATTCTGGCTACTGCTTAGGCTCGATTTCCTTTTACCTTAGGCGCAAATGAGGCTGATTCATGTTGCCACCAAAGCATCTTGCAATCGCAGTGACACTTCTTTTTAGTGGTATCGGTGCTTATGCTCACCGAAAAGGATTAAGAACCAGGTGGCGGGGGTAGTGCTGGCAGCCCGTTGCCCTGATTAGCCCCGATCGGGCCTCCCGCTGGTGCACCGACTCCGCCTGGAGCAGGTATGGAAGGAGCAGCAGATGAGGGAGCCGGGCCGAAGGGATTGCTACCGAAGCCTGGGATTTGCAGTCCGGGAATTCCTGGGATACTTGGTAAGTTCGGCAATGGGAGTTGCGAACCTCCTTGTTGCAGAGGTCCTAGCAATTTACCCAGCCCTTTGTCGATCTGTTTTTGGGCGGCACCGGCCAAAGCGCTCGTCGCAAGCTGCTGCCCCAATTGGATCATACCACTGCTATCGAGTTGGGGTCGCGAGACCGTCCCTCGGATCGGGATCTGGATCATTTGGCCCGCAAGGGGTTGCAGAGCCGGTGTTCTGTCTACCCATTCTTTAAGTATCGGTACAGCGGCGACCAATTCCAAGCTTCCGTCTAGGCCGACGGATCCCGAGGTTGTCAGAAGTACGTCACCAGCTTGGATCTTCATGTCCCGGTGCATCACCCTACCGCGATCGACAGCAAAAGCAATATTCTGTTCCGGTAATTGCAGCCAACTTGTGGCTTGGCCTCCGCCATCAGTCGCTCCGGCTCCACGTCGCAAATTGCGTATTTGGGTCACCAAACTCAGAATTTGGTCGGCCATCGGCCCCGGTCCGACGTTCGCACCGTGAACATGCAAACGGCCTTCAACCGTCTGCCTAAAAGACTCGGTCGGGAAAATTTCTGCACGGTCGATATCCAGTGTTAAATTGCCTTGAACGCTCGTCACATCTGCTAGTAACGGGGTGACGTATTTGAGCCAGCCTTGGCACATTTGTCTTGTGATCGCCACATTTTCAATCACTCGCTGTTGCGTCTGACGAATCACCATCGGCTCAGCGACAAAATCACCATCGAGGTTCCACCGGAGCATTCCTTGCGAGACGGGGAACTCCGCTTTAGAAGCAAAACGTCCATTTTCGATCACCAGAGGAATCTCCGCTCCCCCGATATCGATCCCGACCACATTGGCGCTGTCCCAACCAACACTTGACTTAGCCGAGAGGGCTTCGGTCCATTTGTGATTGGGGGCATTGACCCAAGTGACTTCCAAAGGTTGAGTCTTTTGGCCTGTGGCCGTGAGCATCCCGCCTGTATAGGGCCTTAGACGCTCTGCAGCGCGAGCGGCATCATAAGTAAGACTTCCTTGCGATTGAACGATGGTCGTATCGCCCTGTTGGGTAACTTGGGTCGCGCCCCCATACGCGAGCCACTCGGTCTGCATGAGGACTTGAGGCAGTTGCAGCAATCCATCGGAAAATCGGTAACTACCATCTAGAGTAACAACGGCTTGGGGTTCTTCCCACAAGACACCCTCTTTGGCTGAGGCAGCCCCGGTACTTACGAGTTGATTTGGATTTCGCGGTTGGACTGTTGGCTGGACTGCTCGTAGATCTTTGGCCTGCGTCACCAAATGCCATTGGATATCGGATGGACTGAGTGTCCAGTCCATTTGTCCGGTAACATCTCCGGTCAATCTCATTGGCTGACTTGAGCCAGCTGCAGGCTCGCTTTGAATCGATGCGATCAATCGGCTCGGATCGATCCGAAAAGCCCCTTGGCCTTTGCGATTACCCGCTTGCCCAACCGCTTGGTCCTGCGCTTGGATGGCAAAGGAATCGGCGCGAACCAGCAAGTTATCGACCCGCAAATTGGCCAATTTGCTGCTGTCGAAATTCCCTTGGAATTTGCCGACCATTCGGGATTCTTGCAAGGCGCTTGAACCGCTTGTGATTTGGAAAGGCTCTGCGATCCAATCGACCGATGAAACCTCCACGTGCTGACGGTCGATCGCTCCTTGAACATCCAAAGAAACCTTACCCATCAGAGCCACACCAGGATCGACTCCGGCGAACATTTGACCTCTTCGTTGCCAACGGTCTAAATCCCCATTCAACTTAAACACCATCGGTGCTGGGGTCTGACCAAGCGATGTTGCTCCTGCGGGAACCGTGCTTGAGATAGGTGCATCTGAGAAGACGACGGGCTCGAGCACTTGGAATTCCAGAGACTCCTGAGGTGATCTTAGATTCGCTTGGATTCTATCGAGTTGCATGATGGTCATCCCGTCGAGTTGGGCGATGGTGGTAAAATCACCATCCCAAGCCGGCTCATCCAACATGCCTTTGGCGTGCACGATACGAAGTGGTGTGGTTCTCAGCGATCCGCTTGCTGCCAATCGATTCCCTTCATTGAGTTTCCATGCCAAAGCAGCTTGCGCCGACCCGGTTAAACTTTCCAACGGCAGTACAAACCACTCCGATAGCCTTTGCTCCATCTTGTCCAGATCGAGCTGAGCCGTCAGACGCCCGTCGAGCAAATCCCCGGATCCCTCGATCTGACAAAACTCCGAGTTGCAAAACAAACGTAAACTCGGTACTCCCTGGGCATTTCCTGAAACATCCAATCCCGCAGAAAAGGCCTCTTCCCATACGATACGTTTCCCCTGCATGTTGGCCTGCAGATTCCCCAGCTTGACCTGATAGCTACTGGATGGAATTCCCTTCGAAGCGTTGTTGTTAGAAGCGCTTAAGCTTGTAGCGTTGGCCGAAGGATTCGCGGTTGCCAAAAGACTTGCCGGCCTACTTTGCGAAAGAACCAGCGATGCATTTCCCTGAAGCAAAGTGACTTGGTCCTGCATCTGAACCAGATCCGGAGCCACCGCAGAGAGCTTCGGTAAATCGATGTTTCCCTGGATGTCGAACTCGGAATCCTCAAGCCAAGGTGCGTTCCATGCGGGAAGTTTCGTCGGGATCGCAATGTTCGCCTTGGAAATAACCGTACCGAAATCGCATTCAAGCTTGGAACTGCTTGTGCTGATTCGGTTCTGGAACAAACTGATATCACCACTGTAACGTATCTGCTGGATTCCAGCACCTCGCTGGCCGACCAGACTCGGTGCTGCGATTCGAAGCCGATCCACCTGAGCGGTTTTCACAAACGCTGTCAATGCTTGAGGACCTGTGTACTCGACGTCTGCCATGACAGTAGCTTCGCCGTCGAGATGATCGATCGGTAAATCTGGTAAACGACGCTTGACCAAACTCATCCACTGCAGCGGTAATCCCTGCGTCGATACGGTCATCCGAACCGATGGCAGATTGGCCGCAGCAAGAGCACTCATCCCAGGGGCGATCGGCTCAGTCCTAAGTGTGAACTGCCCGGTTGCTGCTGGTTGACCTGGTAACACCATCGTTTGTGTCAGTTGGCCGATCAGCGTCATTGGAGGAATTGGTTGCTCGCTTGTGGGAATCGGCACATCCGCTTCGCTGACCCGTAACGCCCATGCAGTCTGATCCACTGTGTCACGAACCTGCACGACCGCTTCAGCCAATCGAATGCGTCCAGTAAAGCCAGTCGAACCCGAAACTCCTTCAGCAGGTTGATCCTCGCCTCCAGATTGCATAAGAGGCTTGATCGCTTCCTCTAAGCTCGTTGTTCCTGGATGCACATCCACGGCCAGAGCTACATCCCTAAGTGTGATCGTCCCGAGCCTTCGATAATTGGATACCAACGAGAACAAAGTCAACTCAGTATCCAGCGAACCAATCTTGACTATCTCCGACCCACGATCATCCACCAACCTGATGCCCTGCGCACTAAATGGTTGAATCCACCCTCCCCGCAACGGACCGATGTCGATCTGAATCGGTGCTAAACCCGAATTCCGATTGATCTGACCGATGAGCCAAGCCCTTTGCTGCAATAGAACCGTCGGTGCAGAGGCAATTGCCCCCATAGTGATCGCGCCGGAAATAGCAAGCCATCGCTTCCACTTCGATCGCTTTCGCACCGAGCGATCCTTCGCAAAACCCATGTCGACGCCTTGATCGTTACTGTTCTGGGATCGAACTCTTCGCATCGCTGTGCCAACCCTTTTCGTGTGCAATTGCTAGCAATTCCTGTCACCTGGGCGCAACTTGCCTTCGATGTTTGCTAGACCCGCAAGAATACTGTTTTTCGAAGCGAAAAAGCCAGATCGATCTTTGTTCAAGTCGACTCGATTTGCTACAAGTCGCTAAGACCAGTCAAAATACATTGATGACCAAATGACCCGTTGGGAGACTTGCACATGGACACGCTGCTTCGTCGTAACACCTTCCAATCCGCTCTGGCTTGCTGCTTCGCCCTGGCGTACTGCAATTCTGTTTCCATCGATCTTGCGATGGCCTTTGCTGCCGACACGCCCGTGACCAACGACTCTTCGTCCCGAAAAGGAGCCACGGCTCCCGATGCCAATACCAGCGAGGATGAAACGCTTACCAAGACCACTAGCTCTGAAATCAATCCTCCAAAGACGGCCAACCAGGACAACAAACAATCCCATGTCACACTTGCTCAATGGGTGACCGATTGGATGAAAAACCCTCGCAACGTCACTGCCAGACTGGCCATACACGGTGTGGTTCCCGAGATAGAACTCCAAGCAGTCATTCCTGCTGCTCAGCAAAAAATCTGCGCCGATGGAAAATGCTATGAAGTTGACCAGAAGATGGTCGAAGCTAAACCATGCGATCAGTCCTTATCGGATGAAGAAAACGATCCAAACGGCCCAATCCGCGTTGCACCGGCTGCTCCTCCGATTCCACCGAGCTTTCCATTTGCTTTTCAAGGCCATGGCCAAGATAGCTCGGTCATCGAAATGCACCTGGACACTTCCGAATTTCCCCAAGCCCCCATCGCCGATGCTTACGACATCGAGTCTTTTCCTAACCATGATCCGTATGGCTCTCTAAGCCAAACACAGATTTCAGTCCCAGCCAGTATGCTTGTTGCCTACATGGTCGCTCACGCTCAAAATACCGTCCGTTTGGAGATGACCGAGCAACTTGCCGCCGAACGCGCGATGTACGCGCAGCGTTATGAACTTCTACTGCAACACAACCAGCAGCTCCAAACCCAATTGGCAGTTCTGGAAGCTCGCCAGCAGACCACCGAAGCCCTGGCTCTTCGCGCATCTGGCCGTCAATTGGCCGCAACTTCTTGCCCCACCCCGCCGACTTCAGAATCCGCCGAAGAAAAACGCTGCCAAAACCTAACTGCCTCCAAAGAAGATTGGGATGCGGTCCAGGAGGATCTATCAAACATCCGCCAGCAAATTGCACTTCTGAAAAAGAGCAATCCCGTTCCTTTTGCTACCAGCAACATCGGAACCCAGGAAACAAACCCTTCAAGGCAACCTCAAACCTGGAGAACCGCTCGGTCAGTCCCTTATGTGCCCGTTTTTCCTTCCGTGGGAAAGAACGCTGAAACGACCAAGAAGTAGTTGATTATTGTCTCTAAAGGTAATCTTCCATGTGCGGCATTGCTGGAGGGGTGTGGTCATCCCATGGGTCGGGATTGACCATCGACCAACTGCGAGCCATGACCAACGCGATCCAACATCGCGGACCCGACGACGAAGGTCTTTGGATCCAACCTCCCAGCCCTCACCCCAACCATTTGCTCAACCCGACGTGGAACTCCGGCGTCGGGTTGGGTTTCCGCCGTCTGTCGATCATCGATTTGGACACCGGTCGCCAGCCCATGGGCAACGAAGACGGTTCTGTACAGATCGTTTTCAATGGTGAAATCTACAACTACAGACAACTGCGGCATCGGCTCGAAGGATCCGGCCATCGCTTTAGCTCCCATAGCGATACCGAAACCATCGTCCATCTGTACGAGGATCTCGGGACCGATTGCTTCAAGCATTTCAACGGGATGTTTGCTATCGCAATATGGGATTCAAAAAAGAACCGCCTTGTCCTCGCACGCGATCGGCTCGGTAAAAAGCCACTGTTCTATTGGCACGACCAAGATCAAATCTACTTTGCCAGCGAACTCAAGGCCCTTCGCACCTTACCGGGATTTCCTCAAGCGATCAACCATGCGGCAATCGATGCCTACCTGACCTATCAGTACATCCCGCATCCAATGACGATTTATCAAGGAGTTCACAAACTCCCTCCTGGCCATTTTCTCGTCTTCGAAAATGGTCGGCTTCAAATCCAACGATACTGGGATATCGATTGGTCCTACGAAACTCAAATCAGCATCCAGCAGGCCAAGTCAGAGCTTAGAGATAAACTCACCACAGCCGTGGAACTTAGACTCCGTAGCGATGTTCCTCTGGGAGCATTTCTATCCGGTGGAATCGATTCGTCTTTGGTCTGCGCAATCGCCCAAAAACTCCTAAAAACTCCATTGCGAACATTCGCCATTGGGTTTTCAGAAGCCGATTTCGATGAAACCAGTTACGCCGCATCGGTTGCAAAACATCTTGGAACTCAACACGAAAGATTCGAGGTACAACCCGATGCCGTCGGGATCCTCGATGCCTTGGTCGATCATTACGACGAGCCCTTCAGCGATTCCAGCGCCGTGCCAACTTGGTATCTTTGTGAATTGACCCGTCGCAGTGTGACGGTAGCTCTCAGCGGCGATGGCGGTGATGAACTCTTCGGTGGTTACGAACGTTATCGCGCTTTGCAACTAAGCCAACAATTGCAGAATTACCTGCCTGTCGGGTGGCTCTCTCAATCACGCATCATTCGGAGCCTGCCAGACTCCAATGCCCGCCGATCCTTGCTTCGTCGAATCCGAAGATTCTGCGAAGCACTCGGGCAACCTGCTCCCCAACGGTACATGAACTGGATCCAAATCTTCGGCGAATCAGCTCGCATCCATCTATATCAAGACTCCTTCATCGAATCTTTGCCAGACCAAGATCCATTCGCATTCCTTCAACAAGCTTGGACGCAAGCAAACCCCATCCAACGCGATCCGATGAGCTGCGCGATGGCCACGGACCTACAGACCTACATTCCCTGCGACCTGATGACCAAAGTCGATATGGCTTCCATGCGCCACTCGCTCGAAGCTCGCCAACCTTTCCTCGATTACACTCTGGTCCAATGGGCGATGAGCCTACCTCTAAAATTAAAAATGCACCGTGGCGTCGGAAAGTGGCTCCTTCGTGAAACCTTCAAAGACGAACTACCCGCCGAAATATGGACGCGGCCAAAAATGGGTTTTGGCATTCCCATCGCCAAATGGTTTCGCACATCCCTAAAAGATCGAACCATCGACGCGTTGCTAGGACCCGATGCGAAATGCCACGCAATCTTCAGACCAGATGCCATCAGCCAAATGGTCAATGAACACATGCAAGGACGCGTCAACCAAGGTTATCGGCTATGGAATCTACTGGTGCTAGAACTTTGGCTCCGAAAATGGGGCTAGCTCACAAATTCCATCAATCGATCCAATCCCCCGTCTTTGGGTCTATCATCAAGCCATACATCTTGCGGATCGCTTCCTTGTGTCGCTCCGTCAAACGATTGGATCGTTGTTGGTCTTGTAAAAACTCCATATCCCATAACTCCATTGGGCACCAATCCAAGTCCCTGCGGTAATGAGTTCGAGGAAACTGCTTCAATATTCCATCGCTTAACCCAAAAATCATGTTCCCCAAAGGTGAAAACTCATTCGCATACTCAAGACCAAAAGCCAATAGACCAGTGTAACTGTCGCTTTGGAACCCAAATCCACCCAGCTTCCAGGTCGCAAGCGAGCAATCAACTAGCGCCCGATAATACTCTTCCTTATCCATCGCTTGCCACGAATCAAACTTCGATGCAAGTTCGACTTTTGCGCGAGCGTCCAACTTTGCAACCGGATCCTTGATGGGCCCCAATTGCAACCGTCGAGTTAGCCCGGATGCAAAGACTCTCACCAAGTCGGGTTCCATTCCCTGGTCACGGAACACCGCTTGCGCGTCTTTGGTCGCAAACTCCATCATCGCTTTCATGTTCAAACGCTGAATGATCAGGTTGCTTAAAAAATGTCCCCCGATCTCACCATGTGCACCAGGTGACTTCATCGCTTTGAGTCGCTGTGAAAAACCCGGGTGCAACCGTGTTGCAGGAAAGAAACTGCGGTCTTCATTAGCCGCATAGATCACTCCAACCGATCTCACATTTCGAGTAGGCACGCCTGTGACATAATTCCCAACAGACCCTTGGGGACTCCACTGAATCAGCGATGAACTCTGGCCCGGAAGAATGTAAGAATAAACAGGATCAAAAAGCCCTAGGAAATGGACTTCGATCTGGTACCTTTGAAGCCTCCTTGAAAACTCGATCGCCATCGCGGCACCCCGACTCCAGCCAAATATATGTAGCTTCTGATGACCTCGGTAGTGCGCGATAATATCCGCTTCGATTCGATCCAGGATCGCCGTCCATCCATATCCCGACCCATTGTCCGCATAAGCGTTCCAAAAAGAATCGTACTCCGTGGGATTGCCCACACCCCCATAATAAAACTTTGTCCCCTGGTACAAATTATAAAGACGCTCGACATTCCCCATTCCAAATAAATGCATGCCAGTACCACCAATGAAGATACCGTACTGCGGGGAATTCGGATCAACGCAATAGGGCGAAATCATCCCATCGATGAGCGAATTGACTTGGTCGGAACTTCCCAGTGTCAACTCATGAGCCCATGTTCTTAACGCGCTATAAAGAACTCGCTTGCCCGATGGCAGATTGACCCATCCCTGCCGATCGACCCGACCAATCGGTGTTCGTACCGTGTTGGTGCGGACAACTCCATCGATACGATTGGGCTCAATCCCAAGCGAATGCTGCCAGTAAACAATCCCCTTCTTTTGGATTACTTTGTCTGGATATCCAACAACACTAAATCGCGAGTTCCTGTTCAATAACTTCTCCCTGGAGATATCTACCTGCTTACCTAAATGCTCCTGGTACTTACCAAACAACTCATTCATCGCATCGTGGGACTTGGACTGATAGATACCTCCATAACCTTGGTCTGCAAATTCCAGAAATTCCACCCACTGGGCTGGATTCCTCACAAAGAACCGACCATCGGACTGTGGGCTCGGACTTTCTACCGGAACCGGACTCATCACAAGATTCCATCCAGTGGATTGATCGAAACTCGCTTGGCCGTGATCAGGCCGTTGTGCAGCACCGAGCATTCGACCATGCAAATCCATCCAATCCACCGCATCGGCCCATAACTCTCGATCTGCCGTCGAGAGAAACTGCTGCGTCGATGGACTTGTTGGAACCATTGCCAAGGTCGATGTTCTCACAAAGCCTCCAGCCAGCTTCTCATCCTCCGATAAATTCAATATCCCTTGATATAAAACTACCTGCTCGTGCCTCGTCGCCTCTATTTTCCTGCGAGCGCTTCGAATCATCGTATCTAGCGACCAGTACGAGCTAGCAAACTGCTCTTGAGGCGAACGAATCCACGCCAGAAATCCGGTATCCTTCCAAACATAGGGCGATGCGATCTCCCGCGTTACAATGGTATTGAAGAGGAGTTGATAACGGCGATCGCTATTGCCAAGCCGCAAATAAACCAACCTCCCAGGCTCTGGGAGCTGGATCGATGCGGCATTCAATAAACCTGATTCATTCAAATCCCGCATCGACTCAATACGATCCTGCTGCGCGGACCAATCTAGCTGGGCCACATCACGCCTTGCAGTGTCGCTTGCAAGCCATTCTCTGAAGTCTGTTTCCCATTGCAATTCGCCTTGCTGTTTCTCATGCGCAGCTTGCTTGCGACTCTCGGCTTGTATCTTGTCTGCTTTCGCCAGAGATCTTCCTAAAACCAAATCGGACTTAGCCCTGGCGACATCGACAAGGAAACTACTCCATGCATTGCCCAACTGCTGATCGATCTGCTCAGCCATCTGCATTTCAATAAATGCGATCTGATTGGAATTGTCTTTTTCAAGTTCCGACCACTCCAGCTTAGATACCTCATAAGCATCCGCTTCTTTGCGGATCAACTCCCTCTTGGAATCCCGGATTTTCCCTGCTCGCTGGGATTCGTTTTCGACAAGTCCCAAACTATCGGAGCGTTGAAGGTCGGAGTCTGCCGACTGCTTGGCAACCATCGCGTCGATTCGATGTCGATTCCAAACTTCAATCCACTGCTTGGACCTGTTGGCATGGGCCTGCTGCGCCTGCTCAATACGCTGCTGATACACGATCGAGTTCAAGTCTTGATGATAAGCCAACTCGGCCTGTGCTATTTCCTCTTGGCAAGTCTTCAAAGAACGATGGATCTGCTCGATTGCCTCAAGGGCACTATCATGAATCGCAGTTTGGTAATGCAAATCGTTCCGTGCAAATGACTCAAGCGAGCCAAGCTCCCGCTGGATCTGAGATTCAAGGTACGCTCGATCGGCTTGCTGCCTTTGGTGTTCTTGGTGAAGCTGTGCGTGGGCTATCGTCGTAATGTATTGATACTCAATCTGGCCTCGTGCATCGGTCCATCCCGCATCGATTTGCTTCAACGATTGAATGCTCTCGAATTCGTGCTCCGCCATAGCTAACATCAAACTCGACCAGTCTGTGGGTATTGCCTCTTGGAGCTGCTCCCTGGCAACCAAGCGTGCTTGAGCAGCCTCGACTAGCCACTGAAACTGCACTTCAGAGTCCTTTTTTGCTAATGCATCCTCAGATCCAATCACTTGGACCTGGTACTCCAGTCGTGCGTGTACGATTGCCTCATCGCGCGTTTGATCCATCTCAAGGACCTCCCGCTGTCGCTGTGCGTCGATGCGTTGCACCTGGACTTGAAGATGTGTGTCCTGCTGAATCTGCCACAGATCATGCTCGATGGCACCTTGAGCTGTGCTGTTGCTCCAAACCAACATTGCTGCCGAATCCTCCAACGCCTGCTTGTGCCTCGCCGTTGAGGATAGTCTGCTTTTCTCCCGAGCCTGATCAAAGACCGAATCCCCCTGCAGTTTCATGATCTGGACAGAAGTCTCTGCCCGCTCAATCTCTTGCAGGAACGTCGATTCGTTTCCAAATACACTGGATCGATACTCCAAGTCGACCTGTCGCTGCTTTTCAGTGGCAACTTGGTTCTGCTCGGTCAATGCAACGTGGCTATCGAATGCGACTTGGGATTGGAGCCGCTGCGAGGATCGCTCGACCCTCTCGCTTTGCAGCATATGCTCGCCTTGCGCCTTTTCTTGCGCAAGATCGCGTTGCTGCTCAAACTTCAGCAATCGTTGCTCGTGTTCCCCTTGGGCCAGCCCTCGACGCACAATCCAATCGGTGTAATCAGGAGATACATCGTGGATCCATTGTGCATAAGCTATTGCGTGCGCGATTAAGGCTTGTGATCGAAGTCCATCCTGGGCAGCTCCACGTAGCATATCGGCTTGCTTGAGAGCTGCGTTGATGTGGTAGTTTCCTTGGATGCCAGCCCAATCCCTTTGGTATTCGATCGATGCCTGCTGGACTTTCTGTTGAAACTGACGCTGCACCTCTTGAGAATGCTCCCGAAATTGGATTGATTTCGCATTTTGTTCCTGGATCCGTGCTAATTCCAATCGATCCTTGCTGTCGATCCATCGCATCCGAGACTCCTGTGCCTGGATCTGATTGCTACGCGATGACGAGTAATCAGCTTGGGCATGCACTTGATCGGCACGGCTGTCCGCTTGATGATTGGACTGCTGATGTCCAGCAAGTTCCTCGATTCGTGAAACCTTGGCGATTCCTAGTTCTTTTGCAAATGCGATTTGAAACTCTGCCCGGTTGATCTCCTGCATTTCTTGCAGCTGGACAAGTCGCCCGCGCAGTTGCTCCGAAGCTGACTCTCCTGCAAAGCTGGAACCCCCACGCTCTGCCATGGGCTCTAAACGCCAGAGGCCCGATGTCCAAGGATTGGTCGAGACCCTTAGGCCCATCCAGTTATCGAGCTCACCGCGCAGTGATGCATGCAAAGGCATCGAATCCGGATGCATCCGTAGATAATAGTTTTTCCAAATCTCTCCGATGCCCTTTGCACTTGAACGACGCTGCTCAAGCATTTTCTGATTGAGTTGCCGCAGCGCCTCATCGGACCGGCGATCGTAAGCCACCTTTACCAAAGCCTCCGACTTCTCCAGCGCACTTGCATTCTTCTGCACAGCGCTCATCCACTGAGTCTGCCGGCGAGCTTGGTCTATCTTGGTATCTCGTCGCGAAGCAGCCTCCTGCTGCTCATACTCGGTCTGTAACTGGGCCAACTGTTCCGCATAGATCCGATCCTTTGCAATCCGATCCGATTCGTATTCCATCGTCTGATCGGACTGGACTTGCTGTTTCCATAAATTCGCATTGCAAATGTTCGTGTGTTGCTCATAAACAGACTCCATCTGATGTTTCAATAGTGCTCTCATTTCCGGATCCAGTTTCCGATACAGCGCATCGAGCCCCTCTGAATACTGCTGCAGTACTCGCTGCTGATAACTGTTTTGCAGGCCCTGCTCTTGAATTCCGGAGTCGTGCTCAATCTGCAAAAAAGCCAGTTGCTGACTCTGATCCCAAAGCCCTTGCCTCTCCGTCGCGGTGTCTCGAACCCTGCCCAAATCCACTTCCCGTTGATATTCGATCTGAGCAAGCGCCTCTTGCCTTGCCAATTGCAGCGAACCGGATTGCTCGGCAAATCGGTCTTGTGCACTGTGGATCGATCGGGCGTATTCCTCATAGGCATCCGAATGACTCGACAACGTCGGTAAGTCCTCCAACCATACCAAACGAGCTTCGACCGGCCTTGCCAACTCTTGCTCGATCGCAGCAAGTCGCACAATCTCCCCACGCTCGGTACGAAGTGCTTCATCGGTTAACTTTCGCTCTTGGAAATGCTCACCATCAATTTGCTGGAGCCTATCGCTGTAAATGCGTTCCACCAAAGTGACACGTTCATAGTAACGATCCCAATCCAATTCACCCCGATCGAACTCACTCCACAAAGTATTCAGCGCCAAAGAGCGGCGATACTTCGCATCTGCCCTTTGCAAACTTGCACTGAGCTGAGCATCAGCCAACCTCGTATCGGCAGCAGCCGTCACCTTGGAAGCCTCATTTTTCAGTTCAAAAAGATTGGGTGCTTGCAAAGATGGTTTCGGAAAATGGATCCCAAACACCTGAACCTGCACAGCACCCGCAGTCTTCTCTGCCAACTCAAACTTAGCATCGGCCAATGCACGACCAAATTGCCGGGTCGCAGCTACTTGATCCTCAGCGGATTGCAATTCCACCGACGAGCTTCTAGCTACGAATTGATTCTCTAATTGCTTGAGAAGTAGCTGGTCTGCACTCTTTTGCATCAACTCCTGTTGAGCTTTCTCAAGCAGGATCTGCGCCCGCTGCACATTCTGGCTTCTAGCTAATCTTGCTTGCTCCATCAAATAATCGGTCCATGGACTGGGCTCGGAGTCTCTCCATCGTTGCATTTGGGATAGATACTGATCCCACTTGCGAGTCGTTAATTCCACCTGCATCTGATGGAAATGTTGCTCATGATCGACCCATAAACCCGATTGCAGAATGTGATTTTGCAGCGCAAGCGCGCTAGCTGAGGTATGGTAATGGGCCGATGCCCGAGCAAGACTCGCTTCATAATCCGCATTGCAATCGACCAAAGCTACCGCAAGCTTCCGATCCGACTGGGCAGTCGTCCCATAGAACCGCTTCAGCAATTGGAACTCACTGGAAGCTCCCTCATCAGCATGCTCCTGAAAGATCAGCCGAAAATCCGCTTCAATGCCATCCCTCCGTGCAAAAAAAACTTGATCGATACCAATCCGTCGCAACTCCGTTTGATATACAAGATTCGCCGTAGCCGTTTGTTCATCGAGCACCAATTGGTAACTGATCTGCGGCGAGATCGTTGCTGAACCGGAAACGGCTCCCAAGAAATTCCCGTCGATCCAACCCCAGCCACCCGTCCAGTGTTCGAGCTTCGGAGGCTCATAAACCAATGCATCAAGGAAACGTTGACGATATTGATATGCGATCGTCGACTCGTCCTTCAGATAGGTGATTCCCGATAGACCGCTATCGAGACGCTGTGTCTGCCGTGCATGCCTGATCTGGACAACAGCATCGCGCTGGATGTCGATCAATTCAAAGGCATACGAACGAACCATTCGAGCATGGCCCATTCGGAAATCATGCACCGCTTCAATCCTCTCCATCCGTTGCACATGAGCAGCCACCAGTGCTCCAAGCCGCTTGGTTTGCTCTGCATCAATTTTCGCAAGAGCATCTAGCTTCCATTGCCCCACAGATTCCTTAGTGTATTGCTCTTGATGGGGTTTAAGCTCCCTGAGTAATTCAAGGTACTGCTGGCCAAGCTCTAACTCATAGCGCGTCTGGGGACTCAAGACCAGAGAATCGACCCTAGTAAGCATCACGCACGCTAGGGTTGCGCGCATGGAGTCGAATTGCTGAAGCCCCAAATCGTTGGAAATGCGTCGATCGGCTTCAACCTGAATCAACGACCTTTCAAGCTCGGCCCAAGCGTTTGTTAAGGCAAGATGCAACTGATGACTTGCGAGCTCATCCGCGGTATCCCAGCGATTGGCTAAACTCGCGCGCCGAGCGCTCTGCTGATATCTGTACTCGGCGATCGACTGATCGCGAAGACGCTCAAGCTGTGCTGTCCTTTCGGCATACCTAAGCTCGATGGCACTTAGCTCGTTCATTTGGTCATGCTGAAGCTTATAAGACTCGGTGTGCTGAAGGGACTGAATTTGCAAAAGGTCCTGCTCATAATGAAAATGAGCGTCATAGGTCTTCTTGGCGTATGCAAGTAATGCGGCTTTCGCGGTCTCTCCCTCGGGCGGGGGAACCGTGTTTAACACGCTTGCCAGCTCACGATTGGCTTGATTTATTTTTTCGTCCCTGTTTCGCTGCAAGGTGCGAATTTTCTCCAAAGAAGCATCCGAGAGTTGTTGAGAAACAAGACGATATTGATCCTCGACCTTTTTTCGCTCGGACTGATAGTTTGCCAATGCGACTTGTGAGTTCTCTGCGAATTGCTCATAAATCTCTGAATAGTCTTCCAGAGAAAGACTGGTAAACTCACTCCCATTCTTTGTCATCGCTTCGCGATACAGCGCCTGAGCTTCGGCGACTAGCAACTCATACAGGCGTTGTGCACGATTCCTGGCGATACGTGCTTGCTGCTCTGCGAACCGAAACTCAGCAAGCAGATCGGATCGGATTCGCTGAAGGGAATCCTGATACTCTGAATGATGACTTAAATCCAAACCTTGATCCCCCAGCGCATCGCCCTCAAACGCCTCAGTGAGCGACCCAGTCCAGTGAACCTGGGCCGCCGTGCCTTCTAGAGCCTGACCCGGAGGTTGGACCGGAGGAATAGGCAAGCTCTCTTGCCTTGGCAACCACGGCTGAGCATCAAAAGGCAGATTCGGCAATAAGTCCGATGGCCACAAGATTGCAAGTTCCTCTGGAAGTGGTAAGTCCACTTCCAGCGAATCGATGGCTCGTAGCTTCTCGCGAAGCGCCTCGATCGCTTCAGATCGCTCTTGTGCAAATTCAATCGTGCTACTGGCCGTGTGAGTCCAATATGCCTCGGATGCATGGAGCATCCCCGAGGATCGATCCTGAAGCGACAACTCGTTATCTAATTCGCTTTGGATCGTATTTGCCTGTCTATCCTGAGCCAACTTGGCGATCGCCTGCGCTATGGCTTTCTCATGATCCGTAGCGACTTGTTGGCCAGCATCCGAATTACCGTTTTTCGAGACCAGTGTTCCTCGAACTTCCGTCCATTGGCCCCGCAGTACCCTACCGCTCGAGAGGACCTCTTTGGTCCGTGCTTGCAACCTGAACGTTCCGACTTCCAGTCGCGTGGGGACGTACTCAAACGTCAATTCCTCAGCAACTTGCAGGCTGTCGTCGGGCAAGGAATCTCCGGTGAAATCGAACTCTACTTGCATCACTGAGTCAACAGAATCGCGATCGACCTTTCCATAGACTCCTGGATCGCTGGTGACATGGTCATCGTTTCGAAATCCATCGTCAATCTTAAGACGAAAATCTGTGATTTTTGCAGCGATGGTCGTATCGCCATCGATTCGAAATGGAACGCTTTGCCAACTCCCAACCAAATTCGCCTCTTCGTTAACGCCTCGCGACATGGCTCGAATCCTGTAAAGGTATTCGCCAGGCGCTAGGTTCTGTAGGTCGAACGAAAACTCAGCATAGGAATTGACCTTAGCGGTTCGATCGGCAAGTCCGTCTCCGTTGGAGTCCAACTCCACAAGAACTCCTTCGGCAGATCGTTGCGAGCGAACGCTCCCCCGAAGCGAAGTGTTTCCAGATTCTTCGATGGAACCAACTTCAACTGCATATAGTTCGGCGGCTGAATCAGGCTGGTCCTCGATGACAAACGTCAAATCGGTCCAGCGATCGGGGGTCGAATCCTGTAATTGCAACGGAGCGATACGAAGTGGTCGAAAGGACACGGTATGCTGGCCTTGAGAAATCCAGCCCGGATCATAAATAAAGCGTCCGTCGGGCTTAATCGTCAGCGTTGCATCTGCCTGACGATCCTGATCCACATCGATTAGAACTAGCGTACTTTCGATTCCTGAAAAACTCGTCAATCGACCCATCACACTCCCCTGTTCGCTTCGATTGTCACCCGGCTTTCCAGAATCGTTTACCAGTTTTAACGACTCGATCACCACCGGCTCCATCGTCGAGGCCACATAGGTAAAATCAAAGGGTTGCCACGATGAATAGCGGATCGCATCCCCGTTCTCATTCAATCCCATCGAGCGGAAATAAAACACATGTGTGCCGTAGCTTAAAGCCATCGGCGTGTAACGAAATCGTCCTGTCGAATCGATAGAGACTTCCTCGTCAACAATCCGATCACCTTGTCGATCGATTTGGACGCGTTGGCGATACTCAGATCCAATGACCACTCCCTGGATCGTGGATACACTGCTGATACGATCGACACGGCTGCGGCCTGTGTCGATCCAAAGACTCAAACCGCTGATATCACTCGAATCGCTCGGGGGCTCTGTGAGTTGAAAATTCAGCGCAGTCCAGTTGCCGACCAGAGGAATGTTTCGATAAGGATCCGTCCATTGGAGTCTTGCAGACACACTGCGCTGACCCATGGCAGCTCGATCTGGTCGGATCGCAAAACGGCCATCGCTCAACGGTTGCGTCCATGCATCGATGCTTCCATCGGAATCCCAATCGATTTGAATTCCCATCGCATCTGCACCGACATCTTCAGAGCCCATGACGATCTGACCCACAACGGTTGCAATCGAAGTGATCCTATCGGTATTCGAGATACCGTCATCGCTAAGTAGTCCTAGGGTGATTGCCGGCAAGACTGCAGGTTGATAAGCCCATGAAAATTCCACCCAATCGCTCTGCGACTCGCGGCCACTGGTCGGATCGATAACTCGGGTACGAACCCGGTACCGTTGCGGACCAGCGGTTATTGACTCGTCTTGGAAAACAACCAACCTAGGTCGATCATCGATGGACCTAGGGACCGGAATGGTGCGAGCAAAAGTATCCGATTCAATATCTAGCATCGTTAAGCCTTGGATGCGACCTTGGATCAAACCCTCGACAGGAACTTCGATCCATATCGTCGGATCTTCTGTGATTCGATCTGTAGCCGATGCGCCAGTATCGTTTCGTAGCCTCAGGGTCGGTAATTCCACAGGTATGCTCGGCTCGATCGTAAAATCGTATTGCACCCACGCACCTGCGACCATCATGCTCGCCTTGGATGACCATTGTTGAACTCGCAGTTTGAACACGTGCCGACCCGGTCCGAGATTCTCAAAGACGTGTTCAAACGACATATCGCCTTCGATAGGAATCGAGGTGTCGGGTTGATCGTCCTGATCCGTATCGATTTGAACCCATAAAGCATCATCATCAAGCGCGCTTGCAAAAGGACCGGTCGCGGGATTGGTTGGGTCGATGACGCGACCGCGAAGGATCCACTCGCGGGGCGTTTCGATCGGGTTGGAATGGGAAACTTCAGCAACCATCCAATGGATCGTCACGGGGTTTGGAATGGTAAACTCGATCGATTGCCAAGCCGTCAATGGACTCTGTGTGTGCTCGTCAACCAGTTGCACCCTAATCGTGCGAGATCCAGGCAACTGAGCATAATCGGGATCGATCAACCTGGGATCGTACTGCGCAAAACGCTGGTCGTGCTCCAGAACACTGCTGTGATCGGCAAGACCATCCTGATCATGATCCCACTGGATACGGATCTTCGAAGCCGATGTTGATGGATTTGGATACTCTCCACAAATCGACACTTCCACGCTCGGATTGGTCGTGACTCGGTCACTTGCGTTGTCGGTATCAATTTTAAGTTGTAGGTTTTCAAGCCTCAGCGGACCTTGATCCGGGTCAGAAACGACACGATAGTCAAAAGTGGACCAAGCAGACTGCTCGACAAGAACACCATTTTTCGCGTGCACATTCGACCGGTAACGCACCGAACGACTTCCAAGCTTCCCGGCAAGACTAGGATCAAAGGACCTAGGATCCAGCACCAAGGAACTCGGTAGCTGATCGACCGTCAAGGTTGCATCGGGAATGAAATCACCATTCCAGTCAAATTGGGTCTTCAGCAACCCAGTTCCTTGTTTTCCTTCAACAGAGACGACCAATCGTTCGTCCCAGGTTACCCGATCGGTCGAGGAGATCCCTGTGTCGCTTAGTAACGACAGCACCATCGTCAATAATGGCCGGTCATCGCCAGGTTTTAAGCTTCCATCGTTATCGAGGATACGTAGCGTTTGTACTTGCTTGCCAGCGATCTGGTAACGACTATTTGTGTCGGGGATCAAACGGACATCCATCCACTCGGTGTTCTCTGGCACCAAATCATCGATAATGGAGACAGGCACCGAAGTCAGCGATTCGCCAGCAAGGAATACGAACTGGCCAAGCTGGCTGGATCGAGACCATGAGGAAGTGTCGATTAAGAAATCCTCACCGTATATCAGGTTCTCTTGTAGCGAAAGTTCGTAATTGACACTCAGCGGCTCTGCAAGAGAACCAGTCCGTCGGGCCCTAAGACGACCATCGCGAATCGCTTCTTGGCCATCGATTGGTGGCAGCAATTCGACAGACGTTTCTGTGTTTGAGAAATCATCATCGCTGATCTGAATCGAAGTGATATCGGGCGGGACCCATGTACCGATGCGAGAAGTATCCCACAAGACAATGCGGATCGATTCTGTGGGCTCAACCAGTGAGTCGTCGATCGGAGTGATAGGGACATCGACGTAGGTTTGCCCTGGTTCAAAGAGAACCAGGGTCTTGAAATCAACATAATCGACATCCTTCTGGGCCGTCGAATCGGCAAGTACATTGAAGGAGACTTCGAGAGCAGGAAGAGAATTTGAACGTTCGATGCGGAAGGATGCAGCTGGGCCCGATTCGATCGTCGGCTGAAACTCCGATATCCATACTTTCTCGCGCGGTCCAAAAAAGGAATCCGACGGCAAACTTCCTGGGAATCGTTGAATTGGTGCTCCCGCATCGGGAGCTTGGGTGGGAATCACCGGGATTGCCCAGGGAGATCCAGACATCAGCGCTCTGGGCTCTAGGTTTTCCAGGATCAAACTTCTGACCGCACGGCGTTTGTGTCTGAGTGCACTACGTTTACGGCGAATTTTAAGAATAAGTCGACGAAGCCAGCGCGAACTGATGGAGTACATCAGCTTCCCTCCTTAGGTTGGACCTGTTTCCTAAAAAATTCGCTGGCCAGCGATCAACACGATTCGGATTCTAGGCAGGAATTAAAAATCTTGCCCGAAAATGGTCAGAATATTTTTGGTGAATCTTGCGATTAAAATGAACTAAACCGCTAATTCACGAAAAAGAAATCCAGATCAGAACTGTTTTGGCTCAGCGTAAGTAGCGTAAACGTTGGTTAGGTTTAGCTTAGTAAATTGGTGAATAAACAGATGCTGGGCTTTCTTGGTGGCTCTGCCCCCAAACCCCCGGGATTTATCGCATTGTGGCCAAAGGCAAGTGGCAGGTGCTGGGTATCGACTCGGCGCTCAGGTTGCTTCCCAGCATTGCCTTGTGAACCGTTTGGTTTGCGATTCAAAATTCATCCAAGCGATCCCTATGATTTGATTACTTCAAGACTAAATCTCGGCCAAGATCCGGTTTCATTCATGCCCAGCTAGACTAGTCCTGAAGAACCTTGGATAGATCCCCGATCCGATAAATTCTTAGCGGTTCCCCGGCCGTCTGCGAGGTTGCAACAAGAAATAGTCCATCCATGGAAAAACGGACGTTGTTAATGTACTGATTGGAATCCCCAGTAATATACGCCACCCACTTTGCTTGGTCATAGTCGATCATTCCAACGATTCCTCGCATCCCTACTGCCAACCACCTCTGATTGGGATGAAACTCAAGTGCATGAATAGACTGTCCAGGTGGCAGTTCTACTTTTGGGCCCTTGGAAGTAGCATCCAACTGGCTCAAAAATAGAGTATTGCTATCAGCAAACACCAATCGCTCGCCCGATGGACTAAACGATACGAATCGAATATTCTTGAATTCAACGGGGTCGGATTTGCTAACTTGCGCGTTGCGAAGAGAAAACGAAACGAGATTTCTTCCATCAGTGGCTCGAGCTAGGTCGCCGGTCGAAGGAAGCCAAATCGCCAGTGGTTCTTTAGTGAACTCCTGAAGTATCCTCGGCTGTGCATTGGTCGAGTCCAGAGGCTGCCAAGCGATGGTACCCTTGCGACCAGCCCCCATGAAAAAAGAAAATCTAGGACTCGCTAACAATTGCTCAACAGGGCTTTCAAACCGGTATCCCTTCGCTTGTTCCATCAAACGGCCTTCGGTCGACACCTTCCAATAAAGACTATGGCCACTGTAGCCTCCCGCAATCAAATAAGTACTGTCGTGACTAAAGGCCAATGAAGTAATTTGTCCTAACTCTCCCATCTTCTCCTTCACGTCGACTTGTTGGCCACTATGAACGTTGTACAGAAGCACTTTCTGGTCTTGTTTGCCTAAAGCAATCCACTGACCGTCTGGGCTCAACGCGACCGAAGTGGTTCCCCAGCTTTTGTTCTCAATGGTCCTGACAAGATCGATTGAAATTTGATTGACAAACTCAGGTTCCAGAGCTGGCTTTGTACTGGGCCGAAGTGATTCAGACTTTTTCGGCGGAGGAGCAAAGGGAACCGGAGTCGCGATCGATGCAACCAACGGATTTGTATCGACTGGCTCTACATCTGCAGTCGGCTCAAATGGATCCTGCGCCGCCGATATCGAGGATTTACTTTGGGTGAGGGACGATGGCAGCCCAGATTCGAAAAATGCGATCAAGTCATCTTTACTTCCTTCGGAATATCCCTGAAGCTTGCTCTCTACCGACACCGGAACATCCCCAAGTAGTATGGCTCCGTAGTTCAATACACCGCGCAATCCTACTCCTAATTTTCCTGGCTCTTCAAATAGACCTGCCGTGGTTGATTGAGCAACGACCCAGGCAAGTTCACTGAGAGTCTTTTTTGCATCTTTGGTATACTTCCGATAGGACGGTACGTGGACCAGAAACAAGCAGCGGTCATCTCGAAGTTGACAATAGGTTAGGAACTCACCATCAGATAACTGAAGAAGTGGCTTGCGGTTAGACGTAAAAACTTCGTCAGAGATTTCTTTCATCCTGGATGCGAAAGTATTCGCCAATTCGACAGCTTTAGGATTATTGCCTCTTCCGGGGCGATCATCTCTCTTGCTGGCAATTTCGTATTCCGCATTCTTAAAAGCCTCGTTGGGTGATTCGCTAATACCAAATTCAGTTGAGGTGGAATCCTCAACGTCGCGAGGCGATCTTTTCACGATTGCGCTTGCTGCAACGACAAGCGATAACAGCAATGCAGGGTAACCTAAAGCCAATGAGGCAATTGCCTGCCGACGCCCTTGATTTGCTGGATGATCTCTCTTGATATGCTTCAATGCAGAATGGCCAAGTAGCACACTAGTCATTGCAAGCGGTATGGACATCGAGTAGATAAAAAAGGTTAACAAGGCGTATCCACTGCCTATCAATGCCATGACCGCCCAGAGTAGCCCCCGCGATGACTTAGGTTCCGACGCCCGTTTTCCGCCGATGGCCTCGAAAGGCATGCTCGACTGGCATTTCTGACAAGCCAGCGATTCGAAGGAACTAGAGATGGGAAGAACTGGAATGAAAAAGAAGGTGATCCACTTGCGATGCCGAAGGTGGATGTAATTGGTGTTGGTCTTGCACACGGGGCAGGGGAAACTGCCGCTGTCGACATACGTGGACCGATTTCCCCAGCCGAAGATAAACATTCACCCCACCCATAAAACAACGATATGCCCCCAAAAACCCCAAGCACGGCTACTGGGGATTTTATGGCATGGGCACATTCTTGGGCAGTAGTTTTCTGAGGCTTTGGGTTGGTCTTCACATGGGAACCTGCCAGGATTAGAATCCCACGCGGTTCAATTGGATCCGAAACCGTGATTTCCCCCACGAGATAATTCATGAAGCCTGCTTTGGGTTTTCGATCTGCTAGCGAGCACGATTTGTACATCGTGCTTTTTATCTCCAACGGTGGTGGTATTTAACCTTATTGGATTGGTCCAGCGCCTCTAGCGCTCCATCAAACCTCTTTCCTTAAACGCCGCGATCGATTCGTCCGCATGGCATGCATGCGGAGGCTTCGACGCGAGTTTCGAACCTGTTTACCGCTTGAAAACCCAAACGTTGGAGTACACCCTCGTGACCACCTTGATCGTTATTGTCTTTGTGCTCGGTTACCTTGCGATCGCCTCTGAGCACCAAATCCACGTCAATAAAGCCGCTTCGGCTCTCTTTATTGGAGTGGTTTGTTGGACCCTCTATATGCTGGATGTCGACAGGATCACGCCCAGTTCCAGTGTTCCAACTTGGTTTGCCGACAAATTGGGAAGCCATGGCTCGGCGACTGAGCATCTAAGTCGAGAGTACTTAGTCGAAGGGCAATTGCTACATATCGTCGCGGAAATCGCTCAGATCCTGTTCTTCCTGATGGGTGCGATGACGATTGTCGAACTAGTCGATGCGCACGAAGGATTCGCATTGATCACTCAGCGAATACGGACCAAGAGCCAAGTTGCGTTGCTGTGGCTCGTGGCCTGGATCACCTTCTTTGCGTCTGCAGTTCTGGACAACTTAACAACCACGATCGTCATGGTATCGCTACTTCGAAAACTTGTGCATGAAACGCAATTGAGACGCTTCTATGCAGGGATCGTTGTGATCGCTGCCAATGCCGGTGGCGCTTGGTCGGTCATTGGAGACGTTACGACCACCATGCTTTGGGTGAAAGATAAAATCGGTACGGTAGAGACGATCTTGAATCTGTTCCTGGCAAGTGTCGCGTGTTTACTTGTTCCACTGCTGGTTATGTCCCGGGGCATGTCTGGAAATCTCCCGGAGATCCAGAGTTTTCAAGAGTCCAAACATACCAAGAACCTCGAACCCTGGCATCAAGTCCTCTTTTTGTCGCTTGGGATAGGTGGGTTGCTCAGTGTTCCTGTTTTCAAATTTCTAACGCACCTGCCTCCGTTCATGGGGATGATGTTGGCACTGAGCGTACTGTGGATGATCTCTGAATTCGTCAAACACACGCTCGACGAAAAGACACGAACCAGCACAGGAGTGCTCGCTGTCTTACAGCGCATCGACATGTCAAGTATCCTTTTTTTCCTAGGCATTCTGCTTGCGGTGGGCGCATTGAGTGCCACTGGATTATTGGGAAGCCTAGCGACATGGCTCAGTAATACGATCCCATCGAATTGGCTCATAGCAATCTTGATCGGACTTCTTTCTGCCGTGGTCGACAACGTCCCATTGGTGGCTGCGGGGATCGAAATGTATCGTATGCCCGAGAACGATTCGTTCTGGATGATGCTGGCATTCTGTGCGGGAACCGGAGGCAGTTGCTTGATTATTGGGTCAGCTGCTGGGGTGGCAGCCATGGGTCTGGAACATATCAACTTCATCTGGTATCTGCGCAGGATCGCACCATGGGCCCTGCTTGGCTACATCGCCGGCATTATGGTCTATTTGGCGCAGGCCAAGCTCACTGGACAGATGTAGAGGTTAGATGTCCAGTTTCGAGCAATACACCTTGGTCTTGGGTATACTGACTCAGGGGGGCTTCCGGTTTCCTAAGCACCTTGGAGTATTATTATGAGCAGTGCAGAGCAACCAAACTGGGTCAGTGTCCAAGATTACTTGTCCAGGGAGCGGACATCACCGGTCAAAAGCGAGTACATCGATGGCTGGGTTCGCGCCATGACGGGTGCTTCCAATAGGCACAATCGAATTGCACTTAATTGCCTTGTGAAACTCTCGGCCGCCTTGGACTCACATCCATGTCAGCCCTACAACTCCGACACCAAGTTGAAAATCGACCACGCCGATCAGAAGCGATTTTATTATCCTGACGCCCAAGTCGTATGCCAGTCGACGGATCCTCAAGCGGTGTTTCAAGAACGTCCGGTATTGATCATCGAAGTCTTGTCGCCATCGACCAGAAGGTACGACTTGGACGAAAAAATGGAGGCGTATCTTTCGATCCAGACACTCGCATGCTACATCGTACTGGAACAGCATCAGCCTATTGCTTTGGTCCTACGAAGAAGTTCGGATGGCTTTGCCAGAGAAACGGTACAAGGAACACACAGCAGAATCGAGTTGCCGTTTTTGGGCTGCACCTTGAGGATGGCTGATATTTATAAAGGGATTGAGTTTACCGATACTTGCGTCCAGGAACCTGATCCGCAATACAGCCAACTTTAAGGCTTTTTGAGTCTTGGTTTTTTCTTCATAAGCTCTTGCAAGCCTACGGCTGTGAGCGCCCCACTTGCTTCGAGTCGCTCAAGTTTAGGTATGGAAGCAAGCACTTCGATGGAGCGATCTGAAACGCTTGTGTTGGTTAACCACAACTGCTTTAAATTTGGATGGTTGGCTAATGACTTCAGCCCAGCGTCGGTCACATTGCAGTTGCTCAGGTCCAGTTCCGTCAGATTTTTCATCGTCGCAATTGCGTTCATGGAAGCATCAGAAATGGCTGTTGATTCGAGATTCAAGCGGTTGAATTGCCAAGCTACCGTGCCTGCTTGGATAAATAGATCATCGTTCACTTTAGTGAAACCTAGGTCCATCCAAACGATATTTCTCAGGCCAGTTGGCCATTTCAAGAGAGTTTGGCTGTCGATCGAGCAACGCGAGAGAACCAGTTCGCTGCGTCTTAGAAAACTCGGCCGGGAGCTGAAACATTCATTTGGGTCGCTAGGTGGGTTCGAGCCTGTCAGAAGGTATTGATCGTAAGCTGAGCGAAGCGAGTCGTCATCGACGAGGTCCTTGGCAGCTTGTCTTCCTTGCCTATGGTAGACCGATTGCAGGTACGTCAGAAAAACTGCACGAGACGTAGGCTCTGAATCCAGCCAAAAGTGGGCCAGCCCGCAAGCTTGGGAGTACCATGCAGAGATATCCGGATCGGCCCTAAGTTTTCTGCCATCGGCCTGTGCGAATTCATCCCATGGAATCCAATATTGGTCACGCAGACGGCGAAAGCGGCTGGCTTGGGCGCGTGGAGCATCCCAGCCTCCGATATCGATCATTCTCAGACCACCAAGATACTCTTCGGACCAGGACTCCATGTACAAAGCTACAGCTTCGATTGCCCAAGCACCAGGATCGCTGTCGGGGTCAAAACGAGCATCATCGGATAGAGTGGCGTCAAAGAACTGGTGAGTTAGCTCGTGGACAAGGGTTGGAAAAGATTTTGGACCATCCCAATAGAAAAAAGACATACGATGTGCTGGGCTATAGTAGCCAGTAGAGATCGAAATTTTCGGTTCAATCGATTTCAAGGCTCGGACATAAGCGTCACGGTTTCTAAAGAGCACGACACGAAAGGCTGGAGTCTGATCGTTTGGAAAAGCGAAACGGTCTGCAAAGAGCGCTTGCCAGAGGCTAAAAATCACTTCACAAGCAGATGCGACTTCGGTTGTTGGTTTTTCGCCGGCTTGGGAAGCGATTGCAAAATGGTTGGTGCGAGCCGATTGGTAGGTGCCAGGTCCCCAGCCAAGAAGAGGGAAATTCGCAGACGACCTCTTCACTTGAAGAGTTGAATCGACTTTGTCAGTACGAGCTTCACTTGGGTTGGAACCGAGGATTGCATTTAGAGCACCCAAGCGTCCTATCAATGCGCCGTTAGCACCTGAGTCTGACAATGGTTCGGCAGCACAGAGGTTTTGTAGGACTGTTTGGAGTTCGCCCAGTAAGCCTGCTGAATCTAGGAAGGATCGAAGTTTATCTTGTCTTAGTTTGCTTCGGGGGGAGCGATCCGGTAGAAAAAAGCGAGTTCTTCCTTGGGGACATGGCAAGAGGACTAGTTCGAGTAGTTCGGCTAAGCGATTTGGAGAGGGGACTTCGGCAAGTGACGAGTCGTCCGTGGGAATAGGGTTGATAGGTTTGGAAGGACTTACGTCCATTGGCTCGATGGAGCGAAGTTTTCCGAGCCAGGTTTGAGCTGCTTGGAGTTCGGACTGACCGAGGGCTATGGTCCCCCAAGGAATGGGACCACAGAAGAAAGCCAGAAGGAAAAGCAGAACTCGCCTTGGGCCAGCGGCGTTGACCTGTGAGAGCATATTACCTGGGTTTGCGCCAGGGACGGTAATAACCGTATTTTTCGAGAGCCAAGTAGACTTCTTCAAGGGTCTTATCGCCAAAGTTTGCGATGCTCAGGAGTGTTTCGGGGCTAGCTTGTAGCAACTGACGAACGGTGAAAATACCTTTTTCTTCGAGGCAGTTGGTGGTACGAACCTGGAGACCGATTTCGGCGGTGCTCAGGTCGAGGTTTTCTTGCAATTGCCGGGCCTTTTCTTCGGCTTGGCTGATAGGGATACGTGTCATTGAGAGCACCTCCATGCGAACGAGAAATCAAACGGGTAATGCGTTGAGATCCAACCCGGTTGGGTAGTTTAGCGAAGCAAGCCGGGAGATCCAAGCGTATGGAAAGAGAGAATTCGAATTTTCTCAGGAGCAAAAAATAGCTAGCAAATCCCCCGCCCAAACTCGGGGACTGTCCCCAGCTACTTCGGCATGCAATGCTCGCCCAAACTCGGGGACTGTCCCCAGCTACTTCGGCATGCAATGCTAGCAAATCCCCGCCCAAACTCGGGGACTGTCCCCAGCCAATCCGACTTGCAATGCTAGCAAATCCCCGCTCAAACTCGGGGACTGTCCCCAGCCAATCCGGCATGCAATGCTAGCAACCCCCCGCTCAAACTCGGGGACTGTCCCCAGCCAATCCGGCATGCAATGCTAGCAAATCCCCGCTCAAACTCGGGGACTGTCCCCAGCCACCTTCACGCCATTTGCTAGCAACCAAAAGTTATCGTCGATATTGATTTGACGGTTCCTCTACAAACCTCTCCCACACCCCCCCCAAAAAAACCACCCCCCTCAAATGCACCCATCAAAAAAGAATTGGCCTTCGAATTCCCATGTCGATCGCATCATCCAAATGGCCTGGGAAGATCGCACAAGCTTCGACGCCATCCTGACTCAATTCGGACTGACTCCAGGTCAGGTCATCGCCCTCATGAGACGAGAACTTAAACCCTCCTCGTTCCGACTCTGGCGGGAAAGAACCGCAGGCAGGAAAACTAAACATCAAGCCCTAAGAAGTTTCTCCGTCGGACGATTCCGCTGCCCGAACCAAAAAGACTAACAAAACCTTACTGCTTCCAGATGCGGCATTTCCGACAATCTACGACAAGGGGATTTGTTATACTCATAGAATCGCCCACCATCCTAAGTATCCCTTGCCAAGGCAATCTATCCCTATCATGCGGATTGGAATTCTCCCACACCTGGTGTGCTGCCTTGCATCGCTTGTCCTGTGGGCTCTTGCGGGTTTCCATTCACTCACAGCGCAAGATGACCAAGAATCTAACGCTCTCGCTAACTTCGAATCAAAAATACGCCCCCTTCTAGAAAAACACTGCATCGATTGCCACTCCGGAGAATCCCCCAAAGGAAATCTAGATCTTTCCAATAGCAACGGTTGGAAATCCGCCAACGTCATCCTACCGCATGACCCAACAAACAGCTTGCTGATGACCGTCATCACCAGCGAAGATCCCGATGTCAAAATGCCTCCACCCCCAAAGGATCCACTTCGTAATACCGAAGTACTCGCAATCAAAGAATGGATCCTCTCAGGCGCATTCGACCCCCGCTTCGAAAACGCAACCAACACTTCCTCAAATGGACCTAGAAAACGCAATCGCGTTTTCGAAATCACCGATGAGGATCGCACGTTTTGGGCCTTTCAACCTATCTCTCCCACCCCGTGGCTTCCTCCACAAAGCAACCTAACTTCCTCAGCCAAAATCGATTTTCTCGTGGGTGACTTAGAACTCCCCACCGCTTCCCCACGCGAACGAATCAGAAGGCTCTTCGCAGATCTATGGGGCTTGCCTCCTTCATTCGAAGAGGTCCAAGCCTTCGAACAGGATCCATCTCCCGAGCACTGGAACCAGATCGTCAACAGACTTCTGGATTCCCACCACTACGGTGAGCGTTGGGGTCGTTATTGGCTCGACTGGGTTCGCTACGCCGAAACCAACGGGTATGAACGTGATGGCCTGAAACCTCACGCTTGGCGATACCGCGATTATGTCATAGAGGCTTTCGCAAAAGATAAGCCTTATAACCAGTTCATCATCGAACAACTCGCCGGTGACCAATGGGCTCAGTCCCAGAACTTCAGCCCCGAAAACCAACCCGAAATCTGGCGTGAAGCGATCATCGCCACAGGCTTCTACCGATTGCATGTATGGGACGATGAACCTGACGACACGACCACCGCCGAACTCGATGATGCTGACGACATTATGGTCACGATCGGCTCGGCCTTTCTGGGACTAACTATCGGTTGCGCTCGGTGCCACGATCATAAATTCGATCCTATCAGCCAACATGATTACTATTCGCTGCTCTCGTTCTTGCGCGGTATTGACCCTTACGGACTCTCAAAGAAAGGTGGCGGTGGCAGAGGTACCGGCAAAATCCAAAGGTACCTCGTGGCCGAATCGCAATCGATCGCTTGGGAAAAAGATCGGCAAAACCAAATAGCCGAAAAAGAAAAACTGTTAATCGCCTCGACCGACCCGGCCCAACGACTGATGATCGAAGGTCAAATCAACGCCCTTCGAAACTTGATCCCACCGTTCGATGCGGCCCTATCGGTTTTCGAAATCGGCCCTGCCCCAAAACCGACTCACGTTCTCCATCGCGGAGATCCGAATTCCCTCAAGGATCTTGTTCCATCGAGGACTCCTGAGATCCTGAACCCTAAGATCGACTCACCTAACCAGTCGCACCGGTTGGAGTTGGCACGATGGATCGCTGATGAACGAAATCCCATGACTGCAAGGGTCTTGGTCAACCGCATTTGGCAACGCCACTTCGGAGTTGGAATCGTTCCAAGTATCGACGACTTTGGCAGAACTGGCCAACTCCCTGCGAACCTCCCACTGCTCGATTATTTATCAAGTGAACTGATCGCCTCAGGCTGGTCCATCAAGCACCTGCATCGAATCATTCTCCTTAGTGAAAGCTACAACAAGACCTCAAGCCCTCGAATTGACTCTGAAAACTCGTTGTATGCTCAACCCCAACTCAGACGACTCGATGCTGAAACGATCCGCGACTCGATCCTTAAGATCTCAGGTCAACTGAACGACAAACGCTCAGGACCAAGTATTTACCCAAGTCTCTCTCAAGAGGTTAAAGATGCGGCAAATCCTGTGTCGGTTTCAATGTGGCAAGAAAGCCCAATCCAGTTGCAGGACTGCCGTAGCGTCTATCTGATCGTTAAGCGTTCTCTAAAAGTCCCGTTCTTAGAGTCCCTCGATTTTGCAAACAGCACCTCGCCCACAGCAATCCGAACCGTAACAACCACCGCGCCACAGGCCCTGCTGTTGCTCAACGATCCGTGGATGCATCAGAAAGCAGAACAATTATCCAAACGGATCCAGATACTTGCAGGAGATGAACTTCGCAAACAAGTCGATCATCTTTGGCAATTGGCCTACCAGCGAAGAGCCACCGATGAGGAACTACAACTAGCACTTGAGTACTTGGACAACAATCCCCAGCGGATGATCAGCCTGTGCCGTGCCATCTTCAACAGCAGCGAATTTCTCTACGTGGATTAATCCATTATGCATCCGGAAGACCATCGGATTGACCGCCGTCGATTCTGTACCACTGCAGGTGCTGGGTTTGGCTCCCTTGCACTGCTTTCAATGCTGCAGAGCCAAGGTGCCGTACTCCCAGCCAAAGCCAAATCGGTGATCTTCTTGTTCATGTTCGGCGGGCCCTCCCAAGTCGATCTGTTCGACTACAAACCGGAATTGCAGAAACGGGATGGACAAACTATCGATAATGAATTTCGCCGAGGATCGAAAACTCAAGCCGTTCTGCAGGCGAGTCGGCGAACTTTCGCTCAACACGGCGAGTCTGGCTTGTGGTGCTCAGACGCTTTTCCAAACTTAGCCCAACATGTCGACAAAATGGCGATCGTCAAATCGCTCACCAGTGACTCCTTTGCTCACGGTAGCGCTTTGCTGCAAGTCAATTGCGGGCGCATTCTTCAAGGACACCCTTCACTTGGATCCTGGATCACTTATGGACTCGGTACCGAAAGCAATAACCTCCCAGGTTATGTCGTAATGCTAGACCCCCGTGGTGGCCCCACTAGCGGAGCACCCAATTGGTCCAGCGGTTACATGCCAGCAGCCTATCAAGGCACGCTTATGCGTCCGGGATCTCAACCCATATTGAATCTCAAACCACCCCAGAACATCGACAAGCAATCCCAACGATCCGAGATCGACCTGCTGAACAAACTCAACCGAAGGTACTCTGAGCCAAGAAAAGAGTACTCAGAACTAGACGCCAGAATCGCCAGCTACGAATTAGCTTTCGAACTTCAAATGGCAGCCCCCGAAGCGATGGATCTAGGGCAAGAGACTGCCCAGACGATCCAGATGTACGGGATCAATGAGCCCAAACCAGATTGGCATGCGTTGGCCCTAGGCCCTAGTACATTTGGTCGACAATGCCTCATCGCGCGTAGACTCGTCGAAAGGGGTGTTCGCTTTATTCAAATTTATTCCGGTGGTGGCAATGCAGGTGGCCAAAACACCTGGGATGGACACCACGGGATCGAGGAAAATCTTCAACTTCACTGCCCTGAGGTCGATCGTCCCATCGCAGCACTTCTGACCGATTTGGATCGCCGAGGCTTACTGGAGTCGACTTTGGTCGTATGGGGTGGCGAATTCGGACGCATGCCAGTTTCCGAAACCTTCAACACTGGTGGTAAACCAGGGGGAAGGGATCACAATCCTAAAGGATTCACTTACTGGTTTGCAGGAGCAGGAGTCAAAGGTGGAACCAGTTATGGTGCAACTGATGAACTTGGAGAAACTGCGGTTGAGAACCCCAGGCACCTGCGCGACCTCCACGCGACGATTCTCCATCTGATGGGACTAGACCACCGTCGCTTGACTTACTTTCATGGTGGATTGGATGAAAAGCTCACCGGAGTGATCGATGCAGCACCGATCCGCGAAATCATGACCTGATCATCGTATCGCTGGTGCAAAGTGCATGTAGTTCCAATGCCGATACAGCTCGCTTCTTTCTAGCAGTTCATTGTGAGTCCCCATATCTGCAATCTTGCGATGATGAAGCACAACCACTTGATCGGCAGCCCTGAGCGTTGAAAGCCGGTTGGGTAAAACTAGCACAACGCATGAATGATTACGAACTTCAAGCAAAGCACGGGTGGTTTCAGCTTCGATCCCCGGCTGGCTCGATGCCGGTTCTTCAGCAACCAAAATGCCCGGTTTTTTTAGAAATGCTCGCGCAATCCCGAGTCGAAACATCAAGTCGGGGCTCAGACGTTGCTCGTTGGAACTGACGAGAGTTTGAAGGCCATCTGGGAGCTCAAAGATAGCGTCACTGACACGAGCCAATTTCGTGATTTCTCTCATGTCGATCGTCGCATCCCGCTGAAGACCTAACCACAGATTGTCTTCGATCGTTCCAGTAAGCAGCGGTCCGTTGGGTGCGATCCATAGCGAGTGTTCTCGGATCGATTGGCTCGATAAGTCCTTGGACTCCACGTGATCAAACAGCAACCTTCCACTGACAGGCTGGCCGAAACCAAGCACCATTTCCACCAGCGCCTTGGCCAAGAATGGGTCGGGAGAGACGATCGCAGTGAGTTTTCCAGGTCTGAAGATCACAGAGACATCGTCCAAGAGCTTCTGGTTGCTGCCAGCTTGAAGCGTCACGTGCTCTACCGATACACCCTGGGTAAGCTTATTGGGAATCTCTCCATTGGATGTCGATTGGGAATTGGCTTCGATAGCCAAGTACTGATGCAATGGAGCAAGCTGAGGATTTGCCTTACGAATCCATTTCATCGCAGTAGCGATTCGATACCCGGAGTAAATGGCCGCACAGATGCTCGATGACCATACAAATCCAGCTCCCAACGACAGATGCTTACGGGGATCAAGCATCCCAAGTGCCAAAAGCAGTACCAAGCCGGTCGCCAATGTCGCGATCGCCACGGGAACTAGCGGGGATTTTGCTCGGTCATACCCAAGCACCGCGTTGCCCGCAGTTCGATAGACCGCTAAGTTTGCACGATAGTTTTCGAGAGTCTCATTCGAATCATGAATCGTCGCCATCAGCGGAGCAGTCTGGGCGATAAGCCCGAGGGCCTCGTGTGAGGTATTCCAACGCTGCTGCTCTACCCACCGAGCCTTGGACTGAATGGATTGTTGCCAAAGATAAATGTTTCTCACGATCCATGCTGCGACCAAGGCTGCTGCCGTCAACCAAGGATGGATCACGGTGGCAAGAAGAATCAAAAGAACCAACTGCAAAAAATGCTTTGGATAGACCTGATACCATTGCACGACCGCTGACCGAAAGACCGGAAAGACCTGCTCATGAAATGTCTTTAACAGATCGGCTTGAGCCGATAGCCCGCGCTGGACCGAAAGGTTGCCGCTATGGTGGAACAACCGTTGATGTATCTGCTCTTCGGTATCAATCGCTGTGCTGACCACAGAGCGACGTGTCAACCAATGCACAATGCTCAATAAAACCAACCCAACTCCCAGAAGTGCGATCGCACCTAGAGCTAATTGCGAAGCCGGCATCGAACCGACCAATGGGGTCGTGCCAACCTGCCAACGAAAAGGCCCAATCCAGATGAATTGCAAGTGAGAGTCGATCGGAGCCGCAGAACTTTCAGCAACAGAAGACTCTTGTCTTGCAAAGACTTCTTCGACACGCTGATGCTCCCAACCCATCAAGTCGATGGAGAATCCTCCGAGCAATAGCAGGCATGGAAGCAATAACGCCGAAAGGATCGCGAAAAAACCTGCGATCCAAACCGAACCAGGAGTTTTAAGTCCACTGGCAAGAGGCCAAAAATTAGGAAACACAATGCGCTCGCTGGGGTTCAGAATTCATTTTGATTATTTCATGAAGGTTCCAAGATAATCCGCAGGCGCCTCGGCTGCGATATAGCGCCTGAGGATTGGAACGGTTAAGAGGGTTTTGAGGGAAAAAAACCCAAGAAATCGTCGTGATGCCCACACGCAACCCGATCGGTCTAAACATGTTGCTTTTTTTCAACCTACGGTACATCGATAAGTTTCGGGTGGGCATGCAAGTCGTGCCCAGATTCTAAATTTTTCTTCCTTGGAGTTGGTATGTCCACTGCAAAAACCAACGCAACAGTGCTGCTTGTCGACGATGACCGCCCATTGCTCGAAGCGACAGGTCAGTGGCTCGAGCACCTGGGGTTTCGTGTATTTACAGCCAGGAATATCGAGCAAAGTCTCAAGCACCTCTCGGAAACTCCCTTCGATTTGGTCTTATCGGATCTACGTTTGGACCAAGGTTGCGGTTTGGAAATCTTGAAAGCTGCAGGCAATCTCCAACCCAACTGCTGCCTTTTGGCAATGACCGGCTATGCAACTCCAGACTTGCAAGTGCAAGCCACCCAAGCCGGGGCGGTCCGAATTCTCAGAAAGCCTTTGGAGGATGCCCATTTGATCAAAACACTCGAATCGATCCTCAGAGAAAACAAGGTCGCCAAAAGGGATCAGCAAGTCTCCGAGTTGCTCGACCGACGCTTTCAAACATCCTCGACCCGGACTACAAACCGTGAGCCTGCTACCACTGAGCCTGCTGTCACTGAGCATGCTGTCACTGAGCCTGCTCAATGGTACGGATCGAGCACCAAGATGCAGGAGGTTTTCGAATTGCTCAACAGGGTCGCTCACACCAAGGCCAGCGTACTGATCACAGGCGAACCCGGAACAGGTAAAAGCAAGCTAGCCAGGCACATTCATCAACTCTCCAATAGACGGACCGGTCCGTTTGTCGAAGTGGCATGTGGATCGATCCCCGAGCCGTTGCTCGAGAGCGAGCTTTTCGGACACTCAGCAGGAGCATTCACTGGAGCGATGCATAAGAAGCTCGGTAAGTTTCAATACGCTCAGGGAGGAACCTTGTTTCTTGACGAAATCGCGACAGCGTCTATGGCCATGCAAGTCCGGTTGCTAAGGGTCCTGCAGTCCAGATGTTTTGAGGCGATTGGAAGCAACGAGACCCTTACGACCGATGCGAGAATGATCTTTGCAACCAATGAGGATCTTCGAAAAGCTGTCCAGACAGGGCGATTCCGAGAAGATCTTTTCTATCGAATTCATGTAGTCCCTATCGAGCTACCCGCTTTGAGACACCGAAAAGAGGACATTCGGGAATTGGCACTGGGTTTCTTGGACCAAGCATGCCGTGACTTCGATCGAAAGATCGAGGGTTTCAGTCCTGCGGCCATCAAGACGATGCTCGAGTACCCCTGGCCTGGAAACATTCGCGAACTGGAGAATACGGTTCAACGAGCCGTGCTGGTTTGTTTAGGGGATCGTATCGAATCCAGAGACCTCGATCGGCTGCTCCTCAAGAGCGATACAAGAGGGCTAGATACTCAAGGCCCCGAAGCTACAGAGCTTCCACCATCGACGATGGATTGGTCGGAGAGATACCGCGACCTGGACGATGCTCTCTGGGAGCCCGAGCGAGCCCTCTTGCTCAGCGCTCTGAAAGCCTACGGTTGGAACCGCCAGATAACCGCCTCAAGACTGGGAATCAACCGAACAACGCTTTACAAAAAGATGAAGCGTTTAGGTATTGAATCGGTTAGGTAAAGACCAAAAATAAAAACCCCGCGTTGCCGGAGACGCCCGATAACCAGCAAGCGGGGATCGGTCCCAAGCTATTGGCCAAGAACGCCCGATGTCTTGGCCGGAGCATTGACGGGACTGGAGGGATTCTAAGAACTTGCAACGCGAACGACCACAAAAAAGGACGAATCCCCTGGGCTGCTGGCACAAAGTGCCGCTTCGACACTTGGATTGAATCGGTATCATTTACTCATCGATACAATGCAGGGCGGTTCTGCGAGAATCGCATTTACAGCAAACGCATAGAAAGATTTCCATGAGTCAATCCGTTACGATCGACGGGGTGGCCTTGTCGCTGGCCAACCCGGTTAAGAATCCGACACGTTGGATCGGGCAATCCGAACCGCTCAGGCAATTGGCTGCATGCTGGTTGACCGTAGCACCCAGCGATCTGCCCCTGACTCCAAGGCTTGTCGGGGTTCCGGGTGTCGGAAAAACCGCGCTGGCCATGGCCGCAGCGACCGCTCGAGATCAAGAACTCTACATCTTCCAGTGCACCGCCGACACCCGTCCAGAGGACTTGCTGGTCACTCCAGTCCTTTCGAGCAACGGGAAAATCGCTTACCACGCTTCGCCTCTTGTTACCGCCATGATCCGAGGTGGGGTTTGCGTTTTGGACGAAGGAAACCGAATGAACGAGAAATCCTGGGCGTCTTTAGCTCCCCTTTTTGACCAGCGTAGGTACGTCGAATCGATCGTCGCGGGGATCACCATTTCGGCACATCAGGACTTCCGCGCCGCCGTGACGATGAACCAAGACGATTCGACTTATGAAATTCCCGACTACATCCTGAGTCGCTTGCAGCCTACGTTGCAAGTTGGGTTTCCCAACCGCAAAGATGAGCTTGCGATCCTGGAATACCATCTGCCGTTTGCTCAAGCAGACATTTTGGAACTGACCGTCGACTTCCTCCAACAAGCCCACTCTCTGAAACTTGATTTTTCAGCACGCGATGGAATCAACGTTTTGAGATACGCCATCAAACGGTTGGCTTCCCAAGACTCCGGGCATCCGCTTTCGAAAGATCAAGCTTGGAGAGAGGCTGTCGAAGCCTGCTTGGGTGACGAAGCCCTTGACCTGGCAGCCCTTGCCAACCGCAAACGTCAGGCTCTTGGAGGCAACACCCTGCCGATGGGTCTGGATGATTTCTTTTTCGATCCAGACGATCCTCTTCGTCCCAGCGATCATGACGATGAAAACGACGAAGATGAAGATACGGATGACCAATGAGCCAAATGTTGCATAATGAAATGACAGATATTCCATGGGCATCTTTGGTCCCAAGGTATCTAGTGCCAATCGTTCCTAAGCGAATGGGGCATTACTTCACCGATGTGCTCATCATCGGCGGGGGGTTGGCTGGGATGAGGGCCGCTCAGGAAATCGACCCGAAGCTTAGAACCATTATTTTGACCAAGGACAAGGTCGAGGAGTCCAACAGCACTTACGCACAAGGCGGAATCGCCAGTGTGTGGGACCCAGAGGACCGATTCGACAACCACATCCAAGACACCTTGGTCGCTGGCTGTGATTTATGCGATGAGCGGACCGTCGAATTGGTGGTCCGCGAAGCTCCCGATCGAGTCGCAGAGCTGATTGGCTGGGGCACCCGCTTCGATCAAGTCGATGGTGCTTTGATCTTGGGAAGAGAAGGAGGGCATTCCCATCAGCGCATCATCCATGCATTGGGAGATGCAACCGGCAAAGAAATCATGCGAGCCATGATCCAACACACTCGCAACCTTTCAAACGTCGAAATTTGCGAAGAAGCTTATACCATCGACCTGCTGACTTACGACGGCCAGTGCTGCGGAGCGGTAGTCTCGATCCAACAACGCCCTCCGGTACTGATTTGGTCCAAACAAACCATCTTGTGCACCGGAGGATGCGGCCAAGTCTTTCGCGAATCGACCAATCCTCGCGTCGCAACCGGCGATGGTCATGCGATCGCATTTCGAGCCGGGGCTCTGATGAGAGACATGGAATTCATGCAATTTCACCCGACGGTTTTGTACATTGCAGGAAGCTCCCGCACCCTGATTACCGAAGCCGTCCGTGGCGAAGGGGCTTATCTTGTCGATTCCCACGGATATCGATTCATGAAGGATTATGATCCCAGGCTTGAACTAGCACCCAGAGATGTCGTCAGCAAATCGATCGTTTCCCAGATGGAAAAAACTCAGTCCGCATGTGTCTATTTGACACTTGCCCATCTGGATCCTAACCATGTAAGGCAGAGATTTCCCGGAATCGCCAAAGTCTGCCAGAGCTTCGGGCTGGACATCACGCACGATCCGATCCCAGTTCGTCCAGGTGCCCACTACATGATCGGTGGTGCCTTGGTTGACGATCAAGCTCGAACCAGCTTGCCAGGCCTTTGGGCAGCCGGTGAAGTCACCTCGAGCGGACTCCATGGTGCCAATCGACTCGCCTCGAATAGTCTGCTCGAAGGCTTGGTCTACGGAGCCGTGGCCGGACGAGGGGCTTCCCAAGCCGCATCGCAAGATCCATCGGTATCCTTGAGTGTCTTGCCTATCTGCTACGAACCCCAACCCTTGGACACCCAGGAAATCGATTTAGCGGATATTCGCAATTCGGTCAGATCCCTCATGTGGAGACATGTCGGAGTGCAGCGCAAAGCCGAACGACTCGAAGAGGCTTTGCAGGAGCTAATCCGATACAGCAGTTACGTTTTGTCCCACCGACCAGGTGGTATCGAAGGCTGGGAATTGCAAAACATGCTGACCGTAGGATTGATGATGTCACAATCTGCATTGGCTCGCACCGAGTCTCGCGGAGTGCACCTTAGAACCGATCATCCCAAAATCGATAACGAGAATTGGCGCAAGCATCTTGCGATGCAACGCTCACATGCCTGATCGGATGCAAAAGACCTTGCGAGCGATGCGAAGCTCGATCGGCCCAGGCAATTGCATCCTGGTCGGGTGCGCCGATCCTGCTGAGGCATCGATCCACGATCGAACCTGTTCCCAATGCCGATACCCGACTTGCTCAAGCGGCCAACCCATTCGATGCCAAAGAGCGACCAACGCGCTTTGGAGAACTGGCCAAGCGACTTCAGAGACGTCTTTGCAATCGACTTCGACTCGTCCTTCCCCCCACCGAACTACCTTAGAATCAAGCCACTGCAAAGCCAACTGCTCGATGACCTGATGCTCCTGTCGGATAAGTTCCGAGGTCTTGAGCAATCGCCGCTTGAGTTGATCGGACCCGATGAACTGCTCCAAGAAGGGCAAACATTCGTTCCGAATCCGATTGCGCGTATATAGACTCTGGGAATTCGATGCATCGATGCGGAACGATTGACCAATGCTCCCTAAATACTCAAGAAGATCAGACTTCCAGAGTCCAAGCATCGGGTGAATCAATTGCACCCCCTCGGAAATCTCCCTTTGATGGCGGATCCCGGCCAATCCCGCCGGACCGGTTCCTCGCAGGAGATTGTGAAGCATCGTTTCGACGCTATCATCGGCCGTCGCACCGGTCGCAATCCAAAAAGCCCCAACATGGTCGGCAATTCCTTTGAAGAAACTGATGCGCGCTTTTCGCAATGGGGCTTCACCTGTGCCCAGCGCTGACCCCTGAAGCTTCTGGCTGAAAACCTCAAGATTTTTTTGATTGGCCAATTCGACGACAAAGGCTTGGTCTTGGTCGCTCTGGGCACCACGAAGCCCATGGTTTAGATGGGCGATCACCAATCGAGGTCGATTCGAAGCAGGCTCATGCAAACGCAGATGGTCCATCGCACAAAGCAGCGCAACGCTATCAGGACCCCCACTGACTGCAAGGACGATCGTCGAACGAATCCAACGATGGGCTGGCCAAGCTTCGAGGATTGATTCGAGTACTCGACTCATTTCGACTCGGGATTCAGGCAGTGGACAGTGGCCCTTGGTTTAGGGTTTCGCCCCTGGGTCTGGATTGCCAGGATTGGGTTTGACGGGAGTGGGTTTTGCAAAGTCACCGGCTGTCGCGATGATAAAGTTATCCGGGTTGATGTATTCGGAGACCGCGTCGTTGACCGTCTCGACATCCAATTCGGCAATTTTCTTTTCGAGCTTTTCGTAGTAGGTCATATCGCGTCCAGCAAAAAGATTGCCAGCAAGGAGATTTGCAAGGGCACCATCCCGAGAGCGATTCAGTTGCTGGCTTTGCAAGTAGCCTTGGATGCTACTTGTAAGTTCTTCGGCAGTGACACCCTCTTTGACTAGCTTGCGAATCTCTTGATCGATGGTCGCAACAAGCTTGTCGCGGTTGGCCGGGTTGGCGATTGCCACGACGCTCAAGGAAGCGTTCTCATCGATGGGGTTGGCCCTGAGCATGCTCGCTACGCCATAGGAGAGCCCTTCTTGTTGGCGAACACGGTCACCGAGTCTGGACGAGAGAGTACCTCCACCGAGAATGAAATTGCCTATGAGCAGTGCGGCATAGTTTGGATCATCGTCTCGCATGGCATATTGCTGGGACGCAAAATACACCGAGTTGGCCTTGTCTGGAGTCTCGATCGATTTCATGGGCAATTGCAAATCAACCGTCGGAGAGATCGAAGCTCTTTGATAAGGGATATTCGATTTCCAATTGCTCAGGATCGTCGAGAGTTTCGCTTCGACTTCGACAGGATCAAAATCGCCGACGACCGAGACCTCACCCTGGCTCCCTGAGAGGAAGTCTTCGTGCAGGCTTTTAACATCATCGAGTTTAAGGGCTTTGACATCCTGCAGTTCTTCTTCGACGGTTGCGTCGTATCGAATGTCACCACGCTGGTAGGGATTCAGCGCTCGAGTTACGGTTCGCATGGCCAACAACTGAGGTTCCTGAAGCTGGCTTTCGAGTTCCGCGATGGTTTGAGTGCGAAGCAGCTCGAATTCTTTGGAGTCGAAACCTGGTTCACGGAGCATTTCACGGACCAGGTCGAGGACTTCTAGAAGGGTCTCCCGCTTGGTTTCGATATTGACGTTGAGCACTTGTCGCGCCGACTGAACCGATAGGTTTGCCTTGAGTTCGTCGAGGCGGTCATTGAATTCCTGAAGTGCAAGTTTGGCGGTTCCTCGCGAAAGCATCGGACCGAGCATTTCGATGGCTGTCGATTTGCCTTGGAGGGATTCCTCGTCGCCGAAACGTAGATTCAGCGATAGGTTAACGGTGTTGCCTCGCGTCTTTTTCGGAAGCATTGCAAAAGGGACGCCGGACTTGAGCTTCCCTTTGATCAGCCGCAACTCGATGTTTCGTGGGGTCGGTTCAAAGACTTCGCCTTCGCTTGCCGCTTCGCGTCCAGTGTAGCCAGAGAGCATCGGCTCGAGGCTTGGTCGGTCGGGCACTTCGATACGCCCGGCTGCAGAGACCGGCTCAAAGATTCCCAGAGTACGGTTGTTTCTAACCAAGAATCGCTGGGCTACCTGCTGAACCTCTTGTGCAGTGGTCTTTTCCAAGTTGTCTCGGAACAGGAAGTAGAGTCGCCAGTCACCTTGTGCCGCCCAGTCGCTAAGGGTGATCGCAAGGGATTGGGTTTTGGCAGCAAGCATTTCACGTTGATTCAGGAGTTGCCGGCGAACTCGATCAACTTCGGCTTGGGTGATGGGTTGATCCGCCAAATTTTCAAGGGTATCAAGCAGCGTCTTACGGGCTTCATCGATCGATTTGTCCTTGGGAACTTGCGCCAAGAAGGTCAACAAACCCGGGTCGTGCAGCGAGGGTGCATCGGCACCCACAAAAGTGGCTTGATTGGTTTCGACCATCGCCTTGTACAATCGTCCGCTGGGAACATCCGTCAGAACGGCTGACAAGATCTCTACTGCAGGAAAGAGAGGATCTGAGCCGGCTGGAATGTGATAGACCGCTCCGATGTATTGAGTATCTGCAACACGTCGAACGGTGGTGATCCGATCACCGTCTTGGGGAGGTTCCACCGTGTAAGTCTGCGGCAGTGGAGTCTTGGGCCTTGAGAGGACTCCGAAGTACTTTTGAATCAGCCCCAGCGCTTTGTCTTGATCAAAGTTACCTGCAACGATGAGCATCGCGTTGTCGGGACGATAGTATTTGCGATAAAAGGCTCGCAAACTATCGACCGGAACGCGTTCGATGTCGCTGCGATTGCCAATCGTCGATTTGCCATAGTTGTGCCACTGGTAAGCCGTCGAATGCATGCGTTGCATAAGCACGCCGACTGGATTGTTCTCTCCTTGCTCAAATTCGCTACGCACAACCGAGAATTCTTTTTGAAGGTCTTCGCCCAGAATCTTGCTGTTGACGAGCCGGTCGGCTTCGAGTCGGATCGCAAACTCAAGGTTCTCGTCCCCCGCAGGGAGGGTTTCGTAGTAATTGGTTCGGTCCAACCAAGTCGTCCCATTGAAATCAGCACCCCGATCCTTGAGCGATTTGGGAATATCCGGGTGCAACTCGGTTCCTTTGAAGAGCATGTGTTCTAGCAGGTGCGCCATGCCAGCTTCTCCATACCCTTCATGACGAGAACCGACGAATATGGTGCAATTGACGGTCACTTTCGGCTGGCTGCGGTCTTGAAAAAGCAAGACCTTTAGTCCGTTGTCCAGTGCGTACTCGGTAATTCCTTCGACGGTGGTAATTTTTTCAGGCATCTTGTCGTCTGCGAATGCGATTGCGTTGAGGCTGATCCAGAGTCCTAGAGCCGCGTAGGCCATGGGCTTGGCACTGAACAGGGAATGGGAAAACATGGTAAAACTCCGGGGAAGGGGTGGGTTTGAGGCCGAAACCCTTTTTGGAACTTGCGAAAAGCTTGAAAAGTGAAAACGATATCGTGGCAGAAATTGTAGTAAGAATCCAATTGGGCATCGAGCGAACTTATGGTTCTCTCCCAGATTCAGTTGGATTTTCCGCAGATCGCAAAACTCTCCAACGGCAGACCATCACAAAACAGGGTATCGAGTATGGCGTATGAGCAAGTTGCCCTTAGCGAAACTCTGGTAGAAGGCCAGGGAATCGAAGTCATTTGGCAAGGAAACGTCATCGCTGTGTTTCGCCACGGTGGAGTGCTCTATGCGATCGACGGCATTTGCATGCATCAAGGCGGGCCCCTTGCACGTGGGAAGTTGTGCCAAGGAACCATCGAATGTCCCTGGCACGGTTGGACTTACGATCTGAAAACCGGTAACAATACCGCCACTTGCCAACCGATGCTCAGCTCCTATAAGGTCCGCGAACAGGCAGGGAAAATTGAGATTGACTTTGGGACATAACCCCCTCTAGCATCCAGCCAACGGGCCTGAACCCTAGATAGAGGGTCCGGGCATGGATGTTTTCGATCTATCAATAGTCAGTCAACGGTCAGGAGGACCGAAGTGCAAACGATCAAAACCGCAGTCGTTGTCGTTTTGTTGCTCTTTGTGCTTTACGGCGGTTACATCGCTTTGAACCACCGCGAGCCTGAACTCAATCCACAGTTCCAGGGATTGGTAGATCCGGATGTTCTAGGGGCAGACATCGATTTGCCCGAGCCAAATTTTGCCCCTACCAGTGGACCCTCCAGCGCCGGTACCCCTCCCTCAGCAAATGCCTTCGAAGCCTTTGCCAAAGGCCCTACGCCGACGTTCTCCCAACCGCAACCTCTCTCGAATCCACCCTCGAGTCTGCCTGATCCATCAGGGGCCAAGCTGCCCGAGATCCCTTCTTTGGAGTCGCCTAAAGCCCCATCCATTCAACCCCCACCACTCAATGCACCTAGTCTGCCGGCCATTGACCAGGTCAAACCACTTGAACCGTCCCTGCCCCCAGTTGGAAGCCTCTTGCCCAAGTCCATTGGCCCTAGTAGCGATTCGAAAATCGTTCAAGCTTCAACATCGAATGTCAAGCCGCTGGAAACCGTCCCAACCTTGGACCTACCCTCGCTCCATGGGGACTCCAGAACCATCGCCGATGCAACGGAACCTCGCATGCCAACTTCGTCTCCTGGCAAATCCTTTGCCAATGCCAAACGCATGGCGCTGGATCAAGCCAACGCTGGTAAACTCAAGGAAGCACTGGCCACTCTGTCGGTCTTCTACGGAGCACAAGACCTGACCAACGAACAACAAACCGACTTGATCGATTTGCTCGATGCCCTGGCACGCGAAGTTATCTTCTCACCAAGGCATTTGCTCGAAGTCCCCTATGTGGTCAACCCCGGAGAAACGCTTGAACAAGTCTCCAAGACCTGCCAAGTCCCTGTATCAATTCTGGCAAAAATCAACGGACTAGATGAACAAACCGCACTGCCACCCAGTCGAAAACTCAAAGTCATCCAAGGTCCATTCCGAGCCGAAATCGTACTCGAACGCTGCGAAATGACCCTGTTTCTGGGAGATCTGTACGCGGGGCGATATCCGCTGAGCCTAGGTACAGAACCTTCACCTAAACCTGGGGTATATGAAGTCCAAGACAAACAGCGCGATAGAAATTACTACTCGGCCAATGGAATGCAAATTCCCGCGAAGGATCCTCGAAACCCATTTGGTGGTTACTGGATCGATCTTGGTGAAGATCTCTGCATCCACGGGTCTTCGGCCGTCGAAACAGGCTCAAGCAATCTTGGTTGCATCAGCCTATCTCCGCTGGATGCCGAAGACGTTTTTGGTATGCTCGGACGCGGATGCCAAGTCTCCATCCGATAGACCATTCCATCACGTTTCGAGCAACAAGTAAAAACTCATGCAGTACGACCCAGAGCAACTCAAGGCGCTGGTGCGCAAGCACGCCTTGCAATTCGGCAACTTCACCCTGGCAAGTGGCAAGCAAGCCAGTTTCTATCTGGATTGCCGCAAAGTTACTTTGCATCCCCAAGGAGCCAATTGGATTGCCGCAGGTTTGCTCGACCGAATCCTAAGTCGCAGCGGCGAAACGAAACCTGAGTGTGTCGGTGGACTTGCTATCGGAGCCGATCCAATCACCGCTTCGATCGTCGTGCATGCCGGTCAACGTGGACTCGGGATGCTGGGTTTCATGGTCCGCAAAGAAGCCAAGACCCACGGAACTGGCAAACTGGTCGAAGGTCCAGTGGAACCCGGTATGAGTTGTGTGATCGTCGAGGACGTGATCACCAGCGGTGGCAGTGCCCTCAAAGCAGCCGAATCGGCCAAAGAATTCGGGCTTAATGTACTGGGTGTTTACGGAGTCATCGATCGGCTCGAAGGTGGCCGACAAGCGATCCAGCAAGCCGGCTACAGCCTCGATACGTTGCTGACGATCGATGACTTTCGCTGAACTTGCTTAGCACGGGCCAAAGACCCCTGACCCAAGGCAGGATCTTAGATTTCGATCGTCGTGCATGTGCAGGTCGCGCAAGCGATCAGTCGATCGCGAGTGTCTCGTATCTGGCACTCGACAAATCCGATCCTCAACCCCCGCTGCTTGACCCAAGCCTTGGCGATCAGTCGCCGACTCTTGACGGGCCTCATGTACTGAATCTGCAAATCCACCGTCGAAAAGTCTTGACCCGCATCGAGCATGCGCCCAAACGCGATCCCCGTGGCCGCATCGGCCAAGGCCGACAGGATCCCACCATGGACCCTGCCCATGGGATTGTGAAACCGCTCATCGACGTCCAAATGGACCACGGCCCTTCCTAAATCCTTGTCCTCCTGGGTGCCAGGCTCCACCTGAAATCCTATCAACCGCGATACAGGCGCATCGGAAAATCGGTCAAATGAGTCTTGTGTCATCAGCAACTGGTTTACCAAGGATCGGTTTTCAAGAAAAGTTTGCACTGCAGAGCCTCTAACTTTAGCTATACTTGCATATTCTCCAACTCCCCTACCCACCTGCTTGGCCATGAAAATCTCGGCTGAAATCCTCGCTTCGCTTCGACGATGGGCCGTTGTGTCCACAGCCTTGTCTTGCTTGATCCTGCAGAGCCTTTTCGCCAGCGAAATCGTTTCTTTGGAGATTATGCCTTCAAGTCTGCAGGTCTCGCAGCGCTATCAAGCCCAATTCGCAGTCGTTGCCGTCGATTCCGATGGAACTGCGATCGATATCACCGGAGATCCTCGACTAACCCTGAAAATCCAATCCGACGCAATCGCCCGCGTGCAGGATCGACTCGTTCTTGCTCTAGAGCCAGGATCCACCTCACTGGACGTTCGGCTAGCCCTCCCAAATCGAGAGCTTACTGCACAAGCATCCGTTACCGTTGGCACCGACGCTCCGGTAGCCTTCGATCGAGAAATCATCTCGACGCTCACTCGCAGCGGTTGCAACTTGGGCACCTGCCACGGAAATCTCCATGGCAAAGGGGGCTTTCGTATGAGCCTTCGAGGAGATGACCCTCGCTTTGATTACTATCGATTGGCCGTCGAACTAGCCCAGCGGCGGATCGACTTGTTCGACCCCGCAAATAGCCTGCTTTTGCTCAAAGCCACCGCGCAGCAATCCCACCAAGGAGGCAAGCGTTTTAGCATCGATAGCTTGGAATACTCGGCGATCAAACAATGGATTGAGCAAGGGGCACCGCCATCGAATGCACCGGCCTTAGAGTCCATCGAAGTCTTCCCGGCTTACCAGCGAATTGCCCCCGGCCATCGATCGGCTCGAGTGATTGTCCAAGCGCGTTATGCCGATGGTTCAGTCCGAGATGTGACGCGGTGGTCTCGGTTGGAACCGAGCCTCCCTTCAGGTGTCGAAGTCTCCCAAGACGGGGTCGTCAAGACCGACCATGCGATGGATGTTTCCATTGGAGCGACTTACCTAAGCGGCAGGGCTGCCTCTAGGATCGTGTTTCTGGGGCAATCTCCCGATCCTCTGGGCAGCCATTCTCTTGCCATCGCGGCACCGCTCGACAACACGGCACCAGCGTCAAGTTCGATAAGCTCCCAATCTGCAAATCACTCTCTGGACCAAGCGATCATCCAGCAGTGCCAGCAACTAAAGATTCCATTGGCTTCTAGGACCGACGATGGCACGTTTCTGCGCCGGCTGTTCTTGGTGACCATCGGTCGACTCCCATCGCCAGAGGAAGTCGCCCAGTATGCTCAAGACACAAGCCCCATGCGAGACCAACGCTGGGTAGATCAACTCCTTGCGGATCCAGGATTCGATTATGCTTGGGCGATGCGATGGAGCGATTTGATTCGCAATGAGGACAAAGTGATGAGCTCGCAAGGGGCTCATCTTTTGCATGAATGGCTCCGAGAGCAAACGTCCTCAGATCGACCGATGAACGATTGGATCGCCCAGTTGGTATCGAGCACCGGCAGCACCTATGAGAATCCCCCGGCTTCCTTTTACCGAACTCACCGGGATCCCGAAGTGGCAGCAGAGTCGATCGCTCAGGTCTTCCTGGGCGTTCGGATCGCGTGTGCCAAATGCCACAATCATCCTTTTGATCGATGGAAGCAAGATGACTACTACGGCTTAGCCGCCCACTTCACAACCCTAGATCGCAAGCAGATCGACAACAAACCCAAGGATGCGTTGGACAAGCATGTGATCACCGGTGACGAAGTCATTTCGATCTCGGACAAGAAACCTCAAATCAATCATCCTGGCCGTTCGATGATGGTCGGACCCTCCGCCCTGACGTTTGCGGGAGCTGCAGCCGGTAAGGTCAGCACAGATCCTTCGCAAACGGTTCTGCAGGAACTGGCCCACTGGTTAACTCAGAACAATGCTCACTTCGAAGCGAACTTAACCAATCGGATTTGGTATCAGTACTTTGGTCGTGGGGTTGTCGATCCTCCCGATGACTTTCGGGAATCCAATCCGCCCAGCAATCCCGCTTTGCTGGATGCATTGACCAGTGAGTTTCGCACTCAAGGGCACTCGCTTAAGGGACTCTCACGAATCATCCTGACAAGCTCTGCATTTGCTCGAATGAGCCAAGGCGATTCGGACGATCAAAACACCCTGCCGACCGCCCCTTATTTCGCTTCGTTTCCCCTGCGTCGCTTGGCTGCCGAGCCACTGATGGATGCGATCAGTGAAGTCACCGGTGTGATGAGCCCGATGCGCACCGGGGACGAAGAGAATTCGACCATCTACAGCGCCATGCGGATGCCTGGCATCCCTAAGAAGCCCGGGTTTCTGACTACTTTTGGCAAACCCAATCGACTCCTTGTGTGCGAGTGTGAACGATCCAATCAAATCTCCCTTGGCCAGTCCCTGGCGATGTCCAATGGCGTTGAAATTCGCGACAAGATCGCTTCAAGCAGCAATCGTCTATCGGGTTATCTCAAAGAGCTCCAGGCCAATCGCCAGGACGACTCACAAGGTCAAGACAATGATAGAACCGCTGAACGCAAAACCATCATGCAGCGAATCATTGAAGACATGTTTCTCAGGGCCTTGTGCCGAAAGCCTTCAGACAATGAGCTGCGGGGCAGCCTCCAGACCCTTGAGTCTGCTGAAGATCCCCGAGTGGCGCTTGAAGATATTCTGTGGGCCTTGCTCAATAGCAAAGAATTCATGATGCTCCGCTGAGACTTTACCGATCCAACGACAAAGGGTTTCGTCATGGCAAAAGGTTGTCTGGAATTTCAACGCTCGCTGTCCCGCAGGCAGTGCTTGCTCAGCGCCAGTCAGTTCGGACTAGCCGGATTGCTCTCGGGGCTGACAGAGTCCTCCAGTTCGGCGAACCTCTGGTCGGGTTCCTCCCCCAAGGCTCGGGCCAAAAGCGTTATTTATCTGCATCAATATGGAGGTCCCAGTCATATCGACACATTCGATATGAAACCCAATGCTCCCGATGGAATCCGAGGGGAATTTAAATCGATCTCCTCGGCGGTTGCCGGCTCCCCGGTCTGCGAGTATCTACCTCGTTGGGGTGCACAGCTGGATCGTTGGGCACAGATTCGCTCGGTGCATCACGACATGAAGAACCACAACCCGGCTTGCTATTACTCGCTCACCGGCAAGCGTCCACCCACCGACGACATTCGACTTCGAGATACCCTGGAACTTTATCCGGCTTTTGGTTCCAGTGTGGCGAGGTTCTCTCAACCCGTGCCAGGAGTGCCCACGTTTGTCTCTTATCCACACGTGCTTCGCGACGGTGCGATCGCCCCAGGACAGCATGCCAGTTTCCTGGGCAAGAAGTACGACCCTTATTTTTTCCAGTCGGATCCGAATTCTGCGGAGTTCGGCCTACCGGAACTGCAGCTTCCAGCGAACATCGACCTTGCACGCCTGGAGCGCCGACGGGATCTGGTGCAACTGATCGATCAAGAAAAACGACTGATCGAACAATCCACCGATGCCCGAGGCTTGGACCAACTCCAGCAGCAGGCTCTGAAGATCCTCTCCTCGACCGGCCTGCGCGACGCATTGAACCTAGGCCAAGAGGATCCCTCGTTGCGGGATGCTTACGGACGCACCACCTATGGACAATCGTGTTTGTTGGCTCGAAGGTTGGTTCAAGCAGGAGTCCGATTCGTAACGGTTTACTTCTCCCAAAGCATCGGAGGCAAAGGGAGCGAAGGTTGGGATACTCACCAAGAGAATTTCAAAGACCTTCGAGAACGACTCTTGCCCATGACCGATCAGACCGTACCGACACTCATCGATGACCTGCAGTCACACGGTTTGCTCGATGATACCATCGTGATTTGGATGGGTGAATTCGGGCGATCACCGCAGATCGGAGATCGCGACGGCAAAGGTCGAGGGCACTGGCCTGACTGTTACACCGTCATGATGGCCGGCGGAGGCATTCAAGGAGGAGCGATCTATGGAGCAAGCGACGCCAAAGGTGCTTATCCGGCCGCCGATCCAGTTGGCCCCGAAGACCTTGCAGCAACGCTTTACTGGGCCCTGGGTATCGATCCTCATTCCGAAGTCATCGACACCCAAGGTCGTCCGCTCGCGATCTCAACAGGTAACCCCATCGAAAAGATTTTCGTTTAGTCCATGCCATCTGATCTCATCGCACCCCCTTTTGGTTCATTGTTTTATCAGTCCACTCCTCAATAAGACTGGTCGCTGCATGATGCCCCATCGTATGTTTCTTGCCTGTGTATGCTTGGTGCTGCAATCGGCCGGGATCGATGCCCAGGAATCCGACAAGACGGCCTCGAACGTCAAGATCATGCAACCAGGTGTGCGGCTAAGCCTGCTTGCAGAGCATCCCGATTTGGTGACTCCCACGGGGATCGATTTAGATTCCCAAGGCAATCTCTGGGTCGCAGCATGCCATACCCATTTTCGTCCGGCGAACTACCAAGGACCTGAGCATGATGAGATTTTAGTCTTTGACGCCCAAGGAAAAAATCGTCGGGTCTTCTACAACCAGACCAAGACGACCATGCAACTGCTCCGGGGTGCGGATGGTTGGCTCTACGTCGCCCAACGCGATCGCATTTTACGAATCAAAGATACCGATGACGATGGGAAAGGAGATACCCAGGAAACCATTGCCACGCTCGATACAGTCACAGACTATCCGCATAATGGACTAAGCGGGATGACTTGGCATACCGACTCAGGACTGGTTTTCTCACTGGGCGAAAACTTTGGCAAAGAATGGACTTTGCAAGGCAGCGATGGACAGAAGTTAACTGGTCGAGGCGAGGGAGGCGTTTTTCATTGCACCAAAGAAGGCCACGGGTTGCGTCGAATCGCCAAGGGCTTTTGGAACCCGTTCGGACTGTGGATGAGAAGTGACGGCGTACTGTTTGCTGCAGAGAATGATCCAGGAAGCAGGCCTCCGTGCCGACTTCTGCACGTGGTCCAAGGGGGCGATTACGGATTCCAATATGTCTATGGGAGCGCCCCGGTGCATCCATTTGTCTGTTGGAACGGAGAACTCCGAGGAACTTTGGGGATGATCCACTCTAGCGGCGAGGGCCCCTGCGCGGTCGTCGGCCTCGGAGCAGGTGTCATGGTCCCTTCCTGGAGCAATCACTGCATCGATTACTATCCGTTGCATTGGAAAGGGGCCACACTCCAAGCCGATCAAATCGAACTACTTCGGGGCAGTGATATGTTTCGACCTACCGGGATGGTTCGCAAAAATGATCGTGAATACTACTTTGCTGATTGGGTCAGCCCCTCGTACGAACTGCACGGTCTGGGCAGGTTATGGAAATTGGAGATCGATCCGGAGCTTGCCACTTGGCTCAAACCCGACGCAGAGCCTTGGACACCACAGGCCCAGTTAGCCCAGCGCCTTCGAACCGATGGGAAATTAGAACCTCAAGATTATTCGCAAGAAGATCTTTTTCGCTGGATCGAAGGGGAAGATAAATATCTGGCCGACGCAGCCCAAATGGCACTTGGAAGGATCGCCAAGGAGTGGTCCGAATCGCAGTGGCAGGAACTTAGCCCCGCTGGCCGAGTCGCGGCGTTTGTCTCGCTACGCAAAGAACACTTCGATGATCCGAGGTTCGTCCAGAGCATGTGGGCAGATCCAGACCCCGAAATGCGTTTCGAAGTGCTCCGGTGGATCGCCGATGCACTTTGGAAGGACTATCTGCCGAGAGTCGAGTCGATGCTTGAGGACCCTAACCTCGATTATCGGCTATTCGAAGCAACCTTGGCGACCATCAATACCTTATCTGGAAAACCCAGCGAGGGGGTTACCGATGCAAAGATGCTCATCGACAAGATCACCCATCCGCAGACTCCTGCACGTATCGCTGCTTATGCGTTGCGTTTAGCTCCGGTCCGGCACGAGCGACTCGACACAGCGGTCATGAAAGCACTGCTGGATAAGTCCGATTTGGATTTGACACGCGAAGTCGTCAGGAGCTTGGCGATGCGCAAAGACGAACCATCCCAAAGACTCCTGGCGGGAATTGTCCAAGATCAATCGATGTCCGAATCGATCCGCCTGGATGCCTTGGCCGGACTCATCGGCACGAACGATTCGCAAGCCAAAAAGCTTGTAGAAACGCTGATCGAATCGCCAAACCCAAACATCGCCAAGGAGGCTCAGCGAGTCTGGCAGCAAAGCCGTTGGAGCCCAAGCCCATCACCACTGGAAGCTCAGAACAAGTCGAGCCGGAGTGTTCAAGAGTGGATCCAGCGCCTCGATGCGCTCGAGGGCAAGCCGGATCCGGAGGCTGGCCGTCGCATTTTCTTTCACGTCGCAGGTGCCGCTTGTGCGCAGTGCCACAGGCACGACGGGCGCGGTAACGTCGTGGGACCAGACTTAAGCTTCATCTCCAAGCAGGGAAATCGCCAACAAATATTGGAATCGATCATCGAACCGAGTCGTGAAGTCGCGCCTCAGTTCTACACCACACTATTGGAATTATCCGATGGCAAACAGTTCACCGGCATCCTGCTACGTTCATCGAGCAATGAGGTTTACCGCGACAACTTTGGCCAAGAGGTCACGTTTCAGAAGTCAGAAATTGAGAATCGCAAAGAACTGCGTTCCTCGCTGATGCCTTCGGGGTTACTCGATGCGATGAGCGATTCCCAAGTCCGAGATCTCCTGGCTTTCCTGATGAACCACTAAAGGGGTCTTACTCAAGCGGGATGGGATTTTTTTGAAGCCAAGCTTGAACGTCCGACCAATCCGGGATGCCTTCAGAGGTGGTGTCGAGGTTTTTTGGAGGGGGGGTGGTGGTTGGGAAGAGCGATTGGCGTTTTTGGACGATCGCGTGAATTTCGGTCAGCAATGCCTTCTGAAACTGATCATCGGGAGCTTGGATGCCCTCGGCAAATCGAAGAGTCTCTGGAATTTCGTGATACAGATTGGCCATCGCCATCGACTGAATGATTGGCCACAGGATCGATGCTCGTTTTGGATTCTTCAGCGACCAAACTCCCCAGTAGGGGTCGGCTTCTGCATTTTTGCGTTGGATCGCATCCAGAAGAAGTTTGGCAGGGAAAGAATCACCTCCGTAGGAATTCGAGCCTGCGGTGTGCCAGATTTCGTACTGGGAGAACGTTTGCAGGTGACCGAGGATCTCCGGTGCAGCATGGATGCTTGTTGGGTTCGAGTAAAACGTCGGTAAAAAGGAGAGGTTGGTCCCGGGGATTCGGTAGAGGGTAAACTCGCGGCTTTGGAACTTCACCGGGGAGAACTCGATGCCGGTGGTTCTACACATAGGGACGACAAGCAACAGCCCGATAAAGAGCCCCATCAAGTATGAGAAAATGCGGAGTTTACGGCCTGGACGAGAGGCTCTTTTCTTTTCGTTGCTTTTGGAATTGGCAGTGCTCATGGATCGGCAATTAAATGTCCATTGGAAAGCGAATCGAAAAACCGTTATTGTAGGAGGGAGCCTGGGACACGAAAGAAACAAAAAACCGGATTTCAAAGGGGTTTTCAGTGGGTTGGTGGAAGCGTCGCAAGGAAGTTCGCCCCGAAGGTGTCGAGCCGAGAATCTCGCCGAGCTTACGTCTTTTGGAAGCCTTGTTGATGGTGGTCGACGAGCCTATTCCGGCAAGGCAGATTGCGGGACTTTTAGGGTTTGAGGATCCGACGGCCGTGCGAACAGCCGTCGTGCAACTGAACCAATCCTACGACCAGCACGGACGGGCTTATCGGATCGAGGAGGTCGCCGGAGGGATGCAACTCCTTACCCGTAAACAATTTGCGACATGGATTCGCCGTGGCCAGCATGTGCCTTCAGAACAAGTCCTCAGTCCGGCCATGCTCGAAACGCTTTCGATCGTGGCTTATCGGCAACCGGTAGTCCGAGCCGAGATTGAATCGATTCGGGGTGTGGGGTGCGACGAAGTGCTCCGACAATTAATCCAACGAGATTTGATAAGGATTTCAGGACGCCAAGAGGACTTGGGCAGACCATTTTTGTACGAGACCACCACGACTTTTTTGAAAGTATTTGGGCTCCAATCGATTGAGCAACTTCCGCGCTTTCAGAAAATTCTTCATGCGGAGGCGGAAATTGCATCCAGGATTAGGAACGCTTCGACCGACGAACCGTCTGATAGGTGAAAGGGTCCCCCAAGCGTTTTTCTGGGGGAAATTTTCGCTAGCGGATATTGAAGTTCGATGGGTACATAGCTAGATTGCCCCATCGCCACGCGAGTTCCATCCTAAGATGGTCTCGGAAGTAGACCCTCGGAAGTAGACCCTCGAAACAAGACCCTCGAAACAAGCAAAGGTGCCCAAGTGAAAAAGACCATCACCGCAAGCAGGACTCTGACCCTGGACAAACCGCTGTTTGCTAGCCTCTCGCGCCATATCGACGATGCCGGATCGCGATGGCAAAACGTTTCTTCGGACATTGTCATGGCTGACGACGAAGACGACTTCGATGACGAGGACGAGGAAGACGACGACTACGAAGACGAAGAAGAGGGCGAAGACGAGGAATTCGAGGAAGAAGACGACTACGAAGACGAGGATGAAGAAGAAGAAGAAGAGGAGGACGAAGACTACGAAGAGGACGAAGGCGAGGACGATGACTGGGAGGAAGTCGAAGGAGACGAGGACGAAGAGGAAGAGGACGAAGAGGACGAGGAGTTTGACGATTTGGATGATGAAGATGACGATTGGGACGACGACGACGAAGAGGAAGAAGACGACGAAGAAGACTGGGACTGATCCCGGTGAGATATCGATTAGCGTTCCATCGCTTTTAGGCTAAACTATCTTTGTGCAAAACGAGCCCTGTGCCGATTGAGCTATGTGCCAATTGTGCACAGGGATTTTTTTTGGAGATGCTCCAAGCGAATTCCCTGAGGAGTTCCCATAGATGCCAAACGCAAGTTGTTTTCTGATTGCCTATCTGCTGGTACTGCTGATTGAAGGACTGCGATTGGCAGTGACCCGTGAGTCTTGGCGTGAGTGGCTAACGAGACTCTCGCTGCTGCTGTTTGTCATGGCCTGGATGACGCATACCCTTTATTTAGCGGACGTCGTGATCCAGGGTTTTTCCCAGCAGCAGGGTTTGCGGTATCTGAAAACCTGGGCGGATTGGTCGATCGTGGCCGCGTGGATGATCGCGCTTGCGTATTCCATGATGCTCTGGCGTCGTTCCGACAAACAGATTGGGATCTTTCTGCTTCCATTGATTTTGATCTTGGTGGCACTGGCTGTCATCTTTCCATCGGAGGGGCCGATAGGACGCGCCAATTCGACGGTTTCGTTTTGGAGGATGGTCCATTCTCTAGCAATGCTCCTGGGGACCATGCTTGTGACTCTAGGTTTTGCTTTTGGAGTGATGTACTTCGTGCATGCTTGGAAGCTCAAGCAGTCGCTGACAAGACGATGGATGTTCCGTTTACCCTCCTTGGAGTACTTGCAATCGATGGGTCGCAGCTGCATTCTTGGAAGTGCCGCGGCGATCGGGTTTGGAGTCGTTTCCGGTGCGATCATGAACTTCACCCGAGACGGTTTTGTCGCGTGGTCCGATCGCGGAATTGTTCTGACGACCGCCCTGTTCATTTGGCTATGCATCGCTGCTGTCGCGCAGAAAATCTCCTCGCACCGGGGCAAAGGAGAGTGGATCGCTGCACTGAATATCCTCTCGTTTGCCATCGTCGTTGCGGCCTTGTCAGCCGTCGTTACGGCTCCCCACGGCGATGGAAAACCTCTCCAAGACGCAACGGTGTCTTGGCACCGAGGTGGTGCATGAAGCTGCGCATGATTGGATGTAGCCACCACGACACTCCCCTGGAGATACGAGAGCAAGTCGCTTTCAGTTCCGAGCAATTAACGCCCGCCTTGGTCAACTACAAAGAACGGTATCCGGATACCGAAGCGGTGCTTCTGAGTACCTGCAATCGAGTCGAACTCTACTGCGGTTCCCTGGAATCAGAAAGACTGCCATCGGCTCAAGACCTCGAGCTCTTCATCGCAGATTTCCACCGGATTAGCCCAAAGCTCGTGCAAGAAAATTTCAAAGTCCGCCAGGATGGTCCCGCCGTCGAACACCTTTTTAGCGTCGTCAGCAGCATCGACTCCTTGGTCGTCGGAGAGTCTCAGATTTCCGCCCAAGTCCGAAGTGCCTACGAACGCTCGAAGGCCGAAGGCTTTGCCGGTCCAGTGATGCATTCGCTGTTTCAGCATGCAAACCAAGTGTCCAAGCGGGTTACGACAGAGACCGAGATTCATCGGCGTCGCATTAGCGTCCCGAGCGTGGCCGTCAGCGAAGTCGCTTCGGAATTCTATGAACGGTTTGACGATAAAAAGATCCTCGTCATCGGCAGCGGCGAAATGGGTGTCGAGACCCTTGTGTACCTGATCGATGCCGGGGCTAAAAATATCGATATCGTCAATCGATCTTATGAACGCGCCCAAAAAGTCGCCGAGCAATTCCAACTCCGAGCACAGCCTTGGGATTTGCTCGATGCTCTCTTGGTCGGAGCCGACTTGGTTGTCAGCACCACCGGTGCTCCAGAACCAATTGTCACCGAAGTCCAACTCAGACAGATCCTGTCCAAAAGAACACGCGGAAATCTCCTCGTCTTGGATTTGGCAGTCCCCAGAGACTTCGAACCCTCAATCGCACGGCTTCCAAGCGTCTATCTCTATTCGGTCGACGACCTGCAATCGGTTTGTCAACGCAACGAATCCTTCCGTAGACAGCAGTTGCCCAAAGCAAGAAAAATCATCGACGAAGAAGTTCAGCGAATCATCGCCGATTGGAATCTGCGCCTCTCGGGGGATACCATCCGAGCTTTGAAGGAACAAGCGATCCTTATCCGCGACGCAGAGCTCCAAAGGCTCATGAGCAAACAGCCCATGAAGGAACTCAGCCAGGAAGCTCATCAAGAGATCCAGCAGGCTGTCGATCGAGTCATCAACAAACTGCTACATGGTCCTCTGCAATCGCTTCGTGAAGCTCCTCACGAAGATCACCGCGAATCCTTGGCCTCCTCCATACGTCGGCTCTTCAAACTCGGCTAACCTCCCACGAAACTGTATTTGTAAACCGTTTCTGATGTTTTAAAGCCGACCGACTCGTAAAGTTCGATGGCCCTGAAGTTGTGCGTAGTGACTTCGAGCGTCACAAAGCGACATCCTGTCAAATAAAACCCCTGAAGCGATCTTCGAATCAATTCCTTGCCGACACCTCGACCGCGCCAGGATGCAACCACTCCAATGTTCTGAATCGCCCCATGCAGAGCACTTACACGCAGGCCCTGAATCGTTCCAACCGGAATGTCTTTCCCCAAAGGCTCACCGACACAAGCCAACCAGGTCGCCTCAGGGACAAAATTGTCCTTGGTGGAAATCTCACGCATCAATTGACGGCATCCCTCACGATTGGCCAAACTCGGAAAAACATTTCCATCCATTTCCTGACGAAAACTCTCCCACTTCACCTGCGCATGCTGATGCACTAGCTTGGGATGCCAAGCTACCCAAGTCAAAACAGAGTTCTCACCTGGGGTTTGATGGATCCAGTTTTGGCAGGTTGCAAGTTCGATTTGCATCCGATAGCGTTTGATGAAAACCGATCTGGAAAGAGGCATCGCAGATCTACTTGCTCCCAATAAATTCCGATACGTTCCTACAATCCGATGCAACGTGGGCCTTTAGTGGCCCTTGCGCTCCTTGCCAGCCTTCAGCGCCTTGGCCGGAGTACCGACATAAGTCGATTCCAAAGGGACATCCTCGATAACCGTCGAGTTGGCGCCAAGAATCGACCACTTGCCGATGGTACACTCGGGGATCACGCATGTGCCTATTCCGAGCATCGCACCCTGTTGAACGGTGACATTGCCCGCAAGATGGCATCCGGGGGCAACGTGCGCAAAGTCCTCGACAACGCAATCATGATCGATGGAACTGGATGTGTTGACAATCACACCCCGACCAACCCTGACTGCAGCTCCCACAACCGCTTTAGGCATGATCACTGAGCCTGCACCGATTTGAGCCGAAGCTGAGACATAGGCACTCGATGCAATCGCCGTTGCAAACGAAAACCCCTGAGCCTCCAAATCGTTTGTCACTCGCATGCGAAGTCGATTCTCACCCAATGCCACCACCGCCTGAGCCTTGGCCTCCAGCAAAGTTCCAAGAATCTGAGGATTCTCCTGCATCACCGGGAAACCCAACAATCGCTCGGCTGTCCGCTGGGTGTCCAGACATCCATAAAGCTCGTACTGATGCATCGAGACCAAGGCTTCGATCACCATCTTGGCATGGCCGCCTGCCCCGAGAATAAACACAAGTTGCTTTGCCATCGAAACTCAAAAGGCCCTTGCACCAAACGCACTGCCAATACTCATCCTTGCTCGAAGGGACCCGGTCCAAGCCCACGGTCCAAAGAGCCTCCCGGGGCCAAGTTTACCCCAATTTCCATCAAGAATCGATGAAGATTCAGCAGGATTCTACCAACCCAGAAAATACGCTTACCCCAGGACATTCTCATGGAAATCCCCACGGGGCACTTGGATGCCATCTGCGAAACTGGTTAAAATTAAGCCGATGATGGCGGTATCCACCATGAATGATCAAGCATTTTCTCCAGGGGAAAGCCGATGAGCGATAGCTCTTCACTCGACTGCAGCGTTCTGGTCTTGAACCGGTTCTACATGGCTATTCGTGTAGTCGATGTGCGCCGCGCGATGACCCTCCTGTATCGCAACTGCGCCGAAGTGATCACCATCGAAGATGACCAATACATCAACTACGATTTCGACAACTGGTGTGAATTGTCGGATCTTCAATCCCTGGACAAACAGCCCGGAGAGGATTACATCAAAACACCTTCGAGGGAATTGCAAGTCCCCAGAATCATTCGGCTGGTCCTCTACGATCGTGTTCCAAAATCCACCGTCCGATTCAATCGCAAAACCCTCTTTGCCAGAGATTCCCACCGCTGCCAATACTGCGGCCAGTCCAGACCCATGAGCCAACTGAGCCTCGACCACGTCATCCCGCGATCCCAAGGTGGGAAAACCACCTGGGAAAATGTCGTATGCTCGTGCGTCAGTTGCAATGGCAAAAAAGGTGGACGAACACCAGTCCAAGCTGGTATGAAACTGCTATCGGATCCGGTTCGGCCTACAGCCAATCCCGGGATCTCCATCACCCTCAAGGACCCTCGATACCGTTCCTGGAAAACCTTTCTAGCTTCCACACCAACGGTATCGTAACCTCCAGTACCCAAAAGTCCGATGGCTTCAAACTTACGTAGTTAACCACAAAAACAACCAAACCATCTCTTTCCTTCAGGCTCTTTCCTCCAAGCTGCAATCCTCTCGATGAAAAACACGTCTGCACCCCGCAAACATCGCCGCTGGTTTCTCTCCCATACCGCGATGCTCGCTACTGGTTTTGCGATTACCCCCAAGCTCTCCGGATATGCAGCGGCCAACGATGAAATCCGAATTGGATTTCTCAGTTGTGGCGGTCGTGCGAATGAACTCATGGGAAGTTTCGCCAAAGTCCCAGGAGTCAAAATCGTTGGACTGAGCGATCCAGACTCCACCCGTGTGGCCAAGGCCAAGACTCGGTTTCCCGACGCAAAGACCGCAACCGACCTGCGAAAGCTCATCGAAGACCCAAACATCGACGCGGTTGTGGTCGCAACCTGCAATCATTGGCACTGCCTAGCAAGCATCTGGGCGATGCAAGCAGGGAAAGATGTTTACGTCGAAAAACCGCTCTCACACTCCCAATGGGAAGGAGAGCAAACCATCGCTGCGGCCCGAAAGTACCAGCGGATTTGCCAAGTCGGAACTCAGCAGCGTTCCGACCCAATGCAAACGGAACTCAAGAAGTTCTTGCACGAAGAAATGGCCCTGGGTCAGATCCAACGCGTTCAGGTAAATCGCTACGGTGTGCGCGGACCGATCGGAAAACGCAGCGAACCCTTGCCCAAAGACCCTAACATCGACTGGAACCTTTGGCTCGGGCCAGCGGCCGATCAACCTGTGTTCAGAAACGCATGGCACTACGATTGGCACTGGGACTGGAATACCGGCTCTGGGGAGATGGGCAACTGGGGTGTTCACGTCCTAGACGATGTCCGAAACGTCGTCTTTAGAGATTCAGTCCAAGTCCCCAAGCGAATTCTTGGTGGCGGAGGGCGGATCGTCTGGAACGATGCAGGACAGTCTCCCAACGTCCATGCCGTGGCCTTCGATACCGGCTCGATCCCTGTCGTCATCGGGCTTAGCAACCTACCCGACAAACCAGACGGCAAAAAATCGCCCGATGCACCAGGACCCTCAAGCGGATATGTCGTCTATTGCCAAGCAGGTAGACTCGAAGGCCAACGCGGATCGGCCAAAGCCTTCGATCGCGACGGCAAATTGATCAAAGAGTTCAAAGGAAACGGAGGAGGAGGGCACCAGGCTAATTTCATCCAAGCCGTCCGGAACCGTAAACCGGAAACCCTCAATGCCGAAGTCCAAATCGGTCATGACTCAACCGGTTGGTGCAACTTTGCCAACATCTGCTTCCAAGCTGCAGACCATCAAGACCTTCGCGAAAAAGTCGAATCGGCTATGGATCATCCAGGCTGGGAACCACTCATGCAGCAAATGCTCGATCATCTAAACGCCCATGGAGTCCAACCCAACGACTCTGCTTTGCGCATGAGCCACTGGATGGATCTGGACCCCAAAACAGGTCGCTTTGTAGGCCAGTATGCCCAGCAGGGTAACGCGCTGATCAAACGCCAGTACCGAGAAGGATTCGAAGTTCCACAGGTCAGCTAGCGCCAAAGTTCCATCTGCTATCAGGATTTCCTTGTGAAAACCAGAGGATCCGTCCAAATCGCTATGGCTCAGCACCGGTCCAATCATGTAAATTTCCCGCGATCGGGTCGATTCTAAACGGCAATTGGATAGGGGGATTCATCTGGGCATGGATGCGCAGAGGACCAGTCATTGTTCGAACACCATTTCATGCATTCCCAGGCAATCGACCTCTGTAGTAGGACGTATCTGCCTCTTTTTTTGCTTGTGCATTGCTGACTACCCGATATCGCTGGCTCAAAATCCCCCCCGAAACGATGCTTCATGGCCCCCACCGCCTAGCGTCGCTGATACCACGTTCCACGATTGCGCGATGCTGTCGATCGATCGGGCGATTGCCGTCGGTGATGCCGGTACCATCTTGGTCACCGAGGATGGCGGCAAACAGTGGAGGAATCTATCTGGTGCCCGAAGCGAGTGGAATTTCTACGGCATCGGCATGGACGTCCCGATCGCAGCCGATAAACCCAGAACAGGATTGATCGTCGGTGGAACTGTCCAACCGGCAAGTGGTAGCAGCACGGGTGTGGTTCTGACCACTCAGGATGACGGAAAGACCTGGACACCTGCCATCATCCCCGGCTTGCCACGCCTGATCGGACTCCAACGTATCAAACATCGACACTGGATCGCATGGGGAGATTGGTCCGACCACTTTGGGTCCGCATTGTTCGAATCTATCGACGGTGGTAGAAGTTGGAATCCTAGATCGATCCCATGTGGACATCTGCAATCGGTCACACTTGGCGACGATGGAGCCCTACTGATCGTCGATCGATCGAGCCGAGTATTCTTTGCGGCCGACGGCGTCGAATTTCGTTCCTCCAATATCCCGAACGATCCATTTCACCCTATTCGTTTTTGCAAACGTTTGTCTCAAGGATGGTGGATCGGTGGTGATGGAGCTCAGTTGTGGCATTCAAGCGACGGACTTGCATGGCAACGCGTCAAGCTTCCTATCGATCAAGAAGACGAGCCGTTAGTGGATTGCCTCCAAATCGACGGCAGCGCTAGCAATCTATGGATCGTTGGCAAGCCTGCCAACGCAATATGGGAGTCCCAGGATGATGGCAAGACCTGGGTCAAAAGATCCACTGGTTCTACGACCGTTTTAAACTCGATCAAAGCCTGGAACGACCAAATTGTCATGGCTTGTGGACGACTTGGAAACATTCTTCAATCTCGAAATGGAGGTAGGTCTTGGCGTGAAGTTCACGTTTCCTCGAAAAGATACCTTGGCCTAAGCCTAAGCGCTACGGATCGGACGATTCCATGGGATGTTCATGCTTATATCACCCATGAGGGATTTCATCAGACCGCCGCTGTAGTCATCCACGATAGGCGATTCTCCGAAACACTTCATCATCAGATCGACCGAATCTCAGCTCTGGAGTGTCTTGCTAGCCGCGCTCGATTAGATCACGTTTCCACATGGCGAGTTTTACCGATAAGCGACTTGCCTCACGGCACTAAAATCAACGATTTAGCTTATTATCAAAATTCCAGAGATGCCTTACTGAGGATGATGGTCCAGGAGATCCGACTACACAGACCAGAGGTTCTGATTATTGAAGATAGCTCATCGAACGATATGCTCCGAGCCGCTTGTGGAGCACTGGCTTCCCAAGCGGTCCAATTAGCCGCTAACCCATCGTATGTACCGGCAAAAAGCTTAGAAGGTGATCAACCAGGAGCATGGACGATCCAGCGAATTTTACAAACAAGTGAAAACGCAAGCGGCTTTTCACTCTCAGCCTCGATGCTCCTGAAAAAGAGCAATCAACTCTTGGCCAAACCCTTGCAACCGATCCGTTACTATTATGGTGGCACCGGCAAATCCTCAGAGAGTGAGCCTCCAGGGGCCCTCATTGGAAAAGCAAAGTACCGCTTGCTGAATCATCCGTCGACGTCGATCAGCAGTCCACTTGACGGCTTGGTCGTCCAAGGCGAAACGAAATTGTGCGAAAAACCCTCCCAAAAAACCAAGCTTGCGACTCTCATGGCATCGGCCAACGCTTCTGTGGCTGTTTCGGAACTGCTCAGAACACGAGGTAGCCCCCTGTATCGTGAAAATGCTTGGGAAGATGCGCTTTGTGAATTGATCAAGCCGCTTTCACCAGAATCGACCCTAGATGTGCTATGGATGGTTTCCCAGGAATCTCGCACAGAAGGCAATTGGAACCGTTGGCACTATGCACTTCAATTGCTACTGGCACGATTCCCAAACCAAGAACAGCAAGAGATGGTTTATCGGGAACTCATGACATACATCGGATCGGCCGAAGTCGACCGGTTGGTTCGTTTGCAACTGGAACAACGCAAAGAAGAGCTACCCTCTGAAAACCTATCGGTCACTGCAAGCGGAAATGCCTCCCCATTCTCAACTCCAAACAGCAGCGTAAAACCGGCATCGTTCACTGCAGAATCTAGACTCACACCGATAGCCCGTGGCGATCGCGAAAAAGAGTTCTCCAAACTGCTTGGAAGCTGGCCTGAAGTCTCAAAGCATAAAGAGTCAGAGCCCGCTTTTGCATGGCTAATCGCCTCACGCTTTCGAACCAGTTGCATGACTCGTGCCGGAAGATTGGATATAGCCTCGGAACGGGAGTTTTGGCCTATGTACCTTCCGTATTTAGGCAATTGGACCGGAATCCATGAACAGGAACAGATTGTCAACGCCCCTCCAGAAGGTGCCTTGCCAATCCCGAGGATACCGTGGGTTGCAAGCCGTCCTCATTTGGATGGAACCGCCGAGCCAGATTTCTGGAATCAAGCGGTGACGCTGCGTCTTTCAACGGCTTGGGCCGATGAAACAGACACTTCGACAGTTCGTATTTGTAGGGACAACGAGTTTGTGTTTTTACATTTTACCGCACCCAAAAATCGAACCTCTGAACTGGCTACAAGCAGTATTGCCAGTCGAAAAGAGAGCCGAGACAAGGAACCTAAAGGCAAACGGGATTCCCTCGATACCAAACTGGATCATGTCAAACTAAGGATCGATATCGATCGAGACTATGCAACTTGGTTTGAATTCGGTTGGGACTTACAAGGTGGGCTTGTCGATCAATGCAACGACATCCTGGCCTGGAACCCTCAGTGGTACGTCGTCCTTCAGACGACCGATTCAGCATGGAATGCAGAACTTGCTATCCCAATTGCCGAAATCGTTGGTGATTCGGCGATCGCTTGGGATAATCAACCATGGGCGATTAGCCTTCAACGCCACCGACCGTCAATGAGCACGGAATTCCTGGTCGCAGGCGATAGCGACCGCTGGGGACTTGACCAATGGCTGATCATCAATCCTGCTCAACCATGAAGATCAAACTCGGTATTTGGTGCGACTATGGTGTGACACTAGAACCCTCCGAAGGAATCGGTGTCTTCGTTGCTAATCTTGTCCAAGGTCTCATCGAGCAACCCTCGATCGATCAGATCCTGTTGGTTTCCAAAGAAAAACAAGAGCACCTACTGGATCCTCTTAAAAAAATCGCCCCCCAAAAGATCCAAGTCCTAGGCAACCTTAAACCACCGTTCTACCTTCGAAAACCATGGAAGATGCTTCGCCAAGCCGATCGCAAATCGATGGATCTTTACGGTAAAGGCATTCGCAATTCCAGCTTGCAAGGATCGGTGTACCGTTTCCTTGAACGTCAAATCCTCCGTTCCAAATCCAAGTGGATCGACAGCGTAGATCTGTGGCTCCTACCCTACGTCGGTTTGGACCAGGAATTCAATAAGCCCACCGTTGTGATTGTCCATGATCTGGTCACATATCACTTCTCCGACGGATCTTCCCCAGACAAATTAAATGCCTTCAAAAGGCTGGTCACCCAGGTGACTCAGCAAGCAAGCATCGTCGCCTGCATGTCTGACTTCATCCTGCAAAACGATCTGCACGGGACCTTGGGGCTGCCGCATGAGAAGACTCGAATGGTTCGACCAGCGATTCCCAAGGATTTCTCTAAATCTGGCCAAACCGATTCAGAGATACCCAAGGAGATCCCAGCAGGTAAATTTCTTTTGTACCCTGCAGCATTTCGAAGTTACAAAAACCACTCGCTGCTGCTGAGCGCCTTGCCAGTGCTCAATCAAGATCGAAGCGACCCGTTCCATCTGGTCTTCACTGGAATCACCAAGATCCCAGATCCTTTGCAGCGATTGATAGAGGATCTGCAAATCCAGCCTTGGGTGCATGTGCTGGGTAAGGTATCACTCGGTCAATTAGAATCGCTTTACCGGCATGCATTTGCAACCGCAGTGCCGAGCTTGTACGAACAGGGCTCTTTCCCCCTGATGGAAGCCCTTTGGTTCTCTTGCCCAATCCTTTCCTCAGATATCCCCTCCCTGCGCGAACAACTTGCCGCAATGCAAAACGATGCAATCTTTTTTGATCCAAAATCAACCAACAGTTTTGTCAATGCAGTTGGCTTATTAGAAAGCAACCGAAGTAGCATACTGGCTAACCAACTAGCTGGATTTGAAAAGATGAAAGAGCGTAGCTGGGCAGATGCCGCCCGGGAATGGTGTCAAGTATTCCACCAAGCACTCCTGCCAACTACCTCTTCTTGACACGCCCAGTCTTTGGATCCACCTGGATGTCCAACGACTCGTTCTGATCCACATAGAAAACGAACCCGTTGAACATCTCATCAACGGTTTGAGGGCCGTACTCGACGGTCGCTTTGGGATCAGGGTTATAAGGGTTGAAACTGGAATTGTCGAAATGTGCAATCGCCTCGATTCTGGTCCCTTTGGGGTAAAGCTTGCTTCCAGGTTCGATCTCATATCCTAGCTGCCATTCGAAGTTGTAATTTGCAATCTGAAGGAGCGTTTCACGACCTCCCTGAAGGTCACAGGCATAAAAAGTCATATCGCGACCTCGAACATGCATGTGGGTAAAAATCCCAAGTAAATCCGCATCGCGTTTGAGTTGGTGGGATGATTGGATCCGAAAGGCTGGATCACCAGGCGGTATTTTCCAACCCCGGGGATCTAACACAAAATGATAAAGTTGCTTACGGACGTTCTCCCTAGGAAATCGCAATCCGACTTGGATCCTGCTTTTCTGCTCTTGACCGGTCGTGGTGTAATGGATCTGCAACCCAAGAGCCGATCCTGCAGGAAGTTTATAAGCAACCCCGTTGTCGAACTTGGTCAAGTCCATCGGCTGACCTCCCGGCACATATCCTGTAATGAAAGTCTCTTCGCTGGCTCCTTGAGAGGTTGCATAGGCCATATTGCAATGATGCACGACAGCAGGATTCATGGGACGGATCTCAAAGGCGCTGACCCAAGTATCGCTCAAGAAGACATGCGGCAGAACCACATACTTGTAGGGAACAAATCCGGTCGCCGGAACGGTGTGTTGCTCAAGGGTGGTGATGATTAGATCTGGAGTGCCAATGCGCCAAGGAGTCTCTTCGAACTGAGGTTGTGCTGGCGCGGCATCTGCAGATCCAATCGATCGTTCGGAGGCAAGCCATTCGAGCAACATCTGCTTGTCTTGGTCGTTCAAGGATCGGTCGTTTTGGAACTTGCCATGACGCTTGTTGGCATACCAAGGGGGCATCGTTTCATCGCGCACGACTTCCTGGATCATCTCCGCGTGGGCCATGACATCTTGAGGGTTTAGGAGCGAAAAGGGAGCGGCGGTTCCCTCGCGGTGGCAATTGGTGCAGTGCTTGAGGATGATCGGTGCGATATGTTGTTGGTAATTGAGATTCGATTGGATTGGAGTCGAAGGTGGCGGATTGGTTGAAATCGCACAACCATCTGCAATCGTTTCGGGAACACTGATGTTCTTGCCTGCAAGCAATTCTTCGATGGCGAGTTTAAGATCATCTCGGGAAGGGTTTGGTTTGGAACCTCCCAGACGGAATTGATCATCGACTCGGCCTCGGTAAACCAACTCGCGGTTCGAGTTTAGGACAGCGACTTGGGGTGTACGAGTGATGCCTAGAGTCTTGGCCGCTTGAGCCTCGTAGTCTTTCACAAATGGCCAGGGGGCTTGGAATTCCAGTGCTTGGCTTGCCACGTCTCGAAGGGTGTCATTGGCTCCTACATTGACACAGACAAACTGAACCTCTCTGGATTGAAACTCTCGATAAAGCTGCACTAGCTTTGGGAGTGACTTCTTTACAATCGGGCAATCCGATGTCACGAAAACAAAAACATAAGCCTTGTGCTCTCCAAGCTCAGAAAGCTCACGATTCACTCCTCGGATGTCTTTGAACATCAATCGATTGACTTTGCCGCCGATCGAGACGGTTGCATCTGACTGCTCACCTTCGCCAGCAGCTCCGAAGATCGGCAAGATGCACACAAGAAGAACCACCGATGTCCATTTCCTAAGGCTTATCATTGTTAACCCTGCTGCATTAGCCAATTGGATTCAAAAACAGGCTCGGACGGCATTGCCCCTTCCGATTGAGCAAATTGTACTGAGTCATGAGTTTCTGAGATACCTGGCTCGTTTGACTTTTTCCGTTGCGTAATTAGATTGCCCCCCCCCAACACGACGGCTTAGTAACTTTTGATGGATGAAATCCGATTCTTTGCAATGGATGATTACGATGTTGAGTCTCATTCTGTAGCCGACGCTCACAGGAATGAGCGTTCTGCAAGCAAGCCCACCGCAGGCTGTCTGGCCCGCCCAAGCTCACTCGACCGTCGTCGTTTCGAGATACCCGCCGACGTCGCCGCAAACCTTAAAAAAACTTCACAATCGCACGGTATCGAAATTGCCGCTTTGCTTCTAGCCGCATTCAAGTGGACTCTATCCCGATACTCAGGACACAAGGAACCTGGGCTTAGCTCTAAACTAGTCGACCTAAGGCTTCGAGTCCTAGATCTCTATGGTCCCACCGAAACCACGATCTGAAGGACCTCGATTCGAAACTCTACCGTACCGGAGATATCTGCCGCTGGAGATCCGAGGGAAATCTCGAGTATCTGGGCCGAATGGATTATCAAGTCAAACTTCGAGGTTTCAGAATCGAACTCGGTGAGATCGAGTCGATCCTGTCAGAACAATCCCAGATCAGTCAATCGTTGGTCGTGGTTGACTTAGATCGGTGAAACTTGTTTCTCACCGTCGGAAATCAGTCTTTTCGGTCAATAAGATCCTGCTTTTTGCGGCCTAGAAAGCTACAATCCTAGCTAGATTGGACTGAGCGTGTGCTTTATCGAGGGTTACAGGATTATGCGAAAACTGCGTTGGGAAAGATTGACGAAAATGTTGGTACTGTCCTCCTCAACAATCCTAGCTTGTGTCGCGGTAGAATCGCAAACGCATGCTCAACAGTCTTTCGGATTTGGTTTCAGCTCCTCGTCGAGCTTCTCCTCGAGCAGCCAATCTTCGAATCAGGCTAAGTCTCCGGGCGAAGATAGTTCAAGTTCATACCCGTCGTCCACGAATAATGGATTCCGGCTGGGCAACAGCAAGTCGATTACCAATGTGAATGGACACATCGTCGAAAAATCACTTGAAGATCGGGATGGAAAGAAAGTAGCGACAACCCGCATCCTAAATGGCAAGCAGGAAGTCTTCATCGAAGAGGCCGATGACTGGGGTATCCAAGTCACCGTCAAAGAAAATGTTCGGGGTAAAGAGAAGAAATCTCAGTTCAAAGCGGATTCTCGCAAAGCGCTTCGCAAAAAACATCCAGCAGCCTTTGAATGGGTCCGAAAGTACGCTTCGGATTCTAATAACACGAACGTTGGCGCCGGACCGAATAATTTCGGTGGTGGTGCGTTCACTGGACCTGATGCTCATGAAATGATGAAAAAGCAGATCGAACAGATGATCCAGCAAACTGAAGATCCAAACTTCAAACAACAGCTTCGATCCGTTCTTGAGCAAATCCAGAACAATCCCGTCGGACTTGACCGCTGATTTACGACCATCAGCGGTCCCCAAAAAAACGGACCGCTAATCGACGCTCATGACCGCTCATAAAACAGCCAAGGATCCATTCTGATCCCCTGCGAGTCTGCCATCAGCGGTCATCAGCGCCCATCAGCGGTCCCCAAAAAAACGGACCGCTAATCGACGCTTATGGACGCTCATAAAACAACCACGGGTCCCTCCGGATTCCCTGCGAGCCTGCCATCAGCGGTCATCAGTGCCCATCAGCGGTCCCCATAAAAACGGACCACTAATC
>Ga0172376_10000248_pt1 | contig 68905 bp, 48 predicted proteins | sample Lak35m_FD_121114 | JGI IMG/M metagenome (GOLD analysis project Ga0172376, IMG submission 121114) | Freshwater microbial communities from Kabuno Bay, South-Kivu, Congo - kab_092012_35m | ecosystem: Environmental > Aquatic > Freshwater > Lake | place: Democratic Republic of the Congo: South-Kivu... | reverse complement strand
TGACTTTCCCCTTCGCCCACGCGAGCGACGCGGGCTGGCGGTCGGCCAACGCGGCGAGACAGAGCTGCTCCAAGTTGTCGGTGAACTCGCGCGTGTAACGGTCAATGTTCCGCTGGTGCTCCGTCGGGATGGGCACGCCAAAGATGGTCGGCAGCACGCCATTGAGCAATGGTGCCGAATGCGTGTGGCTCGAGCAAATCGCGAAACGCTCGCTCGTGACACGCTTCGCAGTGAGTCGTTTGACGACTTCCGTGCGAATCCACTCGGGCACGCCGCAGTTGTCCACGGTGATGAGAATGAATGGCCCTTCTGCGTTGCCGCCGATGGCGAGCGCCTTCGCGCGGATGCGCTGCTCGACGCCCTCGGATTCCTGACGACGGCCGCCGTAGCCATTGAGGCGCACCGGATAGTCCGGCGTGAGGTCCACCTGCGCGACCCCAACGAGGCGGGGCGCGCTGGCAACGGTCGAGGTGTGGGAGCAGGACGTGAGCGCGGCGAGCAGAAGCGCCAATGCGGAGCAAAGCAAAGTGCGGCGGAGCATGGTGCGAGTGTCGGCCGGGACGGCGCGGATTGTCAACGAGTGGGGCTTGAACTGCGCGCCAGCGTCTTGGACTGCGGCGGTCCTCCGCCGCTCTCTCATTGAAGAAACCGCAGCGATGCAGTGCTGGTTCACGCTCAACCCAAAGCGGCAGGGGACTGCCGCACTCCAAAACGCTGGCGCGACGGAGGGAGCGCTACGCCCTCCACCCCTCGCGGTTCTTCATCGCCCGGAAGAGCCGCAGCGGGCCGTAGTCAATGTCCGGCAGCGATTCCTTCACGCCGGTCAAGTTGCCCCAGCCGAACTGGTAAAAGGCTTTCGCCGCGCGCGTTTGCTGGTCGGCGGTCATCACGCTGTTCAAGTCTATGACTTCGCCGGCCTCGACGGCGTCGGCCAGGTGCCCGTAGATGGTCGTGGGCTTCACATCGCGCAGGCGGGCGATTTCCTCAATGGTCCGGCCACCGCGCCAGTAGTGGAGCGTGGCGACGACCGTCTCCGTGAGTTTGCTGCGTTGCGGCGCGGCGGGCTTTTGCGTGAACGAAGTGTCGGCGAAAATCTGCCTTGGGTTTGCGCGCAGATGCGCGGCGATTTCCTCCAGAAACTGCGCGCCGAAATCACGGAGCTTGCTTGCGCCGACGCCGCTGATGCGGCTGAACTCGCCCTCGGTCTGCGGGTAGAGCCGGGCCATCTGGCGCAGCGCCACGTCGGAGAAAATGATGTAGCTGGGCACGGCGCGGGCGTCGGCCAGTTCCTTGCGCAGCCGGCGCAGCTTCTCGAAGAGCAGTTCGTCGCAGGTGATTTCGCCGACGTGGCTAACGGCCTTCTCGGGCGCGGCGACGGGCTTGGTGAGAGTAATTTTTGTGCGGGCCTTCAGCGCGGCCATGCCGGCGTCGGTCAGCTCGATGACGGGGAACTTGTCCGTGGTTTGGCGCAGGTGCCCGAGCCGGACCAGTTCGCGCCCGATGGCCGCCCACTCGGAGCGCGTGTGCTCGCGGCCGATGTTGTAGGTGGTGAGTTTGTCATGCCCCCACTTGAGCACGCGCTCGCTCTGCGCCCCGGTCAGGACTTCGATGACGTGGTTGAGGCCGACGCCAAAAGTGCCGGCCTGCTTGATGCGGAAGACACACGACATGAACTTTTGTGCGGCGACCGTGCCGTCGAAGGTAGCGCGCGGGGAAAGGCAGTTGTCGCACGCGCCGCAGTTTTCCTCCGCAGAGTCCTCGCCGAAGTAAGCCAACAACTCGACGCGCCGACAGCCGGCGCACTCGGCGTAGTGAACCATCTGGTTCAGCTGCTCACGCGCAATGGCGGCCTCGCCCGGAGGCTTCTAGGCGATGAAGCCGAGATGCTTTTGCACATCGCCGGCACTGAACAGCAGGATGCACTCGCTGGGCAAACCGTCGCGGCCCGCGCGGCCCGTTTCCTGGTAGTAGCCCTCGATGTTCTTGGGCAAATCGTAGTGGATGACGAAGCGGACGTTCGGCTTGTTGATGCCCATGCCGAACGCGATGGTCGCGCAGATGACGCGGATTTCATCGCGGAGAAAGCCTTCCTGATTGCCCGAACGCTCCTCCTTCGACACCTCGGCGTGGTAAGGCGCGGCCTTGATGCCGTCCGCGCGGAGCTTTTCTGCGAGCGACTCCGTGGTCTTGCGGGCCTGACAGTAGATGATGCCGCTGTCGCGCGGATGGGCGCGGAGGAAATCAAGCACCTGACCGTAAGCACCCGACTTCGCGCTGATGCGGTAGGTGAGGTTCGGCCGGTTAAAACTCGCTACATAGCGGGCCGGGTCGCGGAGCTTGAGCTGGGTGGCGATGTCCTCGCGCACGCGCTCGGTGGCGGTGGCGGTGAGCGCCATGAACGGCACCCGGGGGAAGCGGTCGCGGAGCTGGGCAATCTGCCGATACTCGGGGCGGAAATCGTGCCCCCACTCGCTGATGCAGTGGGCCTCATCAATCGCGAAGAGGTTCACGCGCCAGCGCTGCAAATCCTCAAGCATCCCGGAGAGCATCAGCCGCTCGGGCGCGGCGTAGAGCAGGCGGAACTCGCCGTTGTGCAGCCCGCGCAGCCGGGCACGCGACTCCTCGGCCTTGAGCGAGGAATTAAGGAACGTGGCCGGGACGCCGCTGGCTTGCAGCGCGTCCACCTGGTCCTTCATCAAGGCAATCAGCGGTGAGACGACAACCGTCAGTCCGTCGCGGGCCAGCGCGGGGAGCTGGAAGCACAGCGACTTGCCGCCGCCAGTGGGAAGCAGCGCGAGAACGTCCTTGCCCGCGAGCGCGTCGCGGATGATTTCCTCCTGCAGCGGGCGGAAAGACGCATAGCCGAAGTATTGCTTCAGCAGCGCGAGGAGGTCGGTCGAGTCCGGCATCGGCGCGAGGGTGGGAGAAAGTGGGCGGCTGAGAAAGCGGGAATGTGTGCGGGGCCGACTCGCCTTTCGGCTTCACCACTTTGTCACTTCACGCGCCGGCCCGGCGTGGTCGAGGTGGTGCAGCACTTCCGGCGGGTGCGCGGCGACGTGGTAGAAGTGCCGGTAGTCGGCCTTGGTGAACCGCTGTTCGTAGAGCTGCTCAAAGACGGCGAGCAGGCGGTCGTAAAAGCCGGCCGTGTTCAGGAAGACCACAGGTTTCTGATGCGACCGGAGCTGCTTCAGCGTGAGCACTTCGAGCACTTCCTCCAGCGTGCCGAAGACGCCGGGCAGTGCGACGAAGGCGTCGGCGCGCGTTTCCATGATGGCCTTCCGCTCGCGCAGGTCGCGCGTGACGATCAGTTCATCCGCGGCCTCGTAGGCGATTTCACGGTCGCGGAGCAATTGCGGAATGACGCCCAACACGCGCCCGCCGCCGCGATGCACCGCCTGTGCCAGCCGGCCCATCAAGCCCACACTTGCCCCGCCATAAACCAGCGTCAGCCCGCGCTGGCCGAGGAGCGCGCCGAACTGCTCCGTCGCCTCCACGTAGTGCGGGTCAACGGCGCTGCTGGAGGAGCAATAAACGCAGATCGCTTTCATGCGGGTGGCGTGTGACGGCGAAGGAACACCAAGCAGCCCAGCAGCGTGAACAGCGAGACGCCCGCGCCGATGCGAAACGGCCAGTCCACGTAGTCGAGCCGGATGGTGCTCTTGCCGGCGGGGATGGGGATGGCTTGGAAGGCGTGGTTGGCCTTTGCCACAAACTTTGTGTCTCCGTTCACCGTAACTTGCCAAGACGGATAGTGATTCTGCGCCACGACCAAAAACCGCTGCTCTATTGCTTCGGACTCCAATTCCAAACGTGTAGGCGAAAATCGAACCACTCGAACCGAACCGCTTGAGAACGACTGCGGCTTCGCCCATGTCACGAAAGCATTGTCCGGTAATTCCGAAGTGAGATAAGCCTTTGCCTTCGGGTTCCAATCGGGCCGCAGCCAAGCAGGGGGAGTTGGACTTTGATATACTCCTTCAACCTCCGTCGGCAAGCTCACCATCGGCATCGCCGTCTCTCGCCGTTCCCACTGCATCAACTCGCCCGGCTTGGTCGTGTGTGTCACGCCGAGGAAGTCCATGAGGTTCGCGGGTGCGGGGTTCGTGGTGCCGTAGAGAAAAGCCTCCACGTCGTTCCACTCGCGCGTCACCAGCGTGGACGCGCCGTTCACCTTGGGCAGGCCGTCGAGCAGGTTCAGGTTGCCCCAGAACGCCAGCCGCTGGCCGATGAAGTCGTCGTAGAACTTCGGCACCATCCGCGTGTGCAGCGCGCGCTCGGCCACCGGACTGAGCATGATGCGCGACTCGCCGAGCTTCGGCGCGGGCGTGAGCGCGCCTTTCTGCGTGTGGTAGGCGGCGATGGCTCCCGGCTCGAAGGCGGCGGAGGGGATGGTGGCAAGCAACACCGGGTTCTTGCGCCAACCGGCTGTCGCGATGATGGCGAGGAACAGCAGTGCGGACAAATTTCTGCGCCGTGGCAGAAGCGAGAGCAGCGCCACATCCAACACTAGCAATGCAATCATCCAACCGGTCAGCCCTGTCGCGGCTTCGGGCGTTCTAGTGCCCAACGAGACTGGCCAAAGCCACGTCTGGAACAGCACTGCACCGCCGAGCAGGAGCAGGAGCACAAACGGCCCTTCTAATTTCGCGGCCGCTGCCAGCGCCTTTACTCGGTTGGTGAATTTGTCGAGCGATTCCATCGCTCCGTCAGTTTGCGAGTTGGTTTCCGCGCGGAGCCGTTCGGCAATGGGCACAAGCACGGCCATTCCCCACGCCGCCAGCAGCGGCACCGTGAAAGCCGCCAGCAGCAGCGCCTTCACCGGGAAGCGCATGATGCCCAGCGGCAGCACCTCGCGCAGCCAGCGCCAGAGCACGAAGTTGTCGCCCATCGCCAGCAGCACGGCCAGCAGCGTCGCCCCGGCCAGCAGGCGCACTTCCCACACGGCGGTGGGGTGTTCCGGCGAGATTGGGATTGCGCCGGGTGCCCGTGCCGGCGGTTTGCAACCGCCGTCCGTGGGGTTCGAGTCGTCAGGTGCCGCGCGAGAATCCGTTGCCTCCGGACGGCGATTGCAAATCGCCGGCACGAGCGCTCCGCCCGACTCCACCCGTCGCAGCCCAATCCGCCACGCCGCCAGCAGCGCGAGCGTCAGCGGCACGATGCCGAGATAGACTGAGGGGAAGAACGACTGCCCAATCATCACGAACACGCCTTGCTCGGTCTGAAAGTTCATGAACAGCGGGAAGAACAGGTTCACCCAGCCCCAGCCCGGCAGCGACCAGAACGTGTTCACCGCGTCCCCGCTGCGCTGCGAGAGGGAGAGGAGTTGGAAGAAGGGGAGGAGCTGCGCGGCGCACAGGCCGGTGATGAGCGCGATGACGGTGGCAAAGCGCGTGAGGAGTGAGAAGTGATTAGTGATTGGGGGCGTGAGCGGCTCTTGGGCGGAGAAGGATGGTGCGGGAGCAGGTGCGCGTTCTCCCTCACCCCGGCCCTCTCCCGCTGGGAGAGGGGGAGACGTCGGCTGCGATGGGTTGAGGCTGGCAGTTCCGGACTTTGGTGCGGGATCTTCGACGACGGGACTGGCAAGCGGCGCTTCCGAGGCTCCAGCCCGCGTGCTTGTGCTCTCCCTCTCCCAGCGGGAGAGGGCCGGGGTAAGGGAGGAATCGCCCTGCCCACCGCTGCTCGCTTGCGCCGAGAGACTTTGGACCTTGGACTTTGGACCTTGGACCCAATCCACTACGAGCAGCGCCACGAGAAAACCCCACGTCAGCAAAATGATTTCCGGCGCACCGGACAGCATCTGCATCGCGCCGGCCAGCGCGGCGAGGACGAGGCTTCGCCCGCCTTCGCGCCACGCGCGCCGCGTCGCGAGCGCGACCCACGGCATCCAGCCGAGTGCGACGAGGTAGTTCGGGTAGATGACGCAGCCCAGCACCAACCCGCTGAAGACGAACGCCACGCCCGCCAGCGCCGCGCCAAAGCGGCTGCCCGTCCACCGCTCCGCCAGCGCGCGCATTCCCATGCCGCCGAGGAACAGGTGCGCCACGCAGAAGAATCCCAGCGACCACGGCAGCGGCAGCAACAGGTAAATCAGCGCGCCGGGATAGAGGCAGAGCGTGTTCCACTGCGCGAGGAACGGCGCGCCGCAGTTCACGTAGGGATTCCACAGCGGGAAAAAATCGCCGCTCCAGAAACACTCGCGATGGAAGTGCGCGAACGGATAGCCGAGGAACCCGTAGTCGCGATAGAAGAACGCCTCGCCGCCGAAGAGCACGCGCCAGAAGGTGAAGGCGAGGAGCGCGGCGAGGACGAGGGCGAAGCGGCCGAGTGAAAGGAACTGGTCCGCGTTCGGCTTTTCGGGTTTGGGGTTGGTCGTCGTGTCGGTCAAGGCGTTGCGGGAGTTTCGCAGGGCTTTGGAAAAAGCGCCAGAGGGCTGGCGCAGTCCAAGACGCTGGCGCGTGGGAGGGGCGCGCTTGGCAACGCGGCAGCGTCTTGGACTGCGGCGGCCCTCCGCCGCTTTGCGAGGCGTGGGGTGGAAGTCATGTCGCCTTTGCTACGTCGGTCCCAATCTTTGTTCTATGTCCGCCGCGCCACCACAGGAAGCCGCACAACACCAAGCCCGCCAGCGAAATCCCGACGCCGAGGCGGAACTTTTGATCCACATACACGAGGCGGACGGTGTGCTTGCCGGCGGGGACGGCGAGGGCTTGAAAGGCGTAGTTCGCGCGCCAGAGTTTGACCGGCTGGCCATCCACGAACGCGCGCCACGGATGGTAGAACGACTGCGCCACCGTCACGAGTGTCGGCGCGTCGGTCTCGACCTCGGCGAGGATTTCGTGCGCGTCGAAGCGGCGGGTGGTGACGCGGGCGTTGGCGGCGTTGGTGGGGACGGAGCCGACGGCTTCGGGGGAGAGAAAGACCGTGCGGCGCGGGTTAAAATTCGCTCTGGTTAGCGCGTCGAGCATTGGCGCCGGCTCGGTAAACTCCGGACGAACTCCGGCGGCCACGAGTGGCGGTGTGTTGGTTCGGAGTTCCCAAGCGAGGTCTGTAACATCGGAGTGGTAGAAGGTGGTAAAGGGCCTGGGGTCCGGGAGCCCTCCCGCGCCGGTGCCTTTGGCAAAGTAAATCGCCGATAGGAAATCGAGGATTGGACTATGGTCAAGAGTGCTTGAATGATTGGTTGGATAAAGACGGCGTTGCAGCGCATTCTGCTCCATCAGTCGGAGGTTCGAGGAGCCGTTCACCTTTGCAACACCGTCCAGCAAATTGAGGTGCGACCAGAAAAAGAGACGGTTGTCGCCCCCACTACCTATTAGAAGCGATTGCTCACGCTCCGGCGAAAGAAAGATGCGACCTTCGCCTAGTGTGGGCCATCGACGCTGACCGAATGTGAATTCAATGAGGCGAGTTAAAGACCTAGCAGGATTGCGAGGAGTTTGATTCGGCTGGTGGGTCAGCGGGTCCGCCGCCAGCAGCACCAGCAGCGAGCCGGCGGCGAGCAGCCGTTCACGAGCTGGACGCACCCAGGCTCCCACGGCGACAGCCACTGCGCCAAAGGCCACCGCGAGCCAGAATAGGCGGGTGACGGCGTTAGCGCACGTCTCCGGCCATCGGTCGTATTGCAGCGGGTGCTGCTGGCCGAGCCAGATTATTAGAGCGGTCAGCGCGGCGAGGGCGAAGGCGATGCGGAGGAGCGGGGCGGTCGTGGACTTGTTGGTAGCAGCCGACGTGAGGAGGCTCTGATTAATTGCCGATTGCCGATTGCCGATTGCCGATTGCGAAGATGGAGCCTCCTCACGTCCGCTGCCACCGGGAAGCCCGCCGGCAAATTCCGCATTCCGCATTCCGCATTCCGAATTTCTGGTGAGCCACGCGATGCCGAAGGCGGCCAGCATCGGCACGGTGAAGGCGGCGAGGAGGACGAACTTCACCGGGAAGCGCGCGATGAGGCTGCCGGGCAGGAGGTTCTTGAGCGCGGTGTAGAGTAGTCCCGCATCGCCGAGGGCCATGACGAGGGCGAAGAGCGTTACGCCCGCGAGCAGCCAGACGCGACGTTCGCGGGCCTTCCACACGGCCAGCAGCGCGAGCGCGAGCGGCGCGAGGCCGAGGTAGTAGCTGGAGAGGAATTGCTGGCCTTCCTGCACCCAGAAGCCCTGCGGCGTTTGGAAGTAACGGAAGAGCGGCACGAGGAAGTTTGCCCAACCCCACGGCGGCATCGGCCAGCGGGCGTCGTGATATGAGGCGTCTCTCTGCGAGTGGGCGAGGAGGTCGAAGAAGGGGAGGAGTTGGGCGGCGGAGAGGGCGGCGATGAGGAGCACGACGGCGGTGAAGCGGAGAGGTGATTTCAAATTGCCAATTGAAAATTGAAAATTTGAAATTCCTTCGGCTGGCCACGCCTCACTCAACATCAGCACGCCGAGGAACCCCCACGTCATCACCACGAGTTCCGGCACGCCGGTCAGCATCTGCATCGTGCCGGCGAGGGCGGCGAGGACGAGTTTGCGGCCGCCTTCGCGCCAGGCCTGCTCGGTGAGCAGCACGATCCACGGCAGCCAGCCGAGGGCGACGCAGTAGTTCGGCCAGGTGATGCACGCGAGCGACGCGCCGTTGAGGGCGAAGGCCGTGCCGCCGACGGCGGCGGCGAAGCGGTTGCCGGTCCAGCGCTCCGCCAGCGCACGCGCGCCGAGGCCGCCGAGCCACAGGTGCAGCAGGCAGAAGACGCCCAGCGCCCAAGGCATCGGCAGCGCGACGAAGAAGAGCGAGCCGGGGTAGAGGCACATGGTGCCCCACTGCGCGAGGAAGGGCGCGCCGCAGTTCGAGAGCGGGTTCCACAGGGGTAGCTCGCCGGCGCGGAGGCTCTGGCGCAGGTAGTGCGCGGCGGGGTAGGCCATGACGCCGTAGTCGGAGCGGAAGAAGGTCTCGGTGCCCAGCCAGATGCCGGGGAAGGCGAGGACGAAGGCGAGCAGGAGGAAGGCGGCGAAGCGGGGCGGCGTGAACCAACTCGTTGGGTTTGAGTCCAAGGCTCCACACTGAGAAGTCACGGTGCTGTCAATCATTGCGCTTAGTGCGTCTCTTGTAGCGCCGGTGTCGCATAACACCACCGAGAATCACTATGAGTCCTGGCAGCGCGAATAATACCGACAGCTCGAATGAGCCACGTGGCGCAAGCGCAGAAATCCCACCGATGCATATCAGCAAGAAACCATAACCCCAAAGCTCGATAGCCGACCGTCGTAACTCTCGGTCTGAAAGGTGGGCCACAAACGGTATGCGCCAAGCCAGCCATCCCAGCACAAGAAGCCAGGCCAGCTTAATCGCAGAAATCAAAAACTCTGCGTCCGAATCTGTCATCATGTGCCAGCCCTCCCTGCCGTCCGCCACCACAGCACGGCGCATGCGAGGAGGCCAAGCGCAGACAACGCGAAGCCAAATTGAAAGCGGCGATCCACGTAGTCGAGCCGCACGGTGCTGCGGCCAGCGGGGACGGGCACGGCTTGGAAGGCGTGGTTCGCGCGGAGGATTTCAGCGGGCTGTCCGTTCACGGTCGCTTGCCAAGGATGGTAGTAGGATTGGGCGAGGACGACCAGCGTGGGCGCGGGGGATTCCACCTCGCATTCGACGCGGTGAGCGGTCCACTCGGTGCTGAGCACGTGGGCAGCAACCGTGCCGGCAAGTTGCAGTCGTCGGTCGGGCTGGGTTGTCAAGGGCGGCCACCGCAGATACCCGTCGCGGTGTTTGCCGGACAGGTAGAGAAATACCGTCTCCCGGGGATTCCAGTTCGAGGAAGTCATTTGGGGCAAAGCCTCTCCATAAACGGAGAACTCGGCGTGTTGCCCCGCAGTGATGAGCGGTAAGGCGTTCTCGCGGCGCTGCCAATGGAAAATGTTCGGTGGCGGGTTCGCGTGGGTGACACCGGTGAAGTCCGCGAGGCGGTCGCGCAGGCCGTTGGTGCCGGCGTAGAGCAGCAGCGTGGCCTCGTGCGTGGCGCGTGGTTCGAGACTGAAGAAGCCGTCGGCCTTGGGGATGCCTTCGAGGAGGTTGGCGTTCATGAAGAGCGCCTGCCGCTGGAGCAGCAGCGTGCGGTCCAGCTCGGGCAGCATCCGGCCATCGAGGTCCAGCAGCGCGCGCGGGTGCAGCACGGCGCGACCTGCAGCCAACTGCGGGCGCGGGACGAGGGCATCGGCCGGCGGCACACCGGGCGCGAAGACGCCGGGGTTCACGTGCGGCGTGAGGCCGGGGCAATGCGTGCGAAGGTCGAAGAAGAGGACGGCGAGCAAGGCCAGCGGCCAGAAGCGGTTGCCCGGCGCGCGGAGCACTTGCACGAGGGCGAAGGCGCCGGCCGCCAGCGCCGTGCCCGAAGCGAGCGCGCTGTGCAACACACGCGCGCGGTCGGTCGGGTCGTTGTTCGGCGGTGGCCAGTTCCAGCCGATGACGCCCAACGACGCAATGATCGCGAGCGCACCACCCACACCAGCGACGAGCGCACGCCGGTTCAAGCCGGTCGTGGCCAGCGACGCGATGGCCCACGCAGCGAGCATGGGCAGGATGAACGTCAGCGGGATGATGAACTTGACCGGGTAACGCATGACGCCCAGCGGCAGCAGCTCTTTTGCAACTCCGTAGAGCGGGCCGTTGTTGCCGAGGGCCAGCACCAGCGCGAGCAGGCTGAACATCGCCAGCGCGACGACCGCCACGCGGCGCACGCGGAGCGCGGCCAGCGCGGCGAGCACGAGCACCAGCGCGCCGGGATAGAAGGTGGCGGTCCACGCCTGTCCTGGTTGCGCGGGCAGTCTGGTGGACATGAAGTGGCAGTTGAAGAGCGGCACGAGCAGGTTCGCCGGGCCGGTGGCGGGCAGCGGCCACGAGCCGGTGGCGTAGCCGGCGTCGCGCTGCGAGTGCGCGAGCAGGTCGAGGAAGGGGAGGAGCTGGGCGGCGGAGAGGAGGGAGACGAGGAGGACGACGGAAAGCAGCCGAAGGAGCGGCAATGCCAAATTGCCAATTGAAAACTGAACATCGGGAATTCCCGGAATCAGTGCGAGCATACCCACCAGCAGCCACGTGGACAGGATGACTTCCGGCGCGCCAGTCAGCATTTGCATCGCGCCGACAATGGCCGCGATGACAAGTTTGCGGCCGCCTTCGCGCATGGCACCTTCCGCTGTCAGCACCACCCACGGGAGCAGGGCGAACGCGGCGAGGTTGTTCGGCCACATGAGCGATTGCTGCGCGAGACCGTGGAAGGCATAGGCCACGCCCGCGACCGCGGCGGCGAGTTCGTGGCCGGTCCAGCGCCGCGCGACGGCATACGCGCCGAGGCCACCGAGCCCCAGGTGGACGAGCATGAACAGCCCGAGCGACCACGGCAGCGGCGGCAGCAGGTAGAGCAGCGCGCCGGGGTAGAGCACCATGGTGTTCCACTGCGCGAGGAAGGGCAGGCCGCAGTGGTTGAAAGGGTTCCACAAGGGAAGTTCGCCGCGCCAGAAGCACTCGCGATGGTAATGTGCCAGCGGGTAGCCGAAGACGCTGTAATCGCGCAGCCCGAAGCTGCCGGTGCCCAGGAGCAAGTCCGGCCAGGCGGCGGTGGCCAGCACGGCCAGCAGCAGGGCGAAACGGCGCGGCGTCATTGCGCTCAGTCTTGCGGAGCCAATGGGACGCCCAAAGGAAAAAGTGTTACGGCTGAGTGGCGCAAAACGGTGAGCGGATGCAGGGCATTGCGCGTCCGGCTCGTTCGATTTCTGCCATATCGCGTTCGGCCAAGCGGAGGCTTAAAGATACTTTTCCATGGTCCGGCGGTCACCGGGGGCCATCAGCAGGTAGGTCAACGCGCCCTCGGTCCACGCAGCGGTGGCCCAGTCCTCACCTTCGGCGAGGCGCGGGAAGTTGCGGCTGGGGGCATCCGGCAGGTCGGCGTGGTTAATGATCACGAGGTGGACCTTGTCCTGCGGCAGGGCGCGGCCGGTCTGGAAGGCGAGGAGGGTGACACGGTGGCCGCGCCAGTCCATGACGGCGCAGGCGAGGTTGAGCGGCTTCTGAAGGGCGGTGGGCACGGTAAACTCGGGATGACCGCCGTTTTCCTTCAGCCACGTGCGGATGTCATCGAGGCTCGGGCTGCGGTAGTTCATCCGGTAGCTTTGCGCGCCGAAGTAATTGGCCTGAGTGGTGGCCAAGTGTGCGTGCCGGGGCAGGATGCCGTAGCCCTTGGCGAGGTAGTCGGTCAGGTCCTGTGTGAAGCTGGCAAAGTCGGGACGGGGCTCCGGTGGTTCGTGCACGGCGAGGAAGCCGATGAGGCCAAGGGTCACGGCCAGCGCGGCGGCGGTCGCGGCGGGGTGGATGCGGATGCGCCACCAGGGGGTCGTGGGCAAGGGCACGACCTTGCGCCCGGCGAGGATGCTGGCCTTGAGGTCCGCCGGGACGGGGACGGTTTGCAGCTTTGTGCCAATCGCAGCATCAAGGGCGGTTTGTTCGGCTAGCCACTGGGCGAGTTCCGGGTCGCGGCGAGCCTGGGCGAGCGCCTCGGCGAACTGAGGGTCAGCGGCATCCGGGCCGCCGGGTCGGTAGGCGCGGAGGATGAATTTGGCTTCGTCGTTGTTCATCGGGTCAAAGGGCTTGGCGGAGTTCCACTGGCACAATCTTGCGCTGCGTGCCGGCGGCCTGGTCAGCGAGCAGGGCGCGCAGCTGCGTCTTGCCCCGTGCGAGCCGGGACATGACGGTGCCGATGGGCACTTCGAGAATCTCCGCGATTTCGAGATACGAATGGTCTTCGAGGTAGAAGAGGGTCAGCGGTGCGCGATACACCTCGTCCACGGCTTGCAAGGCTTGCATCACGACGCGGCCATCCAGGGCGTTGATTGTGGCCGGGGTGACGGGCGGCAGCTCGTGCTCGACGGAGTCGAGGTCGTGGTGCGGGAAACGGGTGGTGCGGCGGCGCGAGCCGAGGAACTCGCGGTGCAGCGTCGTGAAGAGCCACGTCTTGACCTTCGAGCGATCCCGAAGCTGCTGCCCCTTCGCCGCCCAGAGGAAGAAGGTCTGCTGGGTAAGGTCACACGCCTCTGCCTCGCTGCCGGCCAAGCTCAACGCAAAGCGGTAGAGCGCCTGATAGTAGTCGCTCACCAACTGGTCGAAGTTCGGCTCGGTCACGCGGGTTAGAGTGTCTGACGGGGCGGCTTATTCCAAGCCGTGCGAATAAGCTGGCGGGGCAGGGGGTCTGCCACACCGGACTTTCCTTGCGCAGCTGCCCCCATTACCTTGCCCACGTGACACACACCGCACTCATTCGCCCGCTCCGCCTGCTGCTGGGGGCGTTGGCGTGGGCGGGTATTTTGGCCGCGCGGGCGGAAGTCACCTTCCAGACCGAGGTCGCGGCGGTCATTTCCAAGGCCGGCTGCAATCTCGGCACCTGCCACGGCAACGCCACCGGCAAGGGCGGCTTCAAGATGTCCCTGCGCGGCGGAGACCTTGATTACGACTACGCCGCGCTCGTGCAGGACCAGTTTGGTCGGCGCGTGAATGTGTTTTCTCCTGACGAAAGCCTCCTGCTGCTCAAGGCCACGCAGGCTGTCGCGCACGAGGGCGGAAAGCGCTTCGACCGGAATTCGTGGGAATACCGCACGTTGCGCGAGTGGATTGCCAGCGGCGCGAAGCGCGAGTCGCCCGGCGCGCCGACGCTGGTGAAGCTGGAGGTGACGCCGCGCGAGCAGTTCCTCATCGAGCCGGCCAGCTCGGTCGCGGTGAAGGTTGCGGCGAAATTCTCCGACGGCTCCACGCGCGACGTGACGAGCATTGCCTGCTACGAGGTCGTGAACGTCGCCGTGGCCGATGTCTCTACGGACGGCCGCGTGACGCGCAAGGAGTCCGGCGAGACGACATTGCTGGTGCGCTTCCTGCACTTGCAGGAACCGGTGCGGCTGGCGTTTGTGCCCGCGCGGCCCGGCTTCAAGTGGGCCAGCCCGCAGCCGCGAAACTTTGTGGACGAGCACATTTTCGCGAAGCTCAAAACGCTGCGGACAAACCCAAGCGAATTGGTCACCGATGAAGTCTTCCTCCGCCGCGCGTATCTCGACCTGCTCGGCCTCCTGCCCACGGCGGAAGAGGCGAAGCGCTTCGTCGGCAACGGGGGAAAGCCGGGCGCGAACCCGAAACTCAAAACGCAAAACTCGAAAGTGGCCCCGCCGGACAGGCGCGCCGCCCTCGTGGATGAGTTGCTCGAACGCGACGAGTTCGCCGACTTCTGGGCGCTCAAGTGGGCCGACCTCCTGCGCGTCGAGGAAAAGACGCTCGACGCGAAGGGCATGCAGGACTTCCACAACTGGATTCGCGGCAGCCTTGCGCGCGGCAAGCCGATGGATCAGTTCGCCCGCGAGTTGATTGCATCGCGCGGCAGCACTTACGCAAACCCGGAGGCGAACTTTTACCGCGCCAACCGCACCCCGGTCATCCGCGCGGAGGCGGCCGCGCAGGTCTTCCTCGGCACCCGGCTCCAGTGCGCGCAGTGCCATAACCACCCGTTCGACCGCTGGACGCAGGACGACTACTACGACTGGGCTGCGCTCTTCGCGCGCGTGGACTACAAGGTTCTCGCCAACAATCGCCGCGACCGGAACGACAAGCACGAGTTTATCGGCGAGCAGATTGTCTATCTCGCGCGCAAAGGCAGCGTGACCAACCCGCGCACCGACAAGCCGGCGGAACCCCGCTTCCTCGGCGCGGACAAGCAGGACTTCGAGCGGAAGGACGAGCTGGAAGCGCTCGCCGAATGGATGACCCGGCCGGAAAACCCGCTCTTCGCCCGCTCACAGGTCAACCGCATCTGGTATCACCTCATGGGGCGGGGCATCGTGGACCCGATTGACGACTTCCGCGCGACGAATCCCGCGTCGCACCCCGCGCTGCTCGACGCGCTGACGAAGGAGTTTGTGCAAAGCGGCTTCAACCTACGCCACGTCATCCGGCTCATCATGAACTCACGCGCCTACCAGACCGCCAGCGCGCCAAACGACACGAACGCCGACGACGAGACCAACTACTCCCGCGCGACCGTGCGCCGGCTGACGGCCGAGCAGATGTTCGACACTCTGCATCAGGTCGCGGGCGTGACGCCGGAGTTCGCGAACTTCCCCGCCGGCACGCGCGCAGCGGAGCTGCCCGGCGCGCGGTTGCAGGGCCGGCGCGGTCGCCGCAGCCAGCTTTCCCCGGACCTGTTCATGAGCATTTTTGGCAAGCCGCCTCGCATCACGGTGTGCGAGTGCGAGCGTTCCGCCGAGACGACGATGGGCCAGGCCTTTCAGATGATTTCCGGCCCATCGGTCAACGAGTTGCTCACCCAATCCAGCAACCGCCTCGGTCCGCTGCTTGACTCGGTGAAGTCCAATCGCGATCTGGTCGAGGAACTCTACTGGACCGTCCTCACTCGTCCGCCGACGCCGACGGAATTGTCAAAATCCGTCGCGCATCTCGACGCGGCCAAGGATCGTCGCACCGGTGCCGAGGACGTGCTGTGGAGCCTCGTGAACGCGAAGGAGTTTGTGCTGCGGCGGTAGTCAGCTCGGCAGCGCGCGCCGGAGCAGTTCGAGTGCCTGCATGCAGGTCAGATACTTGAAGGTCTCGCGGTCGTAGCGGTTGACCGGGTTGATGACTTTCGTGCCGGCCGCGCTCGCCAGCGCGATGAACACCGTGCCCACGGGTTTCTCCGGTGTGCCGCCGCTGGGTCCGGCGATGCCCGTGACGCCCAGCGCGAAGTCCGCCCCCGTCCGCGCGCGGCAGCCCTCGGCCATTTCGCGGGCGACGGCCTCGCTCACCGCGCCGTGGGCGGCCATTGTCTCGGCCTTGACGCCGAGGAAGGCCTGCTTGGCCGCGTTGCTGTAAGTCACCAGCCCGGCGAGCAGCACGGCGGATGCGCCGGGCACGTTGGTGATGCGGTTGGCGATGAAGCCGCCGGTGCAGGACTCGGCCAGCGCGAGCGTCTGCTTCCGCTCGGTCAGGCGGCGCAACACGACCTCGTGCAATTCCTCGTCGCCTTCGCCGAAGATGTGTTCGCCGGCGAGCGAATAGACAATGCGTGCGGCCTCCGCCACGTCCGCGTCCGCACCGCACCCGCGCCCGATGAAGCGCACGTCCACTGCGCCGGAATGGGCGCAGTAACCCAGTTCCAGGCCGGCGTCGGTGAGCGGCTTGAGCGGGCCGGCGATGCGTTCCTCCAGATAGGATTCGCCGATGCCGACGGTCCGCAGCGTGCGGCAGACGAAGTCGGCGTCGAGCGGGAGCTTTTCCTTCAGCAACGGAGCGACCTGGTTGGTGAACATTGGGTGCAGCTCGCGCGGTGGGCCGGGGAGCATGACCAGCCAGCTTGGCTTGCCGTCGGGCCGGAAGGGATTCGGACTGACGTGGAGCGCCAGGCCGGGCGCGGTGCCATGGGCGTTGTTCAAGACGAGCGCGCCGTCGGGCACCATCGCCTGCACGCGCGTGCTGAAAGGCATGGGGCGGTTGCGCTTGGCGAAGAAGCCGGCCACATGCGCGACGATGGCCGGGTCTTCGTGCAGCTTGCGGCCGAGCAGGGCGGCGATGCGGTCGCGCGTGATGTCGTCGGAGGTCGGGCCGAGGCCGCCGGTGGTGATGATGAAATCCGCGCGGCCCAGCGCCTCGCGCACGGAGCGCTCGATATCGTCCGCCGTGTCCGCCACGGCGACCTGCCGGGTGACGACATAGCCGAGATCGGCGAGTCGGCGGCAGAGCCATTGCTGGTGCGTGTTGAGGACGCGGCCGAGCATCAGCTCGCTGCCGGTGTTGATGAGTTCGAGGTTCATAGAAGGTGCCCGCCAAACGCGCGAAAGGACGCGAAAAGGAAATTGGACGATCGAGCTTGGGTTTTCGCGTTCATTCGCGTGTTTCGCGGGCCAAAAGCAATGCCCCGACTGGCACCGCGTCCTCGCCCAAGCCGGCGAGCACGACGCGCGGGCCGGGGGCGAAAGCTTCCATCACGTAGCGGGGCAGGGCGGCCGCCACGGCAGTGCGCAGCGGTTCGCCCAGCAGCGAAAGCCCGCCGCCCAAGACGATCACCTCCGGGTGCAGCAACTGCGTGACATGCGAAAGTCCGAAGGCGAGGTCATCGGCCACCTCGGTGAGGATCTGGGCGGCAAGAGCATCGCCTTGCGCAAGCGCGGGGCCGAGCGCGCGAGCCTGGCCGGAGTCCATCCCGGCCGTCAGCGTGGCAAGCGCGCTCTGCGGTTCACGGCCACAGGCGGCGCGAATCTTTCGGTCCACGGCCCAGCCGGAGCAGCGTTCCTCGACGATGACGCCGGAGCGGTCGAGCCGCACATGGCCAATTTCTGCTTCGCCGGGTTTGGCGCCGTGGTAAATGCGGCCGTCCACGACCAGCCCGCCGCCCACGCCGCTGCCCAGCGTCACATAAAAGACGGGATTGTGGCCGCGCCCCGCGCCGGCCTGCGCTTCGCCGAGCGCGGCGGTGTTCGCGTCGTTGTCCACCCGCACGGGCCGGCCAGTGAGACCGCTCAGCCAGTCGCCGAGGGGAAACTCAGACCAGCCCTCGATTTGATGTGAGCAGCAGATCCGGCCGGTCGCGGAATCGACCGGCCCGCCGAAGCCAACCCCGATCGCGGCGGGTGATGCCTGGGTCATGAGGTTGGGCAGGGCATGCTGGATCTGCTCACGGATACCCGCGCCGCCCCGCGACTTGTCCACCGTCAGGCGCACGCGCGCCGTGATGCGCGCCGCGTCGTCGCCCGCGACGAGTTGGAGCTTAGTGCCGCCGATTTCGATGCCGAGGTAGCCGCGTTGCACGGCGGGATTTCAGCGGCGGGGCGGGGGGATTGCACGGAGAAAAGTGCGCCCGCCTGCCGGGCGGAATAGTTCTTTACACCCCCGCTGGCGTTTTTCAGATTCGCGCATCATGTCTGTTGTCACCCAAACGGAACGAAGCACGCCGTCTGCCCAGCCGTCGGCGTTTGCGTTCGGACAGTTTTCCGAAGCCAGTCTGGCCGCCGCCACCAAGCGCTCGCAGGACTATCTGCTCAGCGTCCAGCATCCGGAAGGTTACTGGGTCGGGGAGCTGATCGTGGACGTGACGCTCGTGTCCGACATGGTGGCTTACCATCATTGGTCGGACACTGTGGACCTTGAATGGCAGCGGCGCGCAGTGAACCACATCTTCGAGAAGCAGCTCGAAGACGGCGGCTGGAACATTTACCCTCACGGTCCCGCCGAGGTGAACGCCACCATCAAGGCCTACCTCGCGCTCAAGCTGGCCGGCGTCCCCGTCACCGATCCCCGCATGCTCAAGGCCCGCGAGATGGCCCGCAATCTCGGCGGCGTGCCGCGGATGAACACCTTCTCCAAGCTCTACCTCGCGCTCATCGGGCTGGTCGGCTGGAACCACGTTCCCTCCATTCCGTGCGAGGTGCTGCTCATCGGCAAGTGGTTCCACGTCAACTTCTGGGACATGTCCAACTGGTCCCGCGCCATGCTCGTGCCGTTGGCCATCATCAACCACTTCCGTCCCACTCGCCCGCTCAAGAATGGCGTAAATCTCGACGAGCTTTACCCCAACGGGAAGTGGGAGCTCGATGAAGCGCTGCGGCCGCGTTACTTCGACTTCGGCCTGCGCAACGCCTTTCTCTGGCTCGACCGCCTGCACAAACTCGCCGAGTGGGTCGCCCGCCAGAGCGTCCATCCCTTCCGCAAGCGCTCCCTCAAAAAATGCGAGCAGTGGATGCTCGAACGCTTTGAGGGCAGCGACGGTCTGGCGGCCATCTTCCCGGCGATGCTCAACAGCCTGATCGCCCTCGAAGCGCTTGGCTACCCGCGCAACCACCCGATCTTCGAGCGCGAATACAAGGAGCTCAAACGCCTCGAACACCACACCACCGACTCCATCCGCATCGAGCCCTGCTTCTCCCCTGTCTGGGACACCGCCATTGTCACCATCGCCATGCGCGAGTCCGGCGTGCCCGCCGAGCACCCGCGCATGAAGCAGGCCGCCAGCTGGCTCATGGACCGCGAGATTCGCTTCCGCGGCGACTGGTATCACAAGAACCCCGTGGACGTGGAGCCCAGCGGCTGGGTCTTCGAGTTCAACAACAAGTGGAACCCCGACGTGGACGACACCGCGATGGTGCTGCTCGCGCTCCGGCAGATTCCCACCGACAACCCGAAGCGCCGCGACGAGTGTTTCAAGCGCGGCTACGATTGGATGCTCGCCTTCCAGTGCAAGGACGGCGGCTGGGCGGCCTTCGACAAGGACTGCACCAAAAGCATTTTGGAAAAAGTTCCCTTCGCCGACCACAACGCGATGCTCGACCCCGAGTGCGTGGACATCACCGCGCGCATCCTTGAGGTCATGGGCCTCGAAGGCGTGCGGAAAGACCATCCGCAGGTGAAACGCGCGCTCAAGTTCATCAAGGAATCACAAGACCCGGACGGCTCCTTCTTCGGCCGCTGGGGCGTGAACTACATCTACGGCACCTGGCAGGTCCTCCGCGGCCTCAAAGCGCTCGACTACGACATGACCGAGCCTTGGCTCCTCCGTGCCCGCGACTGGCTCCTGAGCGTTCAGCACGCCGACGGCGGCTGGGGCGAACGCTGCAACACCTACGACGATCCCGTCCATAAGGGCCGCGGCCCCAGCACCGCCTCTCAGACCGCCTGGGCCGTCATGGGCCTCGCCACTTTCGGCGACCCGGAAATGCCCGCCCTCAAGCGTGGCGTCGCCTACCTCTGCACCACCCAGAACCGCGACGGCTCCTGGTCCGAAGACGAAATCACCGGCACCGGCTTCCCCTGCGTCTTCTATCTCAAATACGACATGTATCGGAATTCTTGGCCCCTGCTTGCGCTGGCGACCCACCGCAAGCTCCTGGATGCCCGGCCTGCCGCCTCGCGCTGACCATGACCGGCCCCCTCCGGCCCCCCGTGCTCGTCTGCTTTGCCGTGCGCGAGGAAGCTGCCCCCTTTCGCCGCGCCCTTCCTGACCATGTCACCGTCGTCGTCTCGGGGATGGGACCGGCCGCTGCGGAAGCCGCCGCCCGGCAGCACCTCGCCGCCCGCGACTGGAGCGCCGTCTTCACCTGCGGGTTCGCCGGTGGCCTCAACCCCGCCCTCGCCCGGGGCACCGTCCTCTGTGATGCGGACGACGCCTTTCCCTTCCGCGCCCGCCTGCTCGCTGCCGGAGCCCTCCCAGCCCGCTTCCACTGCGCCGAGCGCGTCGCCACCACGGCTTCGGAAAAAACCGCTCTCCGCGAACGCACCGGGGCTGACGCCGTGGAGATGGAATCCGGCATCATCCGAGAACTCTGCCGGCAGCGCGGCCTCCCGGCTGCAACCGTCCGCGTCATCTCCGACCCCGCGGGGGAAGACCTCCCGCTCGACTTCAACGCCCTCATCAATCCCGCAGGCCGGCTTCACCTCGGCCGGCTGGCCGGAGCGGTGCTCCGTCGCCCCGGCAAAATCCCCGCCCTGATGGCTCTTGGCCGCCATTCCCAATCTGCTGCCCAACGCCTCGCCGCCGTCCTCCACGCCGCCTTGGCATCCGCCTGACCCGCCTTTGTCGTCGCGAGCGGGGGAACTACCCCAAACCCAAGGCACAACTTAAACCGAAAGGCCGACGCTTCCCTTGTCGGCCTGTTTGCCAACCAGATCTCGGCCGCCACAGCCGCGTGAATTTGGGCGCGGGCATGCTTGTCGGAACGGCGGGCACCCGCTAACTTGCCGTCACCATGACTGCCTTGCCGCTTGATCCGCAGAACACGCGCCGCGACTTCCTGCAAAAGCTCGCCGCCGCCACGGCCACGACGATGGCCATGGGCGCGCCGCGCCTGCTGGCCAACGAGAAGGTGACCCATCCGAAGGCCACCGCCGACGCCTGCATCCTGATCTGGATGGGGGGCGGCATGGCCGCGCCGGACACGTTTGATCCGAAGCGCTACCAGCCCTTCGAGAAGGGCGTGCCGGTGAAAAACATTCTCAGCACCTTCCCGGCGATCCCAACGGCAGTGGATGGCGTGAAGATTTGCCAGGGGCTGGAGCAGATCGCGTCGGTCATGGACCGCGCCACGCTCATCCGCAGCGCGGTGCAGCCGGACCTCGGGCACATCCTGCATTCGCGGCACCAGTATCACTGGCACACGGGCTACGTGCCGCCCCAGACCGTCGCGGCCCCGCACCTCGGCGCGTGGATGGCCAAGGTGCTGGGCCCGCGCAACCCGGTGATGCCGGCCTTCATCAACGTCGGTCAACGGCTGGAAGGCGTCGGCGAGCAGGAGGAGTTGAAGGCCTTCACCACTGCTGGGTTTTTCGGCAACGAGTTTGGCCCGATGAACCTGCCGTATCCCGACGACGCCGCGCAGTCCGTGCGCCCGCCCAAGGGCATGGAACCGGGCCGGTTCGACAACCGCTACAGCCTTTACAAGAAGCTCGTGGACCGGAACCCGCACCGCGAGTTCATGAGCGACTTCCAGCAGGAATCCATGCTGCGCTCGCTCGACAACGCGCACCGGCTGCTCAGCTCGAAGGAGCGCGCCGCGTTCGACCTCGCGCTGGAGCCGAAGGAAAGCTACGCGAAATACAACACCGGTCGTTTCGGTCAGGGCTGCCTGCTAGCCCGGCGGCTGGTGGAGAACGGCGCGCGGTTCGTCGAGGTGACCACGGAATACGTGCCCTTCCTGCATTGGGACACGCACAAAGACGGCCACGAGACAGTGGCAAGGATGCACAAGGAGATGGATGCCCCCATCGCCCAACTCATCCGCGATCTCGAGGCGCGCGGACTGCTGAACCGCACGCTGGTGGTGATCGCCAGCGAGTTCAGCCGCGACGCGATGATCGAGGGCATCCCCGGCTCGAACGCAAAGGACCAGGCCACTGCGCCCAGCGAGACCTTGCATGAGATGAAGCACTACGGCCTGCACCGGCACTTCACGGGCGGCACGAGCGTGGTGATGTTCGGCGGCGGCGTGAAGAAGGGTTTCGTCTACGGCCAGACGGCGGACGAGCGGCCGCTGATCGCCATCAAGAACCCCGTCCCCGTCATGGACCTGCACGCGACGATCTTCACCGCGATGGGCATCAGCCCGAAGACGGCGTTCGACATCGAAGGCCGGCCCTTCTACGCGACCGAGGATGGCAAGGGCAGGGCGGTGAACGAGATCTTCGCCTAGTCAAGGGCCGGGCACTGCCAGCTTGACCTCGGCCCGGAGCGCGGCCATACCTCCTGCCATGATTTCCAGCGGTAACCGACTCCTTCGGCGCGGTGCTTTCACCCTCATTGAGCTCCTCGTGGTCATCGCCATCATCGCGATACTGGCCGGGATGCTGTTGCCGGCCTTGAGCAAGGCAAAGATGAAGGCGCACCAGACCAAGTGCATCAACAACACCAAGCAGATCGCACTGGCATTGCTGGTTTACACCGGGGATTTCGACGACCGGCTTCCGGTTCACTCCGGGTGGGCGAACATGGGTGGCCAAACGCCAACGGCTAACCCGCCTTTCACCTTGCAGCCTTCCTATCAGGTATCAACGCCCGAGAGCAACCGCGTGCTGAACGCCTACACCGGTGGCGGCGCGGTTTACAATTGTCCACGGGACAGTGGCGATACCCTCAATACTGCAATGGCTGAGGCGGTCAAGAAGTGCTTCGAGAGCTATGGCACGAGCTATCTAGTCCAGTGGCGTAGCACTGCGTTCGGCGTCGCAACAGTTACATCTGACACCGTGGCTACCTCAGTTCGGATCAGTCAATACACGCGAGCTGTGTCCAAAAAGATTCTCTTTGGTGACTGGAACTGGCACGCTAATCGGGCAGTCAATGTCCTGCAAGGTCAGTGGCACAACTACGGCGGGCGTAACCGCTACAATCTCGGTTTTGCCGATGGCCACTCGGAGTTTTTCGAGTTTCCAAAGCCGTGGGATAACACGACTACTTTTCCGGGTGGACCAGACCCGGACCTGCGTCCGTTTTGGTGACAGTCCGCTGGGGAATCACATCACCATCCCGCCATCCACCGCGAGCACCTGGCCGGTGATATAGCGGGCCTCGGCGCTGGCGAGGAAGAGCGCGGCGTTGGCGATGTCCTCCGGCTCGCCCAGCGTGCCCAACGGAATCTGCTTCAGAATTTCCGCCTTCATCTCGTCCTTGAGCACGGCCGTCATGTCCGTGGCAATGAAGCCCGGCGCGAGCACGTTGGCGGTGATGCCGCGCGAAGCCAGTTCCTTGGCAACGGACTTGGTGAAGCCGATCAGGCCGGCCTTGCTTGCCGCGTAGTTGGCCTGCCCGGCGTTGCCGATTAGGCCGATGACCGAGGCGACGTTGATGATGCGGCCGGAGCGCTGCTTGAGGAAGGAGCGCGTCAGGGCCTTCGTGAAGTTGAACGCGCCCTTGAGGTTCGTGTTGATGACGGCGTCCCAGTCCGCCTCGCTCATGCGCATGAGCAGGCCGTCGCGCGTGACCCCGGCGTTGTTGACGAGGATGTCCACTTTGCCGGCCTCCTTCAGGGCGGTCTCGGCGGCGGCTGCCACGGCGGCAGCGTCGGCCACATCCACGGCCAGCGCCCACGCGCGGCGACCCAGCGCGCGCGCCTCGGCGGCGGCCTTCTCGGAGTTCTCCTGCGTGCGCGAAACGCACACCACGTCCGCACCGGCGGAAGCGAACTTGAGCGCGATGGCGCGCCCGATCCCGCGACCCGCACCCGTGACCAAGGCAACCTGACCAGCCAATGAATTCATAGGCCGGGAGTTGTGGGCGGCACACGGGGCGAAGTCAATTCACGAGTGGGCCGGCGGCCGGCAGCGGCCGGTATTCCGGATGCGCGCCGGTGAGTTCGGACCACAACTCGGCCAAGGCCGGGCGGCGGTCGCGCGAGCGGTTCACCCATTCCACCTCGGTTGGTGCGCCGGCGGCGGTGAAGCGAATCCCCCAGATGGGATCAAAGGCCTTGGCGGACAGGGAATACCTCATGTCCCCAATCACTGCGGCGTCCCCGGGCGCGCGGGCGATCCAGCCATCCGAGAAATGCGCGAACCGGGCGAACGAGTCATGCCGCGTAAGGCGCGCCGTCTCCGCCGGGGCCAGATCCCGGTCGGTCACCAGTGGCAGCGAGTCCCCTGCGCGGACCGACGACGGGCCCAGCCACGGCACCCGGAGCCGGTCGCTGTAAATGCGGCCGTCGTGCAGGTAGAGCGAGCGCCAGACGAGCTGATTGGCCAGGGTGGGCATGGCCTCGCTGCGCTCAATGCGGTGGCCGCGGGCGCGGGCCAGATCCGCTTGGGCGGCGTGCGCCCGCAGTTTCTGCACCGCGCCGACCGCAAGGTAGGCGAAGCCGATGCCGAGCGCGGCCCACACCCAGCGATACCGGATCACGGATCGCGGATGATTTAACTCTGAATCTGCGGTGGCCGGCGGATTGGTTTTGCGCCGACGGTTGGCGAGCGCGTTTGTCACTAGGCCAGCCAGCAGGGCGACGGTGAACACCGGGTCGATGATCGAGATGAAATCCCACCCGAAGCGGTGGCGGCTGAAGGGCACCAGGAACTGCGTGCCATAGCTCGTGCAGGCGTCGAGCAGGATGTGCGACCAGCAGGCGATCAGGCCACAAAGAAACAGCGGCCAACGCAGGGGCTTGAACTCCGCCCGAAACCACCAGGGCAGCGCGGCGGCGAAGCCGAGGATCGGCGAGAAGGCGAATGAGTGGGTGAAGTGCCGGTGCAGTTCGACGTTCAGCAACGGGTCCGCGGCGCTGTGGATGAAGAAGTCGAGGTCGGGCAGTTCGGCGGCCACCATGCCGATGACCGTGGCCCGCCACTGGAGCCGGCGTCCGAAAGCGACTTGTCCGACAGCCGCGCCGAGCAGCGCGTGGGTGAGGGTATCCATCCAGCGTTACTGCGGGGCCGGTGCGGTGAGCACGAACTCGATCAGGTCCGCCATGGCCTGCGGCGTCAGGCCGGCGGCGAGGTTCTCCGGCATCAGCGATTGGCCGGAGCTCTTCATGCCCTTGACCTTTGCGCGGGCGAGCGTGACGGCCTGCCCGCCCGCCATCCGCAAGGTGACGTGGCTCGGGGTTTCGTCCGCGATGATGGCGGTGTAGCTCTCGTCCTCCCGCGTGTCCACCTGGAAGGCGATGAACTGCGGGGCAACCTCGCTGTTCGGGTCAATGATGCTGGCCAGCAGCTTCTCCTTCCCGGCGGTGCGGACAGTCACAAAGTCGGGGCCGAGGGCGAAGCCGTCCTTGCCCGCGCGATGGCACGAGGCGCAGCGTTCCATGAAGATCGCCTTGCCGCGCGCGGCGTCGCCCGTGAGCGCGAGCGCCGGGGCGAAGGATTTAAGCACGTCCACCGGTTTGGGGGCGGGCGGGAAAAGCTTCATGGCCAGCGCGGCCACGGCCTTGTCCTTGCTGCTGACGAGGGACTTCACGGCGGCGGCGGGCAGCTCGGCGGGTTTCACCGGACCGGCCTCGACGGCTTTAAGCAGGGCGAGGGCGCGCTCGGGCCGGGTGGTGAGGGCGGCGAGCACCTCGGAGCGATCCCGCGGCGAGTAGGCGGGCCAGCGCTTCACCAGCTCCGGGCCAACCTCGGGGGCGGGGAAACGGGCGAGGGCGCTGATGGCGGCGAGCTTCAGCGGTTCGTCCGACGCGTCGAGCAGGGGCAGCAGTTTGGGGCCGGCCTCGGCATACGTCGTCAGGGCGAGGAGCTGGGCGGCCTGGGCGCGGGCGGCGACGGGGGCCTGCGGGTTGCCGGCGGTCTGCGCAGCGGCAGCGAACACTCCTTTGAGGAAGCCCAAGCGATCCACCGCTTTGAGCGAGGTGCCGGCGCGGGCCGCCCCGTCGCCCAGTGCGCGCACCCAGGTGGCGACCGGCGCGGCGGGGTCCGGCTTGGCGGCGAATTCAAGCACGGCGCGGACTTCGCCATGGACATTGCGGGCACCGATGAGTTCGGCGAGCTGGCGCAGGAATTCGTCGCTGCCGGGTTTGCCGCGGAACCGGACGTCATGGACGAGGGCGTTGAACACCTCGCCGGCCCCGTCGGTGAGCGAGTTGAGCACGGCCGCGCGCATGAGCGGGTTGTCAGCATCGTGGCGGATCAGTTCGGCCAGCGCCTTCGCCCGTGCGGGGCTGCGGACTTCCCCGAGGGTGAGGGCGAGCTGAAAACGGACGCGGGGAGGCAGTTCCGTGGTCATGGCCAGCAGACGTGGTCCCAGCGCGGACTGCCCGCTGCCGCCGGCTAGCGGTCCTTCGCAAAGTTTGATCGCGTGTTCCCGCACCCGCTCGTCGGCATCGCCGAGCGCGGTGAGCAGGTGCTGGTTGTTCAGGGTTAGCAAGCCGTCCAGCGCATACAGGGCGTGGATGCGACCGAGGGGCGAAGGCGAGCGGCTCAAAACGTTTTCGATGGCTGCTGCCGCGCGGCGGTCGGCGCGTTCGTAGAGCAGGCGGGCGGCGGTCTCACGCACCCAGCCGTTGGGGTGATCGAGGTGGCCGGCAAGTTGGGCTGAGCTCAGCGTGGCAAACTTGGGCAAGGCCGGCCGTTTGAAGTTTTCCGGCACCACGCGCCAGATGCGTCCGCGGTTGCTGCCGCTGTTGAGGTCAATGTGCTTCTTGATGGCTTCTGGGATGGACCACGGGTGCTCGATCACCTCGCGATACATGTCCACGATGTAGAGGCATCCGTCCGGTCCGTTTTGGAAGTGCACCGGGCGGAACCAGGTGTCGCGGGAGGCGATGAACTCGACGTTCTGCTCGTCCGCCGGGCGTTTACCCGTGAGCGCGACGCCGTTGGGGGAAAGCACCTTGCGATGGACGAGGTTCCCGCCGGCATCGCCGATGAATGCGTTGTCCACAAACTCGGGGCCGTAAGCGTTGCCGCGGTAAATGGTCGCGCCGGTCGCACCGGTGAAGTAGCCGGACACGCGCCCGCCACCTTCAACCGCACCGGGCACCACGCCGCTGATGCGCCAGCGGGTGCGGACAATGCGCCAAGGTTCGTCTGGGCTCAGGCGGAAGACCTCCGCCGCCGGGCCATCCGCCGCGATGCTGACGCGCGGGCTGGGCATGGCGAACGCGGGGTTGCGCGCGGCATAGCGTTGGTCAAAGAGCAGCATCTGCAAGTGATCGCTGTTGCTGCACACGAACTTGCGGCCAAAGCTGTCGAAGGAGAGCCCGTATTGGCCGCCGCCGGATTCGGCCCGCAGTTTCAGGCTGCGCGGGTCGAAGCTGAAGTCGCGCCCGCGCAGGTCCAGCGTCGGGCTGTTGGTGCTGGCAGGTCTCACGGCGTTTCCGCCGATGGGGCCGGTGGCACCGTGGATGCGGTTGTCCAGACCCCAGTTGAGTGAATTGAGCAGGGCCTGCACATTGAGCCGCGTTGCGCCGCTGCTGAAGCCGGTGAAGACCACCTGGCGTTCGTCGGCCTTGCCGTCGCCGTTGGTGTCCTTGAGCCAGAGAATGTCCGGCGTGGCGCCCACGAAGATGCCGCCGCCGTAGCAGATCACGGCCGTGGGCCAGGGCAGGTTATCGGCGAAGACGGTGGCCTTGTCGTAGCGGCCGTCGCCGTCCGTGTCCTCCAAGAGGCGCACCCGGCCCAGATGCGGGGTTTCGTCCCGGCGTTCCGAGTAGTCAATCATCTCGATGACATACATGCGCGCCTGCTCGTCGAAGGCGATGGTGACCGGGCTGTTGATGTTCGGTTCGCTGGCGGCGAGTTCGAGCCGGAAACCCGGTTTGACCTGAAACGATTCGGCGGCCCGGGCCGGCTCCATGGCAGGGAAGCGGGGCAGATCCTTGGCCGTCAGCTCCGGCTGTGCGGATTTGCCGTAGGCCTCGGAATACGTGACCCGGGATTTGGGTGCGGGTTGGGCCGGGGCGGTGGCCGCCATGCCCAGCCAAGCGGCGGTGAGCAGCAGGTGCAAACGGAACGAGCTCATGAAAACAGATTGGTGCGTAAGCCGACCGGTGGAAAGGGGGAATAATTCAGCGCCCCGGCCCTAGCGCTAATTCTTCACCGAGCGGACGAAGGTGTCCAAGTCGTCACTTTCGCGGCCGCGCAGCTTGGCCTTCCCGCGCATGGAGCCGATGATGCGACTCCATTCCTCGACGTTGTAGGTCGCCGGGTCGTATTGGCGATGGCAGTCCGTGCAGGGCCCGGCGATGATGGCACGGCCGCTCTTGATCTGCGCGGCGCTCAGGCCGTTCTGAAACTTGCCCACCACCGGCACGACGGCCTTGGGCGGATCAAGCTCGACCTTTGCGCCGCCGGTTGCGCTGGCTGCGCCGGGGGCGGGGGTGCCCGCCGTCTTGGGGCCGGGTTTGGCGTCGGCAGAGTCTTTGACCGTCCCCCTCTGCTTCACCCAAATCCCGGCGGCGACGAGCGCGGCGACGGCCACGAGGCAGGCCGCCACGGTGCCGAGCACGAGCTTGGCCTTGCCGCCGCCCACGGTGACCACCTCCGGGTCCTCGCCGGCGGACTCAACTTTCAGCGGGGTTTCCTGTTGGCAGTGCGGGCAGGCGACGTTCGCGCCCACGGCCTCGGCGGGATATTCGATGCGGCCGCCGCAGTGCTCGCAATTGCATTTCAGAAAACCGGGCATTTGATGGTGGGATTTAGAATGGGATCAGAAGCGGGGGCAAGGAAGGAAAGGGAATGACGGGGGAAGCCGTGAACGGCAGACCGTTTCTGTCCTTCAGCCTGCTGCTCATCGCGGCTCATTTTTCTCCGTCAGGCTCCAGCACGCAGCGGAAGCCATAGAGCGTGCTGCGGCCCGTGGGCAGCGCCATGTGCCGGCAGGAGTTTTGGAGACTGGTCGAATCCCAAAAGATCCAGGACGCCCCGCGCAGGACCTTGAACTTGCGGCCACCGCCGTCGTTGTTGAGTTCCTTGTTCTCCTGGCGGATTTTGTTTTCGTTCATGGTCTTCACATACCAGTCGTTGACCCATTCGAAGACATTGCCACCCAGATCGTGGAAACCCAGCTCGTTGGCGGGCCGGCTGCCCACGGGGCCGGTGTTGTCGCCGTCCGTCGGCTTGTAGCCGGGCAGCTTTGGCCAGTCGGCCATCTTCGGCCAGTTTTCGCCCCACGCATATTTGCCTTTGCCAACGGCGACGCTCCATTCCGCATCTGTCGGCAGGCGGTATCGGTCTCGTTTGCCAAGAAGGCCGGCCTTGCGTTCCTTCTCCGTGAGCCAGCGGCAGTAGGCGGCCGCCTCCTCCCACGAAACCCCGCCCATGGGATAATTCGTTTTGCCGGCATATCCGAGGGCGGCCCAGTCCTGCTTGGAAAAGGAATCGGCGAAGGGCATGTAGTCCGCCACGCGCGTCTCGAAGACGCTCATCAGAACCCGCGAGTCCGGCAGGGGCACGAACTTCATGCCGAGGCTGTTCACGTGGGGCTTTTCCTTGGTGGCCGCGAACTTGCCCTGCGCTTGCGCGGGGCCGGCTGCCACCAGCCATACTAGCAACAAGGCAGGCCAGACAGTCCGGAGTGTTCGTTGGCAGAAGTGTGCGGTCAAAGCGTGCTCTAGTTCACCCGAAATGGTCTGGTTGGCGAGCCAAAATCGGTCGGCATGGAGAAATTCCAGCGGTGGCTCGTGAATGTAGCGGCGCGCTGCCAACGCCTCGCCAGCTCCCGTATTGGGCCACTTACCTTGTCGCCAATTGCTGCTTGCCAGCCGCTTCGCCCGTCGGGCATTAACTGGCATGGCAATTTCCAACGCCGTTCACCCGCTTGACGCCGAATTTTACCTGCCGGCGGAACGCTTTTTCCCCGCCCAGACGGGCACCGCGCTGACTTACGATGATGTCACGCTCGCGACGCTTTACTCCGAAATCCTCCCGCGGGACACGCAGCTGGACACGCAGCTCGCCGACACCCTGCAGCTCAACATCCCGGTCATCTCGTCGGACATGGACACCGTGACGGAGGGGCGCATGGCCATCGCCATGGCGCTCAACGGAGGGCTCGGCCTCATCCACTACAACATGCCGGAGAAGCAGCAGTTGCAGGAGGTCGGCCGGGTGAAGAACCATGTCCACGGGCTGATCCAGGAGCCGATCAAGGTGTCGCCGGACCAGTTCATCGGCGACGTGCTGGCACGCATTGAGGAAAAGCGCTTTGCCTTCAGCACGTTCCCCGTGGTGGACGAACAGGGGAGATTGCTGGGCCTGCTGTCCGGCAGCGTGGTGAAACCGCGTTATGCCAAGCGCAAGGTGGCTGAAGCGCTGACCCCGCGCGACCAGGTCTTCACGCTCACCGAGAAGAAGCTCGGCAAGAACCCCATTGCGGCGGCGGACAAGTTCTTCAACGACCATCCCGGCATCCACAAGCTGCTGGTGGTGGATGATGAAGACCGCCTGCGTGGCCTCTTCACGATGAGTGACATTGAGCGCATCACGCAGGAACGCGCGGCGCAGTTCAAGCCGGCGCGCGACGCGCAGTTCCGCCTCGTGTGCGGCGCCGCGGTGAGCGCCACGCGCAACGCCTTCGGTGAACTCGATCGCGACCGCATCCTCAGCCACGTCGGCGGCCTCGTGGAACGCGGTCTCGACACCGTGGCTGTGTCCACGGCGCACGGCCACACCAAGGGCGTGGGCGAGACCGTGAAGATGCTCCGCGATGCGTTTTCCAAGCTGCCCATCATCGCCGGCAACGTGACCAGCGCCGCGGGGGTCGCCTTCCTCGCCGACTGCGGGGCGAACATCATCAAGGTGGGGCAGGGCCCGGGCTCGATCTGCACCACGCGCGTCGTGGCCGGCGTAGGCATCCCCCAGATGACGGCCCTCTACGTCTGCGCCCGTGCCGCGGCGGAAAAGAAGGTCACGATCTTGGCCGACGGCGGCATCACCAAGTCCGGCGACATCGTGAAGGCGTTGACGCTCGCGCAGGCCGTCATTTGCGGTGGCGTGCTGGCCGGCTGCGCGGAAGCCCCCGGCGAAATCCTCGAAATCGGCGGCAAGCTCTACAAACAGTATCGCGGCATGGGCAGCCTCGCCGCGATGAAGGCCGGTTCGGCGGCGCGCTACGGCCATACGTCGGCCGACACCACCCGCAAGGTCGCCGCCGAGGGCGTTGAGGCGCTCAAGGAAGTCGCCGGTCCGCTCGAACGCACGCTCGCCACGCTGATCGGCGGCATCCAGTCTGGCATGGGGTATCTCGGTGCGGCGAACCTGGCCGAGCTACGCAAGCGCGCCCGCTACATCCGTGTCAGCCCGGCCGGTATGAAGGAAGCCGGGGCGCATGACGTGGTCGAGGTGAAGACGGGGAATTGAACCGGAAGTTTTCGGTCGTCCGCATTCAGAGTTCAGTCGGGTAGAGTCGACTTGGCTGCTGGAGGCACCGCAGGGATTCCTGCCCGCACTCAGAACTCCACTGCTTCGTTGGTCGCACCGCACTGCGGGCAGCGCGACACCTCCACATCCTCGTCATCGGTGTAAACGTAGGCACATTTCCGGCAGCGGAAAATGGTGTCCTCCGTCGGTTGCGGCTCGAAACTCCTCCGTCGCCGTTCCGCCATCACTGCGAGCGTGGCCATCCCCCCCAGCAGGATTGCGACGTAGGCAAAAATCATCCGCTCCATGTCACTCCTTCGCGCTCACTGGCGCCTCCATGGTGTGCCATTGGAAGACAAGCACGCCCTCCGCCAAGGCACCCGGACCTTGGCTGCCGGCCTGGGGCAAGGGGGCGAACCGCAGGCTGCGCGCGAGCTCGATTGCATGCTGATCAGCTTCGCGCTGAACCGGGTTCCGCGCCGCCGTCGCCTGCGCGAGGCGCGGCGAAATCACCAACCCCTCCGCGCTCACAATCACCTGCACCCGGGTGTCAGTCAGCAAATCCGTGTGTGACCATGAACGCAGGGCCGGCACCTTCACCAATGGCCTGCGCGCGAGGTCGCCCTGCACGAGCAGCCGCGAAGCCAACCGGAGCACGGGCGGCGCGACGATCGTGCCCGGCACGGTCGGGGCGGGCCGGCGCACGGGTTCAAAGTCTTGCGGGCGGGCGGTTGGGGCCATGAGCTGGAACGCCCCGCCCAAGGATTGCGTCGGCTGGGCGAGGGAGCGCTCCGCATCGGTCCATTCACTGGTTCGAAATTCTTCCGGCTTAGGCCGTAGCCAAGCTGCCCCGGAAAAGCCCCGCGGGCTGGCCATCGCCAGCAGGGTGGGATCGTCCAGCAACAACGTGTCCAGCGTGCGCCGCGCGAGCGCGGGGTTGGCCAGCCAGTGCACCTTAAATCCCGGTGCGACCGGCGGCGTGGAAAATGTCCCCGGGGGCGAGAACAGGTGCAGCACTGTCAGTTGCAGGCCCAAGCCCACGAGCGTGACCGTGATCCAGCGCCGCCGAGACCACGGTGCGGATTCTGGCGGTTCGCCGATCATGGCTTGGGCGGTGCCATCGTCGTGGCCCGCGGTTTCACGGCCTGGAGCAGCTCCCGGATGCCAACCTCCCGGGCCAGTTCCGCGAGGCGGAAGGTGACATCGCTGGGGGTCAGCTTGTCAGCCAGGATGACGAGCGTGAGTTGCACGCCGCGTGCCCGCGCCCGCTCCACGGCCGTGCGCAGCCGGTTCTTAAGCTCGGCCTCGCTGAGCAGCTGGTTTTCGAAATACAGCTGGCCGCTGGCTGATACCACCACGGGCACCGTTGGATTGGCGGTGCCGGGCAGTCCGTCGGCCTCCGGCAGTTCCACCCGCACCCCGGGAGTGAAGACCAGGTGCGAGCTGAAAGTGATGAAAATCAGAGCGAGGAAAAACACTCCCGCAAAGGGCGCGGCATCAAGCTGGCCTTTGAAAATGCGGGCGTGGCGGGGAAATCTCATTGCGGGGAGAGATTGAAATCAGGACCAAGATTTGGATCCGGAGCAGGAACGAGCCGCGTGCTCGGAGTCAAACCCTTGCGCGTGTTCCTGATCCTAATCCTCATTGCGCTCATCCCTTCCTCCCATTCTCCCCGGTCACCAAGTTTAGGATCTCGTTCGAGGACTTCTCCATGTCGAGCACGATCTGGTTTACACGGCTGACGAGGTAGTTGTAGCCCATGTAGCAGGGAATCGCGACCGCCAGGCCCATCGCCGTGCAGACCAAAGCCTGCCACACCCCGCCGGTGAGCAGTGCCGCATGGGCGAACTGGCCCTGCTGTTCCATCACCTCAAACATCTTGATAAACCCCAGGGCCGTGCCCAGGAGGCCGAGCAATGGCGCGATCTGCGCGATGGTGGCGATGAGATTCAGCTTCTCCTCGAGGCGGGGCACTTCCTGCAGGCCCGTGTCTTCCAGTGCCTCGCGCACGCCGTCCCGCCCTCGCTCGCGACTGAGGATGGCATTCTTCACCAGCCGCGCGACCGGTCCCGGAGTAGCATCGCAGATGGAGAGCGCCTCGACCACGTTGTCGCGTTTCAAAACGGTGCGCACTCCGGCGAGAAACTCGGCGGAGTTGATCTGCGCCCGGTGAAAGTGCAGCACCCGCTCGACGAACACGGCGAGCGCCACCGCGCTGAGGAGCAGCAGCAGCCACACGACCGGTCCGCCCGCAGAAAGTAGCTTCAGCAGCATGGGTTTCTTATAGGCAGCGGGCGCAGACGGGCAAAGTTCAATCTTCCGCGCCGTGGCTTCCCGCATAAGTGACGGTTGCAAAACTCTCTCGGTGAATAAGGCTGAAATCACTTTTGCACCTCCACCGGCAGTTGTTAGAGTATCGGAGCTTGGCTACGCCGAGAAGCCGCCCGCGCAAATAGTTGCCGCGCTGCCGCAAAACCAGTTGCGCCCGCGAAGTGTTCTGTTAGCGTCGCGCGGATTTTTTCGGAACAGCCGAATCCAAATGGCTCCGAACCGCAGAGGATTCTCCCGAGTGGCAGGACCAGCAGAAGTCAGTCAGCGATGAACGAGACAACCAACAGCACGCAGGCGCGGTGGCAGGGTTTGCCGCCCAAGCAGGGACTTTACGACCCCCGGTTCGAGCATGACGCTTGCGGCGTCGGCTTCGTGGTCAACATGAAGGGGAAAAAGTCCCACGAGGTCGTCCAGCAGGGCATCCAGATTCTCATCAATCTCGATCACCGAGGCGCGTGTGGTTGCGAGCCAAACACCGGCGACGGCGCGGGCATCCTGCTCCAGCTGCCGCACAAGTTCTTCACCAAAGCGGCGAAAGAGAATGGTTTCGCGCTGCCCGCGCCGGGCCGATACGGCGTGGCGATGATTTACATGCCGAAGGACGAGACCGACCGCGCGCATTGCGAGCGCATCTTCGAGCGCGTCGTGCGCGAAGAGGGTCACTCGGTGCTCGGCTGGCGCACGGTGCCGACCGACAACTCCACGCTCGGCCCCTCGGCCGTTGCGTCCGAGCCGGCCATCCGCCAGTGCTTCATCGAGCGCAACGTGCGCAAAGCGAAGGACGAACTCGCGTTCGAGCGGAAGCTCTACGTCATCCGCAAGCGCGCCTTGACCGAAATTCGCAATTCCGGCGAGCGGGGCACGCAGGAGTGGTATGTGCCGAGCGCGTCGTGCCGGACCATCGTTTACAAGGGCATGCTCATGCCGGCGCAGGTGGACGCATATTACCCCGAGTTGAAGGACCCGGACATGGAGTCCGCGCTGGCGCTGGTCCACTCGCGCTTCTCGACGAACACCTTCCCGAGCTGGGAGCGGTCGCACCCGTATCGCTACATCGCGCACAACGGCGAAATCAACACGCTGCGCGGCAACATCAACTGGATGCACGCGCGCCAGTCCATGTTCGAGAGCGACGCCTTCGGCAAGGACATCAAGAAGATTTTCCCCATCATCAACCCAAGCGGCTCCGACTCCGCGATGTTCGACAACTGCCTCGAACTCCTCGTGCTCGCCGGCCGCCCGCTGGCGCATGCGATGATGATGATGATTCCCGAGCCGTGGGCGAACCACGAGTCCATGAGCGACGAGCGCAAGGCCTTCTACGAGTATCACTCGTGCCTGATGGAGCCGTGGGACGGCCCCGCGTCGGTCGCGTTCACGGACGGCGTGCAAATCGGCGCGTGCCTCGACCGCAACGGCCTGCGCCCGTCGCGCTACTACGTCACCAAGGACGACCTCGTCATCATGGCGTCGGAGGTCGGCGTGCTGGACATCGCGCCCGAGCGCGTGCTGCAAAAGGGCCGCCTGCAACCGGGCCGCATGTTCCTCGTGGACACGCAGCAGGGTCGCATCATTTCCGACGAGGAAATCAAGGACGGCATCGCGAAGGCGCAACCTTACCGCCAGTGGATTAACGAGCAGATGGTCGAGCTCGCTTCGCTGCCGGACGCGCCGCACTTGCCGGAGCCGAATCACGAGACCGTGCTGCAACGGCAGCAGGCGTTCGGCTACACGTTCGAGGGCCTGCGGATGCTGCTCGTGCCGATGGCGCGCGACGGCGTCGAGGCGGTCGGCTCGATGGGCACGGACACACCCATCGCCGTGCTCTCGCAGAAGCCGCAGCTTCTCTACAACTACTTCCAGCAGCTCTTCGCGCAGGTCACGAACCCGCCCATTGACTGCATCCGCGAGGAGATTGTCACGAGCGCGGAGACGACGATTGGCAGCGAGCGTAACTTGCTGAACCCGCAGCCCGAGAACGCACGGCTCATCGAGTTGAAGCAGCCCATCCTCAGCAACGAGGAGTTTGCCAAGCTCAAGCACCTGAATCATTCGCACTTCAAGTCCGCGACGTTGCCGACGCTTTTCAAGGCGTCCGAAGGCGCGGCGGGCCTGGAGAAGGCGCTGGACGAACTGTGCGAGGCCGCGACGAAAGCCATCAAGGACGGCGCGAACATCCTCATCCTCTCCGACCGTGGCGTGGACAAGGACAACGCTCCCATCCCCGCCCTGCTCGCCGTCGCGGGCGTGCATCACCACCTCATCCGCGAAGGCACGCGCACGCGCGTCGGCCTCGTGCTGGAGTCCGGCGAACCGCGCGAGGTGCATCACTTCTCGCTGCTCATTGGCTACGGCTGCGGTGCCATCAACCCGTATCTCGCCTACGAGACGCTGGACGACATGATTCAGCAGAAGCTGCTCGTCGGCGTGGACCACAAGACGGCGGTGAAGAACTTCACCAAGGCCGCCGTGAAGGGCGTCGTGAAGGTTGCCTCCAAGATGGGCATCTCGACGATTCAGTCGTATCGCGGCGCGCAAATCTTCGAGGCCATCGGCCTGAACGACGCCGTCATTGACAAGTATTTCACCTGGACGGCCTCGCGCGTCGGCGGCATCGGCATCGAGGAAATCGCGAAGGAAGTTCTCGCCCGCCACGAGCACGCGTTCCCCGAGCGCCCCACGAACGGCCACACGCTCGACGTCGGCGGCCAGTATCAATGGCGCGCGGACGGCGAACTGCACCTGTTCAACCCGCAGACCGTCCACAAGCTCCAGAAGGCCGTCCGCAACGCGGATTACAAGACCTTCAAGGAGTATTCCGCGCTCGTAAACACGCAGCTCAAAGACGTCTACACGCTGCGCGGTTTGCTGGAGTTCAAGCCCGCCACGGCGATTCCTATCGAGGAGGTCGAGTCCGTCGAGAGCATCATGAAGCGCTTCAAGTCCGGCGCGATGAGCTACGGCTCCATCTCTGGCGAAGCGCACGAGACGCTCGCCATCGCGATGAACCGCATCGGTGGCAAGAGCAACACCGGCGAAGGCGGCGAAGACCCCGCGCGCTACACGTGGACCAACGACAAGGGCGATTCGAAGAACAGCGCCATCAAGCAGGTCGCGTCCGGCCGCTTCGGTGTCACGAGCCTCTACCTCTCGAACGCGAACGAGCTGCAAATCAAGATGGCCCAGGGCGCAAAGCCCGGCGAAGGCGGCCAGCTCCCTGGCGGCAAAGTTTATCCCTGGGTCGCGAAGGTCCGTCACTCCACGCCCGGCGTCGGTTTGATTTCGCCGCCCCCGCACCATGACATTTACTCCATCGAAGACCTCGCGGAGTTGATTCACGACCTCAAGAACTCCAACCGCCGCGCCCGTGTCAGCGTCAAGCTCGTCTCCGAAGTCGGCGTCGGCACCGTCGCAGCAGGCGTGGCAAAGGCGCACGCGGACGTCGTGTTGATTTCCGGCTTCGACGGTGGCACCGGCGCTTCGCCGCAGACCTCCATCAAGCACGCGGGCATCCCGTGGGAACTCGGCCTTGCCGAGACGCACCAGACGCTCGTGCTCAACAACCTGCGCTCGCGCATCGCGGTCGAGACCGACGGCCAGCTCAAGACCGGTCGCGACGTCATCATCGCTGCGCTGCTCGGCGCGGAGGAATTCGGCTTCGCCACCGGCCCGCTCGTCGCGATGGGCTGCATCATGATGCGCGTTTGCCATCTGAACACCTGCCCGGTCGGCGTCGCCACGCAAGACCCGCGGCTGCGCGGGATTTTCCCCGGCAAGCCCGAGCACGTGGTGAATTTCATGACCTTCATCGCGCAGGAAGTTCGCGAGCTCATGGCGCAGCTCGGCTTCCGCAAGCTGGAGGAAATGGTCGGCCGCGTGGACCGGCTCGAAGCCCGCAAGGCGGTGGACCATTGGAAGGCCCGCGGCCTCGACCTCTCCGCCATCCTGCACGCGCCCGATGTGGACCCGAGCGTGGGGCGCTACTGCCAGATGGCTCAGGACCACGGCCTCGACAAGTCGCTCGACATCACGCACCTGCTTGGCGCGTGCGCGCCCGCCATCGAGCGGAAGGAAAAGGTCGTCGTGCAGCTCCCGATTCGGAACATCAACCGCGTCGTCGGCACGATTCTCGGCAACGAAATCACCCGTCGCCACGGCGCGGCCGGCCTGCCCGAGGACACCGTGCAGTTGCACTTCAAAGGCTCGGCGGGCCAAAGCCTCGGCGCGTTTGTCCCGCCCGGCGTGACCATCCGCCTCGAAGGCGACGCGAACGACTACTGCGGCAAGGGCCTCTCCGGCGGCAAGCTCATCATCTATCCCCACAGCGGTTCCACCTTCCGCGCCGAGGAAAACATGATTATCGGCAACGTCGCCCTCTACGGCGCGACGAGCGGTGAGGCTTACTTCCGCGGCATGGCCGGCGAGCGCTTCGGCGTCCGCAACTCCGGCGTGAAGACCGTCGTCGAGTCCGTCGGCGACCATGGGTGCGAATACATGACCGGCGGCACGGTGGTCGTGCTCGGCAAGACGGGCCGCAACTTCGCGGCCGGCATGAGCGGCGGCGTGGCCTACGTGCTGGACGAGGACGGCACCTTCGCCCGCAACTGCAACAAGCAGATGGTCGGCCTCCAGAAGCTCGAAGACGGCGACGAAATCGCCGACCTACGCGCGCTAATCGAGAAGCATGTCCTCTACACCGGCTCCGAAAAGGGCCGCAACGTCCTCGCGCTGTGGAACGCCACCGTGCCGAAGTTCGTGAAGGTGATGCCGAAGGACTACGAGCGCGTGCTCCAAGCCATCAAGAAAGCCCAAGCTGCCGGCCTTACCGGCGACGACGCCCTCAACGCCGCCTTCGAGGCCAACTCGAAGGATGCCGCGCGCGTGGGCGGTGGTTGATCCACAACCTGACACATCGCAGTCGAACCAACACCGAAGCCACTTTCTTTCACTGACTCATGGGCAAACCCACCGGATTCCTCGAATTCACCCGCGAACTTCCCGCTGACCGCTCGCCGCTGGCGCGCGTCGCCGACTGGCGCGAGTTCCACGACCACATGCCCGAGCCGGCGCTTCGCCAGCAGGGCGCGCGATGCATGGACTGCGGCGTGCCCTTCTGCCACACCGGCCAGCTCATCAGCGGCATGGCCAGCGGCTGCCCCATCAACAACCTCATCCCCGAGTGGAACGATCTCGTCTATCGCGGCCTCTGGCAGGAAGCCCTCGAACGTCTGCACAAGACGAACAACTTTCCTGAGTTCACCGGCCGCGTCTGCCCTGCGCCGTGCGAAGGTTCCTGCGTGCTGGGCATCAGCAACCCGCCGGTCACCATCAAGAACATCGAGTGCAGCATCATTGACCACGGCTGGGAAAATGGCTGGGTCAAACCCGAGCCTCCCGCCGTCCGCACCGGCAAGAAAGTTGCCGTCGTCGGCTCCGGCCCCGCCGGCCTCAGCGCTGCCGCGCAGCTCAACAAGGCCGGGCACCGCGTTTTGGTTTTCGAGCGCGCGGACCGTCCCGGCGGCCTGCTCATGTATGGCATCCCCAACATGAAGCTCGAGAAGAACGAGGTCGTGCTTCGCCGCATCAAGCTGCTGGAAGACGAAGGCGTGAAATTCGTCTGCAACTGCGAGGTCGGCAAGGACGTGACCGCCAAGCAGCTCATGGAGGATTTCGACGCCGTCGTGCTCGCCACCGGAGCGACCAAGCCGCGTGATCTCCCCATCGAAGGCCGTCAGTTGAAAGGCGTTCACTTCGCCATGGAATTCCTGCACGGCAACACCAAGGCCCTCCTCGACGGCAAGACGCCGACCATCAACGCCGCTGGCAAGGATGTCGTCGTTATCGGCGGCGGCGACACCGGCACCGACTGCGTGGGCACCTCCATGCGCCACGGGTGCAAGAGCCTGGTGCAGGTGGAAATCCTTCCGAAGCCGCCGCTGGAACGCGCCAAGGACAACCCCTGGCCCGAATGGCCCAAGACCTACAAGCTCGACTACGGCCAGGAAGAGGCGAAGGCAAAGTTCGGTGAAGACCCGCGCATCTACCTCACCACCGCCACGAAGTTCGAGGGCGATGCTGACGGCAATCTCAAGGCCGTTCACCTCGTGAACATTGAGTGGACCAAGAACGACAAAGGGCAGTTCGTCCCGAAAAACGTTCCCGGCACCGAGCGCGTCATCCCCGCGCAGCTCGTCCTGCTCGCGATGGGCTTCCTCGGACCTGAACAGCCGCTCCTCGAAGCCCTCGGCGTCGAGCGCGACCCGCGTTCCAACGTGAAGGCCGACCACGGCAAATTCCAGACCAGCCTCCCGAACGTCTTCGCCGCCGGCGACTGCCGCCGCGGGCAGAGCCTCGTTGTTTGGGCCTTCAACGAAGGCCGCGGCGCCGCCCGCGAGTGCGACCGCTACCTGATGGGCAAGACGGATCTGGCTTAAACTCCGTTATTTCCGGCGCGTTTCCCGAGTCCAGTTCGGTTGCCAGTGTCGGCGCTGGCGTTCTTCCGACGATGGGGCTCTGTCCTCTTAAAGGATGTTTCCCAATCATAGTCTTTGGGGGACTTCGGCCGGGCGGGTGACGGAGGCGTCCGCCGATTCAGAACAAATGCCGCATGCCTTGGCATGCTGGTTTTCGTCAGGTCACCCTGCACTTAGGCATCAATGACTCGGGCGGCTGGACCCCAGTGCTTGCCAGCCAATCCATGCCCCCAACATCACGGCGACAACTGCGAGTGAGATGGTCCAAGCATCCGGAGTCCCGGTCTTTACCACCAGCAGCGCACCCGCGGTCAATGCGCCATCTCCGGCGAGGAGAGCCAATCGGACTTTGAACGGAAGTGTCTGCGTGACGCAGCAGTCCGTGGCCGGGCTCGCGCCACTGTTGGCGGAGCGGTGCACCAAGGTGCTCAGGCCGGCACTGAGTCGGGGGGCGCTGCTGCCCGTGGCAGTGGCGGTGGCGGGGCCACGCGCACCGCTGTTTTGCAGCAGATCACCCAATCCTTTTCCCAATGCTGTCTTCGCCACGGGACAAGGCTGCGGACCGGGCAGCTCGGGGGCAACGCAAAGTTGTTCACAGCCGGCTGACCCCGTCCGCCTTCATCGACGGGTGAGAAACTTGGGCAGCCATTCGAAGAAGCCGTCCGGATACCGCTCGGCCATGAAGATCTGGTAAAAGCGGACCGCTGAGTCGCAGGGCAACAGGGTGATGGAGAAATAATCCAGCCAGATCAGGGAGCTGGAAACTTGCTGAAACAAACCGCCACTGAAGAAAAAGAGGCCAACCAGCTCCGAGAGGAAGAACAGGTAGGACAGACAGGAGGTGATGAGCGAGACACGGCGCGGGTTGATGCCGTGCGGCTCGAGCACCTCTTCCTTGAAGGCGGAGGGGAAATAGCCCAGCAGTGGATAAAGCAGCCGCCAGTTCGTTTTGCGGCCATGCACGGGGCGGATCTTCTTGAACGCGCCGTCCCGCAGCGCGACGTAATCCTCATCGTAGGTAATGACAAACTTCGGCCGAATCCCTCCGAAGTCCGGCCAAGGGGCCAGTTCGTAACGGATGGGTCTGTCCTCGTCGCCCCGCAGTTTCCGTGAAAGGTAGTATCGACGGCCCTCAAACTCGATCGCCGGGCGCGAGGACTCGCGGCTTTCCCACTCCACCATCTCCTTCGCCGCGCACACGACGATTTTTTCGCCAAAATAGAGGACCACGTCCGGGCCGACTTCGACTCCGGATGGCGGGCGGTTGTGGCCTTCAGGCATGGACGTGCGGCACACCCGTCCGCACGGCGCGGATCCCCAGTGCCATCAATCCGCTTAGTTTTTGGGTGAACCACCGGTGAGTCAAGCCGCGTGGCGGAACCGGCTGGTGTTCCCTTTGGGTGCCCTAGGTGCTATCTCAATGCCGCATGATTGATTCGGAAGAGGGCTGGGCGACACTGGACTGGACGGCACTTGAAAGGCTGCGGAAGGGCTTTATCACGCGGGCGGGGGCCGTCGGAGCCTACTGGCTCACCCATACGGACCTCGCAGCTTACGACCTGACATTTGCCCAACGCATCGCCTGGAAATGGGAGGCGGTGCTCGCCGAACTCAAACTGCGCGGCTGGCGGCCGCCACCGGGTGAAATGCTTGATTGGGGCTGCGGCAGCGGAGTGGCCAGCCGGTCCGTGTTGCGGGAGTTCGGGCCTGATCATTTCTCCTCGCTCCGGGTGTTTGACCGCTCGTCGCTGGCCATGGAGTTTGCCGCCAGCCGGGCGAAGGCCGTCTTTCCCAAGCTGTCCGTCACGATTGGGCAACCGGACACCGGCGGGTTCGGCACGCTGGTGTTAAGCCACGTTCTCAACGAGGTCCCGGAGGCGGAACTGCGATCCCTGCTGCAGCTCGCCCGGCGGGCAACCGCCGTGCTCTGGGTGGAACCGGGGGCACATGCCGACAGCCGGGCGCTCATCGCGATACGCGAGCAGTTGCGGCAGGAATTCGATGTCATTGCTCCATGCCCACACCGGGCTGCCTGCGGTCTGCTTGCTGCCGGCAATGAACGGCATTGGTGCCACAACTTTGCCACGCCGCCTACCGGCCTGATGGCAGACTCGAACTGGGTGCGGTTCGGTCAGCGCATGGGCATTGATCTGCGGAGCCTGCCCTACAGCTTCCTTGTGCTGGAGCGAAGAGGACTGCGCGTGCCGGAGGAACAGCTCCCTGGCTGGTCCCGGGTGGTCGGGAGTCCGCGCGTTTACAAGGGTTTCGCCAGGCTGTTCGCCTGTCAGGCTGATGGGGTGCGGGATCTGACCTTGCAAAAGCGCGATGCACCGGCGGTGTTCAAGCGTTTGAAGGATGAGGTGCCGGTGCTGCTGGTGAAGGGGGGCGTTGAAAAGGAAAAGCTGGTCTCAGTGGGTGCGACGCTGCCGTGAGATCGGCGTGGCCCCGATCTACCTGAGTTGTGACCGGGCGGTGGCCAGCGCTGCCTCGTAAACTTGTTTCAGCGTCAGGCCGGCCTTGGCAGCAAGCTGCTTGCAGGACTCGAACTCCGGCGCAACCTGCACGACGGCCCCATCCAGCTGGCCGAGCTTCACGGTCACCTCGCCCTGCGGGAGCTTCACGGTGAGGAACTCGCGCCTCAGCTTGCGGCGCTCCGCCAGCGTGCGGCGCACGCCGAAGGCGCTCGTTTCACGGAGCAGCAGGGCGGCGAATTTGTCTGCGTCCGCCGCCGCGCACAGCACGGTCAGCAGCACGCCGGGCCGGTTTTTCTTCATCTGGATGGGCGTGTGGAACACGTCCAGCGCGCCCTCGCCCAGCGCCCGCTCGACGAACGCGCCGAGTATCTCCGCGTTGATGTCATCGAGGTTCGTCTCCAGCACCGCGACGGTGTCGGTGTCCCAATCGTGTGACCCGGCGTCTGTGCTCGCGTCCGCCACTCCGGCGTCAGGACTTTGGACTGTGGACTTTGGTCTTTGGACTTCCCCGAGCGCCGCGCGCACCACGTTCGGCCGCGTATCATTGTCCCGCGTGCCCAAGCCGTAGCCGACGCGTTGCGCGATCAGGCCGTCCATTGGTCCGAAGCGCTCGGCGAACTCGGCGAGCAGCGCCGCGCCCGTGGGCGTGAGCAGCTCGCGTGGCTCTTCGCACTGTGAAATGGCCACTCCGCGCGCGCCGAGGATTTCCAGCGTGGCGGGTGCGGGCAGCGGCATCCGCCCGTGCGCGCACCGCACCCAGCCGGTGCCCTCGACGACTGCCGACGCCAGGACGCGCGGCTTGCCGAGCAGTTCCAGCGCGAGGCAGCCGCCCACGATATCCACGATCGAATCCACCGCGCCGACCTCGTGGAAGTGAACTTCTTCCGGCGGCATCCCGTGGATTTTCCCCTCCGCCACGGCGATGCGCTGGAAGACGGCGAGCGACTTGTCCTTCACCCAATCCGACAGCGCGCTGGCACGGATGAGCGCCTTGATCTGCGCGAAGTTCCGGCTGCCGTCATGGGCATGTCCGCCGTCCCCCGGACCGTGTGCGTGAGAGTGGTCGCCGGGACCATGGCTGTGGGAGTGGGAATGGCCGTGTCCAGACGGCTCCTCACCGGCCAGATGCACGTCGAATTTCACGCCCTCGATGCCGCACTTTGCCGCGCGCCGGTGCTCCAGCCGGTAGCCATCGAGGTTCAGCTTGGCCAGGCCATATTCGAGCTGGTGAAAATCCACGCCCAGGTCCAGCAGCGCGCCGATGAACATGTCGCCGCTCAGGCCGCTGAACACGTCGAGGTAAAGGGTCTTCATGCCGTGCAATGACTGTAGCGGAAGACGAAGTGGAGCGCGGAGGAAAAACTGTGCCGCGGGCTTTGGATTACGGCTCGGTCTCGACCTCGGTCTTCTTCGGCCGCTCGCCGAAGAGCGCGGTGCCGATGCGCACGAGGGTCGCGCCCTCCTCCACGGCGATCTCGAAGTCCCCGCTCATGCCCATGCTCAATACCGGCAGCGGCGCACCGAGGAGCTGCTCGCACTCCGTCCGCAGCTCGCGCAGCCGGCGGAACACGGGCCGCACGCGCTCGGGCGTCGGCGTGTAGGGTGCGATGGTCATCAAACCATGGACCTCCAGCCGGGGCAGCGCGGCGAGCGCCTTGAACTCGGCCAGCAGGGCAGGGGGCGGGTAGCCGAATTTGCTGGCCTCACCCGCCACGTTCACTTCGAGCAGGATGGGCAGGGTCTTCGCCGCCTTCTCACACTGCTTGTTCAACTCCTGTGCTAACGCGAGGCTGTCCACGCCCTGGATCATCTCGAAGAGCGCGATGGCATCGCGGCACTTGTTGGATTGGAGGTGGCCGATCATCTGCCAGCGGGCGCGCCCGGGGCAGAGCGGAATTTTCGCCTTCGCCTCCTGCACGCGGTTCTCCCCGAAGGTCGTCAGGCCCGCGTCCAGCGCGGCGCGGACGGCCTCGGGCGGCTGGTTCTTGCTCACCGCCATGAGCGTGACGGACGCGGGGTCGCGGCCCGCGCGGGCGCAGGCGGCGGCGATGCGTTCTCGGAGGCGGGCGATGTTGGCGGCGATGTCCACGGGGCTAGCGTAGCGAAGCGGCGGCAAAAAAGAAGAGCGCGCCTCGCGACGCGCTCTCGAAGTGATGGGGGCGGAAGCTATTTGAGCTCCTTGATGCGGAGGTTCTTGAACTGCACCGTCATCGGCGGGCCGACGTGGATCTGCAGGGCCAGGACGCCTTCCTTTGCGGCCTTGGCGCCGCCCTCGTCGGTCACGTCCACGGTCTGCTTGCCGTTGATGAAGTGCTGGAGATGGTTGCCCTTGGCGATGATCACGTAGTCGTTCCAGTCCTCGTTCTTAATCGTGGCCTGGATCTCCTCAGACTTGCCGACAGAACCGGTGACCTCGACCTTGGTCTTGCCTTCGGCGTCCTTCACCACGGTCTTCTCGCCGCGCTTGGCGAGGATGCCGCGGCCCTTTTCCTCGTAGAGGATGCCGCTGTAGGTCTTGCCGGCCTCGAAGTCCGCCTGGTAACCGCCGACGATCGGGCCCCACTCGCCCTGCGACTGAACCTTGCTCCGATACTGGATGCCGGAATTGCCGTTGACGATGCGGTAGCTGAGGCGCAGCTCAAAATCCTTCACGGTCAGATCCTTGTTCACGAGGAACGTGTTGTGCGTGATGGCCCCCTTCTTGGGATCCTTCTCGCTGGGCGGGGTGATGCCGGTGATCGCGCCGTCCTTCACGGACCACAGCTTGGGGTTGCCCTCCCAGCCGGTGAGGTCCTTGCCGTTGAAGATGGATTTGAAGCCGGCCTCGTCAGCGGCGAGGACAGGCAGCGCGAGCAGGGCGGAGAACAGAATGGAGGTCAATTTCATAGATTAACGGTCGTGCGACGTGTTGATTGCGGGGCGCATTCAGCGGATGACAGGGGCGGCTGTCAACGGCGAACCGGAGGCTTCCTCACTTAGATCGGGCCGCTCCTTGGCCAAAGAAAAAGGCGGACGGTTGCCCGTCCGCTTTTGCGAAACAATGGGGGAAGCGCCAGCGCGGGGCTGACTCAGTAGCGGTAGTGCTCCGGCTTGTAGGGGCCTTCGACCGCGACGCCCAGGTAGGCGGCCTGATCCTTGGTCAGCTTGGTGAGCTTCACGCCAATCTTCTCCAGGTGCAGGCGGGCCACCTCCTCGTCGAGCTTCTTGCTCAGGCGATAGACACCGACCTTGTAAACGTCCTTGTTCTTCCAGAGGTCGAGCTGCGCGAGCGTCTGGTTCGAGAAGGAGTTGGACATGACGAAGCTCGGGTGGCCGGTGGCGCAGCCGAGGTTCACGAGGCGGCCTTCAGCGAGCATGAAGATGCTGTGGCCGTCGGCGAAGGTGTATTGGTCCACCTGCGGCTTGATGTTCTTGCGCTTCACGCCCTTGGCGTTGTTCAGGCGGTCCACCTGGATTTCGTTGTCGAAGTGGCCGATGTTCGCCACGACGGCCTGGTCCTTCATCTTCGCCATGTGCTCCAGCGTGATGATGTCCTTGTTGCCGGTGGTGGTGATGTAGATGTCGGCGCGGCCGAGGGTGTCCTCAATGGTGGTGACCTCGAAGCCTTCCATCGCGGCCTGGAGGGCGCAGATGGGGTCGATCTCGGTGACGATGACGCGCGCGCCCTGGCCGCGGAGGGACTGGGCGCTGCCCTTGCCGACGTCGCCATAGCCGCAGACGACGGCGACCTTGCCGGAGATCATGACGTCGAGGGCCCGGTTCAAGCCGTCCACGAGGGAGTGGCGGCAGCCGTAGAGGTTGTCGAACTTGGACTTGGTGGTGGAGTCGTTGACGTTGATGGCGGGCACCAGGAGTTTGCCCTGTTCGAGCATCTGGTAGAGGCGATGGACGCCGGTGGTGGTCTCTTCGGAGACGCCCTTCCAGTCCTTCACCACGTTGTGCCAGTAGTTGTTGCCGCGCTTTTTGTGGATCGCCTTGAGGAGGTCCTTGATAACTTTGACTTCATGATTGTCGCTCGGGGTGTTGACCCAGCCGTCGCCATTTTCGAGTTCGTAACCCTTGTGAATGAGCAGGGTGGCGTCGCCGCCGTCGTCCACGATCAGTTCGGGTCCGAGGCCGTCGCCGTGATCGAGGGCGCGCTCGGTGCACCACCAGTATTCTTCGAGGGTCTCACCCTTCCAGGCGAAGACGGGGATGCCGGCGGCCGCGATGGCGGCGGCGGCGTGGTCCTGCGTGGAGAAGATGTTGCAGCTCGCCCAGCGGACGGACGCGCCCAGGGCCGCAAGCGTCTCGATGAGGACGGCGGTCTGGATGGTCATGTGCAGGGAGCCGGTGATGCGGACGCCCTTGAGGGGCTTGTCCTTGGCATACTTCTCGCGGATCGCCATGAGGCCGGGCATTTCATGCTCGGCGATGTCGAGTTCCTTGCGACCCCAGTCGGCGAGGCTGATGTCTTTGACTTTGTAGTCGGCTTTGGAGGCGGATTTCTTGGCCATAATTAGTGATTTCGTTGAGGGCTAAAAAGGCTGAAGCGTTGAAGGGACGGGGCAGCGCCCCGGAACCGCTTCAACGCTTCAGCGAGAGCAGTTACTTCACGGCCTTCTGGAGCGCGCTGACCTTGTCCGTGGCTTCCCACGTGAGATCCTTGTCACTCTTGCCGAAGTGGCCGTAGTTGGTGGTCTTGCCGTAGATCGGGCGGAGCAGCTTGAGCTGGCTGACGATGTCGGCGGGCTTGAAGCTGAAGACCTTGCAGACCGCGTTGGTGATGGCCTCGTCGGACAGGCCTTCCTTGGCGGTGCCGAAGGTGTTCACGTAGACGCTGACGGGGTCAGGATAGCCGATGGCGTAGGCGAACTGGATCTCGGCGCGCTTGGCGAGGCCGGCGGCCACGATGTTCTTGGCGACGTAGCGGCCCATGTAGGCGGCGCTGCGGTCCACCTTGCTGGGATCCTTGCCCGAGAAATCGCCGCCACCGTGACGGCCATAGCCACCGTAGCTGTCCACGATGATCTTGCGGCCGGTCAAACCGGTGTCGCCTTGCGGCCCGCCAACGACGAAACGGCCGGTGGGGTTGATCAGGAAGAGTGTATCGGCGGTGAGGAGGTTCTTCGGCAGAACTTTCTTCACGACCTCCTCGATGCAGAATTCCTCGATCTGCTTGTGCTCCACGTCGGCGGTGTGCTGCGTGGAGATGACGACGTTGGAGATCGCGACCGGCTCGTCGTTCTCATAAACGACGGACACCTGCGACTTCGCGTCCGGGCGGAGCCAGTGGACCTTGCCGCTCTTGCGGATCTGCGTGAGCTTCCGGCCAAGGCGGTGGGCGAACATGATCGGCGCGGGCATCAGCTCCGGCGTCTCGTCGCTGGCGTAACCGAACATCAAACCTTGGTCGCCGGCGCCCTGCTCGGCCTTCTTCTTGCCCTTGGCGGCCTTGGCGTCCACGCCCTGGGAGATGTCGGGCGACTGCTGGGTGATGATCGTGTTCACGAACACCTTGTCCGCGTGAAACACGTCGTCGTCGTTCACGTAGCCGATCTCGCGGATGGCCTCGCGGGCGAGTTTCACGAAGTCGAGCTTGGCGCGGGTGGTAATCTCACCGCCGACGACGGCGATGTTGGACTTCACGTAGGTCTCGCAGGCGACGCGGCTGTATTTGTCCTGCGCGAGGCATGCGTCCAGAACGGCGTCGGAAATAGTGTCTGCGACTTTGTCAGGGTGGCCTTCACCGACGGATTCAGAGGAGAAGATAAAGCGTTTGCTCATGCGTGAAACTGCGGGTTGTCGTTTTCAGCTGCCGTTTTGACAGCGGGGCGTAAAACTAACCGCTTACCGCTTCAAAGCAACTTCTAATTCGGGTCCCCGCTTGCTGTGGGAGCCCGGTCTCGCCTTCTGCTTGCCCCTGCGCCGCCCGTTCCCTAAAACCTCCGCCGTGATTGACATCAAATGGATTCGGGAGCAGCCGGAACTCGTGAAGCAGCGCCTTGCCGCGCGCAACGGCGGGGACGAGGCCAAGATCGAACAGGCCCTCCAACTCGACGAACAGCGCCGCGCCGCGCTCAAGCAGGTCGAGGACTTGAAGGCCCTCCGCAACAAGGTCTCCAAGGAAATCGGCGCGCTCATGGGCCAGAAGAAACTCGCCGAGGCCGAGGCGAAGAAGGCCGAGACCCGCACGCTCGGCGACCAGATTGCCGCGCTCGATAAAACCGCCGCCGAGGCCGAAGCCGCGCGCGACGCCATTCTCATCCGCCTGCCCAACCCGCCGCACGCGAGCGTTCCGTTGGGCAAATCCAGCGCGGACAACCCTGAGGTGAAACACTGGGGCGCCAAGCCGGAATTCGCCTTCACTCCCAAGTCGCACGTGGACCTCTGCGCGTCGCTCAAGCTCGTGGACTTCGAACGCGGGGCGAAGCTCTCGGGCAGCGGCTTCCTGCTCTACACCAATTGGGGGGCTCGCCTCGAACGCGCGCTTATCCAGTTCCTCCTAGACCTCCACACCACGCAGCACGGCTACACGGAAGTCGCGCCGCCGCACATCGTCAGCCGCGATTGCATGGTCGGCGTCGGCCAGTTCCCGAAGTTCGAGGACCAGGCCTACGCGGTGCGCGAAGGCTTGGATGAAAGCACGCTGGGCAAACTCTACTTGCTCCCCACCGCTGAGGCTCCGGTCGCCAACATCCACCGCGAGGAAATCCTGCCGCACACGCAGCTCCCCATTTACTACTGCGCCTACAGCCCATGCTTCCGCGCGGAAGCCGGCGCGGCGGGCGTCGGCACCCGCGGGATGATTCGCGTGCATCAGTTCGACAAGGTCGAGCTGGTGAAGGTCGTGCGGCAGGAAGACGGCTATGCCGAGTTGGAAAAGATGCTGGCCAACGCGGAAAAGGTGCTGCAACTCCTCGGCCTCCACTATCGCATCGTGCTCCTCTGCACCGGCGACATGGGCTTTGCCAGCGCGAAGACCTACGACATCGAAGTCTGGGCACCCGGCCAGAACGCCTACCTCGAAGTGTCGAGCTGTTCGAATACCGACGAGTTCCAGGCCCGGCGCATGAACCTCCGCTACAAGGACGCCGACGGGCACAACAAATTCCCCCACCTGCTTAACGGCTCCGGCACCGCGCTGGCCCGGCTCTTCGTCGCGCTCATCGAGACCTACCAGCAGGCCGACGGCAGCGTGCTCATCCCGGAACCGCTGCGTCCCTATCTGAGAGCTGATCGCATTCCCGTCTAACCGATCACCGTGACGCCCCGGAAGAAAATTGCGCTCCGAGTTAGCTTCGCGGTAGTGGTCTTGAGCGTAGGCCTCGGAATATGGCACCGGACGCGCGTCTTCGAGATGGTCAGCATCGCGCACGCTTGGGTGGCGGTTCAATTTCTGACGGTGTTGCTGCCGGACAGTGATCGAGTTGAAGTTTACCACATTCAAGACCTCCGATATGGCGAGAACGGCCGACACCAGATTCCCGAAAACGTAGCCGAGCGGTTCGTCCTTGAGACTCAAGGGGGCCATACAGTCGCGCGGGTCATGAACCGAAAGGAGCTAACTGGCGTCGAAGCGAAGGAATTTGTGCGTCTATGGAGGGGGCTTGTGTTTGGAGCGAAGTATCAACACCTCTGCCATCAGCCTGGATACGGTCTTCGCTTTCACTCAGGGGCCAAGGTTCGGTTCGATACCACCCTGTGCTTTGAGTGTATGAATTTTCCGGTGCGAGCGGGCGGGCGAGGCGGCTTCTACGGCTTCAACGCGAAACACCCAAGTGCGGAAACTTTGCTCCAGAAACTACAGGCATATTTTCCCGCTTCCGTTCCCAAGCCTCGACGGCCAACTACCGAAAAGCAAGCAGGTCCGGCCAGTCAATCGGTCGAGAAAATCACTGATAAACAACCATGAAAGTGCTAATGGCAAGCAGCGAAGTCCACCCGTTCTCCAAGACGGGCGGCCTCGCTGACATGGTGGGCGCGCTGGGCAAGGCCCTTGCCGCGGCGGGCCACGAGGTCGCCATCGTCACGCCGCTCTATCGCGGCATCCGGGGCCGGTTCACCGACCTCCGACCCACGGACCTGCGGCTGGACGTGCCACTCGGTGACACGCGGGTTTCGGCGGGTGTCTTTGAACTGCGGCTGAACAAACGGCTGACCGTGTATTTCGTGGACCAGCCGGGTTACTTCGACCGCCTCGCGCTCTACGGCGAGAACAACACCGACTACCCCGACAACCCGCAGCGCTTCATCTTCTTCTCGAAGGCCGTCGTCCAGCTCGCGCGCCTCCAGCCCCTCGGCCCCTTCGACCTCGTTCACGTCCACGACTGGCAGGCCAGCCTCGTCCCCGCGCTGCTCCGGCACGAGGCCCACCGCACCGGCTGGCGCGCCCCCCGCAGCGTCCTCACCATCCACAACCTCGCCTACCAGGGCCGCTTCGCCGGTGCCACTTTCCCCCTCACCAACCTCACCCCGGACTACTTCACCCCGGCCGGCCTCGAATTCTATGGCGACGTGAACTGCCTCAAGGCCGCCATCCTCTACGCCGACTTCCTCACCACCGTCAGCCCCCGCTACGCCCGCGAAATCTGCACCGAAGCCTACGGCTGCGGCCTGGACCCCGTGTTGCGCGTGCGGCAAGGCAAGCTGGTGGGCATCCTCAACGGCGTGGACTACGACGAGTGGAACACCCACCGCAACCACCACCTCCGCCACCCCTTCTCCCACCGCAAGCTTGCCGGCAAGGCCGTCACCAAGCACGACCTCCAGCGCGAACTCGGCCTGCCCGTGCGGGCTAATGTCCCCCTCTTCGCCACCGTCACCCGCCTCGCCGACCAGAAAGGCATGGACATCCTCCTCGCCGCGCTTGAGGAGATGCTCGCGACCGACCTGCAGTTCGTCATCCTCGGCAGCGGCGACCCGAACCTGCAACGCGGCTACCAAAGCCTCGCCCGCCGCCACCCCACCCAGGCCGTCGCCCGCATCGGCTACGACCACGCCCTCTCTCACCGCATCGAGGCCGGGTGCGACTTCTTCCTCATGCCCTCGCGCTTCGAGCCCTGCGGGCTGAACCAGATGTATTCCCTGCGTTACGGCGCCATTCCCATCGTGCGCCGCACCGGCGGGCTGGACGACTCCGTGGTGGACCTCACGGAAAACGCCGACCTCGCCAACGGCATCAAGTTCACCGAGTTCACCTCCCGCGCGCTGGCCGGCGCCATCCGCAAGGCCCTCGTGCTCTACCGCACGCCGGACCTGTTCGCCCAGATGCGCAAAATCGGCATGACCACCGACTTCTCGTGGGACCGCACCACGGTGGAATACGAAAAGGTCTACCGCCGCGCCCTGGCGTGAGCCGGCCAACATAGCTCGACACTCCGCTGTCGAGACCGGACCGGCAACCGATGGGAAACGGAGGGGGATTTGACCTCCTCGCCTTCCTCGAAGCCGGCGGCGACGCCAAACACGCGGCATTCGTCAGGTGACCGTCATTTGGCGTTCTTGGCCTTGATGTGATCGAGGATGGCCTTGCGCGCATCCTGCTCTCGCATCAATCGTTGCCTGTCCTCCTTGGATTTCAGGTCGGGCACTTTTGTATCCGTCACATAGTCAATCCGCTTCCCTCCTTCCACGGTAAGCCGGTCATCCAACACATGGGTCTTGCCGTTCACCGCTTCCGTCGGAAGAACGATCAAGTCATTCGTCTTCGAGAAAGAATTGGCCTCGACCCGCACCCAAACATACGCACCTGAGTCAGATGTCGCGGGGTCGCGTGCGGACTTGAAGTAGTCCATCTGCGAGATTCGGGGATACGTCGTGCCCTGAAAGTTCGTGACCTCAAGCACCCTGAACTGAGCCTCGATGGTCTGGCCCACGAACAACGGGCTGGTTTCAGGAAGCGCCGTTTTGCTGCGGCCTTGGTCCGGTCGCTTGCCGGCGTCCACTCGCAAGAAGGAGATGGTCTTTGGGAACGCCTCCGATCGTGCGTCCATGTCAACAAGCACGCGGCAATTGTTGTGATCTTGCTCAATGGGGCGCATCGAGAACAAACGCGGGAACTCCTTCACGGACTTCCAGTCCACCTGCGATCCGCCTAGGTATGGAATCCAAACGGCTGCGCCAAAGCATCGGCCGTCCATGGAAGGGATCGTTCTTGGGTATACGATGACGCGATTAGTTATCACGTTGGAACCCGCCCGTATCGCACGCCAAAACTGCTGACGATCCAAGTCTAACGCCTGCTCGCGTTCAGCTTTGCCTTCGTGCTCTATACGTTCCTTGATCCCCATTTCTTCCAAGGAAAACGACTCCGCGAGGCTGATGTAGTCTTTGCTTCCAACCAAGGTCAATGGCTTGGTTGGCATTCGATTCGACATCGGACGACCAACGACGGGCTGAATCGAAATGCTCCAGTTGAAGTTTGCATCCGAGACTGCGACGAATTTACGAGCGGTTGTCAGCTCATTGCTTGTCGGCCCCGCAGCGCGCCAATACTGCACTTCGCCCTCGACTCGGAAGCCCTGCGAATTGCAGTTGGCAGTCAACAACATCAACGACAGGCTGCTGACGAGGAATTGCCACCGGTTCATCCGGCGAACTCCTCCTCGACAATTGTGCTTGGGTGCCGAGTCACGATCCACGCTCTCGTTGCCAGTTTCGGCCATTCTGGAACAACACGGAGACCGTTGGATTAGCGGATGCAGTTTTTGCATGGGGTGTGGAAGTTGGCTTGCCGAAGTAGATTTCAAGCCGTGCCCGATAGTCAACACCGCTTCAGCTACACTTACTTCAAACTCCCGGTTTGCACCCCACCGGGCTTCTGCTCTAATCACCCGCACACTTTATGAAACCATTGTTCCGTCTGTCCGCCGTCGCTGTCGCCCTTGCCTTAAACTTGTTCCCTGCCCGCGCGGAGATTCTCGTGAAGGACGGCCAGAAGGTCGCGTTCATGGGCGACTCCATCACCGCCGGCGGCTGGGGCAGTCCCGGCGGCTACGTGCGGCTCGTGGTCGCCGGCCTGGAGGCCAACGGCGTGAAGGTTACGCCGATCCCCGCCGGCATTAGCGGCCACAAGTCCGACCAGATGCTGGCGCGCTTGAAGAAGGACGCGCTCGACAAGCAGCCGAACTGGATGAGCTTGAGCTGCGGCGTGAACGACGTGTGGCACGGCGCGCGCGGCATCCCGCTGGACCAATACAAGACCAACATCACCGCCATCCTCGACCAGTGCGCTGCCGCCGGCACCAAGGTCGTCGTCCTCACGGCCACGGTCATCGGCGAGGAATTGGACAACGACAACAACCAGAAGCTTGCGCCTTACAATGAGTTTCTCCGCAGTCTGGCCAAGGAGCGCAAAGCCCCGCTGGCGGACCTCTACGCGATGTTCGCCGCCGCCATCAAGGCGACGCCCAACACAACGGGCAAGCCGGGTCGGTTGCTGACTTCGGACGGCGTCCACATGGCCCCGCCGGGCGACCAGCTCATGGCGCGGGGTGTGTTGCAGGCGTTCGGACTGGACGCGGCGCAGCTGAAGAAAGCGGAGGCGGCGTGGCAGGAGATTCCCGGCGCGGGCAGCGTGCGCGTGCGGTTCGACGCCGGGCAGGGGAAATCCTTCCAAGGCACGGCCAAGCTGACCCTGCGCCAGCGGGAGCAGCTCGCCGCGCAGTTGAAGAAGGACGGCAAGTCGCTGGACGCCGTGCTGTCCGCCGCCTACGCCGAGGAAGTGAAGGCGTTCTTCAAGCCCGGCGGGGAGTTTGCGTCGGCGGACGCCGTCTTCGCCGCGAAGAAGAACAACGACGTGCAGGGGAAGCTGCAGGCGAAGTTCGACCAGCGCGTGGAGGCGCTGCTCAAGCGCTGACCCGGGCGGAGCGCTGACGGCCGGCGGGCTTGGCAGGCGCGGGTTTGCGCTTGGAGAGCACGGCCTTGTTCTTGCGCAGGAACTCCTGGAGGGCTTCCTTGCCTGTAAGCGAGAGGGCGGCCCGGGGGGAGTTGCTGCGGAAGTGTTTGTAGTGGACGAGCCGTTTGCCGATGAGGCCGATCAGGACGTTGGAATCGGCCATCTCCCAAAGCTGGCCGGTTTCCAAGGTGGGCGGCGCAGTTGGGGCTGACTTCTGAGATGACATGACGGCGGCAGAGTAACCGCCTTTTGGGCCAGGCCAAAGGACATTCCACACAATTCGCCGCGGGGGCGCGCCGGGGCGGCGGCTTTCCCACTTGCCTCGTCCGGGAGGGTTGGTCAGCGTGGTGGCCATGCAGCTCTTCTCCCTTCGGCTCGCGTTGGCCACGGTTGCCTCGGCGGTATTGCTCGGTTGCGCGTCGGCCGGCAAGCCACCCGGCGCTTCCGCCGGGAAGCCCCCGGTAGTGCGGGGGTTCCAAAACCGCTTTTACACCGATGCGCAGGGCAAACCGCACCCGTTCGTCATCTTCGTGCCCGCGAAGTATGAGTCGGGCAGCCGGCCGCCGGTGCTGCTCTTCCTCCACGGCGCGGGCGAACGCGGCAGCAACAACATCGACCAGATCATGGTCGGCCTCGGCCCGGCCATCTGGAAACGCAAGGGCACGTTCCCCTTCGTCACCGTCATCCCGCAGTGCCGCACCGGCTCCAACTGGCTCGCGGACGGCCCGGACGCGCAGTGGGCGCTGGCCATGCTGCGCCAGACCGAGAAGGAGTTCGGCACGGACCCGGACCGCGTTTATCTCACCGGCCTTTCGATGGGCGGCAGCGGCACCTGGAGCATCGCGGCGAAGGATCCGTCGGCGTGGGCGGCCATCGTGCCCATGTGCTCCGGCCCCGACGCGGCGAACGCGGGGAAGTTTGCCGCCGCGCGTTTGCCGATCTGGAACTTCTGCGGCGACAAGGACCGCGAGGGCACGGTGAAGGCCAACCGCACCATGCACGAGGCGTTGACCAAGGCCGGCGCGAACGCGAAATACACCGAGTATCCCGGCGTGGGGCACAATTGCTGGGACGATGCCTACGGCAGCGACGCGCTTTACACCTGGCTGCTGGATCAGGCGCGCAGCAAGAATCGGAAGTAAAGCCCTTGCTCCTGCTCGCGTTTCGACGCTTGTTTCCAATCTGAATCCTGCCCTCCCTCGACCGGCTGGGGCATGCGCTGGCTCAAGGCTGGGAGCAGGTCGAGCAAACGATTCTCTCGCGCTTGTCGCGAGCAACTTCTCATTGACCCTGCCCGTGGTTTGCGGGCTCAATACGCCCACCAAACCCACCCAGCCGCATGACCGTAGTCATCGCAGGGAGTGAGCATTTCTGGGAGTCCGTCGGGCGACGGGTGCGGACGCTTTGCGTCGGGTTCATTCTCGCGGTCGTCATGGCGGCCGGTGCCGCCGAACGGTTCGACGACATCTCCATTTCCCCGCAGGTTTTTTTCCAGGGCCAGACCTTCCATGGCTACGTCGAAATGCGGTTCCAGGTCGAGAACCAGTCTGCGGACCGCACGCGCAAGGTGACCCTGGCCGCGCCGCACACCGCGCATGGCTGGGGCAACAACCTCCGCCGCGTTGAGCGCACCGTGACCGTGAGCCCGGGCGCGACGGTGAATGTCACCCTCTGGCAGCCGCCGCTAATGATGAACGGGGACAACCAGGTGGATGTCAGCGTGGACGGGCGCTATCGCGGGGCCATCCCGCGTGGAGGCAACAACCAGCATATGCAACGGCACGCGCACTCCGGCATCCCCGGTGGTCCGCGCGCCGTGCTGGTGAGCCGCAGCCTGAACAGTGACGATCTCGACAAGGCCTTTCGCGGCGGGAGCTCGGCCAAAGCGCCGGTCGGACACTACTCGGCCGAGCAGGCCATCGGCGCGCCGAACGTGGGGCGAGCGGGCGGGATGCAGCCGCAGGCTTGGTCACCGGACCGCGTCGGCTCGGGCGGCCCGGAGTGGCTGGAGGTGGATTTCAAGCCGGCTCGCCTCGGCGCGAAGCAGCTTCGCATCCACAAACTCGCTTGGGACCAGGCGTTCAAGGAGGTTGTGCTCAAGAGCGCCGATGGAACGACCCTGGCCACCTTGCCGGTCACCAACGCCGTCAATCGCACCTTCACGTTGAGCATCCTGACGGTGCCGTTGCCACCGCTCACCAACGCCGTGGGCACCGTGCGCTTGAATGTCAACGCGGCCAGTTCGGGCGGGATGGTCAGCGTGGACGCCGTCGAGCTTTCGGACGGTTCGACCAGCACCTTCGCGGCCGACGCCCGGGCTAGTAGCACTTGGGCGACCCGGATGTCACCCTCGTCCTCCACGGCCTATCAAGGTCCGACGGTGCTGCGCAGTGAGCTCGAAGCCAGCGGTTGGAGCGAGTCGTGGCTGGCGTTCACGGCGTTCGACCTGATCGTGTTGTCCCGCACTGACCTGGCTGCAATGAACGCCGCGCAGCAGAACGCGCTGCGGAGCTACTTGGAGGCCGGCGGCGGGTTGGCGGTGCTGGGGCTGACGGAAGTCCCCAAGGGATGGGAAACCGGGGCGTCGGGCAATCCGCGATTCGAGGGCATGAACCGGTTTTCTGTTGGCTTTGGGAAACTGGTGGTCCTCGACGTCCCAGTCATCAGCAGGCTCGAACGCGTCCAGATTGACGCACTCAGGGAAGTCGCCCGCGAGTCCGGGCAGGTCTGGCAGGCCATGCCCACCGAAGGCAATGCGAACAGCGAGTTCCCCGTCATTGAGGACACTCGCATCCCCGTGCGGGGCATCGTGTTCATCATGCTGGCGTTCATCCTCGTGGTGGGACCGTTGAACATCTTCCTCTGTGCCCGGGCGAACAACCGCATCGCGATGCTCTGGACCATTCCGCTGATTTCCTTCCTCACCTGTGCCATCGTCTTCGGCTACTCGCTGGCGAGCGAGGGCATCACGCCCACCACGCGCACGGAGGCGGTGACGTTCCTCGACCAGGCCGCCCACCGTGCCACCACGCTCGCGCGGCAGGCCTTCTACACGCCGCTGACGCCCGGCGACGGCCTCCGCTACAGCCATGACACCGAGGTCACGCCGCTCGTGGACGTGAACAACTACAACGGGGGCAACTCGCGCGAGCTGGAGCTCTCGCAATCGCAGCACCTCTCGCGCGGCTGGGTCACGGCACGCGTCCCGGCGCACTTCGCGCTGCGCAAGTCCGAGACCCGCCGCGAACGCCTCCAAGTCCAGCGCCTGCCCGACGGCCGCGTGTCTGTCCTCAACGGTCTCGGCGCGGACATCCAGACGCTGTGGTTCCGCGACGACAAAGGGCGGTTGTTCAAGGGCGAAGGTTTGAAGGCGGGACAGAATGTTGCCCTGCAAACGGAAAAGGGCGAGGCATTCAACACCGGCAGTTCTTTAGGCTCGCTGTATCAGGGCTCATGGGTTGCTGCGCACGATGCCCTGATGACCGGGCCGGCGAATCAGATTCGCCCCAATGCCTACCTTGCCGTCATGGCTACAGCCCCCTTCATCGAGACCGGTCTCGCCAAACCTAGCAACGCCCGTGCCCGCCAGACCATCATCGGCGTGCTCGCTCCGGAGGACGTGAAATGAAAGTCCAAGTTCGTGGCCTCCACAAACGCTTCGGCAAGACCGTGGCGGTGGACAACTTCACGTTCTCCTTCGACAACGGCCACGTCTTCGGGTTCGTCGGGCCGAACGGTACGGGCAAGACCACCACGATGCGCGTCATTGCCACGCTCGAGGAGCCGACCGAGGGCGACGTGCTCATCAATGGCGTCTCCGTGCGCGAGGAGCCCGAGTATGCGCGCCGCATGGTCGGCTACGTGCCCGACTCGCTGCCTGCGCACAACGACGTGACCGTCCACGAGTATCTGGATTTCTACGGGCGCGCTTACGGCTTGCACGGCGCGAAACGACGCGAGGCCGTCGGTGCGGTGGAGGAATTCACCGGCGTCACGGGCATCCTCGACAAGCATCTCAAGGCGCTCTCCAAGGGCATGAAGCAGCGCGTCACGCTGGGCCGCGCGCTCATTCACAATCCGGAAGTGCTCATCCTCGACGAACCCGCCGCCGGTCTCGACCCGCGCGCGCGCGTCGAGTTGCGCGAGCTGCTTGCCGTCCTCGCCACGCAAAACAAGGCCATCCTCATCAGCTCGCACATCCTCACGGAGCTGACGGAGATTTGTAACGGCGTGGTCATCGTCGAGCGCGGCAAGCTGCTGGAGTCCGGCACCGTGGCGGAGGTCTTGAAGAAGAGCACGCCGCACCGCGCCTTCGCCATCCGCGTGCTGGGCGAGCCCTCCGCGCTGGTGAAGGAGCTGTTGCAAACGCCCCACGTTATCAACGCCCGCGAAGTCGGCGGCGAGGTGCTGCTCGATTTGGAAGGCGAGGAATCTGCCGGCTGCGAACTGCTGGCGGCGCTGGTGGGCAAAGGCTTCAAGGTTGCCGAGTTCAAGCAGAGCAAGGCGAACCTCGAGGACATCTTCATGAACGTGACGAAAGGCGGTGTCCAATGACCTTCCGCCTTCTTACTCCTGCTCATAATCTTAATCCTACTCCTTCGACTGAGCCGGAACAGGAAGAGAGCAGGATTAAGATTAAGAGCAGGAGGGAAAGCGTGCAATGAACCTCCCCACCCTCACCAACTGGCGCACCTGGGAACCAAACCCCATCGTCGTCAAGGAGCTCCGCCAAGCCGTCCGGAGCTGGGCGGTCACGGGGATGCTCCTGATGTTCCTTGCAGTGCTGTTCTTCGTCACCGTCGGCTCCCTGCTCGGCCAGAGCTTTCACATCAGCCCGAACCAGGCGCTGGGCCGGGAGATTTTCCAGTTCTTCCTGCCCGTCTTGAGCATCGTGAGCTTCGTGTTCATCCCGTTATACATCGGCGGGCGGCTTACGGCGGAGCGGCTGGAGGGCAATGTGGACATGCTCTACATCACCACGCTCTCGGCCGCGCGCATCATCCGGGGCAAGCTGCTGTGCGGCATTTATCTCACCGTGCTGTTCTTCAGCGTGTGCGCCCCCTTCATGGTGTTTACCAATCTTTTGCGGGGCATTGACCTGCCGACGGTCTTCGTGCTGCTGGTCATCGCGTTTCTGCTCTCAATGCTCTCCCTCCAGGCCGCCATCTTTCTTTCCTGTCTGCCAGCGAGCAAGGGCCTGAAGGTGCTGGTCGGCTTGCCGGCCGGCGGCCTGATGATGGGGCTGGTCGGAGCCATGACCGGAATTTCGTTCGATCTGATGCGCGAGGGCGTGGGCAGCCGGCTGGGAACGTGGGCCTTTTGGGGGCCGGCTTTGAGCCTGTTGTTCATCGGGTTGCTGCTGTTTGGCTTCCTCCATCTGGCGGCCATTGCGCTCATCTCGGCACCGTCCGCCAACCGCGCGCTGGCGCTGCGGTCTTACGTTTCGGGTGCGTGGCTGCTCACGCTCGTGGTCGCGCTTCTCTGGGCTGCCCGCTCGGGCTATGGGGAGCCATTCTACATCTGGGCCGGATTCGTCACGGGCGTTCTGGTTCTGGCCTTGTTGATTTCCGTTGCGGAAGGGGATGAGCAAAGTGTCCGTATCCGGCGGACCATTCCGGAGTCTTCAGGCAAGCGGGGGCTCGCATTCTTCTTCTACAGCGGAACGGCTGGTGGACTCGCGTGGACCATCGTCTTAAGTGCCGCCACCATCTTGGTTGTGGCTTGGGCTTTTGAGCCGTTGATGAGCGTCTTCCCTGCCGCTTTCACTGGAAGGGCGCCGGGTCGTGTAGTTGGTTCAAGTTCAGTTGAACTCGCCACCTATCTCTCCACCATCATTCTCTACGTCCTGGCTTATTCCTTGTTCGGACTATTCATCCACCGGCGCTTTCAGCCGCACCGGCCGCCGATTTTCGCTGCGATGGTTTCTATCGCCTTGCCCGTGTTATGGGCCGTCGTGCCCAACCTCGTGCTGTTTTTCCTCAACAAGCTCTCATGGGAGGCGCTGCAGGAGCGCCAGCTCGGCAACATTTTCAATGTCTTCGGGATGAAGCACCAGGCTTTCATTCATGACCACCTCGTCTGTGCGCTGGTGCTGGCGACTCTGGGCGTAGTGATGAATCTGAAGTGGTTCCTGGTGCAGCGCGCCGCATTCCAGCCCCTCCGCCGCGAAGCCGCGCCTGTCATCCCGCCGCCGACGCCATGACGGCAGCCCATCTCAACGCAAGGACGCAGAGACGCGAGGGCGCAAAGTTGGCAGTTCGGCGTTGGACGTTGAACGTTTCGCCCTCCCACTTTCCCGCTTTCCCCCTTTCCCACCTGCTCGCATGAGCCCGCGCGAGCATCTCCTCTCCGGCGAAGCCCTCGGCCAGCGTTACGCGCTCGCCGTGCCGCAGACCGCGCTCGCAGGCCAGACCGGCAGCCAGCTCGGTCGCCGTGCCGGCAACTCGATTGATTTTCAGGACTACCGCGAATACCAGCCCGGCGACGACCTCCGCACGATTGACTGGGGCGTCTTCGCGCGCACCGACCGGCTCACCATCAAACTCTTCCGCGAGGAGGTGAACCCGCACCTCGACCTGATCCTCGACGCCTCGCGCTCAATGGCCTTGGAGAACACGCCGAAGTCCGCCGCCACGTTGCGCCTCGCCGCGCTGCTCGGCACGGCGGCGGAGAACGGCCATTGCACGCACGCCACCTGGCTGGCCGGCGACGGCTTTCAACGCGCCGCCAACGACACGATGCTTCCCTCCGCGTGGGACGGCCTCGCCTTCAGCAGCCGCCGCCCGCTCGACGAAGCCTTCGCCATCCTCCCGCCGCGCCTGCGCCGCCTCGGCATCCGCGTGCTCATCAGCGACCTCATGTGGCCCGTTGAGCCGCTCACCATCCTGCGCCGCCTCGCGGACGGAGCCGCCGCCGTCTTCGTCGTGCAACTCCTCGCGCAAGCCGACACCGAGCCGCCCGAGCACGGCAACATCCAGCTCGTGGACAGCGAGACCGGCGAGGAGCGCGAAATCTTTGTGGACGCGACCGTCGCCGCTCAATTCCGCGACGCCCTCGCCCGTCACCGCGAGAGCTGGGACGCCGCCTGCCGCCAGACCGGCGCACGTTTTGTCTCCATCGTGGCCGAGAAACTGGACGCCAGCCTGCCCGCGCTGGAAGAAGCGCAGTTATTGGTGCCGGCGTGAATGGCCGCGAGAGAACGCAGAGAGCACAGAGATGAAAGCAAACTTCCAACCCCCAACGTTCAACGCTCAACATTCAACGAGCGCACAACTGACAACGGACGCCTCGGCGTTGAACGTTGAATGTTCCCCTTTCTCTCTGCGCTCTCTGCGTCCTTTCGCAGCTAACCCCGAATGCCCTTCCTGACCTACCCGCTTGCGCTCCTGGCCGCCGCCGCGCTCCCCGCGCTGGCGGCCATCTACATCCTGCGCAACCGCTACCGGCGGCGCGAGGTCTCCAGCCTCATGCTCTGGCAGTTCGCCGTCCTCTCGCGGGAAGGCGGCGCGAAGGTCAACAAGCTCCAGCTCCCGCTCGTCTTCTTCCTCGAACTCCTCGCGCTTGCCCTCCTCGTCACGGCCGCCACCGGCCCGCGCTGGCAGCTCCCCGCCCACGCTCGCCCGCTCGTCGTCATCCTCGACGACTCCGCCTCGATGCTCGCGAGCGACGGCGCAGCGGTAAACGCGGCTTCCCCCAATTCTCCCCGCGCCAAGGCGGCCGCCGCCCTCGACGACCTCCTAAAATCTCGCAAGTTCCTCTCCATCCGCCTCGTCCTCGCCGGACCCAAGCCCCGTGTCCTCGGCAGCGCCGTCACCACCGCCACCGAAGTTCGCGAAGCCCTCGCCCAGTGGACCTGCCAAGCCCCTGACGCCGCGCTCGACGCCGCCGTTGCGCTCGCCAACGACCTCGGCGGCCCGCAATCGCAACTCCTCGTCCTCTCCGACCACGCTTCGCCCGGCAGCGAGTTCACCGGGAACCGCATCCAGTGGTGGGCCTTCGGCGCGACACAGCCGAACCTCGCCTTCGTCAACGCCACGCGCACCACGCACGGCGAGAGCGACCGCGTGCTGCTCGAAGTCGCTAACTACTCCGCCAGCGCGACCACGAGCGCCGCCTACCGCATTACCAGCGGCAGCAACTTGCTGCGCAGCGCGACGCTCAGTCTGGAGCCGCGCGCCCGCCAGCGCCTTATCCTGAACCTTCCCGCCGGCACGCCCGCCATCGAAGCCACGCTCGCCACCGATTCCCTCGCCGCCGACAACCGCGTCACCCTGCTGCCCGCCGTCCGCAAACGCATCCGCGTGCAAAACTCCCTTGATGATGCGGCCATCCGTTCACAAGTGGACAAAGCCCTCGAAGCCACCGGCCTCCGCAGTTCAATCTCGGCGTCGCCCGAAATCATCCTGCACAACGCCCGCGCCACGCCCGCTGGCACGAATGCTTGGGGCCTGCGCTTCCTCACCGAGACCAACGCCGCCACGCCGCACACCGGCCCCTTCATCGTGGACACCGCGCATCCGCTCGCGCGCGGCCTCGCGCTCGACGGCGTCGTGTGGACCGCCGCCGCGCCCGGCACCAACCAGTTCGGCCTGCCCATCGTGACCGCCGGCAACACCCCGCTCCTTTCCGCGACCGAGGACGCCCTCGGTCGCCAGCAAATCACCCTGCACCTCGTCCCCGACCGCTCGACGCTTACCGCCACGCCGAACTGGCCGATTCTCTTTTGGAACCTGCTCACTTGGCGCGCGCGCGAAACGCCCGGCCTGACGGAGAGCAATTTCCGCCTCGGCTCCGAAGTTTCCGTCCGCGCGGCCACCAACTCCGTTCGGCTCATCTTGCCCACCGGCGCGACCCGCACGCTCACGAAGTCAGCGGAGGAGTTCGTGCTCGAACCGGAGTTGCCCGGCCTCTACACGGTGAACGCGGGCAGCACCTCGTGGCAGTTCGCCGTGAACCTCATGTCGCCCGAGGAATCCGACCTCGCCACCGCCAAGACCGGCAAGTGGGGCGAGTGGGAGCGGCCCGAAGAGACGCGCCGCGAATACGCTAGCGTCCTGTGGCTCTTCGTCTTGGGCGCGCTCGTGGTGATGGTCACGCACCTCTTCCTCGTGACGCACAGCAAAGGACGCGTGTGAGAATGGCCAATGCCCAATGGAGCGCGGACGCCCACGTCCGCAGCACGCTCTTACCGCCCGGCTGCGGACGTGGGCGTCCGCGCTCCAACTAATTACTAATCACTTCCCCCGCCTTGTTCATCCTCTCCCAACCCGTCTGGCTCGCGCTACTCATCCCCCTTGGCGTGCTGTGGGCGCTTTGGCCAATGCCCACGCGCTTGCTGCGCGTGCTGCGCGCGGTCGTGCTCCTCGCGCTCGTGCTCGCAATGGCGCAGCCGGCTATCAAATTGCCGGACCGCGCCGGAACCATCGTCGTCGTTGCGGACCGCAGTGATTCCATGCCTGCCGGTGCGAGCACGCAGGCGAAGGAAGCGGTGGACCTCATCCAGCGCGGCATGGGCGCGCGCGACCAGTTGGCGGTCGTGAGCTTCGGGCAACAGACCGCCGTCGAGCGTCCGCCGCAGCACGGGGAATTTCCCGGCTTCACCGCGCAAGTCGGCGCGGACGCCTCGAACCTCGCTGATGCCCTCGACTCCGCGCTCGCACTCATCCCGCCGGACGCGCCGGGCCGCATCCTCATCGTCTCCGACGGCAAGTGGACCGGCCGCGACCCGCTCGCCCCCGCCGCGCGCGCCGCCGGTCGCGGCATCGCGATGGACCATCGCCTCCTCGCGCGCCCCGGCGTCAACGACCTCGCCATCGCGAGCTTCCAGACGCCGGAGACGGTGTTGCCTGGCCAGGCTTACATCATGACCGCGTGGGTGCAGTCGCCGGTCGAGCAGAGCATTGAGTATCAGCTTTCGCGCGGCACCACGGTCATCGCGTCGGGCAAGAAGGACGTTTCCGCCGGCCGCTCGCGCCTGCTCTTCCGCGACCGCGCCACGACGCCCGGCACGACGCAGTATCAACTCACCCTGAAATCCGCCGCCGCCGACCCGGTGCCGGAGAACAACGCCGCCCGCGCGCTCGTCGGCGTGCGCGGGCCGAAGCCCATCCTCGTCCTCTCGCAGTCGAAGGAGTCCGCCTACGTGGAATTGCTCCGGCGGGGCCGCGTGGACCTCGACGCGCGCACGCCCGCCGAGACGCGCTGGACGCTGGAGGAACTAGCGCGTTACTCGGGCGTCGTCCTCGAAAACGTCATGGCCGGCCAGGTCGGCAGCGAGGGCATGGAGACGCTCGCCGCGTGGGTCGAGACGACCGGCAGCGGCCTGATGATTACCGGCGGGCGCAAGTCCTACGGGCCGGGCGGCTACTTTGGTTCGCCGCTCGACCGCATCCTCCCGGTCTCGATGGAGATGCGGAAGGAACACCGCAAGTTGCAGTTGGCAATCGTCGTTGCGCTCGACCGCTCCGGCTCGATGTCCGCGCCGGCGGGCGGCGGGAAGAAGAAAATTGACCTCGCCAACATCGGCACCGTGCAAGTGCTCGACCTACTCGGCCCGACCGATGAACTGGGTGTCATCGCCGTGGACTCGCGTGCGCACACGATGGTGGACCTCGCGCCGGTGGACGTGGTGAAGGGGCAGCGCAGCCGCATCCTGAGCATCGAGAGCATGGGCGGCGGCATCTTCATCTACGAGGCGCTGGCCGCTGCATCGCAGATGGTGATGAAGGCCAAGGCCGAGACGAAGCACATCATCCTCTTCGCCGACGCCGCCGACTCGGAGGAGCCGGGGCAATACATCAACTTGCTCGCGAAGGTTCGTGAGGCCGGCATTACGGTGAGCGTCATCGGCATGGGAACCGAAGCGGACGTGGATGCGAATTTGTTGAAGGACATCGCGGCCAAGGGCGGCGGCCAAATCTACTTCAGCAACACGCCCGAGGAGTTCCCGCGCATCTTCGCGCAGGACACGTTCACCGTCGCGCGCAGCACGTTCGTGGAGGAGGCGACGCCGTTGAAGGTCACGGGCGGCTTCAGCACGCTCGGCGGGCAGGGCGATTGGCAGCCGCCCGCGCTCGGCGGCTACAACCTCACTTATCTCAAGCCCGAGGCGAACCTCGCGCTCGTCACGACCGACGAATACGCCGCGCCCGTCGTGGCTGCGTGGCAGGTGGGCAGCGGGCGCGCGCTGGCCTTCACCGGCGAGGCGGACGGCAAATACGCCGGCGAGCTTGCGAAGTGGGCGAGCGTCGGCGACTTCCACGCCACGCTCGCGCGCTGGACCGCCGGCGAGCAGCCCACGCTGCCGGACAACATGTTGCTCACGCAGGAAGTCCGCGACGGCGCGTGCTTCGTGCAGTTGCACCTCGACCCCGAGCGCACGAACGAGCCCTTCGCCACGCCGCCGCGCGTAAAGGTGCTGCACGGCCTGCCCGGCGCGCCGCCCGCGAAGCTCAACCTCCCGATGCAGTGGAAATCCGCTGACCTGCTCGAAGCCGTCGTCTCCATTCGCGGCCGCGAGACGGCGTTGAACACCGTCGAAATCCCCGGCCTCAATCCCGTTTCGCTCCCGCCGGTCTGCCTGATGTATTCGCCCGAGTTTGCGCCGGAGCAAGCCGGTCGCGGCCGCGTGACGTTGGAGAAACTCAGCGCCACCACGGGCGGCGAGGCGCGCGTGGACCTGCCCGGCATTTGGAAATCGCTGCCGAGCAAGCCGCAGTTCGTGGACCTCGCCGTGTGGCTGGTCATTTTCGCGTTGCTCGTTTACCTCGTGGAAATCTTCGAGCGCCGCACCGGCTGGCTCGGCGCACGGAGCCGCCGAGGTCAGGAGGCGGAACTCGCGATGAATCAGAGTGCCGAGCAGATCACGCCGGCAGCTCCGAAGAAATCGCTCTCTGCTTTCGAGCAGATCGCCTGGCGGCGCCAGCAGAAGCCTAAGACGGACGTGCAGCAGGGCGTCGCCGCCGCGACTGGTGGAGTCAACCAGCCAGCCGGCCAATCCGCCCCGTCCGCCGAGAGTTCTACTGCCCCTACCGACCAACTCGAGGCCCTCCGCCTCGCCCGCAAGCGAGCACAGGAGCGGCGCGGAAAGGAGTGATGAGCGAGCCAGCTTCAGCGGAGGCCAAGGCTGTGTTCGCACAGTATCTCGCTTTGCTTGATGAGTCCTCCGCTCAGTTTCGGGCAGCACCGGAACAATGGCATTCCTTGGCGAAGGAGTTTTCCGCGCTGCGCGAACGTCTGCGGTCCCACGCCGAGGGGGGCGACTACAACTGCCAGTATGCACTTGGGACCATCGCGTTCCTTGGTTTGTGCTGCGCTTCGGAAGCCGAGTATCAAGCCACACACGAACTGCTGAAGGAGGAGGCAATTCCGTGGTGGATCGCTGCTGGGAAGCAAGGTTGCTGGTGGGCGGTGGACAACTTGGTTGTGTGTGGCAAAGGCCCCGAAGCCGACCGTGCCCGTGTTGTGGCCAAAGAAGTGCAACGTGATTCCGCTCATCTCATTGGTCACGACGCACCGACTGGCATGCCCATCTACGGTCCGGAGTTCATGCAGGAAGTGACGCGCCGCCTTTATGGGGTAGTTCGACGCGGCGATGAGTAGCGGTCGCCCATCAAGGAGTGATGCGGGATCGGGAGAGCATGAGTAGTGACTACCGGTGGGAGCCGGCGGCTTCTGCTTTTCTGAACGCCTTCTCCCGCCGTTTGACCTCGGCGCGCAGGAGTTCCTCGGCGGACCAGCCTTTGGTCTGGGCGAAGGCGGCGAGGTCGAAAAGCCGTTCCGCGAGTTGTCGCTTTGAAGCCATCGCGATCTTGGGTGCGGGAGCCGGCAGCTTCGCCTTGCGCGCCTTCTTCATGAGCTTCTCGGCGCGGGCGAGGGCAGGGAGGTGCTTCGGAATGCCGTCGAGGGCAGAGGGACGCGCGTGCTTGGTGCCGTGTTTCTCGGCGTGCTTGATTTTTTCCCAGTTGGCCCAGACTTCGTCCACGTCCTTGACCTTCACGTCCCCAAAGACGTGCGGGTGGCGGCGCAGCAACTTGTCCGTGATACGTTGTGCGACCTGCTCGAAATCAAAAGCACCGCGTTCGCGTGCGAGCTGGCAGTGGAAGACGACTTGCAAAAGCAGATCACCGAGTTCTTCGGCCATCTCGTGATCATCGCCGGCTTCGATGGCATCCATCAGCTCATAGACCTCCTCGACCGCGTGGTGGCGCAGGCTCAAGTGGTTCTGTTCACGGTCCCATGGGCAGCCCTGTGGGGAGCGGAGGCTGGCCATCACTTCGAGAAGCTGGCGAATGGCGGGTTGACGGCGCGAGGGAGTGGGGCAAGGCATGGGCGTGTCAGTGGTCAGGGTTCAGCAAAGATTGCCATCGCATCGGTTACCGCATTGGCACGCCTACAGAATCACGAGGTCATCCCGGTGGATGACTTCCTCGCGCGGGAGCAGATGGTCGGCAATTTGCACGGAGTGGAAGCGGGCGATGCCGCGCGCGAACTCGGTGCCGTCCTCGTCGCAGATGCGGACCACATCGTCCTTGGCAAAGTCGCCTTCGCAGCGGGTGATGCCGGGCGGGAGCAGGCTGCGGCCTTTTTCGCGGAGCGCCTTCTTCGCGCCCTCGTCCACGTAAAGCGTGCCCTTGGGATGATGAAAGAAAGCGATCCAGCGTTTGCGCCCGGGGAGCCGGTCGGATTGCGGGATGAAGAGCGTGCCTTCTTCGGTGCCGGTCAGGATGTCCGCGAGCACGCCGTGTTTTCGGCCGCTGGCAATGACCAGTGGTATGCCGGAGCGGGTGACAATCTTGGCAGCCTGAATCTTGGTCGCCATGCCGCCCACGGCCGTGGGGCTGAGGGTGCCTTGGGCGATGCCTTCGACCGAATCGTCAATGCGCTCCACGGTTGGCAGCACGCGCGCCTGAGGCGTGCCGAAGCCTTCCAGCACGCCGTCGACGGTCGTGAGGATGACGAGGAGGTCGGCGGGCAAAAGCGAAGCGACAAGGGCGGAGAGCTTGTCGTTGTCGCCGAATTTCAGCTCGGTCCAGGACACGGCATCGTTCTCGTTGATGATGGGGATGACACCACGGTCGAGCAGGGCGACGAGCGTGTTGCGGGCGTTGAGGTGGCGTTCGTGGTGTTCGAGGTCGTCGTGGGTGAGCAGCACCTGGGCGACGTGCAGGCCGAACTTGGCGAACAGGCCCTCATAAGTCGTCATCAACCGCGACTGGCCGACCGCGGCGCAGGCCTGAAGCTCCGCAAGTTCCTTGGGGCGGGCCTCAAAACCCAGCACACCCATGCCTGCGCCAACCGCGCCCGAGGTGACGAGCACGACCTCGCGGCCGGCCTTGCGCTGGGCGGCCATTTGGGCGACGAGCTGCTCCATCTGTGCCAAATCGGGCTGCTTGCGGCTGTCGGTGAGGACGCCGGTGCCGAGCTTGACCACGAGGCGCGAGATGTCTTTGAGGACGGCGGAACGCACGGAGTTTTCGTAACAGAAGGGCAGGGGAGGGCGAAGC
>Ga0172376_10000246_pt1 | contig 69138 bp, 55 predicted proteins | sample Lak35m_FD_121114 | JGI IMG/M metagenome (GOLD analysis project Ga0172376, IMG submission 121114) | Freshwater microbial communities from Kabuno Bay, South-Kivu, Congo - kab_092012_35m | ecosystem: Environmental > Aquatic > Freshwater > Lake | place: Democratic Republic of the Congo: South-Kivu... | reverse complement strand
ATCAAGACGATATTGAAAATATGATTGAATCTACAATACATGCGGCTATTCCTGAAGGAGTTGAGGTGTTCCAAATAAATGGGCCTTTTTTCTTTGGAGCTACAACACTCCTTAATGATGTTCTCAATCAAATTCATGTCCACTGTCATACCTTTGTTTTAAGAATGCATAACGTTCCTTTTATTGATGCAACAGGTGCTCGCGCGTTAGAGGAGTTTCTTCTCAGGTGTAATCAAGAAAAAATCACGACTATCCTTGTTGGTATTCAAAAACAGCCCATTCGTGTTTTAGAACAGATGAACCTTTTGAAGAAAGTCAAAATTGCCAAATCTTTTCGTGTTGCGTTGGATATGTCAAATGAGGGAGTTCGGACAATTTAATTGCGGATAAATATCATTAAGAAATCGCTTACATTTTCTTGGAATTTAGGAGATTAACTGTGAAAAAAGATGAAGCTTGGATAAAAGCTAAAAAGAAATACCGCCTTTCTAGGGAAACAGTTAAAATGGCTCAAGAATTGGGCTTGAATCCAAAAAAACTAGGTAAAATTGGGAACCATAAGCAAGAACCCTGGAAAGCTCCATTGCCAATTTTTATTGAAAGTCTCTGTGAAAAACAACAATCCAAGATTAACGCTCGACGAGAAAAAGCTGAACTCCACTTTGAAAAATAACACCTGTTTCTTTATTATTATACATTTGATTTGCAATTATTAAAATTTTTGTATAATATAGAAGATGAGGTGGAGCATGAAGCATACGGAACTCTTAAAGAAGCTTAGCACGTCAGGAATGCGTGTCTTTTCCACTCAAGGCATTTTGTCGATAGCTGGGGATCTTGGGATAAACTCATCTTATCTTTCTACTTTACTACGACGCCTCAATAAACAAGGCTTTATCAGGAAGCTCTATAAGGGAACATTCGCCCTGTCAAATGATGTCTTAGCAGGGTCTCCTCTCCATGAATTTGAAATTGCACACCACCTTATAAGCCCCTCGGCAATATGCTGCTGGAGTGCAATGGCTTATCATGGGTTAACAGACCAAGTATTGCGAACAGTATTTATCATGAGCCCATATGGGCAAACGATTCAATCAAGCTCAAAGTACATCTACACCATTGAAAACACCCGCTATGTGATTATCCGTGTCAAGCCTTTATTGTATTTTGGAGTTGAAGATAAATTTATGACTGAAATTCCCTTCAGCATTACAAATATCAATCGCACCTTAATAGATGGGTTGGTGCGCCCACAATATTGCGGTGGGTTCCTTGAAGTTTTAGAAGCCTTTAATACCGCTCAAGATAGGATAAATCCACAGCAACTTATTGAGTATGCGGGCAAGTTTGGTGTTTCAACACAGAAGAGATTGGGATGGGTTTTTGAAACCATAGGGATTTTTAGCCAAGAATCTTTAGCTCTTCAAAAGCTCCCTTGCACAAACTATTATCCTATTGATGTTAGCAAGCCCAACGAGGGCGTGTTGTTGGGAGAATGGAACTTGAGAAGGAATTTTTGATGTCGTTTAAAGTTAGAGAGCGCATAGAAACCTTTAGGGTTCAAAATCCAGTCAATTGGTCCCTCCTTGAGCAAGATTATGCTCTTTCATGGATGCTCTATGGCATTGAAAATGTCCCTAAGCTTAATAAACATTTAGTTTTTAAAGGGGGAACCTGCCTTAAAAAGTGTTATTTTGGTGATTATCGCTTTTCGCAAGACCTGGATTTTTCAGTACAAGGAAATCACCCAACTGGAAATGAACTTGAATCCTTGGTCGCAGAATCTTGTAAAATAGCCACCCAAACATTACAAGCAACCAAGAACAACATCACCTTTGCCTGTGAAAGATACACAGAAAAACGACCCCATCCAGAGAATCAAGAAGCTTTTAAAATTTACGTGCAGTACCCTTGGCAACGGGAACCCTTAACTTGTGTTATGGTTGAGATTACCCTTGAGGAAGTTGTTTATTTACCAGTGCAATCCCGCCCTCTTATTCATGGATATGGAAATGAGATAGAGGCTATAATCCAAACCTATTCATTGGAGGAGATTATCGCTGAAAAAATATCAGCCCTCTTAGGCTTAAGTAAAAAACTCCATGAACGAGGCTGGGCACGTTCTCGAGCAAGAGATTATTATGATTTGTGGAGAATGTTTGGCTCTTACAGAGATAGTATTCAAACAGAGCTCATTCCTGACTTGACAGCTAAAAAGTGTGATCGGAAAAATCTTGTGTTTCTTAGTTTTGAAGATATTTTTGCCGAGAATCTTATGAAGGATTTAGATGCAGCTTGGGAGCAATGGGTAGGTCCACTTATGGTTGAACTCCCTGTAAAACAATTGGTCATTAAGGAGTTAAGAGAGTTTTTCAATGAAGTTTTTAGCTAAGTCCAATTCCCTTAAGAATTCCAACTATTTTTAACAGCAAACTCTTTCGTACTTTCATTAAAACCAGATATACTGATTGCGTACCTTTGGTTGATAATTACATTTAAAATACCCTTTGAAAAATGTTGCGATATTTTGAAGAAAGGGTAATCCTGATAAAGTAAGGGGCTGTCTCTTCTTTAAAGTATTATGATTGTAAGCAATATTTAATTGAGGAAAGTAAGATGAAACCCATTTTGAAAACAAATGTAATGCCGTTATTGTTCCTAGTAATCTCAGGCTTAAGCTATTTCAGCATTCATGCTACTGAAGAAATCATTGACGATAAAGCAGGTGAACCATATCAAATTGTTGAGGTTGTCCAAGAAGTTAGCGAAAAAGAGAAGACTGATCATAAAAGTTTATCTTCTAATTTAGAAAATGAGATCACAAAAAGAGAAGAGATTTTCCCTTCTTTCGCAGCTGTCAACATTAAAAACCCGAAGGAATTCTTGCAAAAATTAGAATCTATTCCTATAGAAGAGAATTTTGATAAAGTTCAATCTATTTGCTGGGATCTTGAAGCTGAAGGACTAAAAGGGAGTACTCATAATTCTCCAAATATACATTTAAGTGAATATCCTGAAGTACGAAATAATACTATTCTCAGAAGCTCCCAACTACTTATACCAAAAAAGTTAAACGTTATCATAGTTATTGATGTATTTCGTGCTTTTACAACGGCTTGTTATGTTTTAGAAAGTAATCCAGCATCTTACATACTTGCAAAAAAAAGTACTACCATTTCTCAGTTGAGGTCCAAATTTCAAGATCCTTTTCTTATTGGTAAAGCAGAAAGAGGGGCGATCTTAAGCTACGATATACCCAACTCACCAACGCGGGTCAAGGAGGTAAAAATAGCAGGTCGGAACATCCTTCATAGAACTGAAGGAGGGTCTACTGGTGTATTAATGTCAAAAGGGTTGGGTGTTATCCTTGCAGCTGGACTCGTTAATGCTGATGCAACAGTACGATATGTCCTTCAGCTCCAAAACCCAGCAATTACTATTATTCCTATGGGGCATGAAGGTGTCACACCCTCCTTAGAAGATGACATTTGTGCTCAATATATCCACGCGAAACTCAAAGGTCATACAATGGATTTGACGCCATATATTGCAGCTTTGCGAGAGGGATCAGGAAAATATTTTTTTACAGATGATCAATGGCAATACCCTTGCCAAGACTTTGACTACTGTATTGATGCAAATCGATTCAATTTTACAATTCAAGCTGAAGTGCAGGATGAATATGCCATTTTAAGACGCTTGGATGAAGGAGGCTCCCAGTGAGATCTTAGGACAGGAAAATTGGAGTAATTCTATAAGAAAATCTCTGATGCCTCGATTCCTCCAGCGCAGCTTATCAAGCGTATTTCTCGTCATGCTTTTCCAGCTTTCACGGCTTACAGACTGCTTAACGTCATACATATAGTTAAAATGAGGGGTATTAAGGGCAAAGTGCATCGGGTGAATAATAATGACCTTAGCTCCTTGTTTCAATAAGATATCTTGCAATTCCTGGGTCATGGTTAGTGGGTGCTTACGCCATAAGTAACCACCGTCTTCCAAGAAAATAGGCACTTCTAATAGCCCAAATCGGTCTTTAAAGGGTGCTACAATCTCTAAATCTGTACATACGTTGGAGGAAATACGCATACCAGCTTCCGCCATAGCTTGTCGCGATGAGTTACAAATAGCAAAACGATGACACCGAAAAGCAGCTAAATTGTGCGGTAAGTCTACAATATATTTTGCTACTTCGTTAATTGTAGAGCCGTGAGAGGATTCAGGTGAAAAATATGGATGGAGGCCTACTTCTATCTTATCCATACTCGCTTCTATGCTAGGTGACCGGTGCGTAATAAAAACAGTTGGTTTAATCTTTTGGCTTTGGAGAAAATCAAGCGTTTCTTCAATAGCTGGTTCACAGGCCCAATCAAGGTCAACGGTTACAATTAATTCACTCATTGGCGTATCTCATGAAAATGCCGGAACCTGCGTTCGTCAATATCATGTTTGCTAAATAAGTCAGCCATGGAATGGTAGCTACGTAAATCGTTTGTGCGTGGACTGGTTGACCACGTATCGTCTGCACGCATGTACTGGGCATTTCCATAAGAAAGGATGTTAAAAAGAGAAGCATTCATCTCATCGTTGTCCTTAAAATGCAGTTTTATATTTCTTCCATCTAATGCTTGCTCAACACGACGTTGAAAGTTTTGGTAAATATCCGCAGGTATGGCATGAGCAATATCACGATCGGGGGCATCGTAAGACATGTATTGATAAAATTTCCAAGATGAAACGGTGCCCCTAGCTTGCTCAATGCCATTGAGGATAGCAACTACCTCATCGGGCAAGAATGAATGATTCTTTTGGCTAATGACACTATGAAGCTTAAGCTTTATACCATTCTTACAAATTAAGCTGCATACGTGTACGATGTGCTCGTAGTATTTTTTGTGTCCTCTATAATTTCTGCCAATTTCGCTTAGGAATTGATCATTAACGCTGTCAATTGTAACAGCTACGAGATCAACGACCCCTTTCATCTCCTTGGCAACGTTTTCATCTAAAAAAGCTCCATTGGTGTACATTTCAATTGCTAAATTCTTTTGAGGATCAGGAGAGCGAAAGGTTCGGATATGTCGTAGCAATTCAATAAAATCAGTAGGTGGATGTTTCCCAATAATTAATATTTCACCACCAGAAAGAGTAAGTCGTCGGAATCCAAGGTTATGATATAGGTGGGTTATCAATTCTTTTTTTCCATTGATATCAAGCTCTTGCTTTAATTGATGAGGAGCATTCTCAAGTACGCAGTAAGTGCAACGTAAATTGCATCGGTTGGTAACCATCCAATAACCTTTATAGAATGTATCAGGCATATTTAATCTCCTTTCTTTGACGATGATCAGAAGAGGGGGACGGGGTAATCAAGGTCCCATCGAAATAGTTAATAAGTTCAGAATCATAAGGTCCGTCACCAAATACTTGCACTTGGCCAGACCACCCTATGTGTCGAAGTAGCCTGTGAATAGCACGTAACTTAGATGCTTCCCAGGGAGCAATAAATGTTGTTCCTTGGTAGCATTCAATATGGAAGCCTACAATATTTTGCACGTCCTGCGATGGAACAGTAAGTTGTAAGACATTTCCATCCATTTCAATACGTCTAGTTGCAGTTAAGGTTGTTTCAAGACGGACTAGATCTTTTTTCTCAAAGATGTAAGCCATAACTGAGCGCCGTCGCCATCTGTAACAACAGAGCCACTATACCCTACAACCCAATCAACTTTGAGATCGTAATAGTCGAAAGCAGTGAGGAGATCAGAGATAGGACGAGCGCTACATACAATGCGCTTAGGATAGCTCATGAAAGCCTCCATACATCTTTGTGTTTTTGCTGGATCATCTTTATGAAATAAGGTCCCATCAAAATCGCTGATAACTATAAATTCTTGATTCTGAATTTTGGCTGCGACCAATTGAGAAAGCATCTCATCATTATAGAGGTTGCCTATTTCGATCGCCATTGAGGAGAAAGTTTCTAAGTTGCCAAGTAGCTCTTTAATACTCTTTAGGGCATCTTCTGGATCATCCATGAAGCGAGCATAAGGTAAGTCTTTTAATACTTCAGCCGCAGCATTGTTCGTTGCTCTAGCAACATTAGGTAGTCCCAAGGCAAGAGTTTCAAAAATCGAGCGCCCAAATGTTTCACAAGTAGAGGTAGACAAGTGGATATGCGCATCCTCTACAGTTTTTGCGATTCTATCCAGTGGGATATATCCTTTAAACTCAATCGCATGAGCAATATCCAACTTATAAATCTCATTCTGAACCATTGAATAATAATCTCTATCCTGGATCGGGCCTATAATTTGCAGCTTTGAGGTTGGAAATTGATTGATTATTTTACTAAAGAGGCTTACGAGCCCCAGGATATTTTTTTGAGGTTTGATGCTTCCTATACTACAAAATATGGGGTCGCCGTCTAAAATGCGAATTTTAGATGCGAGAAACTTCGTATTTACTCCCCGTGGAATGACATGAATGCGCTCGCTTGGAATTGCGTATGTCTTAACAAGCTGTCTTTTTTCCAAATGGCTTGGGGTCACTATATGTTTTGATCTTGTTAGTGCTTGATGTTCGGCTTGGAAATATTGTTCAGGAACAATCTCTCCTGAAGCTTGATAGGAAGGCGTAAGGAACATAGGAAAGGTCCAAATACTCAGCTCTTCTCTCAAAGGTACTTCAACCACTCCAAATTGCATAGAAATGTGAGAAAATATCACATGCGTAAAATGCTGTTCAACGGCTTTTACGTGCTCCGCGATAAATCGTGCATTTGCAAGACGCCTTTCAAATCGATTTGGTGAGTTAATGGGATAAGTAAAATGCCATGTAGTTGAGGGATCAGCTTTGAGACCAAATTGCATGACTTGAAGCGAATCATCAAAGATTCTTTGAAGTGATTCAACTAATTTCGCTCCTCCATCACGTTGATTTTCCACAGGGCCACATTTTTCTGTTACCAGCAGTATTTTCATGAAAGTTCCTCAAGTATCTTCTCGTAACGTTTAAAAACATTTGTCCAGCAGTAAGTGTTTATAAATGGTTGCCGAGGTGGTGGATTTTTAAGGATATCTTCTACTTTTTCTGTAGATTGTTCTAAATTATCCAAGTTTACAAGCAAACCGCGTTCTTTTGTAACAATTTCTGGGAGGGCGCCACTCTTTCCAGCGACGACAAACGTACCGGCTGTCAGTGCTTCCAGGATTGAACGACCCATACCTTCTGAGTGTACATAGGACCCTCCTTCAACTTCTGTCGGGTAATCGCAGCTTAATTGCATATAAATGGTTGCTTGGGCAATTTCGCGACATGTCTTCTCATTATCCAAAACACCAAGGAATTTAACTATTGATCCCAGATTATAGTGCTGTACTTGTTCTTGTATTTGAGGAAGGAGTGGACCATCTCCTGCAAGTCGCACTTCAAGATTGTGTCCTCGACTAATAAGTTGATGAATTAAGGAAATAAGTAAATGATGGTTTTTATAGGGGACAAAGCGAGCAGCGCAGAAAATTATTGGGGTCATACGAGTTGAATAGGGGTTGGTCCTTAATGCAGCTGTATTGACGCCTCCCACAACACGTGTCAATGGGCATGAGATACCTATCATTTGCAAACGTTCTTCTGTATAGGCAGAATTTGTTATGATTAAGTCTACCGTTTCATTTAAGGTTGAGGCCCAATATTCTTGTCGATGTTGATGGCTGGGAATGTAGGTGTTGATGAGTGGAGCCTTGAGAATCTCATTTCCACCGGTTCGATAAAGAAACCTTGCATTTGGTAATAATTTACGGATTTGTTTAAGTTCTTCGATCCATCGACCGCTGTTGAAAAATACAAAGTCAGGGGCAAGTAAACGGGAGAGTTCTTCATTCTTAATTGTTGTTGCGCTTGTCTTACCTAATAGGCAGTTTTCCCCTTTGGTGTCTTTTGTAATGATACCCACTAAGGGGAAACCAGGATGGTTGGTAAAATGCTCAATAAAATAGCCTGCGTGCACTTCCATACCTCCTGGAAGAGGAGGGAGTCGATCAGCAAATAAAAGAAGGTTTTGAGCCATAATTAAACAAACCTGTTTCAAAAAGTTGGGACTCCAGGATGCTCACAATACGTTCAGCAGCATAACCATCACCGAATGGATAATGAACTTTTGACATGGAAGCCAATACTGAAGGATTTTCAAGTAATTCTTGGCATGCAGATATAATAGTTTCCGCTTTTGTTCCTACAAGCTTAGCTGTACCTGCTTGGATACCTTCAGGACGTTCAGTCGTATCTCTCGTTATCAGTACCGGTTTCCCTAAAAAGGGAGCTTCTTCTTGTATGCCTCCTGAGTCTGAAACGATAAATATACTTTCATCCAAATGATGGATGAAGGTAGGGTGATCGAGTGGTTGCTTTAATTCTATATTTTCAATTCCGAAAAGCATTTCATTGACAGGCCCCCATATAGCTGGATTTGGATGTAATATAAACATGATGCGAAGATCGTTATACGCCTCAGCTATATATTTCGCCGCAGAACATATTTCTTTTAAGGCTCGTCCGTGGTTTTCTCGTCGGTGAATCGTGACAACAATTGTTTTAGGCTTACTATCTTGTTTAATATCAGATGCCTTACGTACTAGCCTTAAGGCATCGATTGACGTATTACCAACAATCCAAGCTCTATCAGAAGGTACACCCTCTGATAAGAGAACGTTCAGGGCTTGTGAGGTTGGAGCAAAAAAATAGGTTGTAAGTCGGTCAATGAGACAGCGGTGGCCTTCTTCAGGCCAAGGGGAATTAAGGTTACGTGTACGTAGGCCAGCTTCGATATGGCCAACTGGTATGTGCGCATAATAAGCAGCTAGGGCTCCTGCAAATGCTGTTGTTGTATCACCTTGAACAAGCACAAGATCAGGTTTCACTTCTTCTAATAGGTTTCCCAGCTTTTCAAGAATATAAGCCGTTTTTTGTGCTAGAGAGGAATTTGGGATAGGTTTATCTAGATTATAGTTAACATCTATTTTTAAGTGAGAAAAAATTGTATCAAGAAGGTCCGTATGTTGCCGTGTTATACAGACTTGGCTTTTAAAATTCTGATGATTATTAAGAGCGGATAATACGGGTGCTAGTTTTATGGCTTCGGGGCGCGTTCCAATGATCGTCAAGATGGATTTCACTTAAATACTCCTGCAAAATCGAAGACTATCTTCCCATTAAGATGAGGAACAGAAATATCATGAAATTCACGGTGAGCTACAAGGCCAATAATTATATCAGCACGCTTTAAAGCATCTTCTAATCCTATGCCATCAGGAAGGTATGGATCAACACGAAGAACCTCAGCGTCCTTTGCTAGGCTTTCGGTTATAATGAGAGATGGTGATCCTCGAAAATCAGGCACGTTTGGTTTGTAAGTGAGGCCAAGGCAAGCAACAATCTTTGCATTGCTTTCTCTGATCGATCTTTTTATCTTTTCGATAACCCACTTGGTTTTTTCGTTATTTATTTCACGTGCTGTTGTTATCAGCTTCGCATAATTGGGATTTGAGGAAGCTAAAAACTTTGGACTTAGGGGGATACAATGTCCACCTACGCCTGGACCTGGTTGGTGAATTTGTACGCGCGGATGCTTATTGGCAAGATTAATAAGATTCTGAATATCCAACCCATGGTAATCAGCCATCATTGAAAGCTCGTTCGCATAGGCGATGTTTATATCTCGGTAGGTATTTTCAGCAAGCTTTATTGCCTCTGCTGTTTTTGCGTTAGTTGCAACGACTTCTCCTTGAACAAATGACTTATAAAAATCGACAGCTTTTACAGTAGAAGCTTCATTTATCCCCCCAACAACTCGGGCATTATAGATAAGCTCATGTAGGATATTACCTGGTAGGACGCGCTCAGGGCAGTAAGCAATATAAACCTCCGAACAATGCTCTTGTAATTTCTTAGCGAGGCTGTCTGTTGTCCCAATTGGAGAAGTAGATTCAACGAGAACTAGGTCTTGAGGACGTAGATGAGGCTCTATAGCCTGTAGGGCTGCATGCAGAAAAGAAAGATCAGGTAACTGTTCAGATGTTAATGGCGTTGGAACAGCAATGATGTGGATGTCAGCTGGTTCTACCTTCGTTGAGACTTTCAGGCGACCAGCTGTGATAACTTCCTCTAATAGAGGTTGTAGGTTTAACTCTAAAGTCCTGAATTTGAGGGATTTAATATGGCTTACAACCTCTAAATTAGTATCTATGCCTAACACAGTATAGCCTGAGTTTGCTAGAACACAAGCCGTTGGAAGTCCTATGAATCCTAAACCCGAAACGCAAATATGCTTTTTATCTTTATGATGAGCCATCAATTATTCTCATTGAGGAAAATGGTAAAATAGAACAAAAGGAGCTTTGTTGTCTAGAGACAATTTTATCTAAGTTTAATCTAAATTGTTTATAAACCTTCCTTTCGAGTTGATTGTTTTATGATATTGGATTATAGATTATCTTCCTCTTATCACTGCTACCAAGGATTTTGATGATGCAAGAGGTAAACACTCGCCAAGTTTTTTCTTTTGTTTTTAATATGGTTCGCCCCTTTCGAATCAGCGTAATTGTTATGATTGGCGTAGCAATTATTTGGGCTGTTGAGGTATCGCTTAGGCCCTATGTTCTGAAAATCATCCTCAATCGTATTACTGAATATCCCTCCATCACCATCATTGATTATATTTTTTACCCAGCCCTTGCTTATCTCTTCTTGGGCATTCTTTTCAGTACGACTTTTCGTTTCTATGATTATTTTATAAAAATCAAAATGATCCCAGTTTTGAAGCAAAACATTACCAATTATGTCCTTTCAATACTTTTGCAACAAAGCCACCGTTATTATCAGAATCACTTAGCAGGCAGTGTAGCCAATAAATTGAATGATTTAATAACTTACACCCCTGAATTGATACAAGTCTTAATTGATCGTTTCTTTAGCCATGTCCTTGCTCTTATTATTGCTATTGGTACTTTATGGTTTGTTAATTACAAATTTGCGTTGGCTTTATGTTTATGGGTTGTAGCCTTTATCACAGTTGCTTTTCTCTTATCAAAGAAATTATATTTGCTCTCTGATAAATGGTCAGAGCTTGCATCTACCCTTATGGGTAGAATTGTTGATACCCTCTCAAATATGTTGTCGGTACGTCAGTTTGCCCGCAATCATCAAGAAAGAGAAACGCTAAATCAAACAGCCACGCGGGTTGCTAAGGCTGAGCAAAAGCTTGAATGGGCATACTTCTTGATGTGGTTATTTTACGGCTATTCCTTTATTTTTGTCCAAGTATTTAGCCTTTATTTTCTTATTGTTGGTCGTCAGCAGGGGATCATTTCTGTGGGTGATTTTGCCCTTGTTTTATCCATTAACGTAGCAGTTGTAGATTTTTTATGGCAACTTGCCAAGGAGTTTTCAGATTTTTCAAAGTATGTTGGTAAAATTGCTCAAGCTTTACGCGTTGGCACAACACCAATTGAAGTTAATGATTTGCCAAATGCTAAGGCTTTGAAAGTGACAGAAGCTTCCATAGCCTTTCATAATGTAAGTTTTCACTATGAAGTGGCATCTCCTTTATTTAAAGATCTTTCAGTTACAATACAGCCAGGCCAGCGCATTGGCCTTGTAGGCTATTCAGGGAGTGGAAAATCAACGTTTGTAAACCTGATTATGCGTCTTTTTGATGTTACGAGTGGCAAGATTCTGATCGATGGTCAGGATATTCGTGACGTAAAACAAGAAAGCCTACGCCAGGCTATTGGGATAATTCCCCAAGACCTTTCCTTATTTCACAGAAGTCTAATGGAAAATATTCGCTTTGGCAGGTTGGATGCAACGGATATAGAAATTGTGAAAGCAGCCGAATCAGCTCACGCTCATGAGTTTATCAAGGTTTTGCCTCAAGGGTATCACTCCATCGTTGGGGAACGAGGGATTAAGTTATCTGGTGGGCAGCGTCAGAGAATTGCCATAGCGCGAGCAATATTGAAAGATGCGCCTATCCTTATCTTGGATGAAGCAACGAGTCAGCTTGATTCAGTAACAGAAAACTTTATTCAAGAAGGTCTGTGGAACCTTATGAAAAACAAGACAACCCTCGTAATTGCTCATCGTTTATCAACTCTGTTACATATGGATCGTATTTTGGTGTTTGATTGCGGTAAAATTGTGGAGGATGGTATCCATGAAGAATTACTCAAACAAAAGGGCATATACTCTACCCTCTGGCATGCACAAGTGGGCGGTTTCCTGCCTGATAATCGGGGAGAGCGGGAAAAAAAGTCGCAGCTAGGATGTTAAAATGGTCCGAGCATTTAAGAAATGGTTTTAAAGGGGGTTAACTCTGACTAACTCTTCGGCTTCAGTTTCTCAACCCTTGCCACTTTTAGGCGATAGCGATTGTGATTTTTTAAATTTTGTGTATAGAACTAAAGCTTTTTCCATAGGTTTTTAAGATAACTGGACTTTCTAAGAATGAAATCAAATCTCTTTAATAAACATACACACCAGAAAAAAGAACAATCTGCACAAAAGCCCCCTCAAAAAGATACGTATTGGGACAAAGAAATTGAAGAAATGATGCAGCTCGGCTACTCGTATGAAGTCGCTTATGCTATCGTATCAAAGAGAAAAATTCAGGAATTGTTTGATAAAGACGTCAAAATCAATGATGGAAGGTAAGTATCACAGTATTTACTTAAGAGTTATTGAGAACCTTTGAAGTACACCTGAAGTTTACGGGCGGCACTTCAGCTAAAAAAATTACCTTACTACTTTTTCGTACACTTCTTTTCTAGCAGCTTGTTTGAGAAGTTCAGCAAGCTTCGCCGCAGGAATTCATTCTTTTCTTGTCGTCACTTTATCAGCTTGCTAACGCTTTTTTCCCTCTACTCTTGCCACAACATCTTTCGGGTTTCGTCTTTCTTGGACATCGAAAATAACTCACCAAAAGTTTCCATGGGGAGTAGCGACGGCATCAAAATTTTGGTCATCCTTAAAATACAAAAATACATTTTTTATCAAAAAAGGAATCCGTTTCCTGTTCGCCGTGTGTATTTGCAACACTTTGATTTTAAAAAATAAAAATATGAAAAATATGAAAATAAATATTGACGATTTTAATGAAACTTTGCCATACTAGAAATGTAAGTAAGCGCAATCCTAAAGTGTTCGAGCACTTTAAGATTGCTGACCATCAACAAACTGATTAGGAGTTTATTAATGGCTAATATTATTTCTACTGCAAATCCACAAAATTGTTCAATCACAAATAGAGATATGGAAGATAAAAAAGAGAGGCTGGTTAACAGGGAAGTCCTCTGTAATGTTTCGCACCTATTGACAGAATTGATAAGCCAGGAAAAATATTTTAAAGAGTCGAGCGAACTTATTGGTCAGGAGGACGACGAAGGAAACATGCAAGAAGTTTACGAATATTACGCAGTAACACCTTGGCTTGCTGAAAAACTAAAGGCACAGGGAGAATTAGTCACAGAATTTTTTAATCTGATTATCTGGGGACGGCAAACAACTGGACAAGCAATACATATGGACACTGTTATTGATGATATCACAAGAGAGTTATTCGCATCATAACGACAAGGAGGGGGCGGGCAAAAGCTTGCCCCTTTCTTTTTCTCAAGGCTTTGACATACACAAACAAACTAATCGGAGTAAATTCATGCGTGATAACATTAGTACCTCAGCACTTCAAATTCATTCAAGTGAAACAACCAAACTGAAAACCAGCGCTTCCAGGGCGTAGATACCCAAAGATGGGATTTCCTATACCACATAACTAGCCATGCAATTTCTGTCTTAAGCCAAAGTGGTTGCGATCCTCAGATGGACATAGATTGTTTAAGAGTTCTTAGAGAGCAATATTCAATGCTTGATCTTTTTTCATTCTCAAAAAAAGAAGCTAAGAAAATGTTCAGGATCATAAGCGTCATTTGGCAATTCTATGAATTGTTTTTGCAATGCACGAAACGTGATGTAAACGACCTGACTTCCCAGGAAATTAAGGACTTTTCTAATGCTAAATTGCGATTGCGAAACCGCCTTTGGGGTCTTATTCCAGAGTCCATGGGTGAATACGTTCATGAAGCTATCAGACAGAAACTAGAAGAAGATGCTTTCCGTTCTTTCCCCTGTGACTATGAAAAACAAGCCGAGTACTTATCACAATATGGCTATGAAATAAGTTATTAAATTTCTCAGGAAGCTCGCACATTGTGTAAGCTTCCCTTGTTCAACTTAAACATCAAAAACCAGAATATGCACAAAGATTTTTTCCCATTTTACGGCTCTGCCAATGCCTTCTTCCCTCTTTCCCGCCACAACATCTTTTGGGTTTCGTCGTGATACAGAGGGTCAGATAGATACAGAAACGCGCCCATGAGTGTAGCGACCGCATCAAACTTTTGCTCGTCTTTTTGGAGGTCATCTGCTGGGTGGATACCCAAAGGTTCCAGAAGTCCCGCTTTTTGAGCGAGTCCACCAATTTGGATTTTGAGCCTCGTTTGTGCTTTGCGTTGATTCATCGTTGTCAGTCCTTGTCGATAAAGTTGCCATTCTTTTTTCTGGCTAAGTCTGCACTTCAACTGATTAATTCTTTGCACAAGCTCTTTTCTTTTGTCTGTGTTGATTTTTTGCTCTAAGCAGAAATTTTTGACCAGCGATTTTCCATACCTCCTTGTTGGCTGGGGACTTGGTTATGATATCGTTGGCATTTAAAATCATACCTGTGAGGACGGGAAGGTCAAACCCTTTTTGAGTCAGGTCTTTGACCAGGTGAGCGACAGTGGTGATGTATTTTTCTTCGATTTGATGTTGTTGGGCGGTTAGTTTCTCTATCTTTGATTTAAGCCTTTCCAGGGACGCATCCATACTTTTTCTCCTCGTCGAACTTTTGAAAGCAGGGGATTTTAGGCCATCCCCTACGACCCCTGCCTCTTGTTTTTGAGCGCCTGTAGTATATCATAAAATTTAACTAAAATCCATCGTTCTGTTCGCGAAAGCGAAGTGCACTTATACGTTGCTTTGCAACGGCGCTTCGTCGCAAGCGACGGCGGCCAGAAAACCCAACAGTTTAGCCCCTTACACAGCTCATCATACTTTACAAGCCATCCTTGTAAATCTGATTAAAATTTGATAGAATTAGTCCGCCAAAATAACAAGGTTGCTTGCAACGGGTTTCTCATAATAAACGGTGGCTGCGATGGCAAGTTTTCACTGTACTGCTCAGATGATTTCAAGGCAGGGGGGGAAAAGTTGCGTTGCAGCGCTGGCATATCGAAGCGCAACGAAATTATTGGATCAACGTACAGGTGAGATTTGGGATTACACGAAGAAGGCTAATGTTGGCCATGTCGAAATTCTCCTGCCCGACAATGCCCCTGCATGGATTGTCGATATTGCCCATGAATGCCGTACTGATCGGCAATCTGCCCTTCAAAAATTCTCCGATATAATCGAAGCCGTTGAAAAGCGAAAAGATTCTCAAGTGTATCGGGAAGTTGAATTTTCTTTACCCAATGAGTTGACCAAAGAGCAAAATATTGAATGGGCAAATGCGTTTGTTCAAGATGTTCTTATCGAACGTGGTATGGTTGCCATTGTTAATTTTCATTTTGATGTTGATCCTAAAACGGGAATGGAAAAACCTCATTGCCATACGCTTTTGTCAACCCGTCACCTGACAGATGAAGGCTTTGGCCTCAAAAATAGGGAGTGGAACCGCAAGGAACTTATAGATGACGCACGAGACCAATGTGCCCAATATCAAAATGCTGCCCTGAAAAAATATGGACATCATAGCCGAGTTACCCACCTGTCTTATGACGACCGAGAAGTTGACATCGATCCTCAAACCAAACTTGGCGCAAATGTTCAGGACATGTTTCGACGTGGTATTGAAACGGACAAGCAGAAAATCTTTGACCTTGTGCGGCTCAAGAACCAGTTCAAGATTGTGAAGAACCCTGAAATTGTTTTTGAGATTGTAACATCCAAACACGCCACCTTTACCCGCAAAGATATTGCCAAAATCCTCAACCGCTATATTGACGATGGTAATCAGTTTCAGATCCTCCTTGATCGGTTGATGAACTCAAAAGAGCTGGTTCCTTTACAGCTAAAGACAGAGAGTGAAGCAGGAAAAGAAGAAAGGAAGGCGGTAGAAAAAACAGAAACAAAAGAGCCAGAAAAGGAGGAATCGCAAGAGCAAATAAATGAGCAAGAACCAGTGTATACCACACGGAAAATGGTTCAGACCGAACTAAGCCTGATTAAGACCGCGGAAGCGCTGGCAGCCCATAAAACCCATCCGGTTCCTGCCCGCATTACGAACAAGGTGATCACAAAGTACCATAAAAAGTTCAAGAAAGAGGGGAGATTAAGCGCCGATCAAGAGCGTGCCATCCGCCACGTACTGTCGGGAGAGCAAATCTCTTGCGTGGTTGGGTTTGCGGGAGCAGGAAAGACAACATGCTTGCAAGCCGTCAAGGAGGCCTGGGAAGAGGCAGGATACTCTGTGCTGGGGTTAGCGCCAACAGGGAAAGCCGAACGAAGTATTGCAGCCTGTGGTATCCGCTCGATGACGGTGCACCGGTTTTTGAGGTCCCAAGAGCAAGGGCGAGAGAGAATTTCCCGAAAAACGATTGTTGTCCTGGATGAGGCGGGCATGCTGGATAGCCGACGGTTCTCTGAGCTTCAGGCTATTGTTGCAAAAGCAGGGGCCAAGATAACCCATATGGGAGACGGCAATCAGACCCAGGCCGTCGAAGCAGGACCACCGTTCCGCCTCGTAACTGATAGGATCGCTCCTGCCGTTCTAGAAACTATTGTGCGCCAACAGATTGACTGGCAACGGGAAGCCAGCCGTTTCTTTGGAACTTTGCAGCCTCGCAAAGCCCTAAAATTATATCAGGGACATGGATGCTTCTATGGCATTGAAGAGAAAAAGCCAGATCTTGGCGATGAAGCCAAGACCATTGATAACTACTGCCTGGCGCGACAGATATCCGGTCGTATTTGGAAGGAAATGCTTGAGGACATTCGTGCGAGAGACGCCTCTATCAAAAACGATAAAGAGAACGGATCAACGGTCGACTTTGAGGCAATCTCCCAACATCAGGATTATGCGACGCATACGTATTGGAAAAACATGCGGCAGTATTTTGTCGAAACTATCATCCATGGTTTTGACACCCATAAGGCAGAACTGGAAGCTCGTGGCGTTGATGTGAAGGCTTTTGAAAAGCTGGTCTTGGTTTATAAGGCTGCTGAATCTGACACACATGTCTCCGACACGTGTGACTCCGGCACGCATGCCGAGGAACAGCAGGAGATCATCTTTGAGTGGATAGAAAACGCCTTACGGAAGATGAGCTACGAGAACATTGTTGACACGCGGGTTCATGCGCGGCAGGCCCTTGTTGAAGCCTGGGCAACCGACCGCAAAGCCTTCGCAGATCAATCACACCTCATGCTGGCCTTTACAAAAGGAGATGCCCACAAGCTGAATGAAGCAGCCCGAACCCTCATGCGTGAACAAGGCGCCATTAAGGGGCCTGATATCACCTATCAAACCCAAACCATTGAAGAAGATGATTTTAAGGTTCAGTACAGAGAATATCATGACCGAACATTCGCCAAAGGAGATAAAATCCTTTTTACCCACAATGACAAGGGCCTTGGGGTCAGCAACGGAACTTTGGGGACAATCTTGTCTCTCCGGCAGGGGAAAATAAAAGTTCTTTTAGATGGGGATGAGAAAAAGACCGTTTCTTTTGCGCCCAGGCTCTACCCCTTCTTTGATAACGGGTGGGCAACAACGATCCGCAAGGCCCAATCAGCAACCGTTGACCACGTCAAGTTTTTGGGATCCTGGGAGGACTACCGCAACCTTGCCTATGTTGCGCTCACACGGCATCGCCATAGCCTTAAATTGTTTTCCTCAGATTTGGATTTCTGGCGGCCTGAGAAACTTATTGACCGCCTTTCCCGCATCCAGGAAAAGTTATCGGGCTTTGATTACCTGGATGCGGAAAAGCTTCAGGAGCAGATTAAGCAGGATACGCAAGTTCTTTGGCATCATTGGCATTTTAAGAAACTTGAGGACGGCATTCAGCAAGGAAAGGATTTTTGGGCAGCCCTCAAGGTTACGGCCCTGGATGTGTATGAGACAATTATTCCTCCTCAAGAGAGCGAAGGTAAGGAACAGGCGCGTCTGGGGGAAGAGGCCTTTTTGTCCTTAGAAGACTCTGAAGAAATGAGATCAAGGAATTTCTTCAAGGATACAGAGTTAGAAATTGACAATCGCTTTCGTAGCAGTAGCCAACATCCTGCTGGCGGCCAGCCTCATCAGGGGGTTTCCGGTTCGCAGGAGAGCGCCCCTCAATCATCCCCCGATGCGTTCCAACAGAAAGAAGATAAAACATCTGCCACACAAGTATTGCCAACACAAGGGCTTCCGGCGCCCCATGTTGATTTTGACAGGCTCAGAAACCAGTCCAAAATTATGAGAAACCCAGAGATCATTCTTGAGATTGTCACAGCCCAGCATTCTACTTTTACGAAGAAAGACATTGCCAGGGTTTTGAACGAGCATATAGACGATCCCACGCTCTTTCAGATTCTTTACAACAGGCTATCTAACTCAAAGGAACTGATCGAGCTAGAAAAACCCGCCGACCGGTCAACGGTTGACTTCCATGAGCCTGTCTTCACCACCCAAAAGATGCTGTGGATTGAAAAAAATCTGGTTACTCAGGCGAAAGCATTCGCTACTGAGAAAACCCATCCTGTAGCTCCTCACATTATAGAAAGAGTGATCACCCGCTTTCATAAAAAGCTTGAAGAACATGGAGGCTTGAGTGCTGACCAAGAGTGTGCCATCCGGCACATGCTGTCGGAGGAGCAAATCTCTTGCGTGGTTGGGTTTGCGGGCGCAGGCAAGACAACATGTTTGGAAGCTGTTAACGAGGCGTGGGAAGAGGCAGGGTATTCGGTCCTGGGGTTAGCGCCCACAGGGAAAGCGGCGCAAAGCATTGAAGGGTGTGGTGTCCGGTCAATGACAGTACACAAGTTCCTTAAGGAGCATAGCAAAGGAAAAATATCCCTCTCCTCTAAAACAGTTGTTGTCATTGATGAGGCTGGAATGGTGGATAGCCGTCGCTTTAACCAGCTTCAATCCCTTGTTGCAGAAGCAGGATCCAAAATTGTCCCAATAGGCGATAATAGCCAGTTGCAGTCTATAGACGCTGGTCCCGCTTACCGGCTGGTTTGCGACGCTGTAAAGCCTGTTGTCCTTGAAACGGTTGTGCGTCAGCGCATTCCATGGCAGCGGGAGGCAACCCGTCTGTTTGGCATGGCACAACCACGTCAGGCTTTAGGCCTATACCAACAAGCAGGCGCTTTTGAAACCATACACGAAACCATGCCTAATTTCAGGGATCAGACTTGCTGTATAGAGAACTTTTGCTTGGCTCGGCAAATTTCAGGGCGGATATGGAAGGAAATTGCAGAAGATTATAAAGCTGCCTTTGGAATACCCATAGACTTCGAGCAAGAAGGGATATTTGAGCTTTTGTCAAAGCACCAGGATTTTGAGTTGCATGCCGAATGGCGGGACAGGCGCAAAGGGGCGGTTGAAACGATCATCCATACCTACGGTCAGCAAAAGCCCAAACTGGAAATTTTGGGTGTTGATGGCGATAAGCTGGGATTGCTGGTTTCTCACTACCTGGCCACCCCACCCGAAGAGAGTGGAGAGATCTTTGAGGAGATTGAAAAGGTTTTACGCAAAATGAGCTATGGGCACATTGTTGACACAAGGGCCAACACCAAACAAACCCTTGTTGCTGCCTGGGCTGCTGATCTTGAGGCTGCCCCTGAACGCTCCCATCTCATGCTGGCTTTTACAAACAGGGATACAAAGATCCTGAATGAATCAGCACGCCAATTAATGCGGAAGAAAGGAAAGATTGTCGGGCCTGATTACCAGTTTGAAACTAAATATATTGAAGAAGACGATTTTGGAAACGTCAAAATCACGCGCGAAACCCGCCAATTTGCCCAAGGGGACAGGATTCTATTTACCCTCAATCATGAGAAGCTTGGCGCCAGGAACGGGAATTTGGGAACGGTTCTGTCCCTGGATGAGGAGACCATAACGGTTGCCCTCGACGGGAAAGAACAACAAGAACTCTCCTTTTCTCCTTTTACGTATCCCTTTATTGATAATGGTTGGGCGACGAACATCCATACAACCCAGAGCGCGACAGCGGGCGATGTAAAACTGCTTGGCTCATTTGAGCAATACCGCAACATGGTCTATGTGGGCATGACACGCCATTGGAACAGTCTCAAAGTATACGTTTCCGATTTGGATTTCTGGCGGGAAGAGAAGGTGTTTGACCGCTTGTCCCGTGTTCAGGAAAAACTATCCGGTTTTGATTATTTGGATGAGGCCGCAATTTTGGAAAAGCTGAAGCCAGAAAAGCCTGTCTCTACTCAAGAAAATACCCAGGGAAATCTTTCAAGTGAAGACAAAGGAAAAGTTGCTGATGAAATCCTTGAAGAAGAGAAAGCGCCTTATGGTTTCTGGGACTCCCTAAAAATGAGAATCGGCAGTTTTTTTGATGCTGGTAGGGCTGCCCCTGAAGACCCTGAACTTACTATTGATTCTGATCCCGATCCCATACCAAAAGCAGAGGAGCCAATATTCCATCAATCTCCCCAAGGGAGCCAAAAAACAGATTTGCTGGATGAGGACTATCTCAACCTTGAAGACACGGAAGAAAAGAGATCGGGTGATATTTTTAAAGACCCATTTAATACCAGAGGCAAGGAGGTATTTTCAGAGGAGGAGGCGGAAGAGAAAAGAGACGGGACAGGAGGAGATACGCTAAGGCAAAAAAACCAGAGGCGCTCCTATTCCCATTCCTACAAAAAGCAAGAAGGGAAGCAAGGCGAAAAGCGGCAGGGTGCTCGCAGGTCTTCCGATTCAGCACTCCAAGATCAACAAAATACAACGCGGGTTGGGCAAAGAAATCAAGAAGCTTTTGGTCAACAAGAGGGAAATATGGACAAAAGTTCTTCCCCATCTTCTCCCGATTCTTCAGCTGGCGCTTCAAACCCATCCCTGGGCAATGATGAGGATTTCAAGAAAAAGCTTGAAGCCATCAGGGACAAAATAAAGAGTGATTATGAAACTAGAATTGTCCCCAGAGAAAAGCCTCTCTCGTTTGAGGAGGTGGACAGGCAGCTCAAAGAGAGAATTTATGAATTGGCGACAAGCATACTTGGCGAACCCAAAAAAGGTAGCCGAAATTCAGCTTATTTAAGGTTTGGGGAACTGAGCGAGTTCTCTGTTGGCGTTAGAGGAAAACATCATGGCATCTATACAAACTTTGTCACAGGCGTTAAGGGAGGCCCACTGAAACTGATTGAAGACCAGATGGGCCTTTCTTCCTCCAAAGAAGCTTTAGCACGAGCGCGGGAATGGCTCGGCGGTTATGGAAGTACGGTTGAGCATCAAATCGTCAGGAAGGCCAAAAAGGAACAGCAAGAAGAAAAATTAAAGTGGCAGCCTATCGTCCCTGTTCCCAATGGCGTTAAAGGCCCTGACCTTACAAATAAGTATTTTAGCTATTTGTTCGAGGATGGGTCGCAGGAAACAGCCCGTCATGCTTATCAGGATGCACAAGGGAGATTATTAGGCTATGTCGTCCGTCTGGAACGGCCAAATCCCAATGATCCAGGTGGAAAAAACCTTAAGACCACACGCCCTTTAGCTTACTGTGAAAACGAAAAAGGGTATCGATATTGGAGGTCGCAAGGGTTTTTTGGAGAGGAAAAATTACCATACGGCCTGGAAAAACTGGCACAAGACCCTGCAAAGCCAATTCTGGTAGTAGAAGGAGAAAAAACCGTCGATGCTGCTCAAAAATTGTTACCTGGATACCACGTCTTAGGGTGGATTGGGGGTGCAGGAGGTGTTAACAAAACGAATTGGAGCTGCCTGGTTGGGCGGGACGTGGTTGTCTGGCCTGACCACGATTTTGACCAGGCCAGCCAAAAAGCAGCGCAAAAACTTGAAAAGCTTGTAACCAGCTTAAATAAAGAAACTGCTAGAGATGGTAGGATAGGTATTGTTAACCTTCCTGGATACTTGCCCGATAAATGGGACCTGGCTGACAGGCTGCCTGAAGGATGGATGCTAGACACCGTTGCTCAGATGGTTCTAAAAGCACTGCCTGTGAGAGAGGAAATAGCTGCTCAAGCGGAAGCCCCTGCACCAGGTGAAGGCCTCAACGTGCCTGATGCTGGGCTGAAAGCTGAGACTGATATTTCTTCTTCTGCTTCTCCCCGCTCTTCTTCAAACGCTTCTCTTGGAGGGAGAGATTCTGAAGCAAGTTCCCCTGAAACAAGCTCCACCATCAAAGCTCTCAAAAAACCAAGCCTACTCATGAGAAAGCAGGAAAAGTTTGAAAAGGACCGTTTGCCCTTTCATCAGGAATGGTGTGCGCACCTTGGGTTCTTTTTGCAACACGGGCGGTTCCCCAAGAAAGAGAAAGAAATTGCTGCTGCCTGGTGGCAGGGAGAGCGTCTCACAGCCATTGAGGGGCGGCTATACAGGGAAGCCTTGAAAAGAAAGGAAAAACATGATGAGAAGCAACTCACGCTTGATGCCAGGGTAGAGTTGTCAAAGAACCAGAAGGCCCCCGACCACATCATGGTCTTTGGTAAGGCTTCCGATCTTGATAAAGCCCAGCTCAAGCAATTTGAGCAGCATGTTTTAATCCATCAGGATAAAACAGGCCAGCTTCCCAGCCCTTCTGACTTGGAGGCGCTTTGCCAGGTCATCAAAGCTCACAGCCAGATTATGGAGGTAGAAGGCGCTCACAGCGGGATAGATCGTCAAAGCGCAATGGCTTCTAATACATCAGTATCTACGACTGGAAATAAGCAGGGTGAACAAACATCTGAAAAAACTCCGTGCCTCGCATCTGATATATACCGCACCTTGATTGAGCAACAGGCCATTTTAAGGAACATTATCAACGGAGGGGAGGAACTTAGGGGCGAAAACAAAGCCGATGAGATGATTGCTACGCTCAGAAATCGTGCCACACCCCGATCTCACGATATCAAGGACTCCTGCTCGGAAAGGCTGGATCGGCTCGACGCCAAAATCCAATCCGTCAAAGGGTTTTCTCAGGACATAAAATCCCTTGAGCGAAATCGCCAAAATCAAAGGGGGATAGAGATGTAGGTAAGAGGTAACTTATCCTCGTAACATCAAAAAAACTTGTCACAAAACTTATTTCGCCATCATCTTGAAAACATCGTCAATGCTCCTACTATCCTTGATATGTGGTATCAGGGGAAGGTTCCTTGGGTTTAAAAATGTCCTTTGGCTGCTTTGTAACAGATTTTTTGCTAGAAACATCTTGCCTAACCTGCTCTCCCGAAGCCTGGTTAGCCATTGGTTTCTGGGATAATTTTGGGGTCTCTCGGGAGGAATTTTTCAGTACAATTTCTGATTTTGGCGTAGACGGTTTGGTACGTTGCTCATCAGACTTTGTCTGCCTTAGAGAGGGAGGAGCTTTTCTTGAATATTTTTTAATGGCTTTTTTGTGGGTAGAACCTTCTACAACCTGGCTTAGTGAAGGCTGTTTAAAAGCAGATCTTTGGCGTAAGTGCGAAACTCCTACAGTTTGTTGCTTAAGGGAAATTATAGGTTTAGGTGTTGAGGATATTAGTCGCTCGCCACGATTCAGCTTTTCTCGGTATGCCGCTTTTTCTGTTTCTATTTGTATAAGACGCAAATACGCTTCACGAGCAGCAGTTTCTTTAGCTTCAGTGTCAGTAAGGCCAACTCCTTCCCCTACAATGTTTTCCCCATCCAAGACCCGATATAGAAAAGTCTGGCAAGAAGTGATACTGTTGAACTCGCAACGATCTAATCCTTCAAACATCAAAAATAATTGCAGCAGCGGACTATAATTTTCTGCTTTCTCTTTCCCTAAAAATAAGAAAGCTTTCTTTGCAGCGTCTTCTCTGGCGCCAACTTTATTGGGGCCTGTGCCGTTAGCAATAGGATTACCTTCAATTTCAACTTGGCAGTTATAGATGTCTTCAAAAAGTTCGGGATCTCCAAGCTTATAATTGCTGGAACCAGCAAGCTCAAAGAATTCCTTCAAAAGGCTTCTATAGTTTTTTGACCTTTGCATCCTATCCTCTTGAAAGATATTCGCTGATCTGTGAAATAAGCAAGCTTGGTGTGCCGCTATCTTTTTAGCTTCTTCGTGGGAGGCGCCTCTTCCTTCTCCTACAACCTCATTTTGGAACTTAATCTGTACTTTAAAAGTACTCTGAGGAGTCGCATTTTCAAACTTCCATTTATAGCCTAAAACATCAAGGCACTCTTTTAGACGGGTCCTAAAGGTTTTATTTGCCCTTTCTTTATCCTTTTTTTGCAACAACTCTCCTTTAGCGAGGAAGTTAAGGGCATTACGTGCTGCATCTTCCTCAGCTTCTCGGGTTGTCTCCCCTTCACCTTGGAGGACTTTTCCAATTTGAGCGCCTGAAACGATTGCTGAAAAGATTGGCAGCCCTTCTTCACTTATTTTTACGGAAACTTCATACGTTGGTCTATCGGTCCATAAACACAATAAAACCTCATTGAGAAGAGTTTTGGGGCTATCAGACTCAAGCCTTTCAGGGGTACAGACCCTTTTTATCGCTTCTTCAAGCGCTGGAAAAGCTTCAGGAGCTAATTCTATGCCTTTGGGTAAGGAGATTTCTCTTATCTTTTCTTCCAAAACATGGTCATTTAATATGTGCATAACAAATTTTTTAGAGTTTATATATCCATTTACAAGATCATCGAGGTAAATTCCCCCAATAAGGGACTCAACTAAATTGCAGATTTTACAACTTTCCTTTTCTGGAACTGGAATATAGCATTCAAGCTCTAAATTTCGGAAATAAACATCTGCTAAAGTCTGGTTTTGGGTTAGTAACTCATATAATCTTACAATGGTTCCTCGATTTGCTTTAGGGAATAAGATAACAAGTCGCTCCCTTATGATAAGCCCGAGAACAGAGTCTCCTAAAAATTCTAAATGCTCAAATTTTAGTTTGTCCGCTTTCAATCTTTTGGGAAGCAGTGAATATAAAGCATCTCTCAACAGTGTTTTATCTTTAAATTGGTAATGGATATGGTCTTCCAAACCGTCATAGTCAATATTTTCTGACTTAGAAAATTTTTCTGGTCTCAGGAGGAAACTTTCTTTAGGTTTTTTTGACCCATCTACGAAGTCAGATATTCTTTTCTGGGATTGCTGCTGCTCGTCCATTGCAAAACAGTTTAACGAACAGCATGCTATAAGGGTAAATAAGAGCTTTCTCATGGGCTATTTTTTTCTCTGGGTAGCATAGGCTGCTTGTTTTGCACTTTCAGGAGTTTCAAAGTACAGTATGTCATTCCCTTTTCTCAGATAGTCATCTTTATTAAAACGTACGCAGTACCCTTCTATACCAAATTGTTTTCCGGAAAAAACCATAACCCCACTATCAAAGCTTGGCGGTGTATTTGCAGGAGTAATTTTGGGTTTTTTAAGGGGCGACTGTTTATTGATAGGCAACTCATCGCGCGGCCTAAATTGCTTCTTTTGTTGAGAGTTTTGTTGTTTTACGTTGGGCACAATTCGGGATTCTTTTTGCAAAGGCGCGCGCGTTATTATTTCTCTCGGTTTTGCTGCAACAAACTTTCCAAGGTCCGTTCTTTCAAAGGCTTGAATCATATCATAAGCAATAGTTCCTCTTACAGCGACGGACATTTCAAAGTTATTTGCGCCATGATCAATTTGCGTAACAGCAGATAACCAATTGAAAGAACCTTCACAAATCAAGTTCCGATCAGCAAGAAGCGTCTTTGCATGAAAGTTGGGGTGCATCACATAAGAGAAACTAGGATAGCGGGCACATAAATTTTTTAAATGAGAAAATATTTCCCTCTCTTCTTCCGGGACGTGGTTACAAGGAGAGGGAAGCGTGATCAACTTAATATGAACGCCTCTTTGTTGAAGCTTGCGGAGCAAGGGTGAAGAGAAAACTTCCTGGAGTTTGGCAAGCCTTATAAAAGGCGAAAATAGAAGTATCCTTGATTCCGCTTTTTCAAAAACTTCTTTTAAATGTATCCCATGGGCCTCTGGCGTTCTGAGGGTATAGAGAAACTGCCCTGGAGAAAATTGATACTCTCCTGTTGAAAAAGCATCCCTGTCATTTAAGAATTTTTGTATACCCCGTTCGTTACCGTATTCTAAGCTTTGGTAAAAGCGGATTCCTTGCCAAATATCGTTAATAAGCCCCAATGCCAATCCGCCTGTGACCACCATAGAACCATTAGATGAACCTTCTCTGCTATCAGATAACCAATTATGAGAACCAATAGCGACAGTACCTTTATCTTTTATGACGCACTTTGAGTGGTTTGCGTTTTCGTCAAATACGGCACAGCATGAGGCTACTGTTTCCAAAGCATCAAAATCTTCCTTTGAATACCAAGGGCGATTCTCATAATAGACATAGACGGCAACGCCACGTTCAGAGGCATCTATGATAGCTTGCCCTAAGCCGTCTCCAAAAAGTCTGTTAGGCGAGACATTATAGGTTGAGATCATAACCTGGCTTGTCGCTGTTGCCAGGGTGTCTTTTAGAAATCGGGTGTGATCTGCGTCAGTAACCAATCGGGTTGCACGTAGAGGCACATAGTTGGGATCTCTAGGCTCCCTATCTTGAGCGGCAGACAAAGCCATAAGGTTGATGGTAAAAAATACAAGTAATAAGGATAGATAACGAACCATAGCCACTCCTCCAAAAAATCAGTTTATCATATAATTAACGTTGCAGCTTAGGCATACAAAGGAAAGATGTCAAAATGACACCGGCAACATTACAGGAACACAACCATTAATCGTCCTGTTGTCTAGTTCTATGCCTAGAATAATGTAAAAAGATACTCATAAAACTGCCCGTAAATTGTTAAAGCAAGCGTTTGTCTTTACAAGAAAAGCGAGTTTAACAGTTGAACAAGGATACCGTTTTTGGGTATAGAAGAGGGTTCTTTTTTAATATTGTCTCAAGTGACCGCAATAACATCCGTAATTAAACCTTCTGAGATTAAGCAAGAAGAAATTGTTACGCTTGTAAAACTTATTAATGTGGCATATCGGAGGGGAGAGGAAGGTATCATTTTGCCAAATACAGAAAGAACATCTGAAAAGGCAATAACCGAAATGATCCAACGGGATCAGTTAATCGGGCTGCGTATTGACTCTTCTTGGAAAGGATGTGTCCATGTTGGCCTTTCTCCCTATGGTCATACAAACAAATCTGCTCTTTTAGGGATGCTTACTGTACGCGATGAGTCCCGATACAGGGCGAAAGGATATGGAACCATGTTGATGCAATCTGCCAAAACATTAGCTAAAAACAGAGGGTATAGAATATATGATGTTAGAACTTTTAAAACCTTTAAGCTGGGTGCAATCTCATAAGGAAAGGTTATAAAGCTGGTATATCAAAAGAGGCTATATCCCTATCGATACGCTACCACCCCATCGCCCAGACACTCTGATCTCCCAAGAATGTATCCTCAAAATTTTTAAAAAAGACCTTTGAATCCATTTATCAATAAAGTTCACTTTTAACCTCATACGGATACTTACTCATCCCCTTGTTATAAGAGGAAGGTTGGGTGATTACTTGTTTCTTTCTCCTCATAAACGATCATAAAATGCTTTTGACGACCCTAAAACCAGGAAGCTCCGCACAAGAACTTGTGGAAAACCAGGGATTGCATGGGAGCAATGTCCCTAAAGAGCTTTCTAAGGACGTGAACTCGCTTGCAAAGGGTTGTAAAATTTGTTTTAAGTCCCTATATCTATAATATATGCTGAAATTGTATGGTTGGTATGTTAAACTGTAATGGTTTTAAAATGAGAGTCTCCTCGTAAGAAATAAAACCAAAGGAAAAAGTTGTATTTTATTTAAAATTTGACAATTAAAATGCTTAAAAATTTAAAAAGGAATGCCATAACATGGTTAATAATGTTAAAAAAAACAAATTAATCACTGGCTCTAATTTTAGAGACTTTGACTGGAATAAGGCAAAGCTATTTTATCATCTTGCTAAGTGTGGTGGTTTTACAAAAGCAGCACGAGTAGCAGGTATTGACCAAAGCGTTCTCACGCGTCAAATACAAACTCTTGAAATACAAGTCGGAAGCCCTTTGGTTATCCGAACATCAGGAGGCATTGCCTTAACGCGCAAGGGGGAAGAATTACTAAAGCTCGTTGGTCCTTTCTTCTTAGAAGTTAAGGGATTTTGCGGAAATGCTTGCGTGGAAATTGAAGGAGAGAAAAAGCGCACGATTCGGATTGTGACTACACATGCTTTAGCTGATTATGTGTTTAGTGAACTCGCTATAGCCTATAACAAGGAAAATCCTAATATTATCTTTGAAATTATAGGAGAGGATCAATCGATTGATGTTATTCTGAGTGATGCTGATATTACCATTCGCCCTTATGATAACAAAGCAGTAGGTATCCAACAGGAATATCTCTTCAGCTTAGAAAAAAAACTATATGCGAGTTATGAATATTTGGAAGAATATGGTGAACCAAGAACAGTTGAAGATCTCAAGCATCACCGTTTTCTTAGCTACCCTAATTCAATTGAATTTCCTTATTCTGATGTAGCTTGGGTATTAAAGGTAGGAATGCCAGAAGGCAAGCTCCGGCAACCATTTTTCATATCGAATTCTGTAGAATGTCTTGTTGCAGCAGTAAAAAACAATATGGGAATTATGAGTGGTTATGAGCAAATGTCGATTTTTAGAGATCCAAAGCTAAAAAATATACTTCCAGAGGTTAAGGATAAAGAAATACAAGTATACTTTTGTTACCCTGATCACCTTGAAGATGATTCAGATATTATGGGAATAAAAAACTACTGGAAAGAAAAAATAAATTGTATGGTGGTTGGTACTTAATTAGAGTAATCTTGCTTTTTATTTAAGTATAGCACCACGTTCTTGTATCCTTAAATCTGATCTTTTTAATCTTCATAGCACTATCCTTTTTTATATAATATTAATTAAAACTTTGAATACCATCCTTTTACCTCATTCTATACTATTCTGCAAGTTTTTGCTCCATGCGATCTAGAAACGTCAGGGTTAACTCAAAGATCCCTAATGTTAACAGAACATGGTCTCGTGTCTGGGGAGCAAGGCAGGAAGCCAAATTTACGGGCATATCACAATGGCGATGCTCTTGGTTAATCTTATAATGAAGGTCATAGCCGCGTGCGGCATGAGGTCGCGAGGAGCGTTTGACCACTCGAGAGATTGGGTCTTCTCCCTCATAATAGGCTGCTTCAAAGATATTGATCATTGCTGAAAAAGCTAACGGCGAGATTATGGCGGTACGCCTATGGCAATCCAAAAGCCACTTTGTGGCGTTTCCTACGGGAAAGTCCTCTTTATCCAGCTCAAGCTCATCAAAGACCTGTTCCATAAATTTATAATGGCCGATTTCATCAGTCATAAAATGTTCAATCCATCCCCCGTTTTTGGGGAAATGGGTTAAAGCTGGTTTCATTGCGTTATAAGATTCCGTAGTGACATACCAAGATTGTTTCGCAACCCATCCAATCCGTTTAAAAAATTTATCTTCATCTTTTTGCCGGAGGGTATCTAAAAAGCCGCCAAACCCATTTTTACCTGACCACGTTCTACTTTCCCAATCCAGGCGGTAACAAATAAGGTAACTGACGATACTCAAGGGATCATAAAGGTCTGTTCCTTCAATACGCCCTTTGCTTAAAATTTCTTCCCAATCCCATGTCCAAGCTGGGAGCACATCTTCTTGCAGGGAGGGTTCCATAGGGCACTTAAATGTCTCGATCAACCTGGCAGGGGTTGATGGATCAACGTCTATACAGGGACACTCTTGCAGGTCTTTACCCTTAAAATCGCGTAGCATTCGGGGCTTAATATAACAAACAGGGTAGTCTTTAATGCTCAAAATAAATTTTTGGACATTCTTGTTTAAGGGATCGTTGTGAAGATGGGTGGCTGCATCTTTGATCCAGTCTTTATCTTTTTGTTCAATGTCAAACTCCATGGAAAGCCAAGGTAGTGTTACTATAATGCCTTCGTCGGTCATTGGACTTGGGTCAACCCAGTTTATAACCATCTTTTCATAAGGAATATGTAGCATATGTTACTTTCTTAAATAGTGAACTTTAAAGCCTGTATCAAGATCGCGCCTTGCTGCCTTTAGATTTTGAAGACGCTAATTTCTTCCCTTATAGTCTTGCCTTAGCAAATAGCAAATGTGACCGATTGTTGCTTTCATATGTTCTTCATTCAATAAATGAATGAAGTATAAAAGGGAAATTTATCTATTTTCTCTATAAGCTTATGGATAAAATGCAATTCAAAAGAATAACGCCATATCCCCATGTTCTTATTGATTGAGATTTTATTTTTTTAAGTTTCATGATATCCTCCTTTTCCTATTTTTATTGGTTTTTCCTTGTTATTTAAAAAAGGTGAAGAAACAAAATATTTTTGACAGGGTTTTTCTCTTTCGCGCTAATATTATAGCGATTTTGCTTCCCTGATACAATAAAAGCGATGAACCAACACACAAAGGCAATAGGCTAAGGTACATGAAAAAAGAGCGGTACTGCTCAAAGGAGTTGCCAGAAGATAATGTTGTTGAGTCATTTAGAGAGAACTGAGCAATGAACCCAGCAAAATAATGGCCATAAGCAATAGCCATTGGCCAAAAACTCATCATAACGCTTTTGTAACGCGCTGGGGCATATTGGGATATTTTTGAGAAACTTACTGGCGCAATCCAAAGTTCACCGATCGTTTGAATGAGCATCGCCCCAATAACCCATAGGAGGGGAATGAAAGAAGCCTCATTTTGGAAGGTGCTAAAAGCCAAAATCCAAAAACTAAAAGTGACAAATAAAAACCCAACGCCTGTTTTTGTAAGCCCTGTTAATGGCTTCGTCTTTTCGAGGTATTGATTGGATAAGAATATAAGGAGGGGGCCACAAAGAAGAACAAAGAGAGGGTCCAAAGAAAGCAAAGTGGAAGAGGGAATGACAGTCCCCATTAAATGACGGTCCACGGCTTTCTCATAAAATAACATAAGAGAAGTCCCTGCTTGTTCAAAAAGTGTACAAAAAAGAGCAAATAAAAAGATATAAAGACAAATGACTAAAACATCTTTTCTTTCCTTTCCCTGACATTGATAGAAGATTACCCCAAAGTAAATGATGCTCCCACACGCAATAATGCCCATCAAACCATGAAGGGATTCCTGGTACTTGAATAATAAGTAAAGAAAAAAAATTAGGAACGAAATACCCCCGAACAGTCTACCTTTAAAGACTATAGGCTTTTCCTTGTACGAAGGATGAAACTTCATGGTTTTATAAACAAAGTATGTAGCTCCCGAAAAAACTCCAGAAATCAATAGGACTCCATAGTACCAACCATAAGTTTTACCCACAAACCCACAAACGATAGACGCAATAAAACTTCCAAGATTCATTGCTATATAAAGGAAAGAATAAGCTCGATCTTTTTTTGGGTCTTTTGGGTTTTTGAAGAGCAATCCGATAGCCGTCGAAATATTTGGCTTCAGGAACCCTGAACCAAGACTCGCTAAAGCCAAACCAAAGAAGCATAGGTCTTGTGATGAGAACAAAACACATAAGAGACCCAATGCACTCAAAGCGCCACCCATCATAATTGTATTCTTAACACCCAGCGCTTTATCGGCTATATATCCTCCCGCAAGGGACGTTCCATAGCACAAAATCATAAATGTGGCAAAAAGGTTGATCGCTTGTGTTTCTGTGAAAGAAAATTGACTGATTATGTATAAAACGAAGAGAGATCGGATACCATAAAAACACCCATTAAAGAAAGCCTGGGTAAGATATATAGAACTAAAGTTTGTAAGATGGTATTTTAGGTTATTTATATTCACATTTCTTCCTCTCAATTCCTATAACATTTTAAAGAATAGCAATTTACCCATAAGGTATGCTAACCAACTTGAGTTGCTATTTGTCGCACCTCTGCTTTGGAAGAAAAACCTTGTTTCCTGGAACATTTTTAAAGTTGGTCAACAAATGCGGCCTTGGCGTAAATTAAAGTTCAGGAAATACATCGGATTTCTACCAAAACTAGGAACATTCCTCAAGAATAAAAGGAGATGAGGAAAAAACCCCATCCCCTCCATCACTCTATTTCTACCTCCAAATCAAATAAACTCCCAGGCGGCTATCCTGTTGGTTAACCACCCTGGTTTTCGTTTGTTTGATATGGAATAAAAGGCTCGATTGAGCTATGATCAGTGCAGCCATAATTTAACCTCTTTATCAGGTTGGTCGTAGTTAGGGGAACCTGGAAAGCGTCAACTGACCGGGTTTCCCGAGGTTTCAGAAAGAGGCTGAAATGCCTTTTTCCTACCTCTCCTTCCTTTTAGCAGAAAAGAAATAAAGAAATCAAGATCGGGGAATGCCAGCCATATCGTTTTATTTCCCTTGTGCGGTAAAAATGTCAGTCTCCCAGGGCGGATGACAGCTATGGTCTTGGGAGACAGGTCAGATTTTTCATTTGAAACCCCAAAAGACTTAGCCAAAATACGGAGTCTTCTTCTAAGTAACAGAAGAAGAAATAAAACATCCTTCTTTTTGATTTCCCCTAAAAGGGATATTTGATTTATTATCTCAAACCTTTTGTTTAATCCCTCTGAAAATATGTCTCGATAATATTGTCTGCTTGTTTAAGGGTTATAAATATAGCATAATCATTAAGTTTATTTTGCAAGTGTTCGATTATTTTCTGTCTTTGATTAAGAATACTACTATTTTTTCCAGCCTCTTCTAATTTTTTTTGCGAAAAATCCAAATCACTTTCTTTTTCTAAATATTCATTCAAAATCCAAATACCGACTTCATACATTGCTTCATTTACTACATCCGAGGAATTATTATCTTGTTTTGTGATGAGTTCACCAAATTCATGTTGATTGTTAGCAATTAGTAATTCAGGTTGGCACAGCTCCTTTGAATTACTTTCCGCAAAACTTAAACTATCTTCTGAGAATTGTAATTTTCTTTTCACAGGTTTCGTATCGAATCCTTTTTTAAGGTCTAAAAAGTATTCCCCTTCCTTATGGCTTATACCTTGCTCATCGTTTATATCAACTTTTGACAACTCCTCTTTCAAATTGATTTTTCGACGTGGTTGTTGGGGCTTGAAATAATATGATTCGTCGATAGCTTTCTGGTGTAGAGGACTCTCCCCATTAAGCTCCCGTTCTAACTGCCTTGCATATTCTTCATCATGCCTACACCTATAGGAGTCGTCTTCCATGCCACCAGTAGCTTGTACAACAATAAAAGTGGTAACTAAGATTAACAGCTTGTTATTCATTTTAATATGTAACCTCTCTTCTTATTATTAATTTATATGGCCCGCAAATCTCAGGTGGCCTTCTATTTAAGCATAAAGTTCCTTAAACATATTTAAGCTCCTGAATCAAATAGCCCTCTTTTTCATCTATTTATCTACTTTACAAATCGGAATATGGGTAGAACTACACACCAATATAAATTCAAAAGATAAGATTTCTTATCATGGTATTTGTCAGATTGTTTTCTACCAGCCCTATTTAGCAAAAACAATAGGGAGATACTTCCAATTCGTTGTGTATGGCTGTGACAAGTGATTTTTTTGATCTTTCCAAGTTAAATTCTTCCCACATGCAGCAGAAAACAATGTCCCACGCCCGTATTGTTTATTTCAAGGCGCATTGTCCTCTCATTCAAGGTGAATTACAGTATGGAGCGAGATTTCTGTTTAGACCTAATAATGGATGATTCACATGGTTTTTAAAATTAAACGGCTTTTGGTTCCTTTCCTCCTTGTTTCCTCCTTTGTAACTCTCCTGACAAATTGTGAATTCCTACATCCTCAGCCGGAATCCGTTAACCTTCCTCCTACAAAAGAGGAAGTTAAGGAACCTAAGAGAGAAGGAGCAATTATCCATAAAAATTGTCTCCTTAAATGCCCTCTTGGAACGGCAAGAGATAATATTATCGTAGACCATGAGGCTATTCTCTTGAGTTCCAATAGAAAAACCAAGTTCGCGGATTGGGTTGCCTATAAAATTTCCTCTTCTTACATCAACGGACCAGAACGGAAACGAAATTGGGCTAAAGACCCTAAAATTGATGCCCAATTTACTTTTACCCCACAAGACTATAAAGGTATGAGCCAAGCCTTATAATTTTGATAGAGGTCACCAGGCTCCCCTTGCGTCATTTAAGAACCATCCTAAATGGCATGTGGTAAATTATCTTTCTAACATTACCCCTCAAAAGAAAAATCTGAATCGTGGGCTTTGGAAAGATTTAGAATCAGCAGAGAGGAAGCTGGTAAAACAGTATCAAGAAGCGTATGTCCTAACCGGCCCCTATTATGATAAGGCTAATGTTATCAAAGGCCCTCCAATTGAGCGTCTTAAGTACGTTATTCCATCGGGTTATTGGAAAGTCATCGCTATTAGGAACGGAAGCGATATCAAGGCGGCGGGTTTTATCTTCCCCCAAAATGTACCTCTTAAGGATCATTATTGCAGATATCTCGTAAACATACCTGCAATAGAAAAAACAACAGGGCTAAAGTTTTTTGATGGTAAAGTGCTTCCACAAGAATCCACGTTAAAAAATGAAATTGGATGCTGGAAACCTATGAAAAAAGTCACAATCCATTAGGAGTGGTTTTTGCTATTGGTTGTTAGCTTTCAGCATACCTCAGATTTACAATACGGGTGGGGGTAAAATGCGTAAGGATAGGGTTGATATGCTGTATTTCTTCACGAACGAACGCAAGGTTGAGTCTTAAGAGTTTAGTTTGCGCTTCTTTAAGGCTTCATTGAACACATCTATGATCTCTTTATCCTGGGATGATAATGTTGTAAGATTCAGAGTATTTACTTGACGCTCTATTAGATCAATTGAAACAAATTTTTCAATTTCATCCAACTTAATTGTGACCCCTTGTGTAGACATATAATCACCTGAGGTAAAAGACTTCACATTTTGTGTCATCCGCCTAAGAAAGGTAAGAAGTCCATCATCTGTTTTGATTACCAAACTTATAAATTCCTGAGTTTCTTTCTTAGACCCCAACTCCGACCAAAAGTACAAAACTAATGGTAAGCTTGTGATATTAATTAATTGTTGAGGAGTATTCTTTGCAATATCTCTAACTTTCTCAAGCCAGAGCTTCTTCGCTTCTTTTAGGGAGTTATCGTCAAATAAAAATTGCTTTGGCTTAGTATCATTTTCATCACGCAGCTCCATATTATTTCGAATAATACGAGCGCTTAAAGATAGACCACCTGACTCTGTAACTGCTTTGCAGAATAAAGTACACCGCTTCAATTCAGAGGGTTCGTTCATCAAATACCACCAAACAATCCGCAAGAGGTATATGGGTGGGCTAATTTCCATAAAACTGCTATTGTCTGCTATTTCATCTCCTAAGTCAAAAAGAGCTGGAAGGAAAGTTGGAGCATTATTAATAGGAATCTTCTGCTTTTTATCATCTAATCGACTAAGAGTTATATTTTGCAAGCCTCTTTCAACTAACGTCCTGAATTTAGACTTAAACTCTTCACGATCAGTTGTTGCATCAAGAAGCTCATCAAGATCTGATTCCGACAAATCTTCACCTTGGATTCCAAACTGAAAGTAACGATCAAAGATTTGATCGCTACAAATACGCAAATCCTCACGCCATTTTTCATAAAATTCTGTACGATAGGTGTAACCGCCAAAGACACGTTCGACAGGAGGAAATAACTGTTTTATCAGCTCTTGAGCATACTCCTTTTTTGATACATCAACTAAATCAAGGAATAAGTGAACTTCTTCCTGTTCCGTCTCTCCCGCCCCATCTGGAACTAGATGAGTAAGCAAGTGTTTCGATTGTGCAAGACGTTGATATAAATCGGGTTCAAAAATCCTCACGGTTTCGACACCTATAAGATCAATCACATTAACTTCAAATGTTCTAATGCCCTTAAAAAGACCAACATGTAGGGAAAAAGTAGAAAGAAAGCGCTTTACTGATCTAAGGTTATTAAAATATGGTTTAAGCGCACCAAGAAAAAGGTTTCCCCACCTCTTTTCATCAAGTTCATTTATACCAATACGTCCTAGAATATCCCTTAGACTATCTGACAATACTTTGTGTACCCGCAGCTCTGGGATGGAAGGTATATCAAATGGTAGATGGACAGCTTTTGTTAGAAAATCCCCTTTATTTAACTGAACATCTTCAAGATTTTTCTCTACGGCTTCTCTTTGGTAGAGCAAAAGGTAAACGAAATTAGGAAAATCGGCATTTACTTTTAATGTTCTAAATAATGTTTGAGTCTCTTCCTTATCTAAACGATCGATATCGTCGATAGTAACTAATATAGGTTTTTCAAGACATTTAAGTTCATTTCGGAGTCGTGTTTTTTGATCTTCTAAAGAAACTTCATCAGTATCACCAAAGAATCGACCAAATTTTGTGAGCAATCTTCCTAACCATCCAACAAAAGGCATAATTGCAAGTAAGAAGAAAGCAATCATTGCCATATATTTACTTAAAATAGGATATTCTTGGGTGAAATATGAAAAAAGCCCAAATACCGCTGCTCCTAAAGACACGGGAGAAGAGATATTAGAGAAATCGGAAATTACCTCTGCACTAAACGTTAAAGTTTGGCCGTACCTTTCCATGGTTTTAGAAAGTTCGTACTCCTTAGTCGATTTGACCCTACCAAGCGCAAGAGAAATTTCACGAAAAAAAGCTTCTGTTAATTTGTCTTGTTTAGACCACTCCCACGGATTGAATTCAACTAAATATGGAGCTTTCTCATTGACGTTTCTCAGCTGCTCAACCATCATATTTTTAAGAGAAGTTTTCCCCGAGCCATAATTTCCTGATATCGCTATTACAAGACTTTCTTTGCCATCCCAATTCATTATAACTTTTGCTAAAGCGTCCGCAAATTTTTTGCGACCAAAAAGATCATCTCCTGAAGATTTAATAGGCTGGTCTATAAAAAGTTCTTCTGACATGCTTTTACCCAATTTCTTAATGCCGTTTCTAAGATTCTTATTTAATTCATACCATGAAGATATTGCCTAGGTATAGCAATTAACTAAAATAATTCTGTTTAATCAATGAATAGCTTCTTATAAATCGGAATTGATGTTTATGATTCAGACAACCTTTTTCAAAAAGGGGGAATAAAGTAGTTCCCAGAAAAAATGCTTTGATCAGCTTTTTTGAGGCAAACTTCCCGCTCAGTTCTCTTCCCCATGTATATTGAAATTCAAAAGCGTCCCCCATCTGCTGCAAAAGCAAAGCGTTTTTGGAGCAAATGGAATAAAGTGCTGAAAAAGTCATTGACGCCTTATAAATCTATTCCTAAAGCTTGTTCCATAAAAATACTAATTCACAACCAAGTACACTTCTTTTGGAGGAGAGGATAAATGCTCTTTATAGAGGCTGAAATTTTTAAAATACTTGAAAGTTATTATAATTCCTAAGACCTTATGAGACCCCCTTTTAGCACATATTATGACACCCATATTTTGCCCGTCTCACAAAGTATAGTTTGTAAGATAATATATCCAGAAAAAATGAAGGTTTCAGATACGTAAGAAAGTATAAAAATTTGGCATTTAGTTTGTACTTTAACCTCAGTTTGATATAAGAAGTCTAGTTTTTGAAAAATATATTAAATAATTTAATATATTATACCACCTTAGAAAGGTTTAAGAGGCTCGGGCAAATACCAACGAGAAGCTTTGCAAATTAAAGTTATAGATGATCCCATATAAAAGACTATATTATAAGGTTCTAATTATTTGTTTTTATTTTCAGAAAGTTAATCTATATAAAATCATCTTGTTAGAGATTAGCTAAACAAAACAGCTTTGACACTTGTGAAGTTGCACAATCCCCACATAACTTGTGGACCTTGCAATAAAGCTTACACCGTTTTGTTTGGAATGCGCCAATATCAAACCAAATATGAGAGGGAGTAATTTTCCCCATCTTCCGTGGTGCCATAACGATCAAATCCTGTTCGATCTCGCCTGCTTGCTACACCATGTGAGAAGAAGATTTCCTCTGCATCTTTTTAAAATACTGTGAACAGCTTAGGGGTACTTAACGAACTGCCAACCTTCTCCCTTTCTGTTTTATCCAAGTTTTTCCAACTTTCCTAAAGAGGAAAAAAACTGCTCTGGCGTTTATATGTTTTTAAACACTTGAAAGGTGTAATTCAAAGGAATCAACATACACGCCTCCAATCAGTGGGACTAGTGACCTCAACCAAAGCATAGCCATACTCCTTGCAATAATTCTGACACCATTGTTGTTGGAGAGCGATGATATTAACATCAGGTGTAATCGGAATGAAAACAGGTTTTTTCACGTTTCCGTTGATGATTTCGAGGAAGTCAAATTTTTTATCCCCTTTCTCTATGGTTTTTGCTGCGGCTTGTTTGAGGGCCCTCTCCAATCCCTGCTCAAAGATCCTTGCGGGCTGCGCGGAAAGTTTCTGGTTACGTATATATCTATAACAAGCCAATACGTGCTGATGAGAATGGCGGGCAAAAACCCATTTTCCCTTTCCCTTGGTCTTTTCCAAATACTCTAGGTGGTTATAAAGCGTATGATAAGTCTTGAATGCGTGAATAGTATCCTTTGGTAAATCAAACAGTATTAACATGATCAATTGCTCCTTACTTTGATAAAATTTCCCTCTGCCTTTGAGAATTACTACGACAAAGAGAGAGTTTTTAATGTGTGGCAGTTGGGGAAATAAGAGAGACCGAAATGGACGCCTGAAAATACAGGCTTATCATCCCCTTACCAACACACCATAAAAAAGAGGACGGAACACAAAAGTCCCATCCTCTCTCATTCTATGTGAGGTAAAAGGTTGAATTTTCGGCCTTTCGGCCATTTAAGGATTAGATTGAAAATACGCGCGATGTGCGCTAGCTTACGTTTAGCCATCGAACTCTCCGTTGAGTTTAGGTGGTTAGCAACGTGTGGGCAGCTCTAATTGCTCATACGTTGCGCCGCTATGAACCATTCATAGCAGTCCTGATAATGTGGAGTATACGCTTTACCTTTGCCGACAATCTCCAGATTACACCTATAAGGCTACAATGGGGACGGGCTAAAGTCAAAATCTTTTTTCTGGCCGTCAAAAATGGTGGTATACTTAATTTCTATAATCAACACTAGGATTTTAAAAACAACCTTTACCGTGTATGTGGGAAACTGTATAAATAAAAAGTTCCTTCCAAGCAGGCTATTTATTTTTGGCAAGGTTATTGTCAATTATTGGTAGTAAATTCAAGGACAAAGTATGACCTCTAATATCCCAAAATTAAAAGCCTTCCCCTTCAATACTATTTACATAACTCAACCGACCTTCAACGCCTGTTTCTATGCCATCCGATCTTTTTTTGTGTTTTACGCGATTTGGCGGCTTGGGATCAATGAAAGCGAAGCAATAGGCATTTTCAGCATGTTCATGGCCTCGTGCTATGGAACAACCTTGATGGGCGGCTACCTTGCCGACCGGAGCCTGGGCGTTAAGGGTGGGGTGGTATTGGGAGGAATATTGAGCGTCTTGGGTTTGTTGTGCCTCTTTTTCCCTTCACAAAGTATGTGTTTACTTGGCCTTACTCTGTTCAGCGTTGGATCGGGATTGTTCAAACCCAACCTCATGGCGGCTGTCGGTTTAGCCTTTGAAGACCCAAAAGATGTGAGAAAAGGGCGGGCATATTCCACCGTTTACGCTCTTGGGAACGTAGGCATGGTTACGCTAGTTCCCCTATGCGGGTTTGTGGGAGCCTGGTATGGATGGTCGTATGCTCTGGCCATTGTCTTCGCTATTATGGTGATAGCAACATTACTGGTATATAAAACCATGCGCTTCCACTCCTCCTACCAAGCTCCATCCCTGCTGTCAACTAGGTCTGCTGGTATTATTGGGGCATTGGTTTTGGTTATTTATGGTCTTCTCAACTATACGGCTGTTTTTAAGATGGTAACGTTTCTTAGCGTTTTGGGCAGCATTATTTATTTAGCGGTAATTCTGCGCCGCTGCAATCCTGAAGAGCGGCAAGCGGTTATAGCCACCATAGGCTATATCCTATTGTTCGCCTTTTTTGTGTCTTTCTTTGAGCAATCCGCCAGTTCCTTCAATTTTTTTCTCAGGGATGCGGTTAACCGCGAAGCAATGGGACTGCTCGTGCCTCCTTCAGTTATCCAGGCTTTAGGCCCATTGTTCGTTTTGCTGTGTGCTTTCACGCTGCTTCCCCTGTTCAGCCGTTACGTGGAAAAGGAAAAGCCCGTGGGAGGAAGCTTCAAGGTCGGGTGTGGCTTCTTTTTGGCTGCTGCCAGTTTCTTTATCTTGGCTTTTGGGAGCATCCAGGAGGTAGGCTCCCTTGTTCCTCTCCCTTGGATCATCTTGGCTCTATTCGTGCAAACGCTCGGTGAGCTTTGGGTTGGCCCCGTCATCCTGTCAAAAATATCCCAAGCTGCGCCGTCACGTTTTCAAAGTACCTTAATCAGTTTCTGGACGATGGCGATTGCCTATGGCCATTGCATTGCAGGTATAATCGCACAATTTTCTATTACGTCTAAGGTTGGTCCCAAAGGAGACATTGGCCATTTCGTCAATTTCTTTGGCTCTCTTGGTGTAATGGCTATGGCAATCGGGGTATTGATATTTGTAGGGCGGGGCGTAGTTCCGTCTATTCTGGTAAAGCTTGCGGGCACTTCGAGGACAGACGCAGATTAATTTCCATGAAACAACGATAGCTTTTCAATGAAAGCGTGAGAGCTAATACTTCCGATCAGCCTTGTAATTATTGCCTCAAAGATAAATAATCAGGGATCTCAGATTCCCAATCAATCGATCTATTGATTTCCATAAAAATCCTATCACAGACCCAGAGTTTGTTTTTTGGCTGTAAATAAATACCCACTCACACCGGATTGAGCTATATACCATACGAGATTTTTTTAAAAAAGCTTGTCGCGGATTAAAGGCTCCGCGTGGCCCTTAAAGAGATAAAACGGATATGGTTTATCTGCTCTGAATTTCTTGTAGAAAGATCTTATCTATTGTTCTTTTGATTCACATGCAAAGGATGCAAAACCTTTCTACAATTAAAGCGAACTTTATATCCTTCATAAAAAATCCTCGTCAACCTTGTTGGTGTACGAGGTGTTCTATAGGCTTGTGCTAAACATCCTCAAAGGAGTCTTTGATGAAATTTCAGCCAGTTTTATCAGCACCGACAGAGATTTTGTAGCTCTGTCATATTTTCAGGGGTTCATCCATTTGAAAAGCACGGGATGTTACTGTTGATTAATACAGATTCTTATGATGTAGCGAAAATAGCGCAAGAAGTAGACAGAATTTGTTACCCTTTCTTACATCCGAGACAATTTTCTTGCTTTCAATTTAAACGGATCTATAAAAACAACACCTTTATCATCCTTGCCAATCATCCTGCATTTTTTAAAGAATTCTACGATAATGGACTTATTGAACCCACCATACTCATGCCGGTTTATACGCGCCAAAGCTCTTTTTGCTTCTGGGATGAGATGTTATCAGAAACCCGCCTTTCCTTTCTAAGAGAAAAATACGGGATTTACCACGCCCTTACAATCCTAAGCCGACAAAAAGCTTTTTATGATTGTACGACATTTGCAATGTCTGAGTCCCATCCCTCAACCGTTGCCTACTATTTACATGTTTTCAAAGACCTTCAAAAATTTGCAGAACTCTTTCCAATCAAAGCTCGCGATCTTATAAAGAAAGTATCCAAGAATTCCTCCAACACTCTACCTCCTTCTCAAGATATAAACCGCAAACACTTTTTTTTACCAAAACGTTCCACTCGTTTCTACCTTGGAAAGGATGCGAATAATTATGTAACAACTTACGAAGCATTGTGTGTGCAACTTGCGCAGGAGGGTAAATCTTATAAGGAAATAGGCTCCATTCTTTCCATGGCCCCTTCTACCGTCAAAACACACCTTATCCGGTTAAAGGCAAGGACAGGTTTAACATTGCAAGAGATATCCCTAGAGGCTTTTCAAAGCCCTGAGAACCACATTTTTAATTCAGAACAACCTAAAGGGTTTCCTGATATTGTCTCAAGAAAGTTAAAGGCGAAAAAGAAAGATCGCTAAAACAGAGAAAATCACCTTTCTTCAGTCATTTAAATGGCTTGATCATATCTTGCTAACCAAAAATGAGCAGTTAACAAAATTAATAGTTATTTCCTTTCTCCAAAGAAAGCACTGCTCTCCTTGATTGAAAAGCTCCTTTTCTTATCAAAAACCTGTGAGTGGGTATCACACGACAAAATACCGCATAAAACCTATGCTGTTTAGATAGACAGCATAAATTTCTATCTATATCTTATTACTTACAGTGTATTTTTCTAAAGTTTTACAAAATTATTAAGGAGAATTCCCATGAAATATTTGAAAATTCTACTTTCGCTATCCGTTTTTATAGGCCAAGGAATCCAAGGTATGGATGATCAGACTGAGCGTGATCGACGTGTGGCGGAAAGCTTACAAGCTCGATACAATCAGCAGACGGTAATAAATGTTGAGCAGGGAAATATTAAAACCATTGAAAGGTTAAGCAAAGCCTCGACAGCTGCTCGTCTTGAAGGGCAAGTAGAAGAGGTGGTTAACCTTGAGAATACGATAGCCTTACTTAAAATATATGATGAAATATCAGCGAAAGAAGAGAGGGATCTTGCTACCACGAGTTACTCAGAAAGCTTAGAAAGCAAAAGAGATACGTCTAGAAATATTCAAAATTTCTCTGGTAACGTGTTAGCAGAGCAACCCGTAATTAACATTAATCATCCAAGCAGGTGTAATTGGTGGACTCATTTTCCTGAAAATGGAGAGACAATTTACATAACAAGCGATACAAGGATAACCCTCCCAGCAAAAAGTCTCACTCGAAGCAAAATTGAAATCGTTGATGCTGATCTTAGAAGTCTATTTTGTAGCCTTAATCATCAATTATATTTCGTTAGGGGATATGGTAGAAGTTCTAACCACTTATTTATCTCTTTCAAAATAGGTATGAGCTTACCCAATCAAGAAGCTTTATTATGGAAAAAATTTGTTTTATGTTGGAATGATCATCTTAGACAATTTATTTATCATGATTTTGAGCAGCAGCTTCCTCCTAATACTTGTTTTGCAAATTTCTATAATCATACCCCTAGCAACTGGCAGGAAAATCCCCTTATAATTGTCAACGGCTATCAAGTAAAGCTTGTGAATTACCACGCACAGGGTATTCAAGGGGTAGTAAATGGAAATCGTAACCACAGTGAGCCTGGAGCTTTAGGTTTATTAGAAGGAAGAAAGGACCTGATCTTAGAGGCTATTAAAAGCTTAAGTCCCGTATCAAAAATTAAGATGCTTCAAGTAGGCTTACACTCATTCCTAGATTTTTGTGAAGATTGTAATCCCATGGTAAATTTGTTTCAAAAGAATTTCTATAATTCTCTACTATTCTATTTGCAAATGAATTTACCGGAAAATTTTTCCTTGAAATCTAGAATTAGGGATAAAGCGTCTCATGTCCTCTTTTTATTGAATGGTATTAATAATCGTCTCTACTTAAAAAAATCCTATTTTTATTATGAAAATGAACAAGAGCGTAAACATAACTTTAAGAATTATTTTTTACAACAATACAGGCCATTTGTAGGTAATTTACCGTGGAATAAAAAAGAAAAAGCTCAAGCACCTCTTTTAACATATGTGCATGAACCAGTTGTGCAACCTGATTCAATAGAAAGTCTTCCTGGTAACTTGCACATTTCAATACCTTTGAACCTGTCTGCACTTTATTGGAATATAGCCGCTCGTTTACTATACGATAACATTGATGAAGTTATACGATTGCTTACTCCTAATCTTGTTATGATTGACTTTGCTAACGCAAGATTGGGCATTAATAAAGAAGATGACGACGGTGATAGCTGGTCGGCATCTAAAGGGGAAGAATTCTTAAGGATTTTGAAGGCAATGCAAGTTTGTACTAACTTACAACACCTTGATCTTTCAGGAAACTATATTGTTCAATATAACCTTGTGAGGTTATTTCCAGCTCTACTTGCTCCTTTCTCTCAGCTTACATTCTTATCTTTTGCCAATGCCCTTCATAATCAAAGAGGGTTAAGTTATATTGGTCGAACATTAGAGTTATTGCCTACCCTAACCAATTTAGATCTTTCAAGAAATGGGATAAATTATACTGTCTTTAATGATCTTACGGTTGGCCTCTGTAGTTTATCCTCGCTCAAGATTCTCAATTTATCTTGGAACCGCTTATCTGAGCGATATGAAGATTACAAAGGAACAGATGAAGGAAGCACTATTGAAGGATTAAGTTGGATTTGTGATTTTATAAAGGGGACACCAACTATTGAAAGGGTATTTCTAAGAAAGAATGGTTTTGATGAGGTAGATTTTAATTGGAGTGAAATTGAAGATGAGGTAGATTTATCAAAATCTGATCTAAAAAAGATTAGGAGAAAACTATTAATTGAAAAAGATGCCGGAAATAGTAGTAGCGATTCTTCAAACTCTAGTTCTTGAGAAATATGTCAAACTGAAGCAACTAGATATAAGTATGTCAATTTAAATAACCATTTTTAGAAGCTCATACAAGCCTCTGACTATATAAGAGGCTACGGTTGTGCATGTGCCTATTGAATTTTCCCCCTTTTTAGGCAGAAAAAGTGCGAGTGGATTTGGGGTGAAGAATTCAGGGGTTTCAGCCGTGCAACGGCTGCATCGCAATAGTTTGGGAACAATTCGATTCCGATCGAGTGACGTTCCAAACGCTGGGAAACTTTTAAGGTTGTACCAGACCCCATAAAAGGATCCAATACCGTATCTCCTGCTTTGGTAAACAGTTTAATAAACCATTCCGGCAGACTCTCAGGGAAAACCGCACTATGACCCTTGTTAGCACACTCAGTCGCTAGATGCAGGACATTCGTTGGATAAGCCATCTCACGTCCAATCCAATTTTCTGCTTTCCTTGTAAAGCCGCTGCCTGTGCTAGAAGCCTTATGCACTTGGTCAGCCTTCCTTAAGGATTTGAGGCGGGTATGTCGCCAGTCTCCCATTGGCGCCATCACGGCTTCTTGGTACATCGCAAACTTTCTTTCCTTGGTAAAGTGAATGCAACGCTCCCAAGCATTACGAAAACGGTTTGGCCACTTCCCAGGAACGGAGTTCCGCTTGTGCCAGACATACTCTTCAGTCCATACCCAGCCTCGCTTTCGCATTTCTATAATAATTTCCATCACATAGGTATGGCGCTCCCCATTAGCTGCATGTTCTTTTATATTTAAAACAAACGAACCTGAAGGCTTCAGTACACGGTGAAGGTCATCCGCTATTGGTAAAAACCATGCAACATACTTATCTGCTGGGATACCCCCATAAGTATGTTTGTGTTGATCAGCGTAAGGGGGGGACGTCATAATAAGATCGACGCTTTCTTCAGGCAAAGTTTTAAGGGCTATGGTGCAGTCTGCATTGATAATTTGGGTCGTTACTTGATGAGAAATGATACGGGCAACAAGCGGTTTCACAGACAAGGCGCCAAGATTTTGAGAAGCGGAACTTATGGCAGCCCTATCGTTTTTCATGGGACTGCTTTAAACTTCATAATAATCAATTTGGTTTCCCCACTGCTCCCAGCCTCTCCTTCGCTTTCTGGCAAAAAGTTCTAAATATTTTTCACGGCTGCATCGTTCAATTAGATCGTAAAGTTCGTCAGGCTTCCTGGAATGCTCGCGTTTCTGGCATGGAATCAAATTGACTTGTGTTCGTCCTGGGTCCAATGTCCGTGCTGATTTTCCCTTTATCCCAAACAAGACAAGCTCCGTTACATTCCTAAAATAAAATCCAACACCCCTTCCATCAGATTTCCCATCGCGTCGGATCTTGTGCCAAACGAGATTTGTTTTGTAAGAGAAGCCCCAGGCCTTCATAACTGCCAGACCCTCAAAAATCAGGGCATTTGGCACCCAAAGGTAAAGGTGCGCCGGCTCAAGGATGCAGTTCTCTACAGGAATCTCCTTGATTTCTTGAAGGTTTAAGGTTGGGTAGTGATAGATCTTCTTATATTCGGGAGAGAATTTTCCTGTTCTATTGACAAACTGCCACGGCGGGTCAGCAAGCACTGTGTGAAACTTCCCCGTAACCTCACACTTGAAACTCTGCGCCGCGTCTATAGAAGATTGGCTTTCAATCTTGTTCATAAGATCCATCCTTAACTTTTAAACCATAACCTGTTGCTGCTTTTGCTTCTTTGCCCTTTTCTTTCTTACTTGTTTTCGTGTGGATAAGTTTTTCTCAGCCTTTTTTGGTACTTTTTTCTGCACCTTTTTGGCCTTTTCCTCCTACGCAATCGGCATAAACCCAGGACACAGTTTTTCTGTTTTATCAAGGTCGAGTTTGACTTTGGCAACAGGCAGGTTGCCAGGAAGCTTGAGATAGGCTTCAAGATCATCCAAAATCATAATGTCATTGGCTGAGACCACGGGTTTGAGTCGCTTCTGCTCATTTAAAGAGACGCCATCCCGTATTGAGTTAGCGCCATAGGATATCCCTTCCATGGATTCTTTCACTTCTTGCTCACCCAACATTTGAGACATATGCTTGGCGGTTTCGGGATCGCCATTCCTGAATATGACCTTGGTATTGAATAGGCTCGTTAAGGATTTGGTTTCTGCATGTCCGTACAGTCCTTGAAGTTGGGGAATGTTTTGAACACCAACAGCCATACATCCGCCATACTTCCTTATTTCAGCAAGGGCTTTGGGAAGGGATTCTTGTCTATTGAGGGAAGCCAGCTCATCGATGATGAACCACAGCCGCCGTGTCTGATGAGGCTCGCTGCTCAAAAGGCTATTGATGGCGCTACTCATCAAGCCTGTCATCAAGGGCTTTAAGGTTTCTCGTTGGTCAGGGGTTGAGGAAATGAATAGCCATTGTGGTTCTAACTCTTCCGGTGATCCATTTGCAGGTTCTTTCTCTGTCTTCTTGGTATTTTCTTCCTTTTGCACCCAATCCCTCACCGAGAAAGCAGGTGGGGGTACTGCTTTGGTTTTACCAGATGAGAAGTATCGCAAATTCCTGAGATATGGGCTTAAATGGGAGCGGATAGACATGGCGGTGCGATCACCAGCAGGGTCAATAAGGCTGGCGGCAGGAGTATTTTTCAGGGCAACAAAAAGCTCTTTCAGGGGTGTCTCCAAAAGAAGGTGCAATAGGGCATCAACATTTTCCGTATTCTGGCGGGAAAGGTGCTGTAGCCCTTCCGAAAGAACAGTACGCGCTGAACTTGCCCAAAAACTATCCTGGCCTGTTTGTGGAATAAAGGCGCTTGCCAGCTCGTCATAGTGGTAGGGGCAACGGCAATCGATCCAAGGGTTCCATCCAACAGACCGCTCATCAAACGGATTGATAAGAATGTCCTTGCCTGGCCTGTAAAAACGGGAGACGAACTCACCTGTCGTATCAACGATAATCGCTCTTTGTTTCTGTGCCCGAATTTGCGGAAACAGGTGATAGAAACAGGTGCTTTTTCCTGTTCCTGTCGTGCCACAGACCATCATATGCTGTGTCTCGGCGTCCAGGCGTAAACTTACATCTCCAATGGTAAAGGGTGAGGCGATGTTTTGGTTTTTTAATAGACCTTGCAAGACGGCAGGCTCAACAATTTCTGAACCAGAAACAATTTCCTTGGATTTTTTGATATTTCCCCGCCATGTCCAAAAGGCACAGATTATTAGGAAGAATCCTCCCATAAACCACAAACTCAACCAAAAATTTATGAGCATCTGATCTTCAAAGGATTTGACCCAGAGTTGGAGCGCCTTGTTCCGCTGGATGTCGAGGGAGCGGACTTGAAAGTATTCTTTACTATCCCCGTAGCGATAAGCCTGTACTTCCATTTCCTTATTGCCTGAGAAAGCCAATTTAAGATCTGCCCAATAAGCTGATCCAATCAGATACCTCTGAGAGGGCGTATAATCAAACCAGGTCTTGGTTCCCCAGAATAGGATTCCGCCAATTAAGGTCAAAACAAGGGTTACGGTGAGCACCTGACGGATCATACGTAAATTGTGAAGGGTAACTTGCCCTCCTTTGGTAAAAGTTTTGGTAAAAGCTATTTTGGGTTTGTGGTGTGATGTTACGGGCATAGTGTTTGGCTCCTGTTAAAAAAGAGATTGTTTTTAATGGGATTTCTTGACGATAATTGGGCTAGAATAAAAAGATGATGGGAGGAGAAACCATGGACTCTATTCAAAACAGTTGGAACAAGGCCAAGAAGACAGCGAGTTTCATTTGGCGGCACTTCTTTACACTGGCGATCTTGGGTATAGGTTTTTTTGCATTTCTTGAAGGTCCTTTGAATTGGAAAAACGGTCTTTATATGGTTTCTATCTGCATTTTTCTTGATTGGTTGAAACAGTTTAGTAAGTCCCCTAAGCTTCGTTCCAGGATGCCATATTCTTCTCATAATGATACCAGTCTCCCCCTTCATTTGAGAGATCCACTGAATCCGAGCTTTATGGGAACAAGCTCCTATGCAAGTGATAACGACTTTCGCACAAAGTATTATGATTAATCTCATTTTTGCTGAGGCTCCCCATGGTTTAATTTTCGTAAATCATCACCCGTTCCGTTCCACGCATTCTTTAAATCGCTAACTGTCTCTCTACTTTCTTCGAGCACCTTTTTACCCATTCTTACCGTGACAGAGCGCCCTTGCTCTGCTTTGACTTTTTGTTGGATGGTTGAGCTTTCCTGGGAGATGTCAGAAGAACCTTGAGTAACTCCCTGATGCGTCTCATTCATTGTTTGGGAAATCCCACTCCTGAATTGTGTACCTTGGCTTGGCACATTGTTTGTAAACAGAGCGTCTCCTTGTTGCTTTACGGTGTTCAAAGAACCTTGGGTTGCCTGATACTTCTGGTGTCCCCTTTCAGCTTGATAGCCAGCTTTTATCTTGTCGGGATTTGTGTGAAGGACAGCTTTGGGAATCAACCCCTCTTGGGCCAAAAATTTATTGCTATAAGCCATAGCTTGTTTAGGGTCCTTGGCAATCATCAAGGCGGCTCCGTCCCGCCCAATATGACCTGTCGCGTTATCTGCGGGCTGCCTTGCTAACCACTCAATAAATGGCTGGTTATAATTGGCATTGATCGAAGCCGCATTTGCTCGTGTATTCATGGCCTGTTGGTTCCAGGCATCCGATTCACTAAAGCTTTTTTGTGCCTCATACCGTTCATTCATGCTTTTTTCATAAGAACCAGAGGCATCTGTGGCCAAGCGTTTGGCGTTTTCATCCGATACGGTGTGAGAAATACTTTTAGAGGCTTGCATGGCCTCTCGCATGGCGTCTTGAAACTGCTGGTCTTCTGAGAATTTTTCAAGTTCTCGTAAATTATCTTGTTCAGATGCCGTGGTAGAGGCTTTGCCACCTAAAGTAACACCGAAGAAGGTGCCACCAACACCCGCCTCTGCTGAAGCTGATTTATTTGTGCTCGTCTGTATGTCCTTCTCAAAACCTTTCGCTAAGTTAGCTGCTGTATGAATAGCTTTTGATTGTTCGGCCGTGATGCCTTGCGTCATCCCATCGTGCAGGGATTCGGATTTGGCAAGGTTATCGCTGAGGCTCACCAGGTCTCGACAGCATTCGGCAAGATTTTTGAGGGAGCTTTCGGATTGGGTAATACCTCTCTGGTGAGCCTTGGTTGCCATGACGGATTCCTGGGCGCTTATGGTGTCTGAGATGTTGGGGCTGACAGGAAGGTTTGAGGACCCGATATTGACGATGGGGGTGCCGTCCGCCAGAGTGGTCGTATCGTTACGTCCATCCACGAATTGGAACGCTCCCGCCCGATAGCTGGCAGCTCGGCTTTGAGAGAGCATGTTTGTATTGGCAATCTGTTGGTTGCCCTCAGAAATATTCCCGAAACTATAATTTCCCGTAACAGCTTCTCCGGCAGCTTGGGAGGCGGCCCCTTGTGAAACATTGCCAAGGTGAGACGCCATATGCACAAATGACCCCACGCCTTTGACAAGCGCAATCGCCAGGAAGGGAATGCTCATGGCCAAAAATCCCGTCATGGCCGCCATATCCGCATTGAGGTTCGTAAGCCCTACCGAAGAGGCGATCGTAATACCTTCAGGATTGGAAACAGATAGCATGCCCATAGACTTTGATTGAGCGGTCATGCTCATGATAAAGTTCAGAATCGCGTATAAAGGGGCCCACATTTGAAGCCAAATCAGCGTTTGCGCCCAGGACAGGAGAATCTTAACCCCAAAGGGCAAGACGGCAAGAGGGACAATAAAGATAAAGGCGGCATATACGATAGCTTCCAACACAGCCTTCATACTCATCAGGCTTTCTGAAGCCATTCCACCCAGCGTCTCATAGGTTGATCTTTGCTGCAAATAAGCCCTTCTAACAGCAAAATCAGGGGTATTGCCAAGGGATGTGGATTTCTTTTCTATGCCGTCCACCACGGAATGGATCATCATTTGTTGTTTTAAAATTTGGTCGGCGCTTTTGGAAAGGCCAGACAGGAAGTTGTAGGAGAGGGGTAGGTATTTAATAAACTCCCGCCTTGCATCCAAAGACGGGCTTGAAGCAAACAGCTTGCCACCAAACACTGTTTTTGCTCGGTCCAGCTCCGGCGCCCATACTACATTAAGCCGGTTCACCCCTTCCTTGCAGCTTATGATCTCAGGGGTATTTGCGGGTTCGTCTTTTTTATGGGGTTCCCGCCACACAAACGACCGGATTTTGGAAGGGTTGGCTGAAACAAGCCCCCAAAGATCCGATGAATGCCGCAGGTCTTCAAGCGTGTATTTATAACCCAGCATGGCTTCGTAAGCCACGCACTGGCACACGAAATTCCGCATGTTTTCTGCTATATCTTCGTTGGTAATGTGAAAGGTTTTGGCTTGCTGAATCAGGTTCGAGGCCATCAGGAAGCCGGACTTGTGATACTTCAGGTCATCGACTTGGGAAAAAACTTGATCGACCTGTTTGGTGATCTCATACCCGAACTGGCTTACATAATGCCCAAGCCAGGCAAGCCCCAAGGGTACATGATCAACATCATTGTGATAATTGCTTACTACATCTCGAACATGAACCCTCGTCGATGGCACGAACAATAGGGGCGGGATAAAGACAAAAGGGATTAACGCTTTGCCCCAGATTTTAAGGTAATCTCCCCAGATGGAATAAAGGGCTGTCCATAGCACAGCAACCATCATACCCACCCGAATCATCGGGATATAAAGCGTCCCTGTTTCCGCATTCAAGCACATGGCAATCGCATTCAGGACACCGAGTAGAATTTCGCCATTGCCAAAAGCGATGATTTCAAATTGCATTAACTTTCCTCTCAAGCCCCCGCGAAGGCGGGGGTTAGTATTGCTCTGCAATACCTCCCATCATGACGTGCAGCTGCTTCTCAATAAGCTGGGTGGATTGCACAAAGGACAGCACGTTGTCCATATGTTGGAAGGCATTGTTGCGCCGCGCTGTGATACGTTCCCTTGCTATCCGAAGCTGGTTCAAGAACCGTTCCATATGGCTGTCATCCACCTGGACACTGCGAAGCTGCGAAACGCTATCATGGACAATATCGATAACTTCGAGGACGTACTTATAAAGCACATCAAGAGCGATCAGGTCGGCATATTGATGAATGTCTAAAGGCGCATGGCCTTTGCGGAAGGCTGTTAAAACATTCAGCATCTTGAACACAGGAAGGCGGGTTGAATTGAGAAAGTCTTTCTCTTCCGTTGTCGGCTCCCCATCCTCATAAATCTTTTGAACCAGAGATTCCAGGATGGCATGGACACGTTTTTGTAAGGCGTGCTGATCAGAAAGATTGGTTTGAGAAAGTTTGGGATATAAACAGGCCTCATCATTACAGGCATAGATGGGTGTATTTCCTCCTATAAGAAGCCCTGTCATGACATCATCCCGATCGGCATGCCCTGGCAGGGTGATGACCTCATAAGACTTATCGGCAACAGCGTTTCCTTTATGATAACTTGTCTGGGTGCCCCCAGAGCGCACAATAATCGACCCAACCAACGTTAAGAACAGTCGGGCCAATTCATTATCCTCGCTTAAGAAAGCATTGGCTTGAATGGTCTTCCATGCCAAATTAAATTCCCCAACAAGCATGTCCTTATAGCGGGGATCTGTTCCATGCGCCCTCAATACCCGCTCTCGATCTCCTCCTGCACCGCATTCCTGGCGGGCTGCTGACCAATCAGAAAATGCCCCTAAGTTTGATCCCATGGATTGACAAAGGTGTTTGCTAGCTTGGTCAGATTTTGGCCAAACGCCCCCAATAGCTGTGGCGGCAACTTCACAAGAATTGATGTTGGTTTGATTGATTTTGGTCGCGAGGTTGTTCATTTCGTTAAGGACATTGTAGATTTGCGAGGATATGGTCTGCATACCTAGCATAAAGACGTAAGCTTGCCCTGCGGAACCAATGTTGCGCAAGGTTTCCATCAGCTGTCCTCCTTTGAGATAGCTAAACCCGCCCGACCAAAGGTCAATACCGCCACAACCTGCCCGAAATCCTGGCATCTGTACGGTTGCGAGTTGAGTGTTGCGGACAGCATTACGCGCAACGATACTGCCCCCTGTATAAAATCCTGCTGTCTGGTCTTGGTAAGACCCAGGCGTTGTAACATTGCTGGCCATACCAGCACTTTTGAAGAAGTGCATAAGGTCTTCTCCGATCCCTGCGTGCCCAGGGGTCAGGTAGCAGGGAACAGGGGACAGAAGGTCAGGCAACAGTAAAACAACCAGAACCCGCAGAATTATTCGTTTCTTATAGTATTTGGTCATCGTTTCAAGCCTTGTATTTGGCTGTTTTTTCTGATTCCTAGAAGGCTCATAAGCCTGCTCTCCATCTCATCTAAGGCAGTCAAGCCATAAGCAATAGGAATAGCTTCTTGGGTTTGGGGGTTAACGGCAAAAAGCGACGGTAAAACCTTAACGTTCCATATTTCAAATAGACCATTATCAGCCTGGGCATTTGGAAACTCTGCCAAAGAGCCACTACCAGACGCGTCTGCATCGACGCTTATAGCGATGACTTCCCATCCATAAGTTTCAGCAAAGCGTTTGACAATGGGGGCAAACTGATGGCAATAAAGGCAATTGCTTGAGAAGAAGAAAAACAAGCCATAGGTTTGAGATAAGCTTTGGATAACCTTCCTTGTTTGCTCCTTTTCCAAATCAATTTGGATATGGCGGGCTTGTTGGTTAACAGGAGAGACAAGGGTGTGATCGAGTTCGGGATGCTGGTAAACATTCTGCATCCATACTGTTGCAAAGATTTTGGAGCGGCTCATTAAATCCCGCTGCATTTCCTGATAAGCTTTAAGATTTTGAGGAGTCGGATAAACCCAGGCCCTATGAAGGCGAGTCTCAAGTTCTTCCCGATAAGTTTTGACCAGTTCTGTTGGCGATTTTGAAGAAAGTTTTGCTGTTATATACTGATCCGGCTGTTTCTGATCCTCGGACCCTGGTTCCTGTTCCCATAATTCATACCAATGCCAGCCCCGCGTATGGTCACGAAAGAAGGATGCACCATAACAGCCTTGAACTAAGAATAAGGTCATTACGAGTCTTACAAGAATATGATGGATCCTACTCATAACCCTTTCTCCTTCAAAGCTTGTTGTTTCTGCTGATCATTAGCATCGGGAGACGGTTTGGTGAGGATTGTCATATTGTCTTGAAGCCGCTCAGTGCTTAATGCAGCAAGTGACTGTTTCTGGTCTTTAACAACCGTTTTGCTTTGGATGTCTTCAAAGATTTCTGCAAAATTGATTTTACTAAAATCAATCCGGCTTAATTGTTCAGGTGACAGGCCATTGCAATCCGGTGATTCGACCCTTCCCCATCCAAGTGCTAATTGGGCACGACCATTTTCTTGTATAAGACGCGCCAATTTGGTGCCATAACAGCAGAAGGTGGTTTTTTTGCGAAGGCAAATTTTCAAAAACTTGTCCCGTTCAGCGCAATAAGTTCCCACCTGAATGCACAAGCGTTTATCTCGTAACGTGCCCAGCTCTATCTCTGCTTTGTCGCAGTCGGACAGGTGTAAAGTTACACCCCATCCGTTGCCCGAACCACAGCAATCTCGAAAACTTAAGCAATTGCGGGTACACGAACGGTGGGTGCCTTTAAAAATAACTTTAAAATCTCGAAGATCATTCTGGGCTTCCCGCAGGGCATAGAGATGGCCCATCGCATTCATCATTTCATTATTGGCTTCATAAGAGGTATCGGCACAGTTTCCTGTTAAACAAAACAGACTCGTCTGGGACAGGCTCGCTTGAGAGGGGTTTGCCTGGTAAGATTTCATGGACTTTTTGCCAGAGGGACAGCTATAGGTTTGTTGCCATATAACACATGTATTGCCCACCTTTTCCTTGCAGAGGGAGTTTATCTGATAGCACCCCTTTTGGCGTAGACCTGTGCAAGTATTTGAAACAGCTGGTGTTTTAAAGCACGTATAATTATAGTTCTCTTCAAAATGATCACGGGTAATAGGTTCTCCCTGAATCACGCGTGTTTCATTCTTACGACTTATTGTTTTCGTGTTATAACGGCAAAGACCTTTTTCCGTAAGATCTTCAAGAGCTGTGCAGCCATCAACCCATTTCTCACTTGCTATTTCAACGACTTTGTTAACGGTTGTATGTGTCGCTACACAGCCTTTACAATAGCTCGTTGTCTCAACGGTCCTCGATCTAAACCCATGCCATTGCCAATGTTTTTTTGTATGTCCAGGACAGGAGTAGCTTGTACTTGTGGTTGCCGGTTTTATTTTTAGGGTGATTTCTAATCGTTTGGTACAGCTTTGAGAATACGCGTCCCCTCCCTCAAAACAGGTTTTGATCTCTTCAGAAACACTCTCTCCTGAATCTGGTATTGCTACAATGTCTTCGTTGAGGGCTTTTTGCGGATCTGAAACAACCTGGTTGGCTTCTATAAGTAAAGGATCGGTATCGGGGTCGATCTTAAATTTAGGTCGGTCTTGGGCAGATGATACCACGTGTTGGGAAACTTCATTGCTTTTAGACTCAGCACGGGCTGCGTCCCCTATTGTTCCGTTAGTCAAGGACGCTTCTTTTGGTCTGTCTGTTTGGAAACCAGGTACATCATAGGGATTGGTGGATTTTGCAGCGCTGATGGTGCCTCCCATGAGGGAAGAGGCAAAAGATTTTCCTTCATGGTGAATTTGGGCTTGAGGCGTTAATGGAATGGGTGGTGATATTTGAGGTTGAACAGCTTGTTTCTGCCTTAATGCGGCTCTTCTTTTATCCTCTTCCATCTGGGCCATGCGTTTTTGAGCAGCTTCCTTTTCAAAAGCTATTCGTTCAGCTATAGCTTTCTCTTTGGCTTGTTTTTCTAAGATGGGTTTGTCGGCAGGATGCCCATGCTGACACAAGCCAAAGGCAATTAAAATTCGCGCAAAAACCCTAAAAAACTTTATGGCATTTACTTTGTTCATGATGCTTCCTTGATCCTTTGGCTTTCAAAGGTATTTACAACAAAATCCAGGGTTACATTTCCTTTCAGGCTATAAATTGGACGCCCATCCTTAAGCTTGACGAAGGTCGGAACGGACGTAACATGATGCGTCTCAAACAGTTCGGGATGGATATCAACAGCGATGCCAAGTTCTTGAAGTTTTTGGGCTGTTTTGACAAAATTATCCTGATAAAGCCCCCGCATGACCAATACGGCATTATGCCTTTTTGCATCTTGAGCTAACGCCTTCAGGCTGGCATCCGGCATCGATAAGGAGACGAATACCAAAAGGCGGCTATCCTCCTTTTGTGGTAGAAATTCTTTTCGTTCTGATTGAGGGGATGTACTTGCACATGCGTGTGGCTTTCCCCATAAGCTTGATGGGCAACCCTTTGGGGAAAACTCAAGGCCTTCTTGAGCAAGCGCTTGAATACAAAAAATAAAGACAAGAATTAAAAGATACAGCACGACCGTTTCCTCCAAATTAAATAGCCAAAGTCTTCCCCTTGGTAGGGGTATTCCTTGCCTGAAGCCCAAAGGACATCACTGCGGCCGAGGGGATGACACCCATTGGAAGTCGAGGGGATGGGATAAACCATTTGCGTTTTATATTGGGTTTTTCGGATGATGGGCATGGGGTACTTCCCACAAAAGCCGTCAAATCCCACATAACCCCACAGCAACCCTTCACGGTGCAGCTTGGCAGTCATGCGCTGTAAAGCCAATAAACTTGCCTGAACACCCCCACTATGGGCAGTAATCGTTCCTGTAAAGGGATATAAACTTCCCTGGCATCCACCACACCAGAACAAATAATCATGGGAAAATCCTGCCGATGCGCTCAAGCAATCTGCGGCGCAAGCGGCTTGGGCTATGGGGTTGCCAAACAGGACAGCTTCGGGATTTAAGATAAAGGCGGTTTCATCATCATTCCAAAGAGGGTCAAGTTCTGTGATATAAGCCACATCAAAGGCAGCCGTTTCTATGCAGATAAAGTCCGTGAGCAGTTCCAGCCAGTAGATGAGAGGATAGATGTACCAATGGACATGATAAAAGCTATGGCGTATCCGGTTTCCAGAATTGTTGGCGACACTGCCTCTGCCCTGAATACCTTGGCTCATTAAAGAAATACCTCCCAAGCTGACCAGGCAATAGGGTGTACGGGTGACATCGATCAGGCGCACAGGTTCCCAGAAAGATATCGGGAAACCCACCCGTGTATAGGGCGGAGTGGTCATAGGGCAGCGACATACAAGGTCACGAGGATTTTCCGTATCTTCACCGGCGGAAGATACCCGCATCCCTCCAATGGTTATGGGAAACAAGCATGACCAGCAAATGTCGGTTATGGGATTGACAAATCGGCCAACGCAATTACTATAGGCAGGTAAAGAGAAAGATAAGGAGATCAAGAAAATGACTGATGCTTTTACGACTCTTGTGCACAACATAGCCTGGTGGCTGGGCCTTATATCATTTGGGATAATTGCCGTTAGCTTAGGCATGCGTTTTACAAGATTCATCCCCGAACCATATACCCTTATTAGAGGATGGCCTGTTCCTGAGTTTCTATTTATTGCTGGATTGGGAGGGTTGCTCATGTCTGCTCTCTTCAGATTCACATTTTAGATATGGATCAGTAGGATTTGTGCCGCAAGAAGCCCTAAAACCCACCTATAAATGCGTAGCCGCCAATTATCATGCAGAGCATTCTCCTCTTCTTGCACTCCAACTGTTAGAAAACACAGAAACACTCCAAAGGCGCTTGAGGGCAAGAGGAAGGAATGCCAAGAACGATCTATAAAAATTCCCACCATTCCGATCATCTGCAAAATGAGTGCTATTATCCCGCTCCAATAGAGCCTTGAAGGTAAAAGCCGTTTATAGTGCGCATTATTCTGAATGCGCGTTGGGTAAGTAGGATCAATTTCCATATTTTTCCCCTTCTGTTAAATTAACCTCCTCAACGATTAGCGCCCTTTCTTTTTGCGATACCCGAGCTGGCATTTGAGTAATCCCAAACTTCTTCACCAAAATGCCGGATTGATCAAAATAGACAGGCAAACTTAGTTTTCGCGACAATTCCAAGGGCGCTCCTTGAACCAGGACAATTTTGGGTTTGTGCAAAGCGTTTGCAGCTTGGTGTTGTTGGATCGCCCAGGCAACCTGGCTCTCATCATCTCCGTCCACAAACAGAAAAGGATAGCGGAAAGAGTGAGAGTCTAAAGGGTTGACCCTTGTGCCTTTAGGATGGAATACACGTCCTTTATGGTCTTTAAGGTCATAAGGCACAATAATGGAAGGATCATAGATAAACGAGCGTGGCTGTGTTGTTTTCTGAAGGCTCTTAATGGCAGGAGGACGGTTAAGTTGTTCTTTCGCTTTTTTGGTGATTGTTGTTTGGTGGTCTTTTAGCTTTCCTGATTCAGAGAGTTTTTGAAGTTTCTCCTTAATGATCTTCAGCAAGCTTTTTTCTTGGATAGGGAAAGTTTCACCATAAGTCCCAAGGTCTTTGATAGTCTTATCGCTGCTTTGCTTATTTTCAATTTGAATGTCCGCTGCTGCGATCGCTAAAATCGTTGGAAAGATCATACATAGCCTCCTCATTGATAAACTCACAAAAGGGCAATAACCCGTCCCTGAAGAGCATGCTCAGGGATAAGCCCCATTTCCTCATACCGTGAATCAAAACTCCGCTCATGGTCGCCCATCACGAACACCATGCCCTTGGGAATTACTCCTGGCTTAATGGGGGTCAAAGGTCGGCCATCCTTTGATTTTTTCTTCGGTAATCCAACTTTCAATTGCCGCCCAATCCAAAGGGTCTTGAGCCAAAGATTGCCCTCATGGTCATAACTGATGCTGTCACCGGCTACGCCAACAATTTTTTTAACCACACTACCTCCATACCAAGGGCTATCAAAACAGGTGTAATCGCCTTTTTGGGGGTTCATTTGCTTGAGTTTCAAAAAAGTACGATGGGGCAAGGAAGCCGTTGTACTATACAGCAAGCACACATGCTCTTTCAGGAAAGCCATCAAAGCAAAAACAATCACAAAGAAGCAGAAACCCTTGACCCATTGCTTCCGGCTTTTAAGGAACGAAAAGCGCTTGATCAGGGACTTGCAAGCCATCGCATTTTTGAGATGGTGACCAAAGTTCTTGAATAGAGAAAAGGAGATATTGGTCATGGCTGTTTCTCCTGACCCAGAGGTCTCCGACCCATGGGCCCCTGACCCTGGGGTCTTTGACTCTCAAGTCGAAAACCCTCGGATCCTAAATTTTTGGATTGTGGACTTGCGTTTTTATTTTCCCCAAAAGCCAATAACCGAGTGGCCCCATCAGGAAAAGCATTCTCCATAATTTCTTCTGTATAGTCAGGAAGATTCCCACCCATAACCGCTCCTTTGGCCAGAAGGATTAGGTGATGTTGAGCTGCGAAGTCTTCTAAAGTTTCTTTCAATTGTTCGCTCATCTCCTGGATTTGGTGGCTGGATACCTTAGCTGCCTTGGCAAGCGCCTTGATAGAGCTGGTTTTTGCCAGATGTTGGGATCCTTTCGAGATCAGCGCTTGCATATCTACGACAGCCAATCGGGGCGGCGGCTTGAAAAAAGGCCAGGCCATTCCCCCATTTAAGACTGCACCCAATGCGATCGCCCCAATGAGGAAGAAAGCCGCAATGCCGATGGATATATAAAGAGTTTTTTCATTCATGGTATTTGCCTCCTTTTTTTGACACACGTGTCTTTGACATGCGTCCCCTCAAGTAATTGTTCAATAGCTTCCTCAACGGGAACGCCCTGTTTAACCAGGTTCTCAACAGCGCTGAACTCCTCCGCTTTGGTCGAGTACAGCATCATCGAAAAAGGATCGAGCAGCAGACGCCCTACCGCATATCCAGAATCACTTACAATGAGTGCTTCCCCATATTTTCCAGGATTCATTTTGACCGTACGAAGGAGGTTGAGCATGGCAGGAGACGTAATCAAACCTTCCTTCTCGAACGCTTTAAAGGCTTCATTGGATTGGCTTAGGTAACATTTCCAGGCAGAATTGTTGAAAGCGGCTTTGGCGCCAAGGGACTTATGAAAATCTTCGGCATTTTGGCTGCCCATCAATAAAAGCCAATCGTATTTGCGAAACGTTCGGGCTGCACCTTCAATGAGCGCTTCTCCGGCTTTCCCCTTGATGAACTCCCAACATTCATCAATCACAAGACCGGATTTTGTTTTGCGGTCTCCGCGGTAGACGAGGTTGGAGATTTTGGCAATCAAGGTTTGGAGGATAACGGCGGAAAGTTCTTTATTCTCTTTAATATCCTCAAACTCAACAATAATAAGCCGATTGGTAAAGTTGATGGTGGATTTTCCGGCAAAGAACTTTCCAAATATGCCTTCTTTGGTAAAACTATAAAGGCGGGTTCCCATGTCATTAACGCGTGGGTCAGCATGCGCTAGAAACCAGTCAGCGATATTGGAAACTTCCGTATTGGGGCCTTTTTGGGCTGTCACCATATCCAAAGCCATTTCGAGATAAGAATTTTCTAAGTCGTCCAATGTCCCTGAAGGAGAGAGCATGCTGCTCAAAACTTGCTTGATCATATTGAGGTTATTGCGGTAGTCCTGATCATTCCCTTGCGTTCCGGCCAGGTTGCCACCTGTTAAATCGCTAAAAGGATTCAGGCTTAAGTCGCAGCGATTGGTAATCCGAATAAATTGGGCTTCCAAAATTTGGCCCAGCTTTTGGTAACTGCGGCCTACATCCAGGACGATAACCCTGCCGCCTAAGCTCAATATGCTCAGTACGGTCTCTTGCATAATGACAGACTTCCCGGCCCCAGGCTGGCCTAACACACAGATATTGTAATTGCTGGGGCTATCAAAGGGAGACCAGGGGAAGAGTTGCCCCCTTCGACCTGCCAGGATCAGGGCTGGCGAGGCTGTGCCGTGCCATTCCCCTTGGAGAGGCAGAAGGTTTGAAGATTCTGTTGATTGGGTTGTTTTGAGCTTCTTTAAGTTGGAAAGTGTCTTGACCATGGCTGGTCCCCAACTCATCGGCAAGACGCTTAAAAGCATAGGAAGGTGTAAGCCCCAATTGGATTCAAGCCGCCATTCATGGCCTTTAAACAAGCCTTTCAGGATTTGTTCGGCTTTTGGTAAAGTCGCAACCCTGGGAGTTGTTAATTCTTGGGTTTCAGGTCCACAAGGGGGTTGAGGGGTAAAAAGAACAACCGTAAAGCTGGTTTGGACAATTCGCTCCCCCTTGGCCAGGTTTTCCCGCACAAACTTAAGTTCTGCTGCTTCCTGTTGCACGGAAGGCATATACTTGGCAATGGGGGATTGGCTTTGCGCTTCCACATAGAACGCCTTACTGGAAACTTTCTTTTGAGGAGAATCCTGTTTGGGAACATGAACCCCATAATGGATCAAGAAAGGGCAAGGAATCTGCGCCATATCCCGTTCTGCGTCTCCGATAAGCATGCCCATGGCATGTAAGGTCCAAAGCTCAGGGTAATCACGTACCTTGTAAGTGCGCGCCTTGATCTTTCCCTGGTTGAGGGAAAGCCCATTGGAGCCAACAATCAGGTTTGATTCCGCATGGGAAACCTGGGATTGGATCGAGTCCAAAGGGTTCCACCGGCGGTTTCGGGCATGGGTGGTTGAGGGATCAAGGCACAACATTCCTTCCAGCGTGTTGATCAGGTCTTCCGGTCGCCAGATCGTCACGGGCAAGCGAAGCATTTCTAAAGCCGTCTTCAATTGACTCAGGATTTGGACGATGCCTTCAATAACCACAACGTTATTGCCAGGACACGCGTGTCGGCGATCAGGTTGGGTGTAGGCGAGAAAGCACCGGAAGTTTCGTAAAGTGTACGGATAATGAGGAGAATCAAAGGAGTCGCAGCTCCATGCCATGTTCTTTAAAAATTCTGCCCTTCGCTCAACCAGTTTTTGAATGACAGGGTTTTGACCGCGCCGCGCGTCTTTCCAATAGTCACACAGGCCCCCGATGTGAGGATCAGCCCAAAGGATCGTTTGGAGGCTGCTTTCTTCGGGGAGGATATATTGGAAGAGGCTTGAGACCTCTTTCTGCATCTCTTCAGAAGCGCCCGTTAAAGGCAGGGTTTCTAGGACAAACCCGATGCTGTCCTGGTTGCGGAACAGTTGGGTTTGCTCATCATAGGTTTCATAAGGAAAGAGATTTGCCATAACGGGTTGATGGCTATATTCGTTCAACGTTGATTCAAACCAGGACTGCTCAGGAATGCCTAAATCCTGTTCCCCAAACAGTTTGGCCATCTTTGCGCCGAGTTTGGATAACATTATTGAACCTCCTGGGTTTGAGAATTTAGAATTGCGGGATCAGAAACTTGCCAATACCCAGGCTTTAAAACCGTGTGAACAATACTGCCTTCATGGAAATTACCCTGGATATCTTGATAGGGGGCAATCCAGACCCTTAAATGTTCTTCTTGAATGCGGTGGACAGAAAATTCATCAGCGAGGGGAGTGTCTAGCTGTTGGGACAAGGAAGCAGTTGAGATAACAGGACTAGAAGAGGATAATACGCTAGACGGTGCAGCTTCTTCACCTTTCTCATCCTCTAAATATCCTTGATCAACCATCTTGTTAACCGTTGAAATCGACTTGCAGCCCACGCCTTGACCTACCTGGCAGTCGAAAGTTTCTGAAGAGGTGCTGCAACCCGTCAGAAATAAGCAAATGAAGGATAGAAAAATGGCTGGCCCTGGAATTGAGAGGGAAAAGGTATGGCAGAAAGAATGGATCATATCGTTATCTCCTGGTTCATGGTTTTTCTTTTTGGCGTGTGTCTCATTGGTGGTTCCCTATGATGTTTGACGCAGACACGCCTGTCCAATCACTAACGGATTTTTGGGGGATATCATTTACAGCTTGGATCTGCTGGTACCGTTCCTGGTCATGGGATCGGCCTATGGCTTGCCGGTAAACGCTGTCGCCAATGGAGACGCCTTCTGTAAAGACAATATCGACCTGGCGTCCTGCTGCGACCTGGATGACGGGCTGAAGCTGTTCTGCCCGCTTGATATAAAAATCAGCGTACTTATCAAGCGCATTGTTGAGTCCTTTTCCAGCCCCATGCTTGATCATGTCTTTCATTCCCATGGGATTAGCTTGAGCCAACCCCGCCATGGGAGAAAAAGTAACCGGATTATGGGATTGGCTTAAAAACTCGCCAATGCCCCCTAGAAATCCACCCATCAGGACATTACGCATACTTTCTCCCGCCCGATCGACTACAGAGCCACGAACGCCTGTGCGCCCGTCTTCTCCGGCAACATAGCCCTGGACTTTAACTTCAATAATTTCTCCGGTCTTCCGCTCTGTGCAGGTGAGCTTTTCCAGGCGCATGAACACGCGTTCACTGGAAATATCCCCATAACAAGCTGCAAGGGCATGGCATCCTTTTAAATCTGACCGGAATTTCCGAGGCAAGGTTCCGGTATCCGTCAAACGGAGTAGGGCCGGTCGGGGATCGCCGGATGCCTGGATAGAAGCGCTCGCATCCACGCCACCAAGCAAGATAGCCCTTGCAAAAGCCCCCGCGGGTACCGTGTTATCAACACTCTTGAGCGGCTTGGAACTGCGGGCGTTCTTTAAAGAGAGGGTGATCTTGCGAACGGCCTTGGAACGAAAGGAATTGGGAAAGGTTGGAATTACTGGTATCTCATTTGGAAAAGAGCCAACTCCCTGTGCCTGCGAAGCGGTTTGAGGTGGCGGTGGTAATATTTGGATAGAAGAAGAACTAGGTAAGATCCTATTATTTTCAGGTACATTCTGATGGACTTTTAAATCTTCGCGGACACTGCCAATCAGCGCTTCCGCAGAGGAAGGGGCAGCCGTGTTAGGAGCCAAGGACGTGTTTTGAGAATTTTTGGGGGATCCTTTTGAATCTTTTGCCGAACCATTCATTTTGATGAGCTTGGTAAGCATGTCTTCTAGAGCGCCTAAACGCTTCTTGGTTAGATCGGCTTCAGCCTTAAATTCATAGACCCAGGCTTCTTGTGGGTTAACGCGACTTGCGCCTGTTACCAGGGAGCTTTTAAGAGAGTTCTGGGGCTTTGTGGGCGTGTCTCTTGTAGAAATTGCCCAAAAAACCAGGCACCCCATCAATAAGCAAATCAGAATCCCCCCGAGTGCGTACCATTGCCGGTTCCTGAAAGTTGAGAAATCAATCATGCAAACCGCCTTCTAATGAGGCCATTTCCTTTAGCCTCACCACATAAAGAAGGGTTTTACCCCCAGATGGTAAGATTCGTTTATGGAGGCTGATGGCGAGATCGCCTGGTTGGTAAAATGATTTTTCCTGCACCTCCATGGGTGTTTTCATCGTATTTTCCACATGAAAGGCGTACACGCTATAGGGGTCGCTTGCGTAAGATTGATGATGGGACACTTGCAAACCTTCTGGGCTTGGGCGGGAAGTTATGGTGGAGGTGAGTTCACCTTCTTGAAGGGTGAGTTGTCCCAAAACCGCTTTTCTTAAAAGAACAAGGAGATGGCCTTGAGGAACAGATGTTTGTTCTGCTGGGAAAGAAGACTGAACATCAGCATCAAAAGAGTTAGCTTCATGCGAGCTTAATGAGAATTCCCGTATTCCTTCCCCAGCTTTTTGACTGATGCTGGGAGTGGTGGTGGTGTTTTTAAAAATGAGCGTTGCCGCTGATTTTGCTGTGGGTTTAAGGGTCAGGTCCTGGGTAATCCCCTGTTCTGTAATAAAGGTGAGTGATAGGCTTTTTACCCCATTCTCAGCTGTGGGCTTCAAAAACACCTGTCCCGTATTCTCATCATTCTGGCTTTCAAAAGTACCATCATCCCCAAAAATCTGCGTGATCCGGTCATTGGCGACAGCGATCCGGTTCATGGAATCAGGACAAATGGCGGCTTCCAGCCGCTTGTTCTCTGTCAGTGTCAATACCTGGCTTCCTTTTGAAGAAAAGGGGAAAAGAAGGGCCGAAACAAGGAACAGGGGTAATGACAAAGCAAGAGGCCGTTTAAAAAAGGGAAAATTCATGAACTCGTCTCCTCGTTCGGATTTCTGTCAGATTTAAGAAGGGTAAAGGCCGCAATCAGGAGGCGGCCTGACTGGTTTTGAAACTTGATCTGGTAGGTCTCGCGCACCTGGGATATTTTCTTGTCACCCACATAACTCATTAACTCTCCGCTCAGGTCCACCGTTAATTGGTCAGGAGAAATAGCAACCTCTGAAGGGGAAAAGCGGGTGGAAAGGTTATTTTTCTTGAGGCGTTTCTCATCTTCTAATAGCTTGGCTTTAAATGTTCCATAAACATCCGGCGTTACATAGCGTAGGAGAATATCGCCCTGGTAAAGGATGTTTTTCTCGGTGACATCCAAAAAGAAATGAGCGTAATGGAGCGCCATTTCTTCCAAATATTGAGGAGAAAAACGTTTGCCTTCTACCCAAAACCCTTGGGTGAGTTGGGGTGGTGTAACAATAATGCGGTCATGGCGGAAAAACAGGCAGAGGCTTTGGGCTGCATTAATACCCAACAAAGCCACACAAACCCCTGCCAAAACGTTACGCTGGAATTTTAAGTCGCTTAAACGGTTTTGCTTCAGGTGAAAATCCATGGTAACTCCCTCACCCTAAATATTCGCGGATGTAAGAAGGAGGAATGGCTGGAAGCTTTTTAGCCGTATGGGGCAAGAACCAGTAACAAACCGCCTGAAACTGGTCCCTACCGAATTTCTGTCGGTAGACTTTAAACAGCCGATAATTGAGGAAACTAATCACCAGGCCAAGGATGAACTGGTTAAAGAACAGGCCACCGAAAGCGGGTAACAGGAAGAGGGCGATTTCTCCCTTTGTCCATAAAAGGAACTTTAAGGGCGTATCGACATGGTTTAAAATCACGTGTCGTGTTAAAGTTGACATCGCATTACCTCCTAAATTAAAGCCCCTGCGGCGGTATCCCCAAAGTAGCCATCGTAGAAATGGATTCCTAAACCAACGCCCGCCCCTGTTGCCAGGGGAACGATATCCCGCTGATAAACAGCCATGACGCATCCCCCTACAGCAGCGCCAATCTTGGCAATCCACATCCATCCTCCAAAAATAGTGTCTTTCAGGTCTTTAATAGGTGCTTTCAGGGTTTCTACCGTGACTCCAAAAGTGGGGGCCGTCATTACGCAAACAATCAAAGCCGTTGCTACAATGAGCATGGGAGCATTTTGCTTGAGCTGGTTCTTGATATGCTGGGATTGAATTTTTAATCTGGACGGATTGTTTTTGAAAATTGGCTTTATCATTGTCATTTATCTCCTTCTTCCTGGTTATTGGTTTCGCTTTTACTTATATTTAGATCGTAAATTGCTATTTCTGTTTGAAGGTGTTTGAGGGCCTGGTGCAAAGATTCCTCCCTCATAGAGGGGGATCTGGATGCCTTGATATAGTATAGGGTTTCGCTTAAGTGGAAGGATAAGTCCCAATCATCAAGCACTGCTTCTGTCGTAAAGGGCTGCGCTCCCACGGGTACCAAAGGACACGGTGGGGAGCAGCCAAGTTCCCGTTGTAAATACCATTCAGCCTTTTTGAGACTTTTTAAGCGGGTTTGTTCGAGGCTGGAATTCGCTTGAGCCAAATATTTTACAACGCACCCTAAGTGATGGCACAAAGCCCAGCGTTCAATCACGTCAATGGGCTGAATACCTTGACCAGTAAACCTTTGGCTTTCAGCAGCATGGGTGGAATAGGAGCAAGCGCGTTTGGGAAGCAGGGGAAGATCGCTCATGCCAAGCCTCCCGCACAAGGCGCTACCTGGAAATCAATCTGTACCACCCTGGGATAGAGGCTTTGAACAGCGCACCGGATTTCTGAGGAAAAGGTGCGGGCAATGTAATCCCTGGAAAAGTCTCCCTCAACGGCAAAGACAGCCCTCGTTTCTGTTAGTTCCTTCAGGGAAACTCTTGGGAACCAGGTCTTATACTTGAGTTGACCGATTAGTTTCGCAATGTTAACCGAAATTTTAAGCCAGGCTTGGAGATAGGGAGTTGATGGCAGTGTGCGGGCAAGCTCTTCCGAAAATGCTTCCCATGATTGCTCTTTGAAACGGTTCTTGGTGGTTTCTGGTTTATCATAGATTGCACCTTCCAAAACTTTGTACGCGTTATTGGGTACCAAAGCCCAATCCAGAGTAACCTTGAATCCGCTAGAATTATTCCCCTTTAAGTACCCAGATTTTGCAATCAGGATACAATAATCCTGCCAAGCATTAAGCTTCTCAGATGGGGGCGTAGATAAAAACACTTCCTGCAAAAATTGATTGAAACTGGCTTTACGTCTATCTGTTAGGCGTACCTCCTGTCCAGCTCCTAATTTTACCTGTACAGTTCGGTTCCAGGTTTCAACCAATTCTGAAAAGAATTGGTGCTCTGCTGTCGTTTGGTCTTTCACTTCTATCTCCTGTTGAGTTTCTTCAATAGTTCTATCGCTTGTTTGGTTTTGAGCCACTTCTAAACTCCCGCTCGCATTTTCAAATTCCAAATAGGTTTCTTCATCCTTTTCCTCCTCCTGCGTCTCCTCACGCGCGGAAGCTTGAGAGATGGTAAGAAGAGGAGGAAGAATATTCTCTGAAGTAGTCTCTGTTGTAGTCTCTGTATATGAGAGGTGGCCAATTTGGCCAGTTGGGGTGGTCAATTTGGCCAGGGGGTATGGCCAATTTGGCCGGATGGTCTGGCCACTTTGACCAGATGGCGTGGCCATTTTGACCAGATGATCTGGCCATTTTGACCACGTTGGATAGATAACATTACTTTTTATTACTCCTGAAGATTTCTGGCCCTCTTCCTCCTTTTTGGCTGGCCAAATTGACGAGGAGAGAGAACTGCTATGTTGCTGCCTGGCATCTCCCTCTTGATTCGGGATATCTAAGACTTCTTCAAATGCGCCCATATCTTCATATGCAAGAGATTGTTCAAGTTCCGGTGATCTTTCCTCTCTTGGAGATAACTGTTCTTTCAAAACCAATTCTTGGGGGTTAATACAGATACCCGTTAAGAAATCATAGTTGATTGTGTAGAATTTGGTTTGGTTAAGCTCTCCCCCTTTGCAGGAGACAAGAAGCTTTGAGGCTTCTAGGTTCTTAACGGTTCGCCGCAGCGTCCTTTCGCTGAAAAAGGGAAACTGCTTCTGCCATTGCCCGTAGGTGTTATAAACCCAATAACGGTTCCCAAAGTAGTTTTTGTTAACTTGGGGATGCAGCCAATAATGGATTTGCTGCAATACAATAGCTTCGTTAAGTCCAATGGTTTTTGCTAAAGTGGGGAGAACTTGCAACGGCGGCTCATTGATGAGTAGTTGTGGCGTCATGAATTATCCCCTCCCAGGTTCAACCAAGTTGATCGCATCAAAGTTAGCGTGCTCATACGTTGTGGCTGTTAAGAAAGGCGCGGATTGCGATCCAGAAGAAGTAACTTGACCCAAAGTCCCATAATCGATCGTATAATACCTGGCTTTCTTTGGCCCATGTGCTTCAACAATGACCACTTCCAGATTTTCTAAATTTTTAAGCGTTCGGCGAAGGGTTTTTTTGTCCCAAAATGAAAATTGGCGCTCCCATTGTTTAGACGTGTAACGCACCCAATACTGGTCGTTAAAAAGGCATCTGCTAAATTGCAGGTTGAGCCAATAATGAATTTGTTGAAGGACAATGGCTTCGTTCAGGCCGAGTTCTTTAGCCAATGTTGGTAAAACCTGGAGAGGCGGTTCGTTGATAAGAAGTTGAGACGTCATGGTTAATCCTTTTTGTTCTTGGAGGAGGATGGGTTAGAAAGTGGGGTAACATCTTTGGATTTATCGTCTTCGTTGGAAGATCCTACTAAACGGGTTTTATACTCAGAGGTGCTTCGGCAACATTTGTTTTTCTCAAATTCTTCAATATCTGAAAGCCAGTAGTTGACAAGCCTGCTTACCTTGGAATAGCGCGGTCCTCGACCATTATATCGCCATTGACTGAGGGTCTTGGTCGTAATGTTCCAGCGTTCAGCGACTTGAAAGGGTGTTAATTGTAATGCGCTCATAAAAATACTCCCCTTAAAACTAATTGAACCTGTTGCGTAAGTTGCAATTTTAGGAAAAATGTAAGAAAGTAGGAGGCTCAACAACCAAGAAGAGTCTCCATGTCGATAAGTTATAACAAAATAAAAAAGAAACCAACAACATTT